>Ga0181612_120529_pt1 | contig 18572 bp, 17 predicted proteins | sample HoacroProtozoa21_FD_119630 | JGI IMG/M metagenome (GOLD analysis project Ga0181612, IMG submission 119630) | Hoatzin crop microbial communities from Cojedes, Venezuel. Combined Assembly of Gp0051906, Gp0051904, Gp0051908
CGACGTATCTCACGCCGTCAACTTCAACGGTAGCCGAGTGGAACCATCCGTCGTAGTTTCTGCTTCTGTCGCTGTAGTATCTGGTGTGCTCTGCCCATCCTTGTCTCTTCATAAACGAGTTATCCTCTCTTGAACGATTGTGAATATAGAAGCCCATATACCATCCCTTCGGTATGTTTATTTTGTAACCCTTCGACTGAACGGCAGTCGTGTTGTCCTCACGAGACCTGTTGTTTTCTGAGCCGAAGTTATAGTTAAGAACAGTACCATCGCTCTTAACCCACTGCATATCTTCTCCAAAATTGTGGGTATCATCGATAATCTTAACCTCTCTGTAGGTGCCAGCACTGTCTGCGGGATTGTAGTAGTAGTAACCTACTTCGTCACTTTCCCAAGCCTCGCCATAGACTGGCCAAATGGTAACCTCGCCCTTAGACATCATCTCATAATCGTTCATTAGGTCGTGAGCAGGTTTCTTATCAGGCAGAGCCTTTCCGAGAGCCGTCATAGTCTCCGAAGAGAACAACTTGTAGTCGGTTGTCTGCTCGAAGTCGCCTACAGCAGCAGCCTTTCTCATGCCGCGAGCACTTGCGGAAGTGCTGCCAATCACTGCGCTGAACTTCTTGTCCTTAACAGCAACAGCCTCGGTGAGGGCTTTGTTAGTCTCGGTGATAGCCTGCACGAAAACGGTGCTGAGGTCGGGAGCGTTGAAGGTATAAGTACCCGTCTCGCCGCCCTTCAGAGTGTAGGATGCCAACACGCGAGCCTCAGAGTTATCCACCGTGGGGTCTGAGTTGTAGATGCGAATAGTGAAGTTTCCGTCATAGTTAACCTTTACGCTTCCCGTGAGGTTAACAACGGTGTTCCAATCTTGGTCAGCAGCAATTTCGCCATACTTGTTTTCAAAGTTCTGCGCCAGTTGCTCTGCCTTGTAAGTAGCAGGATCGTAAACGTCGTTGTCCGACGAACATGCTGTGTTCACTAACATGGCTGCGCCTGCGCAAGCCATCATAATAATAGTCTTCTTCATTTTTAATACGATTTTCCTTATTTATGTATGTATGTTTATTTCGTCAATCCCGGTGGATGTTGGTGCAAAGATAATATCTTTCTTCCGAATAAAAAAGAAAACACGCTCTCTTTTAACCTTTTTTATGGAAATCAGGCTTCCGACCTACCCTCGCGCCCCATTGCCTCGCGCTTGATGGCCGAGCAGAGGGGCAGCGTTATGGCGAGACAGAGAGCACTGCCAGCCACTATGACTGCCGCCGAGGAGAACATGATGTCGCCCAATCCAACCAGCGGACTGGCCAGGGCGCCTGCCACAAAAAGGCTCGCTCCAAAGACGGCACTGGCTGCTCCGGCGTGCTCGCGAGCGGCGTCGAGGGCAATGGATGCGGTGACGGGCTGCATCAGTCCGAAGCATACGAGCATATAGATGTAGCAGGGCATCAGCATGGCCAGCGGCGCATGGAAATAGTGGCACAGCGCTATCAGCACGCTGCTTGCCATGAGGTCTATCGAACCCCACTTCATGGCTGTGTTGGCGTGGTGAAACCGAGTGGCCGCCGCAGCACCGAGGCCAATCATGACGGCGTTGAGGCCAAAGCAGAGGCTGAACTGAAACGGCGTGAGCCCATAGACCGACTGAAAGATGAACGGCGAGGAGGAGATATATGCGAAGAACGCAAACGACATGAACATATTGCTGAGCGTGGCCAGCGTGAAGCGCCTCTTTCGGAACACCTTAAACAGATTGGCATACGTGTCAACGACATTCTTCTGCGAACGCTTCTCCTGCGGCAAGGTCTCCTTCAAGCGCAGGCAGCAGACAAGCAGCAGCACGCCAAGGGCGAGCAGTGCCACGAAGACGCCTTGCCACGTGGTGAAGTTGGTCAGCGAACCGCCGATGACGGGCGCCAGTATGGGCGCTATGCCATTGATGGCCTGCAGCAACGCCATGAAGTCGGCCAAGGGCTTGCCCGTGAACATGTCGGTGGCCATGCTCTTCGATATCACTATTCCGCCGGCTCCACCTACGCCCTGAAAGACGCGCATGGCGTTGAAAGTATATACGTCGGGCGCGAAGATGCAGCCCACTGAGGCGAGAGCAAACAGCGCCATCGAAGCCACGAGAATCTTCTTTCGCCCATATTTGTCGGTCAGCGGGCCGATGAACAGTTGTCCCGCCGCAAGTCCTATCATACCCGTAGTTAGGCTCAGCGCGATGAGCGAGGGCGACGTTCGGAAGAAGTCCGCCATTTCGGGCATCACTGCAAGGTAGAAATCAGTCACAAAGGGTCCGAATGCGGTCAGCATTCCAAGGGTGATGGATGCAAAGACACCCACCTGTTTCATTTGGTTTGTCATCAGTTGTGTTTCATAAAGTTAGGGAGTTAAATAAAGCTCATCCCTCTTCGCTAAATCGGCTGCAAAGGTAAGAAAAAAAGTCCAATCGCCCAAATCTTTTCCACCGATAATCCTATTTAAGCGACTAAACCTGCACAGGAAAAACCTGCTTCCGCCGCCGACAATCCGTCATTTGGCAAAGCAACAGAAAAGGCACCGCCCTACGCACGCGCATATATAATAAGGTGTAAAGCTGGCGACGGCGAACGGAGCGTGTGGTTTAGGCTAAACCACGTCGTGATTCAGCTTAAATCACGCGCTGATTTAGCCTAAATCACACTTTCGCGCCACCACAGGAGGAAGGGACGCCAATCTTTTTATGGGGTAAATACGGTGGCAAAAGAAAGGGACGTTAATCCTACATAAATCCTATATAAATCGTTTTCAAACGGGGCTATCGCGATGGGTAGCGCGAAAACGGGTTGCGCGAAAAATCCTCGATTGCCGATTTATATAAGATTTATGTAGGATTAGCGTCCTTATATTTGGGGATGTTCGTCCTTACGAGGGCGGGCGGCGAGGCGACTTAGAACGTCAGGTCGATGCCTGCACCGAGGACGTGGTTTGTGCGCTGGTAACGGTTTTTCACCTCTATCCCGCTTTCGAGAGTCTCGCTCTTATTGTAGTCGTTGTAGTCCGACTCGAAGTAAGCGATGTTCACCTTAGCGTGCTTCGACACTTGATAGCCGATGCCAAGTCCCCACGTCCACGAATCGAGCGAGAAGCTAATATCGTTCATGTGGGCAGGCTTTATGTCGTAGTCGGTTCGCTGCACGCCTGCGCTCACTTGCAGACGGTCGTTGATGTCGTATTCCGCCCCAAGTAGGTATTCGTCGGTATCGCCGAGGTCGTCCTTAGTGAATTGCTTCGTATCGACGTCGAAGAAGTGATGGTAGCCGGCCATGACGCGGAACTTTGGGGTGAACTCGTACTGTGCGCCGAGTGTGAAAAGGGCGGGCATGTCTCCGGCCACGCTCTCGCCGTCCTTGAACTGGGCAAGCATTTCGATGTTCGCAGCGCTGGCGCTGTTGGCCGATTCGTTCTTCAGTCTTAGGCGCGTCTTAAACTCGAACTTCGAGGCAAGGTTGAGCTTTCCTGCTTTCCAGTCGATGCCAATGATTGGCGCCACTCCCCATCCGATCTGGTCGCAGTTGAGCTCTATGTCTTGCGTTGCGACGGCATATTTTGTCATCGCGTCTGCCTTTGCGGTGTAATCTGCGGCCTGCTCTGTCATTCCCGCCTCGGAATATTTTGCGGCTGCTGCCACGTATTGGTCGTGGGCGGCTATGAAGTATTGGGTTGCGGGCATGGTGTTGCCGTCGGAGGTCTGCAGGGCGATGTTTTTCACGTATCCGAAATAGTTGGCGTTGGCGTAGATTACTCGGAGTCCCCCATATACGGATAGGTTGTCGAGCACCTTGTATGCCGTTCCGAGGGTGAATCCCCAGTAGTATTGCCGCCCTCGCATGTACGAGTCGTAGCTGTAGCCACCCGTGATGCCCGTGGCTCCTGCTGCCACGAGTGCTGCCGGAATCTGCGCCACTACGCCCTCGAACGAGCCAAGTCCGTTGTCGAAAGTGCACTTCCCTCCTCCTCCGACGATGGCGAAACCGAACTGGAAGCTCCATCGCCCGCGATTGAGTGCGGCCTGCAGCGATGGCACTACGGGGGCGTTTGCCTTGCCCTTATATTTGTGCTCTTCGGCGGGGTTGTTTATGTTTCCGAGGAAGAGTTTTCCGTAGGCGGTGGTGATGTCGCGATGCTGAAACGCACTCTGAATGTTCAGCGAGAGGTGGAAGCCATCGGTGAGGAAGGCAACTCCGGCTGGGTTCGAGTAAACGCCGTCGATTCCAATGGCGCCGTCGCGCGCCATGTTGCGGTTGAAAGCGATGTTCTGGTTGGTGTTTGTCAGTATTCCTCCCGCGTTGGCAGTGAGTGTCGAGAGTGGATTGAGATGCGAGGACACGGGGGCGAGAAGGGCAACCAGGGCGATGGCTCTGGCGGCTCTCTTGGGGTGGAATTTTTTCATAAAACGGTGTAAGTGGATTAAAATTCGGGTGCAAAGTTACTCACATTGTAGTGATTATTCGCTTTTTATGCTGTTTCTTTATGTTTTCTTAACGTTAAACCTTATTAAAGACGATGGCGTTTTCACGGAAAAGCAGTAACTTTGCAGCAGTATTCGTGAAGTGAGGAATTTTTAGTAAGGAAAGATAAGGGCACAGCCATCGGCGAGGGGCGGCATTTCCCCGCAGCTCGCTGGGCAAAGCGGATATGATAACGATTAAATCTTAAAGTATAAAGTTTAAATTAAAGTAGTTATGATTATCGAAAAAGTTCATGCCAGAGAGATTCTGGATTCGAGAGGCAATCCCACCGTTGAGGTGGAAGTGTTAACCACTTCGGGCGTTCTTGGCCGCGCATCTGTACCGTCGGGCGCCTCTACTGGCGAGAACGAGGCACTTGAGCTTCGCGACGGCGACAAGAACCGCTACCTGGGCAAGGGCGTGTTGAAGGCCGTGAAGAATGTTAACGAGAAGATTGCTCCCGAAATAGAGGGCATGTCGGTGCTCGACCAGCGCGCCATCGACTACAAGATGCTTGCCCTTGACGGCACTCCCACAAAGAGCAACCTCGGTGCAAACGCCATCCTCGGAGTATCACTCGCAGTAGCGCACGCAGCCGCAGACGAGCTGGGAATTCCCCTCTACCGCTATATTGGAGGCACCAACACATACGTGTTGCCCGTTCCTATGATGAACATCATCAACGGTGGCGCCCACAGCGACGCTCCCATCGCATTCCAAGAGTTCATGATTCGCCCGGTGGGTGCTCCCTCCGAAGTCGAGGCTATCCGCATGGGCGCAGAGGTGTTCCACGCACTGGCTAAGCTGCTGAAGGGTCGCGGCCTCTCTACTGCCGGCGGCGACGAAGGCGGTTTCGCTCCCGCTCTGAACGGCATCGAAGACGCTCTCGACAGCATCTGCCAAGCCATCAAAGACGCTGGCTACGAGCCAGGCAAGGACGTGAAGATTGCCATGGACTGCGCTGCCTCGGAGTTCGCAACCTGCGAGAACGGCGAGTGGTTCTACGACTACAGCCAGCTGAAGAACGGAAAGAAGAAAGACCCCAACGGGAAGAAGCTCTCTGCCGAGGAGCAAATCAAGTATCTCGAAGAGCTTATCACAAAGTATCCTATCGACTCCATCGAGGACGGCCTCGACGAGAACGACTGGGAGAACTGGGTGAAGCTGACCAAGGCCATCGGCGACCGCTGCCAGCTCGTCGGCGACGACCTCTTCGTAACAAACACGAAGTTCCTGGAGAAGGGCATCAAGATGGGCGCTGCCAACGCTATTCTGATTAAGGTAAACCAGATAGGCTCGCTCACAGAGACCCTCGAAGCCATCGAGATGGCTCACCGTCATGGATACAACACCGTTACGAGCCACCGCTCTGGCGAGACCGAGGACACCACGATTGCCGACATTGCCGTTGCAACGAATTCGGGACAGATAAAGACTGGTTCGATGAGCCGCACCGACCGCATGGCTAAATACAACCAGCTCATCCGCATAGAGGAAGAGCTTGGCGACGCCGCTCAATACGGCTTCAAGCGCATCGTGAAGGAGTAATCCCCACGCTGGGAAAAACAAGAATCGGCGAGACTTCAATCGAGTCTCGCCGATTTTTTCGTTTGGCTGCCATGACAGTCGTGTGCTCCTATATATATAATAAGGTGTAACTTTCGCTATAGTCAAAAATTTCTGCCACGGCTCGGACGTCAGAGTTGGCCTGCCTCTACCATCAGCACCACGCGTTCGGTCAGCTTGTCAGTGGTTTCGGGCTTATACTCTTTCTTGAGACTTGCGCCGAACGCCCACGCAAAGGCCTGCCACCATCCAGCGCGGATAGGCCCCATGAAGGCCTGAACAATCTCGTAGCTCGACGAGTTGCACTCACGATTGACGAGCTTGATGAGCAGCTTTCCCTGCGAATAGGTCAGCTTCTTCATCCGTGGCTTGTAGGTCTCATAGATGTCGTGTTCCACTCGCTTCATGTGTTCGTCCTTCGACTTCTTGTCTGGCAGCGTCTCAAGATACTCGTAGGTCTCGATGATTATCTTGTTCACCTCCTTTGCTATCGGCAGTGTCAGTTTCACGTTCCGCACGAGGCGATTGTAGGCTTGCGCCTGCCGCTCGTTCTTGAACACGGGTGGCGGATAGACGTAAACGTTGTTCATCTCCACGTATGGTATGCTGTCTCCACCTTCGAGCACCTTTCCCACTCGCACCATAGGCACGAAGGTGGGCGAGTCCATATCGACGGCTCGGTCCTCCGGGTTGGTTTTCTTCGACTGCGCCTCGACGTCGGTCGCAAGCGCCACGAGCATGACTATGATGAGTGTCCTAAGCATTTGGATGCAAAATTACTCCTATTTCGCGAGACAAGCAAGCACTGCCGCACCTTTTTATAATCTTTTAGCGAAAAAGCTGCCTAACTTTCAATCCTTAACGAAAACGGAGGGAAATGCTTTCGAGATGCGTGGAAAAACAGTCGAACCACAGACAAAATGTTGCTCTATCACTAATATTTAAAACTTTTTGCCACGGTATTACTTGCGTCTCATTACTTTTTGTTACCTTTGCAGCCGAAATAGAAACGATTAGCAATCGCGGAACAACTAAAAAGCGACAATATATGTGTGGAATAGTAGCCATATTCAACGTGAGGGAACAGACGCAAGAGCTCAGACAGAAAGCACTGCGCATGAGTCAGAAAATACGCCACCGTGGACCCGACTGGAGCGGTATCTATTGCGGCGGAACGGCAGTGCTTGCCCACGAGAGGCTCTCGATTGTTGACCCGGAGTCGGGCAGACAACCGCTCTATTCGCCCGACAGAAAGCAGGTGCTCGCCGTGAATGGCGAGATCTACAACCATCAGAAGATACGCCAATCGTACGCGGAACGCTATGACTTCCAGACTGGAAGCGACTGCGAAGTGATACTGGCTCTCTATCGCGAGCACGGCGTGAGATTCCTCGAAGAACTGAGCGGCATCTTTGCCTTCGCCCTCTACGACGAGGAACGCGACGAGTTTCTGATAGCCCGCGACCCGATAGGAGTAATACCTCTCTACATTGGTTACGACGCCGACGGCACTGTCTATGTGGCTTCGGAGCTGAAAGCTCTGGAGGGCGAGTGCGACCGCTACGAGCCATTCCTGCCCGGCCACTACTACTGGAGCGCCGACCCTGGGATGAAACGCTACTACGAGCGCGACTGGTTTCAGTATGACAACGTGAAAGACAACGAGGCAAGCAGCCAAGCCATCCGCGACGCACTCGACGACGCCGTGCGCCGACAGCTGATGAGCGACGTGCCTTACGGGGTGCTGCTAAGCGGAGGGCTCGACTCAAGCATCATCTCGGCTGTGGCACAGAAGTACGCCAGCCGACGAATAGAAAGCGGGAGCAGCGAGCCAGCCTATTGGCCACGACTCCACTCGTTTGCCGTTGGACTGAAAGGCGCACCCGACTTGGCAAAGGCTCGACTCGTGGCAGAACACATCGGAACAGTGCACCACGAGATAAACTACACCATACAGGAAGGACTCGACGCCCTGCGCGACGTGATTTACTTCATAGAGACCTACGACGTAACCACCGTGCGCGCCTCGACGCCCATGTACCTATTGGCCCGCGTAATAAAGTCGATGGGCATCAAGATGGTGCTCTCAGGAGAGGGAGCCGACGAGATATTTGGCGGCTACCTATACTTCCACAAAGCTCCTTCGGCCAAGGCGTTTCATGAAGAGACCGTGCGTAAGCTCTCGAAGCTATACCTGTACGACTGTCTTCGCGCCAACAAGTCGCTCTCTGCCTGGGGCGTAGAAGGCCGAGTGCCATTCCTCGACAAAGAGTTTCTCGACGTAGCAATGCGCACCAACCCTGAGGCAAAGATGTGCCCCGGACAGACGATGGAAAAACGCATCGTGCGCGAAGCCTTCAGCGACATGCTGCCCAAGGAAGTGGCATGGAGGCAGAAAGAACAGTTCAGCGACGGCGTGGGCTACTCGTGGATAGACACGCTGAAGAAGATAACATCGGAGGCGGTCAGCGACGAACAGATGGAACATGCCGCCGAGCGCTTCCCAATCAATCCGCCACAGAACAAGGAGGAATACTACTACCGCAGCATTTTCTCCGAACACTTTCCGAGCGAGAGCGCAGCCCGCAGCGTGCCAAGCGTGCCGAGCGTAGCCTGCTCCACCGCCGAAGCCCTTGCGTGGGACGCCTCTTTCAAGAACATAAACGACCCAAGCGGTCGCGCCGTTGCCGGAGTCCACGAGCAGGCGTACTGACCATAGTCCACCCAGCCTAATGAATAGCAGCGTTTCCGCCGCGACAGCCATCCGTCGTAGCGGAAACGTTTTTTCTTCACTTTATTTGTGAATTTCCACCTTTTTTATTATCTTTGCAGCCGATGATAATTGAGAAATAAGGGGGAAATATGGAAACATTAAACCGACTGCCAACTCATCCGGGCGACGTGCTAAAGGAAGAAATCGAGTGTCGCGGCATCTCCCAAAAGAGGTTCGCCGAGTTGCTTGGCATACCATACACACAGCTGAACGAGATTCTCAACGGGAAGCGACCCGTGTCGTCCGACTTTGCTCTTATGGCAGAAGCAGCATTGGGAGTGAACCCCGAAATGCTAATCAGCATGCAAGACTACTACAACTTGCACGTTTCAAAGCATAAGCAAAGCCTGACCGAGCACCTGAAACGCATAAGAAAAGCATGTGCGGCAGCGCTCTGAAAACCCTTCGCACCAGCATCGCCCAACAAAAAAGAGCTGAAGCCCACGGGACTCCAGCTCTGCTTGTTTTTTAGAATGTTACTCTCAGATGCCGCTCTATTAGGGAAGGCTAATGGCTTCCGAGGGGCAAACGTCGGCGCAAGTTCCGCACTCGGTGCAGAGATCAGGGTCGATAGAATACTTTTCGCCTTCGGAAATAGCCTCCGACGGGCACTCGCTTTGACATGTACCGCATGCGATACAATCGTCACCAATTACATAAGCCATATTTTCTCTTCTTTAAATGAATAATTAATTTTCAGTATGCAAAAGTACAACAATATCGGGAAACTACCTAACTTTAGGTACTCTTTTTTCACTATTTGTACGATGTCTAAAATACAATAAAGCGGAAGTTTCGCCGTTTATTAATAGTGATGAGACGATTATACTACCTTCTGACCATCCTGCTGCTATCGACGTCAGCCTTCGCACAGGAGCGAAAAGTGCAGAACAAGCCCTACATAGACTTGCGACCACTGCACTTCGGCATCCTCGTCGGGGTGAACATTCAAGACGTGGAGTTCTGCAACGTCGGGCCGCAAACGGTAACGCTCGACGACGGCACCGAGACGCAAGAGACCATCCTCTGCGACGCCGACAGGTGGGACCCAGGGTTCACTGTCGGAGTGATGGGCGAAGTGAGACTCAGCAAGCACCTCGCGCTACGACTGACACCGACGATGCACTTCGGCTCGAAGCATCTTGTCTATAGAAATCTGTCGAAGCTGGACGAGGACGGCATGCCCACGGAGACGCGACAAAACCTGAAGAACACCTACATAGCGCTGCCGCTGAACCTGAAGATTGCGGCGGAGCGATTCAACAACTACCGCCCATACGTGATGCTCGGAGTGAGCCAAATGCTGAACCTCACCTCTAAGAGTCAGGAGATGATGCAGCTGAAGCGAAACGACACTTTCATAGAAGTTGGCATGGGCTGCGACCTTTACTTGCCCTTCTTCAAGCTGGTGCCTGAACTGAAGTTCTGCTACAGTCTGACAAACAGTCTCGACACGGACCATGCTTCGCAGCTGATAGACGTGAACCTTCGCAAGTATGCGCAGTCGGTGAACAGCGCACACGCAAAGATGTTCGTGCTGACGTTCTACTTCGAGTAGCCGCCTACTGACAGATTGTTTCCGACATAAGGACATATTTTTGCGGCGTTGGGATGATTTTTTGTTTACAATAGAAAGAGTGAGCGATAAGGGAGGAGAGAAAAACGCAAGGCTGCGCAACGAAACTTTTATGGTAACGTTGCGCAGCCTTCTTTGTGAGCGTAATATTGAATTTCGGAAGTTTTTAGGGCCGAAATCCATAATACTGCAAAACAATGAGTATCAATACAATGGATGCGTTTTACCGTAGTCGGAATTACGCATAATGGTGGGCAAAAACTTCCACCGCGGTAGGAGCCAAGACGCACGGTGGTGGGAGTCAAGACGCACGGTGGTGGAAGTCAGCTTCTACGGTGGTGGGAGTTTTTGACTACCACTACCGTCATTTTCTACTTCAATATTCGCCATCTCGAACGGCGGTAACGGGCAACTGTTTCCTCCCTCGTAGCAGTCTTTTTCTTCTACGAAAAATCACGACAATCACGATAAGCCTCAAAATCTGTTTCCTCCCCCACTCCATCATACATTTATAAAAAAAGGAACAGGCCACCGAGCCTGCTCCTCTTTATTCTTTCCCAAATAAAATTTTGTTCCTTATGCTGGAGAAAATATGTTCTTCTGTCGAAAGCATTGTCAAGAATCGAAGGATATGGTGATTTTCCCTACGAAGATGGCGTTCTTACCGTTTTGGTCAACGGGAACTGGCTTGCCGTCGATGTTGTTCACCCACCGTAGCCCTTTCAGGTAAGAGTGGCTGTGGCCTCCAAGCACGATGTCGATGTTTCGCGTTTTCGATATAAGGTCTTGGTCTTGAGCGGGAAGGGAGCCCCATCCGAGGTGGGAGATGCAGACCACGAGATCGCAGTGTTCCTCGTTGCGCAGGTAGTCGGCCCATCGCTGCGCGGCGGCAATCGGGTCGCTGTAGGTTACTCCCTTGCACGTCTTTGCCATGACGAGTCCTTCGAGCTTCGGTGATAGTCCGAAGATGCCAATCTTGAGGCCGTTGCGCTTCACGATGGTGTATGGCTTCACTATTCCCTCGCAGGCCGTGCCGGTGAAGTCGTAGTTGGCACATACTATGGGGAATTTGGCGCGGCTGAATATGCGTGCCATGTTTTCCACGCCGAAGTCGAACTCATGGTTTCCTATGGTCGCTGCGTCGTATTTCATCTCGTTCATGAGGTCTATTTCCACGTCGCCCTTGAACATCGAGTAGTATGGCGAGCCTTGCGAGAAGTCGCCGGAGTCTATGAGCAGCAGCTTGGGGTTCTTTTTCCGCTCCTGCTTTATCATCTCTATTCGGCGGAGATAGCCTCCTCTGCCCGCCTGCATTGTGTCTGCGAGATGCTGGCTGAGGGGGACTATGCAGCTGTGGGTGTCGTTGGTGTGGAGTATGACGAGTTGCTTTTTCTTTGCATCGACGGTCGAGAATTGGCAGCCGAGCAGCACTGCGAGTGCCATCACGATGATTTTCTTCATTGCTTTTTCTCCTTTATTATTGGTCAACGACGGTGATTCTTCCCTCTAACTTGCTGTCAACGGCCTGCCCCTGCGCGAGTTTCTCTCGAAAGTAGTCCATGATGATGTAGCGAGTGTTGTTTTCAGCCTCTTGGGGCGAGTTGAGATTGGTTGCCGACTTGAATGCGGTCATACGGTCGTTGCCCTGTGCGAGGAAGTCGATGGTTGACACGCGGTATTGTCGGTTTGGGTCGATGGGCTCGCCGTTGAGGGTTGCTTTCTTCAGCGTGCCGTCCTTTGCTATCACCAGTTCCACGCCGTGGCTAAGGGCTTCGCCAAGCACTGTTGACATCTCTCGAAAGAGCTGCATCACCTTGTCGCCGGTGAGCGTTAGGAAGCAAATCTTGTTCTCGAACGGTGCTACGGAGAGCACGTCGCCGTAGGTTACGTCGCCTTCAGCGATGGCGGCTCTTATTCCGCCCATGTTATAGACGGCGAAGTCAGGGTGCTCGCCATATTTTGGCGCCGCCCAAATGAGAATGTCGGGCAGCAGGTTCGAGAGCAGTCCTTCGGGGCGTTGGGCACTCATGTAGCGCGCCGCCCGTCCTACGATTGGCGACATCATGGAGTCCACCTTCTCGCGGTAAGGTTCATAGATGCGCCTGGTGTGCTTCGAGAGTGGCGCGTCGTAGGTGGAGTCTATCAGTATTCGTGTGCGCTCCACGCTTGTTACTTTGTATTTCTGAGCGCTGACGGGCATCACCAACGCCATTATACCTATTATTATATATAGTCTGTTCTTTTTCATAATTTGCCTATTTCTTCTTCCGACAATCCCGTTAGTTCGGCTATGTCGTCGGGGGTGTTTCCTTTTTCTTTCATCTTCTTTGCCATCTCCAATAAGGCGTTTTTGTGTCCTATTTCCATACCTTGTTCAAGTCCACGCGCCTCTCCCTTCTTTTCCGCAGTCTTAATCGCACTGTTCATGTCGCGGAAGACTTTCAGGCTCTCTTGGTAGTCTTTCATCTCCGACTGCGAGAACTTGGCAATCTCTGCCTGCTCGAAGAGTCGAGTGAATATGCGTTCCTGCAGGGCCGCAGGGCGCTCCATCAATCGAGAAAGGTTGCGAAGAACAAACATCCACTTGTCGAGCATCGTAACAAGTTGGTCCTCCGTCTTGTTGAACTTGGGCATTTCGAGATAGATGAACGTTAGTTTGTCGTAGAAGACATGCTTGTCGGCGGTGTCCATCAGCTTGACTTCGTGGTGGAAGCACTCCTCTGAATATTCGTCCTCAGGGAAGACGAAGTTGAGTATTCCGATGGTGTAAACGTTCTCCAACCGATAGTCCCAGTTGCCTTTCTTTGCCTGCTCTTGTATGGGGAAGGTGGCGTAATACACCGTTCTATCCTTGAAGTAAGCCTGCTCCACCTTCTGCATCTCCACGATGAACCGTTCTCCGCGCTCGCTAATGCAATAGACATCGAACACAGAACGGCGGTCGGAAGCATTTCCCCCCAACTGTTCTCCGTTGAGATAATGCACGTCCCTCACTGTTTGTTTCCCGTCGAAAAGGGCGTTCAGGAAGCTGATTAGCAGCTCCTTGTTTAGCTCGGTTCCGAAGAGTTTCTTGAAGCCGAAGTCGGTGTACGGGTTTATGTATCTGTCTGCTTGATTGTTCATTTCCAATGCCACGATGACTGTTTATGCTCTGCAAAGTTATGAAATATTTTGCAAAGCAGCAACGTTTTGGGCGGAAATCGCTCTTTTTTCTTCATTTGCACCGTGGAAACAAGAGCGAACGAGGGCGGACGAAAGACTAAAAAACGTTAATAATCAACTTAAATGTCGGTGGTCGAGGCTCTTTTCGAGAATTTATTCGTACCTTTGCACCCGCTTTCGGCGTAATCGCTGGCAGGGGTAACGAGAGACCTGTTATGTTGCGCTTGAACGATACAACAACTTAATTAATTTGCAAAGACAATGGATTTAATTAAAATTGCTGAAGAAGCATTTGCAACCGGCAAGAAGCATCCCGATTTTAAGAGCGGTGATACTATTACTGTCGCTTACAAGATTATCGAGGGTTCCAAGGAACGAATTCAGCTCTACCGCGGCGTTGTTATCCGCATCAGTGGAGAGGGCGAAAAGAAACGTTTCACCGTTCGCAAGATGTCTGGCACCGTTGGCGTGGAGCGCATATTCCCGCTGGAGTCGCCCAACATCGAGAGCATCGAGGTGAACAAGCGCGGTAAGGTGCGCCGCTCGAAGCTCTACTACCTGCGCAACCTCACCGGAAAGAAGGCACGCATCAAGGAGAAGCGCACGCCTCTCGCACCGAAAAACGACTAAAACAAAGTTGCAAGTTGATAGGGGCAGGATTAACAAGACAGACACGTTTTGCCATCGGCAAATAAAGCCACGTCTTGTTAATCCTGCCTCAATCGTTTTCCGAAACACATAAACAGAGCAGGCACGCCCTGAATTATCGCTTTAAAAACAATTTAAAACCAAGAGAGATGAAAGAAATTGCGCTGAAATACGGATGCAACCCCAACCAAAAGCCGTCGAGAATATACGCGGAAGAGGGAGAACTGCCAGTGGAAGTGCTCAACGGGCGCCCTGGATACATCAACTTCCTCGACGCGCTGAACTCGTGGCAACTGGTAAGAGAACTGAAACAGGCCACTGGTATGCCCGCAGCCGCATCGTTTAAGCACGTATCACCTGCGGGCGCAGCAGTAGGTCTCCCACTATCGGAGACTCTGCGTAAAATCTACTTCGTTGACGACATCGACATCGAGCTCTCGCCTCTCGCATCAGCCTACGCACGCGCCAGAGGTGCCGACAGAATGAGCTCCTACGGCGACTTCGTGGCACTCAGCGACACCTGCGACGCCGCAACCGCCACCCTCATCAAGCGCGAGGTGAGCGACGGAGTCATCGCGCCAGGCTACACCGACGAGGCACTCACCATACTCCGTCAAAAGCGCAAGGGCACTTACAACGTGATACGAATAGACCCCGAATACCGCCCCACCCCCATCGAGCGCAAACAAGTGTTCGGTATCACGTTCGAGCAAGGGCGCAACGAGGTACGACTCGACGACCTTGCACTCTTTGAAAACATACCGACGAAGAACAAGACCTTCACCGACGAGGCACGACGCGACCTAATGATTGCCCTCATCACACTGAAGTACACGCAGTCGAACTCCGTCTGCTACGTGAAAGACGGTCAGGCTATCGGCATCGGCGCAGGGCAACAGAGCCGCATACACTGCACCCGACTGGCCGGACAGAAAGCCGATATCTGGTGGCTCCGACAGCACCCGAAGGTGATGAACTTGCCCTTCGTTGACGGCATCCGACGGGCAGACCGCGACAACACCATCGACGTGTATATCAGCGACGAGCACGACGACGTGCTGCGCGAAGGCACGTGGCAAACCCTATTCAAGGAGCGTCCCGAAGTGCTCACACCGCAAGAGAAGCGCGACTGGATAGCCCAAAACCGCCAAGTGTCCCTCGGAAGCGATGCCTTCTTCCCCTTCGGCGACAACATTGAGCGCGCCCACAAGAGCGGAGTGGAATACATAGCGCAAGCCGGAGGTTCGGTGCGCGACGACAATGTCATCGACACTTGCGACAAATACGGCATAGCGATGGCCTTCACAGGCATCAGATTGTTCCACCATTAAATCCACCGACCATGAGCGACGACATAGACGCAATAATTGCCAACGGCGGCATTGTCTGGGGCAAGCCACGCCAAGAGCAGCCCTCCGACAAGGTGAAGACAAAGGCAAAGAAGAAGAAATACATCACAGGCGCACACGGCAGCGGCTCCGCACGTCAGAAGGCAAAATATCGTGAGCAGCGTGCCAATCGCCACAAGAAACGCTGAACAGCCAACCGCCGAACAGCGACAAAAAGAACGCCAATCCTCCGCAGAATTCCCAAGAAACCGTCTTTAAGGGATATTCGGAGGATTGGCGTTCTTTTTTAATCTAATGAGAAAGAGTTTCATACGCCGTACTTCTCTTCAAGATATTCGTCGATGAGTTCGCGGTCCGTCTTGCCTTCCGTGTCAAGGATACCGCAGTAATCTTGCAAAGAGAAGTGCCTTTTCTCTTCAACGGCATTCTCCTTGCTCTGCAACTTTTTCACCATCCGCTGCATATAGCGCAGCAGTTGCTCGGTCATTCCCTCGTCCTTCTGAATGATGGCGAGGTTCTGTTGTATCTGTGCGTTCAGCTGAAGTGTAGTCATAATGTTATTGTTATATTTCGCTTGCAAAGTTACGCTTTTATTTCGTGATGGGCAAATGTTTGGCGACTATTTGCGACCGAAGTCGGCAGGAATCTCGCCCCACTTGCGAGTGTCCCACGGTATGATGGGGACGGCGGAGTAGTTGTGAGTGCGAAGCCACGCCTCGGCACGGGCTATTATCTGGTGAAGCTGCTCTGTCTGAGGGTTGTGGGCAAGGGTGGTCTTCGCCCGTTTGTTGCGCACCCACGCCCTTGCGCTGACGCTGTCGGAATAGATGGCTTTCCTGACGCCCTGCTTGTCCATGAGCGCGAGCGCGTGAACGATGGCGAGAAACTCGGCGATGTTGTTGGTGCCGAAGGTGGGGCCGAAGTGGAACACTTGCGCTCCCGTGGCGAGGTCAACGCCCTGATACTCCATTTGCCCTGGGTTGCCAGAGCATGCGCCATCTACTGCCCATGCGTTGGCAGTTACCTCCGGCGGCAGGGGCAGCACGGTGTCTGTGCGATAGTCGGGCGGATTTTGCAGCGTGTTCACGGGGTGGCTATTGATGGTTTCTCTCTGTGAATGGTCTTGTTTCGAGCGAAAGAAAACGCTACATACGCTCTGGCACCTCGATGCCAAGCAGCGACATACCGTTCTTTATCACCTTGGCCACGTTCTTCGCCAGGAATAGTCGGGTGGTCTTCTCGGCCTCGGTGTCGGCAGAGAGTATGCTGTAGTCGTGATAGAACTGGTTGAACTCCTTGGTCAGCTCGTAGCAATAGTTTGCTATTCCGCTGGGCGAATAGTCCTTGCCTGCCTGTGCTACGGCGGCTGCATAGTCGCTGAGCTTCTGAATTAGCGCCGTCTCCTTCTCGTTGAGAGGCATGTCGGAGGCGAGAGCGTCGGGCTGCTGTGTGTCGCCGGCCTTGCGCAGTATGCTTCGGATGCGGGCGTAGGTGTACTGAATGAAGGGGCCAGTGTTGCCGTTGAAGTCTATACTCTCTTCGGGATTGAAGAGCATGTTCTTCCTTGCGTCCACCTTGAGTATGAAATATTTCAGCGCTCCCATGCCCACGATGCGGGCTATCTCTTGTCGCTCCTCCTCGCTCATGTCGGCGAACTTGCCTGCTTCGAGGCTCACCTTCAGGGCGTCCGACTTCATGGCTGCTATGAGGTCGTCGGCATCGACCACTGTTCCCTCTCTGCTCTTCATCTTGCCGTTAGGCAGTTCCACCATGCCGTAAGAGAAGTGCACCAGCTCTTTTCCCCACTTAAAACCGAGGCGGTCAAGCAGTATCGAGAGCACTTGGAAATGATAGTTTTGCTCGTTGCCCACCACGTAGATCATCTTGTCTATCGGATAGTCCTTGAATCGCATCTCGGCTGTACCGATGTCTTGAGTCATATAGACGCTGGTGCCGTCGCTGCGTATCAGCAGTTTCTGGTCGAGCCCGTCGTCGGTGAGGTCGGCCCACACCGAACCGTCGTCCTTGCGGAAGAATAGTCCCTTCTGCAAGCCTTCCTCCACCTTTGCCTTTCCGCGCAGGTAAGTGTCGCTCTCGTAGTATATTTTGTCGAACGAGACACCGAGCTGCTTATATGTTTCGTCGAAGCCTGCATAGACCCAGCCATTCATGGTTTTCCAGAGACTGCGCACCTCAGGGTCGCCTTGTTCCCACTTCACGAGCATCGCGTGAGCCTCCTTGATGAGTGGCGCTTCGGCCTTGGCCTCGTCTTCGCTCAGTCCTTTCTCCATGAGCTCCTTTACCTCCTGACGATAGTGCTGGTCGAAGGCTACGTAGTAGTCTCCTATCAGGTGGTCGCCTTTCTTACCGCTGCTCTCCGGTGTTTCCCCGTTGCCCCACTTTAGCCACGCCAGCATCGACTTGCAGATGTGTATGCCGCGGTCGTTTACGATGTTCGTTTTTACCACCTTGTTACCGTTGGCGGCCATTATTTGCGCGAGCGACCATCCGAGCAGGTTGTTGCGCACGTGTCCCAAGTGAAGGGGCTTGTTGGTGTTGGGCGAGCTGTATTCAATCATCACGAGTGGCGATTGCTCGGTGGGCTGCAGCTCGCCGTAGTGCGGTTGCGCGTTGATGTCGTTGAGCAGCTCTATCCATGCGGCTGGTGCTATGGTTAGGTTGAGAAAACCCTTCACCACGTTGAAGTCGCTCACCAGTGGCGAGTTGTCTCGCAGCCATTGGCCTATCTCTTGCGCCGTCTCCTCTGGTTTCTTCTTCGATGTCCTTAGCAGTGGGAACACCACGAGGGTGAGATGTCCCTCGAATTCGCGCTTTGTCTTCTGCACTTGCAGCGCCTCTGCTGCCGTCTCTACGCCGTAGAGTGCCTCGACTGCCTTGGCAGCCGCTTTCTGTATCTGCTCTTCTATTTTCATTGTCTTTCTACTGTTTTCGAGTGCAAAGGCAACAAAAAAGCCGCGACTCCTCCCCCTCACGCGCCGACA
>Ga0181612_149590_pt1 | contig 18570 bp, 9 predicted proteins | sample HoacroProtozoa21_FD_119630 | JGI IMG/M metagenome (GOLD analysis project Ga0181612, IMG submission 119630) | Hoatzin crop microbial communities from Cojedes, Venezuel. Combined Assembly of Gp0051906, Gp0051904, Gp0051908
AGGGGGGGAGATGTTTAACCAAAGCCAGGGCAACCGCAGGGGGAAAAAAGAAAGGAGAGAAAAGAAAAAAGGGAAGGGTTTCCGGAGAAAAAAAAGGTTTCAAAAAAAGGGAAAGGGGGGAAAAAAAAAAAAAAAAAAAGAGAAAATTAACAGTGGGGGCAGTGACTGAAAAAACAGGAATCAATTCAGTCATCTGCTCCTGCCTCCCTATGGTGGAGTAGAAACATATGTATAAGTACATAGATATAAGTGTATGTGTATACATACTGATGTATGTACTAATAAATAAGAGGCTATACAGAAAAGGTGAAAATGAAGAGTTAGAAAGGAAAATGTACTGAACAAATGAAAGAAGGTTCTTTTAAGACAAAAATAGCACGTATTAAAAATATTAAATATGAAAATTAGTCTGTAGGACTCTACTTACTAAGAATGACTTAGAGAAGCAGACAATACAAAAGGGTGAAAAGGAGGAGTGAATGAAAAGACAAGAAAAGAAAATGAAGGTTATGTGGTCCATTAAAAGTTGCTATAAAAAGTTTTCACAGGTATTTGGATTTCAAATGGAATTAAACTGCACTAAATTGCTTCAGTTTTAATGAGGAAAATTAAAACAGATTTTTTGAAATATTAATGTAGATTCACATTGTACCTGTGATCTTTGCAACTATCTTTCTAATGTAGCTGTTCCTCATATGCCAGGTGATGAAAGTTTTCCTTGCCTCTTTCTTTCTCTGAGGCGTGCCTAGTGCACAAAAGTTGGACTTAATTTAATACAGGAAATTCAACTAGATGGCAGCTAGTCAGAAGGTTAGAAAGTAGATATAAAGTAAGTCAAACTTTTTTTAGAAAATATCCTAGTTTCTTGTACTATGCACATTTTTTTAAGTGCCATGTCTTTTAAACGGTGGTTGTAATGTTTAAGACGATCTTGAATTCACTACAGTACTACATGTTTGACAGCCATCAACAGGACTACATTTAGAGGGCCAGTACTTCATACAGTAGTGGTTTAGCAGCCAAAGTAGCAGTGAAGGAGTGTTTCTCAAAGCCTCTTTACTCATTAAGTAAATGCATGAAGCCCTAATCTGCCACCAGTTCTGCATGTAATGAAAATGCTCATCTTTCTCCTAGATGAGTATATTCTCCTCTCCTATAGAAATGAAAGGGCTTACAGAAAGTAGCAAGCACAGTGAGGAGGGCAGATTTTTTTTATAGGCAAAATATGAAGTACATAAACCTGTATATACACAATACATATTTGATTGTTTTTACATAGTTTAAGTAACTGAATTGAGAGCCAGGCTAGAAAGGAAGGTACTGGAAGCTAATTCTGCTCATCTGCAATAACTCTGAGCAAGCTGCACTTGGAATTGTGCCCCGATCCTGGATGTTAAGAAGAAAAATCAATATTATGCCTTCAGGTTGTTTTTCTTTTCTTGGTTTGTTATGTAATTGTGGAAGAATTTTGCATGATATTCTCAGTTATCTATAATTTGATTATTTTACATTTGGAGCCCCCACTCAAATGCTGTATTTTCCTTGAAAATGAATACTTAATTGAGAGCTCTATCCTTGGAACTCCTTCCTCCTGGTTAGGTCTGGATGAAACCCGATTCTCAAAACCCTTCTGATTACTATTTGCTCCCCTAATCCCTTTTGATGATGTCTTTGCAATTCTTTTGACCTCCCTTTTTGAGTCTGTCACCTCGCCACCACTTCTCAGAGTTTTGTTGCTGAATCATACTTTGAGAGAGGATAAGCTTTGTGGATTTTTTTTGTTTGTTTTAGTAGCTGAGAAGGAGCTGGTAGGGATCTGTTGTTGTTAATAAGTGTGATTTGAGTCCAAGTGCTTCATGTTGTAGCCTCTGAAATTGGTAAGAAATCTCTCTCACTCAAGCTATGAAGAGTTTTTCCCCAGAGGTCAGGTTCTGTGTAAGCCAGACTTAAATCGATTGGGGAAGAAGCTACTGTAAGACTTCTTTGTACACATGACTCTGGTGAATTTTTGCACTCTTGAGATATGATCTAAAACTACATGTACAGAGGGTTCATACATGAGTGTGTAAGTCTGCAGCTGTAGTGTTTACTTTATGTAGTATTTCCTTTTTCTGATGTTTCCAATCTAAATTACTTGCCATAATGGACATAAATTAAATGCACAAAAGCTGTAGTTTGGTTTTCACTCCAGCAATGCATTTTCAGGGTTTATATTCACGTGAGCAGGAAGTAGTCACCCATCTGATGGTCTGTCTCGCAGCCCAAATCACAGTCTGAACGAAGTTAGTGTCTGAAGAAATGATCTCTGCAATGTCTTCATGCTAATTTCTTTTAACTGGATCAGATCACAGTGTAAAAGGGAAGACTGTGTGACCATATTCCTACTCTTAAGTCATTTAAGAGTATTAAAAAATGATTGTGTGGAGGAGGAATAAAGGCGGTTATAACTTCAGGAATAAATCTGCTTCTGTTCTTCAGTTAGTAAGGCTTTTGAGACATTGTGGACAATTTTTTTGGTTTTGTGTTCGGTCAGCCTTGGCTGGCTGCCAGATGCCCACCCAGCTGCTCTCTCTCTCTCTGCCTCCACAAGGGGAGAGAGACAGAGAATACGATAGAAAAGCTCATGGATCAAAATAAGGACTGGGAGATCACTTATCAATTACTGTCACAGACGAAAGAGACTCAACTTGCAGGAGATTAATTTGTTGCTAATTAAAAATAGAGTAGGATGGTGAGAAACAAAGACAAAACACTCCCTGCCCTTCTTTCTAGGCTCAGCTTCACTCCTCCTTTCCTGTCCTCTCTACCTCCTCTCCCCCTCTCCAAGTAGCTCAGAGGGATGGGGAATGGGGGCTTTGGTCAGTTCGTAACAGTTCCTCTCTGCTGCTCCTTCCTCCCCTCTCTGCCACTCCTTCCACCTCACACATTTCCCCTGCTCCCTGCGGTTTCTTTTCAAATATGTTCAAAAGCTGATGTAGTATTGGATGCATCCTCGCGCAGCAGCAGAGGTGTGAGTGGGACAGAGCCATCTCCAGTCAGTGAAGGCCATTAGTGACTTGTTTAAAAGTTGGTAACGCACCTTCTCTACCTTCTCTAGAAATCAATGGCTGTTTGTTTTTCTAGGTAATGCAGTGGAGGCAAACAACCTGTCATATTCTTAAGTAATATTTAGATCCTGAGTGTTTTAAATTATGTCATTAGAGTACTTTTTATAGGCTTCGTGTGTCTGTCTCTACATGAGTTGTACTCCAAGCACGTACAAACGTTCTAGCCATCATTGTACTCCAACTAGACAAAGTATTTTTGAGAAGGCCATGGTGTTGTCTTTCATGTCGTTCTTTTCCTGATGTTCATTCATACTTTGTAATATTTTAATTCCTTTCTGTAAAAGAGAGCGCAAAAATCTTACCTTTCTGAAGTACTGCCCTTCAGGAATATTTCCTTGCACAATGTCTGGTGACCTATCTGTGGTATAAATTCAGACTGATTGCAGTGAAAACGTGGAAGAATTCATATTGCTAGCCTCTGAAGTTTTTGGCAAACTCATTTTAGAGTGGGTAGGGACCTTACCCAGAGTACAGGAGTTCCTGTAAATTATCAACGCAGTCTTGTGGAGATAAACCGAGCATTTCTGAGCATGAAAATATTGCTGGTAGTGTTTGTAATAGTATACTGATAGCATACGATTAGTGAGGAAAGTGTTTACTAGTTTTGCGGATTACTTTTCGATGGAAGAAAGTTTGTTTTCTGAAAACTGGTCAGTTTGGAGTAACAGACCGTGCTTGCTTTAATGCCACCTTCCATTTCACTAGAATCCTGCAATACTGCTGGGTATGCCTTTGATAGTGGGAGCCGTAGATATCCCTGCAGGCCTTTTATGTCTTTATCTTTCACAGCTCGCACATGAAACACCAGGACATATTCTGTCTTTTGTATCTCTGCTTTAATTTTAATTGCGTGGAGTACTGGGTGAGGAGAAAGGAGAGAATTGCTAACAGAGATGTGTAGAAGCCTACAGGAAGCAAGTAACTCACTTTAGACATATTATTGTGGTATGTGGTATAATGGGGTATAATTTTTCTTGCTTCTAAAATTTTGAAGCTGACTTAGCTCTAATAATCTGGGCAAAAGGATTTAAGATGGGATGTAAACAGTCTTGGACAATCAGTATTGAGAAACACCAAACAATGTTTTGTGAGCTCTATTCTGAGCATTTGATACACATATGTACTGTGTCTCAGATGAAAGAACAGTGATCAGTTAAAAATTTCCCCTCTCTCCCCTTATGCTGACTTACTGTAGCACCTCTCGGGAGCCCGATCACTGTTTCACTGCATCAGGTGGAAGTTGCTTTACAATCTGAAGAATTAAGATCAAGAGACAATCCTGTAACTTTAAATCCCAAAACACCCTGTAGCAACATGTCCAAGTGTGAAAAGATTTTGGTTTACAGTGTTTTGTTATAAATAGCAACAAAGACAACAACAACCGTAAGAAAGGAGTGCTAGTGGGAAAAGTGTGTGGGATGGGAAGGTCTAGAAATGGAAACCCAGTGATTTTTGGAAGGTGCTTTTGATTAAAAATCTTCAGCTACCTTAATAAAGTTATTAATGTAATGAGTGTCTTGGTGCTAGGTTATACTTCCAGTTCAGGGAAGCTCATGCCCTAATACCACTCTTTTCAGAGAACAAGGATTGTTTGTGCTGTAACATGCTGCTTGTATGCTAGGAGGTGGAGTTTCTGATCTCTTGTAAGAATTCATGACTGAATTATCCAGTCACATCCCTGACCCTTGTCCAAAACTGTCTGATAACCGTTGATCCCATATTCATAGCCAGGCATGCCCAGTCGTGCAGTCAGCATCAGACTCGAACCCAGACCACTCTTGTTTTCTCTGCCTGAAACTGCAGTGTAGCGCAGCATCGTCCCACAACAGCACTGCAGGATCTGTTGCTTGCTGAAAGGGAAAACAAGAGCTGATGACCACAGTAAGCCCCAGTGAAGATGTCCACAAACAGCAAGGCAGGTCGAATTCAGTTCTCAAAGATCCTGAGCTCCTGTGTTTGTATTTTGTAAGTGTAATATTGTATTTCGTAAGTGTAGTATTTTAGGATTTCATGGCTTCCCACCGCAGTTAATTGCCCAGTCCCCAGACAGTGCTTTCTCTGTGTGAAAGACAGCCATTGCACATACCTATTCATGTGAGGACAGTTTTATAGAATATCTGACTGTGGGCTAGAACACCAGCTGTTGGGCTCCACTGAGGTGTGCAGCGCTCATCTGTACTTAGTTTGATTACTTTTGCATTACTTTAGATGCGTTAACTCATCAGAAGCCCTGCCTTATTGTCTAACTGACACTCAAGTTGCCTTGTTCCTTTTCTAGTTTTCAGTCCTTCCTACATACTTTATTGCAAATAATCTTTTCTTGCTCAGGCTGTCAGTAGGTTTGGCTGCTGTCTTCCAGAACACTGTAAAATTAATGTGTTGAGCCTGATTTATTGTAAGAAAATGCTTTTTAATTTCTATTGCTGTAACTGAAGAAAGGCAGAAACTGATTAGAAGTCAGAAACAATGGCGTGCAATGTATTTAGGTTTCTTTAGTACCTAATGCGGTCATGAACAGGAATACGCCATTGTATACAAGCAGGACTTTGAATGAGGCAATAGCTTGCTTCTAATGGATGGTTGTGTTTGTGTGATATATCATACACAAGTATATATGGTGCCTATTGCCTAGAACCCTGTAACCTGGGAGATGGAGGCACTTTCTTTGCAGTGTTTGAATTAAAGATGATCAACACGTTACTATAGACACTTCTTCTCATAGCTGGGCTATAGCTGACTTTTGAAAGTAAGCTATTCCTTGCAAAAACCTAAGGTCTGGAGTCAAAATAAGGCTTTTCTGCCTGAAAGCATTTGTCTGCCTCCCATTTCTCTATGGTAAGCACAGAGGTGCTATTGTATTTTAGTAGCCATTTGCATCTGTTTCATAACAGTGAGAGACTTACTGCAAAGGAGTCAATACTACCCTGAAGCCATAGTATATTCCTGCCCCTTGCAGCAGGTTTCCTGTTGTGGGTCACATTGGTATTACCATTTTGGCTAAGAAGGTAAGCTCTGTTTAAATAGTAGAATCTTGCTACGTTTTCCCATCATACTGCTGAATCCCAGTACTTTGGATGTATGAACACTTCTCTGTGTTGTGGGCTGAAGGACTGTTTTTCATGATCTCTCAATTTTCTTTGCTTCGTGATTATTGTGTCATATCTTACATGTCCAGTAAGTGCATGACATTAAATGTATCTGGGAAAGAAGTCTTACTGTAGAGCAAAGAAGCACCCTGTCAATACTAAACTCTGCTTTCACTTTTCTCTTAGAGATGAGAAGCTGGAGGGAGTGAGGGAGGGTACCTGTGGGCCTTTGTGGGGAAGTTCTAGCTTCCAGATGCAGGCAGTAACTTGTTGGCTTTTGACCAGCAGTCCTGAATTGTACAATGAAAAGGGCTATTGGGAAAGAAGGGAAGCTCTGCCTGGGATATTGGATGCTGCCTTTAATAGGCTTGGGTAAATGAAATTAAGTTGAGCAACACAGAAAAACTCCTGGGACCTTATTTGCTTTGATTGCTAAACCTTTTGAAGTGTGCTTATTGCTGTAAGGAAGGAAATCTGGAAAAGGTCAAGTATGAATTCGATGAGAAATACAAAAAGGAATTGCTTGAGATGGTCATTAAATAAGACAAAAATGAGATTTAGGAATAAATGGAACAGTATCACTGTAAAGGTGAAACACCTCAGCATAAATGAGTAAAGACAGTGAAACTGGAACAAGTCTATCCAAGATACATTGATTTGTAGAGGTCCCAATTCCAGTCTGGTGAAATTGATATTTTGCAAGGGCCTCATATCCTGGTCTACGTGCGTGTTTGTGAAGACCTTGTGAAGACTAAAGGCCAGTCTATTTGTCTCTGTCTACTGTACTTATGTATTTTTAACACAGCTATTACCATAGCATCTAGGCAGCAGGAAAAATGATCAATATTATTGTCTCTGGTGTTGGGGAGTATCTAAAGCCGTGCTGCATTAGACTCTGTTGAGTAACTGATCCAAAGACAGCCCCAGCTTTTGGGAGCTCATGACGTAGTGTTTTGGGCAAGGACATAGCAACGGGCGAAGAATCAGATGAGCAGGGAACAAAGGTATGGTGATGGCACATGCTTGCAGTGAGAAGAGTATTCAATGTAGCCACAGGTGGCTGCAGACTGGTATCCAAAGTATAAAGATGTTTGTCTGAGATGGGACTCACCTCATGTTCTTCATGTAGTGGCACTGGGCATATCAGAGGAATGCTCTGGGACCTTTCTGATGCTCTGTTGCTTTGCTGCCTGCTTTGAATGTGGGAGGACTCAGAGTCCTGCTGATCCTGCGTGGTTATTCAAGCTCTGAGTTAATCCAAACATAAATTGCAGGTGTATTTCGTCGGGTTTCGTCTTATTTGTCCCCTTTTTTTACTAAAGTAAAAGGCCACTAATGTGAAGCAGGTAATTGCTCTGATGGGGACTGTGGGACTGTAGGAATGGTTGCAGAGATAAAACCAGAGCAGATTAATACAAACAAAAACTGCTGAGCATATTACTTAAGTCTTTGTAATATTTGCCTTTTAAAATGTAGTTTTGTGTGAGTAATGTTAGTATCAATATTAATATCTGCTGAGATGAACAAAACTATCAATGTAATAGAAAAAAAAATGTTAGCCTGCACAATAAAGTTTTCAGTGGGGAGTGTCAGAAAGCCAATGAAAATCTGCAAGGGCTGATTGCATCTCTGAATTTTAGACTGGTGTCACTGTTCTGCTCAGTCTGTCATTGTTGCTTGCTTTCTTTCCTTTTTTTTTTTTCTCTCTCTACACTGTGGCAGGTGAATGTCCTGCAGAGAAGAACATTTTCAGTTTGTGTCTGCATGAATGTGTGTAGCTGGTTTCAATACTTAATTGTCTGATATGTTCAACAGAAGATACAATAACTATTTTTAAAATGTGCCTTTTTTCCTCTAATCACAAGTAAAATGTGTTGGATATATTAATTATACACCTTCTTGATATTTGCAAGCGCTTTAAAATAGAAGCAGCCTTAAGTTATTTAGAACAGAAGACAGGGATCATCCTTCTTTCTTTTTGTTTTGGTTTGTTTTTACACAGGAGATTCATATTTATACACAGTCAGCGGTCTAGAGATGAAAGAAAATGCTATATAGCTCTACGGTCAGAGCCAAATGCAAATGCTTTGCGCTCCATCTCAGTAGAGGTCTCCAGTGAAAGCCCAGAGCTACCTGGGCAACCATTAGCAGTGAAGCTGAATATGGGCAGGACCTGCCCATGTGGGATTGTGGATTTTGGTTCTGGTGACAAGTCCACCATTGATAGCTGGTATCACACTAGCTCGGATGTGCTTGAACATGCTGCCGTCACACTGAATTACAGCTCTGATCTGCTCTGGTGAGACAACACCTCATCCTTAGTGCCTGCAAGAGGTTTAGCCGAAGCATCCCCTTGTGGTCTTGAGCTCTGGGTGATTGCTCAGTGCCTGACAGCTCTAAGTCCCTGCGAGGTACTGCATGTCCTCAAACTGGCACATGACTTGTAGCCATGCCTTCCCCTGCCAAGTCGCAGGAGGAAATTTTACAACTGCCTTCCTGATTGTTGAGACAGGGAAATCCACTGTCCTGCGGGGACTAGAAGCTGCCTGTGGTGCCTGATGCCATTCTGGGAGCCTTAAGCTGGCGCCTGGATACCTTTGCCTGCAACATGTACAAAGTAGAGTTGTGAAGAAAATGTCTGAGGAGGGTGTTTCCTCCAGTGACAAAAACTTGGGATCTCAGTAGAAGCATTTTATTCTGTGAAACACAGGGCCAGAAGCAGCAGCTGGTGTGAATCAGCATCACTTCTTTGAGGAGACTAAGGAGATGCTGCTTTATATTGGCAGCTGCATTTTGTCCTGAGTTTTCAGATTAGGATATTATGCATAAACACAATGAGTTGTTCTCCTCTGTGGTGTGGGAAGTACACATTTTGACCCTATTGACCTGCAATCTGTTAGCAGTTTTCAGCAATTACACAGTTCATATAAATGATAAATGACTAATAGTACAGAATGCATTCATTTTATACTCTTCACTTCTCAGTGGTTATTTTCTTGCAGTAAAACTATATCCTGATATTTAAGAAGTGAATAAAAACTTCAACGAAAAATGAGCGAAGATCACAGAAATGGCCCCGTACGGTTGTCAGCCTCTGTGCATTGCACTCATCCCCAGCAGTAGCCTAATAAACACACCAGGGTGACTCTGTCTTCCATTAATTATCTCAAGCTGAAAGGAGAGGATATCCTACCTTGTCTAGACATCTCATGAGGGTAATTAATTTTTCTGCAAATTCTCCTAGCCAGAATTGTGGTTGGTGTGGAAGGAAATTCCCCTGCATTTTCCCTTCTTCAGACTCTTTGTTGCTTTGCATTTAGGCTGCTGTTCTTTTATCTTGCCTCAAATGTTGGGCTCAGCATCGTGGCTGAATCCTGCCTGGCTCTTGGGTTTTTCGTGCAGCTTGCTTTAGGCAGACCACTGCCTACCTGGCCTTCCCGCCATGGCCACCTCCCTGCTGTTGGTGGGGCATTTCTACTCATCAGCCATCGACTCTGGTTAATTGCTTCTGTCTGCAAAAATCGCTTAGGCTTTCCCTTCATCAAACGTCATGGCGACAGAACCACCTTGTCTGAGTGCCGAATCTGGCCCTGGGGCTTCCCAAAATGGGTGCTGATGCGGGGCTTCCCTGATTCACTCTTAGTGGCAGCTTCACGAGATGAGGCAGCAGGTTCATTGCAGTATGCTGCAAATGCTGGTTTATGTTATGTTGTTTGCAGTGCTGTAGTTTGCTGCTTTACTGCCAGTTTCATAACCTTCTATAAAGCTTAATTTAATTGTTCTTTAATTACCTCTTTGAATTAGCATATAAATCTCAGACGGAAGCTGTAAGCAGCGTAGATAAGGCTATGGATGTCACAAAATGTTACTTCTTTATTTTCATGTCCCTGTCTGGGGTTACATTGGAGCAAACCTTTGCTGCTTTTGTAAAGATGTCTGGAATGAGAGGGAAGGCTTCATGCTCATAAAACTTCTTTTTTAGACAATTCTCTGGAAAGAACAGCATGGAGAGATTTATGATTACTTCAAGTTCTCCAACCACTTTCTACCCTATCTATTACTATGCATTCCTTTGCTGTTCTTTATCAATTTACATGAAGAGAAGAAATCTCTGGTCTACTTAGCATACAAGGTATTATCTGAATACTGTCAGGACCATGAAGGTTTCTATTTAAAGACATCTCTTTAAATAAACCACATATGCTACTTTGAGAGTGAGCTAAAGGAGAAATGGTTTTTACTGGAGTTTTTAAGCTAGGTTCTGCGTTACAAGCAGTTGCACTGAGCTCTGCCTCTTTGCCCACATTCCCAGCTCTCGAGAAGTCCTGAGACTTCCAGTGATTATGGCTTGCTTTCATAGCTTACAAGGTGCTCGTCTCTCCTCCGCCTGTGCCAACTGGGTGTGGGAAGCTCTCACATCCATTTTAGACTTTTAACATCAATCTTTAATGTCTTAGTATATGTTAATGTAAGTGTTTTTCACATTCAAAGATGATGCAGTTCTACTTTTCAAATAGATTACTATTTGGAAAGTTTATGTTATATATAGAATTAAACACAGAGGAATATTGATCAGAAGTAGAGCTGGCAGTAAACAACTAGATTATTTTCGTCTCTATGTTATGCTTTTATGTGGTGTTTTTTTTTTCTTACCTTACTGTCCAGGTTGTACTTTTTATTTTGCCTTAGCCAGTTTCTGCTCCATTTTCCTTCTGCGACCTCTTGTAGGCAGAGTAGAAAGCCATTAATATTAACCTGTTGACTGAAGCTTTTAAAGCCACGATGTTCGTAGGAATTTAGAAATGAGCAATATCAGTTTCCCAGCTGTTATTGAATCTGCATTTACAAAAAAACAAATACACTTGACCTTTCCATGAGATTTCTAAATTATTTTCGTTGAATGCCTCGGTGCAATTCTGTTCATTAGAAGACTGTACATAAAGCTTGTACAGAGATTATGAAGCTGCACCTTGGTCTTCTGAGGCTTTAGACCCAAATAGCTTCTACAAATTAGAGTGGAATAGGGCAATTTTTCTTCCTTCTTTTTCTGTGTATCAGTCTTGCTTGTTGGTTGGTGACTGTAGAGGGAGCAAGAGCTCTCGACTGGTGCCCTCTCTGGCTTGTGCAGCTGGACACTTAATTTCGCAGGCGGCTATGCCTGCAAGGCCAGTCTTCTTGGGAGAAGTGGTGAGATTTCAGTAACAAACATGTCTTGAAGTAATACATGAGGACTGAATTGTGTATTAAGATATCCTGACTTACATTGCTAACTCCTCAAGTTACTTAGAGCAGGAATTTTGAAAAAATTATTTACCCTTTCTACTTGTAATCTAGCTTGTGCTTGACATCTATCTACCTTCAGCTGAAGAGAGCAAACAGGCCATTTTTCTCCCATTTTCAGAGAGTTCACTGTTAATTTTTCATATACCAGCAAGGTGCTGCAGCATTGGAGTGGCAAACCCAGGGCAGTTTTTGCTTACTTTAAAATGTACTTTCCCTTGTAATTACTTCTTTAAAATTTGTAAACATCTTGTATTGGCTCTGCCATTGCTCGCTTACTTTTTCACAAAACAATTAATGTGGGCTAAGTTTCGCTTGCTGGTGTCTTTTAAACACCACACTATGCCTAAGGAAAAGATGAGAAGACAGATGTTGTACTAACCTCCGCTGATTGCTTTCTGATTGCCAGTTTAGTTGTCTTTCTTCAGCCATTTAGGATGGCCGTATGGGAAATCAACAGTGATGATCTTTATTAAAGTACCAGAAGCGAGGTGCTTCACCTACACGTATTTTTGGGGGAGGGAGAGGGATATGAACCCAATTAGAAAATTTATGAAACCGCCAGAGCATGCTATTCATTTAAAATTGGTGAGGGCTGCAAAATGAGCAGAAAGCTTGACAAAATATTGGCACTGTTACAGGTCCAGTATGTAAATTCACCTCAGAAATGGAGCAGTCCAAAGACTTGCTACATTTTGTCTTCTTTTCATGTAAAAGTCTGGACAGTTGTATGTTATTGCATAAGAAACAACATACTAATTAGTGAGAAAGGCCTTGGATAGTTCAGTTGTAAAGAAGTTCTTGGAATTCATTCTCGCAGAGTAAGTGAATAAGTCAGGATCTGATTTGGTATCTGGTGCTTCCTGTTATGTTACGAATGAGATGTTTTTGTTCAACATTTACTTTTCCAACAGTAGGAATCACAATGATTTAAAGTTCTTCAAATTGCAGCAAAATGCTTTACAGCAGGCACGGAAAAGAAGAAAAAGAAATTCAGTCACTGTGGGTTTTGGCTGGCTAACTGTAGCATGTTCTGGAGTTAAATGTATAGGCTACACTTGCAAAAGCAGCCAGCTTCACTGGGCTAGAAAGTGAAGTTCTTTATTTATCTGCTCCATCAGTGCAGCAGAGGCTGTGGCTATGTCTCAGTTGAGATCTACGTTAGTAGACTATCTCTACCCTCTTGCTGCAGCTGTGGATTTGTTTGCTACGTTTATTTTGGCATTCCTTATTTTGGTCCCCCAAAGAAATCAAATAAAATTTGTCACTAGCCCAGATTGTGCTATTTGGGAAAAGATGCCACATCTTTCTCTCCTTAGTCCTATTTTATGATTTGTCAAGGATTTGGTGAAGTTGTAGATCCAGTTGTACATCATCTTTGATTAAAAACAAGTCTTCCACACCACCAATTCCATTTCAGTCTCCAAATTTGTATGATTTAGATAGATAGGGTAGTAATTAACCTCTGTAGCCTGTTGCGAAATCCAGGAACAGCTTGATTTTATTCTGCTTTTTATGTAATACTATTTCTAACAGAACTAACACAGACTAACAATGTCTGTGTTACAGAAAGCTATATGGAGCTTTCTGCATGACTGTATTTATCATCTCAGAGGGGCAAAAAGTCATCTAGTTCATATTAACTGAAATATGCTGTGCGGTTCCCTGTGGTCAACAGCTGGATGACAAGACATTGAGAGTACATTAGGCAGCTTTCTAATTAAATATCTTCATTGCATCTAAAACACATAGTAGCACTTCCTTGCTAATAAAGAGAAAGCCCACTGCAGTCAATTTGTTGTAGATACCGCATTGCCACTCTTATGCTAGAGCTCTTGCAGTCTTGTAAGAGTAGGATACGAACATGATGTGTTGTAAAAAGTAACACTTAGCTGTGATTTTGCAAAGTGTTATCCTATTTATTTTAAGTGTCATGTAATTATCAATTCATTTACTACCCATTGTAATACCATGAATCATAATGAATGTATTTGCATAATAGGTAGTATCACATGAGCTCAGTTATAATTCAGCATTAGCTAAATGTACCATGAAAACAAAATGTTTCCTGTAAAGGTAGACTGGGGTTGATATATGACGTGTCTTATACATGATGTATCACAAATACTGGCATGGAAAATTGTTCTGTTTGTGGACTTGCTCCTGGGGGGAACTGTTTTGCAGCCCTGAACTTCATCCATTTCCTCTCCCATCTCCAGCCCCCGAGTTTAAATGCTTGTCAACTCTGCCAGCCTTACAGGTGAGGATATTGTACACAGCACGCTCAGAAACCTGTCGTTGCTGTTTAGCTGATATGTCAGTGCTCTGCTGGCACAAGTCACGAGGCAATCTCTGCCCAAAAGACTGAGTGTATTGCTCCGGTGATACTCCAAGACCTGCACGTATTGTGCTGGGTAACTGAACTGAGAAGCGATCGCACTGGAGACTTGCCTCCAGAGGATTGCCTCAGCGCTGGGTAGGTTTCTTTAAAGCTCCTTGTTTCTGGACATAACTTCTTTTTAAATAAAAAGATCTCTGAAATTATACGTGGTCCTTCCAGTAGTCAACTCTGCGTTGCTGGTTTGGGGAGTATAATACAAGCAGGCTCGCAGCTGCCTAGTTATATGGTTTGCTCTAGTTATCCTCCATGTCTAGACCGGTCTGTGCTCACTACTGCTAATTCATCATCACAGTCGGTTGTCTCTTCTCTCCTGCCAATGTTTAAACCAAGAAGGGCTCCCTTTCAAAACCAGGTATGGCCTGTTGCTATATGCTCTACATACATACACCTAGCTTGAAGAATGGCCTGAAGTCCTTTTTGCTGAAGAACAGTGTTATCTGCAGTCCCTGGTTTCTGCATAGCCTGGCATCGTGGATATTGCTTCATCTCTCCACATTTCTAGTGAATGATCACAGGTGATCCACCAGCCCTTGCAAGGTTACGCCACTGGGGGGAAACAATCCTGCTCTTGCACCAGTCGTGAGCAGCAGTTCCCCTTTCCCCTTTGCCATCTCAGAGCTGCTGCTCCTACCCCAGACACTCTCTGCTGTATCCTGTCTCTGCCTTTATTACATAAAGATTTATGCAAGCTGAACTGAAACATATGTCACTTTGCGTATAGAAGAAGTAGTCCCTTTCAGCTTTGGTTTAACGTGTTTTGGAGACATGTGATCTTGCAATAGCAGAGTGGTTAGAATAACCCAGATCTCAGCAGAATCTAGTTTCTGAGATAAATCCGAACAACTTATACCTCTCATTTGGTTCACTTACAAGTTCAACAAACTTCCTGTTGCAGAAACAAGATGTGCTCATGCCGTTGCCTGAAAATGATCATTGTGTGAACTGTTGTGTCTATAACAGATGTGTGTAATTTCACTTCCCACTTTTTGGATGTATCCCATTTCCATACAGAATATGAAATGCTTACTTTTTGGCTGGTGCAGTTGATTTTTACTTGTTGCCTGTAAGATATATTAAGGATACTGATACTGCAGAGGTTAAAAAGAGAGTTATTTTGACAAATACAGTGTAGTTACTGGTACCGCAAGGATTATTTAGCCTGATCTGCATTCAGGAGGCAGCCCTGCAATGGCAAAAGGCTAACACAGTTGACAACACTTAATTTGTTTGGACTCTTGTCACCGTTGGCTTTACAATGTGACAGGACAAATACATCGCTGAAATTGATGAAGTGGTGACACATTTGCACAATACTACAACTCCTTACAGTTGTTTAGGGCAAGCTTTCTTCCTTGATATACAAGGTAATTCTTCCGAGTTTTGTCTGTGCACCGTAGCCAGCAGCAATTAAAGCTGTCCTCTCTTAGTTATGATTCAGTTTGGCCAGCTAGAACGCAAATGGGCAGTGGAAATGCCACAGTGTTTCTGCTGGATTTAGGTAAAGTTAGAGCTGTTGCAAGGGAAAGACTAAATGTATATTATAAGGGATCCATGCAATTTTTGTACAACAGACATTCTTGCCAAACGTAGAGTTGGTAATCCCCTTAACTGCGACAATCACTGGCCTGATAGGATGGAGTTGTCAGTATAAACACACAAAGGGTGCTACACCTGGCAATAGAGCTCCTCTTTAGTAAGGAGAGTTATTCTAGAGTCTGTATGTTCACTAGGCCAGCTTGCCAGCATCCCCAGAGGAACTGGCTGTTGGGAATTGGAAAGAAAACGCTTGTTTTTTAATGGAGATACCAATTTATGTTTCCATAGTTCTCTTTGGCTTGCTGCTAACTGACAGGTGGGAATTTCTGGGCTTTCTTTCTTAATGGGAAGTTTGCAAATAAGGATTAAGAGAAAATAAAAAGATAAAGTACCCATAATTTCACTGGGGATTATTCTGTGGTGTTTATATTCAGTATATTATTTCCGTATCTTAGAAATGCGCCTTAAATGTGTTTTTGTTTTGTTCTGGTTTTGCTCTAGCTGTTTCTAGGACAAGTGCTTATTCAGGTTGATCACAGTTTGGAGGAGCCTACTGTGTAGGAATCAAATTCACTAGATTGCACTTGCACAGAAAATGTGGTATTAAACATGGTCACACACAGGACAAAAACCTCTGGAACTATAAGAGTTGTTCCTGTTCTGATTTTTGTGATGTGACCAAACTTATTGTCATGTTGTACCAACGACTGGTGATTCTGTGAAGTGAATCATCTGTCACTGGAGAATGTACAGGAATCATCAGCTCATCTTGCGCAAGTTATTAGCTGTCTGCGAGTGATCGGCTTACTAGCTATCCGGGGTGATTGGATCTCTCTCTTACCAGCTGTTGCCTTGTACTAGGTTTCCAACAAAAGCACAAAGAAATATCAGTTTACATACCTGTCCTCTTCCTATTATGTTCCTTTTGTTATTAGGCTCCAGGAAGGGCAGAGCCTGTGGCATGTTTGAATCCTAACCACTGTATATCATTTAAGATCTCTTTCTGATGAAAACACTGATACAAATCGTCTAGTCCCTAAATGAAAGAAAAAAGAACAGAACTGTTCTAGCAATCGGACCCAAGGAATTAAAATAATCTTGAAGTGCAGATGCTTAGTGTAATTTTAGTGATCCATAAAAAGTGAAACTATGCAAAAAATGTTCCTTTTTCCCCTTAAATACCTTCTTCCCCCCCCCCCCCCCCCCCATCTCTCTTTAGTATTCTGTATTCCTGTGAAATGGTTTGAAAAACATCCTGAAAACTATGCGGCGATGTCTTCCATCCCTGCTATGGCTGCTGTGATGCTAGGCTTAGGTCTGCTAACTGGGGGTCAGCTAAATCAGCACTAAATGGCAGTTCCACTCTCCTGCCTTTTTTTCTTTGGGAAGAAAAGAGAAAGACTCCTCTTCCACTGACAGCTGATGCCTCAACTGAAAATTGCTATAGGTTACTTTCATTTGGTGACATAACAGTGTCTGTGTAGACACTGGGTCCCAAATGGGAACCTGCACATTGTCCTTTGGCATGAGCCTTGGAGTGGGACAGAGCAGAAAGTGGAACAAACAGCTGCACGTGTTTTTGAGGTAGGTCCAGGCGTTGCAGGTGATCATTCTGTGCTATCGCACAGTATGCATTATATGCACTAGTTCCGATAAAGGAAAGCTCATTTTTCACATATGACTTAAAGCAAAGAGAAGTTGGACAAACGTCGTTCTATACAGATTTTCCACTTGCTTCTAGACAGGATATTTCTATTAAGACTGTACTTCCTTAATTTTCCCTGCTGTGGTACATCATTTATAAACATCCTGAAATACAGACTGAAATGGGATGACTCTTCAAAATCATTTGTATTGTCAGAACAGTAGCACTTTTACAGAAAATTGTAAAGCTTACCAAGACTATCAGTGTCTACTATAGTCAAAGCTAGAGAATATCTTCTTGTCTCTTCTTCCAGCTTTCATCTTTACAAGAACAGACTTTCTCAAGCTTGGGCTTTGCAGTCAGCAAAAGTGCCTGGAAATTTTGAATTAAATAACCTTCCGTGCTCTGACAGCAAGAGAACCGAAGGCTGTAGTGCGGTGCGATGTTAGTACCCAAGTGAGGAGAGGGCCTTGTGAAACCTTGCCCTTGCCCAAACCTGCTTTGTGCTTAGCTGGAGCATGACTTGTTCAGACCCTGATCCATGCACAAGCCGCATCACTTGTGCGTCTCCGACTTGCTGCACGGAGAAGGGCCTTGGACATGAGTAGTGGCCTACACTGACAAGCCACGTGAGCCTCTACAAGCAAAGAGAGTGCTGAAAGCACATACTGAATGTCCAAAAGCGCTCACTGCATGACTGTTATTCCATTGGCATGCCAAAAGTGCAGCTTGGGCACATTTGTTTATTTGTTTTTAAAGCTAAGCTTTATGTGTGAGGCAGTGGCCTTTTAAATCCATTGTGTGTTTTGGAAAATGCCTTTTCCATCTAACACTATGGCTATAAGGCAGGTCAAACTTGGACATATTTTCACCTTAGCAGTGACACCATTAGTAATTTCATAAAATTGTATCAAGGGTGTTTAGTTTCGTGTCTCCGTTAAGTTCTGTGTGGTGCTATTTGTAAATGGCAGCCAGAATGAAATCCTGCAGAAGCAGCTCTTCCTGCCTGCCTGGCGTGGTTTGTTATTCTCGGTCCCATAGCTGCTTACAGACATCTATTGTGTTATGTTGGTTTTAGTCTATGGGTGGCAGTCACTTTCTAAATTTCTTGCACAATGTTTGCAGGCATTCCTGCACTAGACTTATCAAATTTGCTGTTACTAACACACATCAACAGGCAATCGATAAACTCAGAGCTAATTACATAATATTTTTTTTTAAATCTGTCTGCAGCGCAAGCAGATGTTAAATGAAAGCTAATACAGTGTGTCGTCTTTTAAATAGGGGAGTGCCTGGGAATTTTATACTGGACAAACTCTGCACCACAAAAGGCGATTTCTGTAGAGGTTTGCATGCATAGAAATAACGAAATAATCATGCAAGCAATGCATATTTGAGCTGAACCTGAACAGTCATTACAGATTCTGCAAAATCTTGTGAGCTTGTTAGGAAATGAAAGAGATACCAGGCAAAGGCAGAAGCAGTGCAGCCTAGCAGGCTGCTTAATAGAGAAGA
>Ga0181612_181141_pt1 | contig 18570 bp, 10 predicted proteins | sample HoacroProtozoa21_FD_119630 | JGI IMG/M metagenome (GOLD analysis project Ga0181612, IMG submission 119630) | Hoatzin crop microbial communities from Cojedes, Venezuel. Combined Assembly of Gp0051906, Gp0051904, Gp0051908
CCCCCCCAAGAACTTTGACTTTTTGAGAGGTTTTTAAATTTTCCTTTATTTGTGGAGGCAGGTAAGGGCAGGTGCTAGGAGACAGCAGCTTTCATTGATGAAATTAATGAGATTTTTCATGCCCTACCTAAAGAGGATATTGGAATAAAGACCCTAGTAACTCAAGCAAGAAAGATCTTAATGATTGGCAGGATGTTAAAATTTGCATCCCTGCTATCTGGTAGAAAGACAGGAAAATTAGATGGAGATCCTTTAGGCTGAATAAATCTCTAAATACTGCAGAGTCCTCAGCTTAGCTCAGAAATGTTCTGCAAACTTGGCAGTGGCACTGGGTTTTGCAGGGGACTAGATCTACCAGGCACATTAGTGTGAAATCATAATAAAGAACAGAATCTGTGGGGACACAACAATAAGAAACAGAGTTGTGATGAAGCTAGAAGGAAAGCATATTAATAAATGTTTTAAAAAGTAGAGGAGGAATAAATGCTTATTTTCTCTATGGGGAGAGCTTGCCTGTGGAATCTCCCGCACTTCTTTGAAAGGGATCTAGGAGAAGATGACCAAGATTGCTGCTGATACAGACCTGTTCTGGATGGTCCAAACCAACTGAGGAGCTGCAGAATGATTTTGTGAGTAACACTCATTTTATTTAACTGTAAAATGATGTCTGTGTGTGTGGGGGAGCCTTCAATATGCTTATGTGCTGTTTGTCTCTAAATTATCATTTACCATTTACAAAGAGGATCTGAGGATTTGTGAGACATTGTGTACAGCGCTCTGAAAACATCAGTTCACAGCTCAGCATGGTCAAAAAGGCAAAAGGGATGTGAGTAATTATTAGGAAAGATGTCCAGAGAAAACAGACAACATTGTTGTCCTGCTGTATAAACCCCACATGTGCCTCAGACTTGCACACAGAATGAGGCTTTGTGCACTCTGTCTCAGAGAATATCATGGGAGCAACGAAGGGATGGGAGAAGGGGATCTGAGAACCACTGTATGGGTCAATGCTCTTTAAGAAGAGTTTAAACAGGACTGGAAATAAAACATCTGAAAGGGCTGTGATGTCCTCCACGTTCATGAATAAGAGTGAGAGCAGGGAAACAGTAGATGCTGGTTCTCATAACTAAAAAATGTTCAAAGATTTTTTAAAAAGCAATACTAAAACAGTCTGAAGGAAGGATCTTTTTGCATGGGGCCTTCATTGCATAACGAAGCTGTGGACCTCCCTGCCAGAAGGTGCTGAACAGACTAAAAATCCAGACAAAAAAAGCTTAAAGAAAAAAAAATGAGAAAACTCTTCCCGAGCTGATCTGTCAAAGGTTGTTTAACACGATAATAGCTACTATGGCCTACACTGTGGGCTCAGATGTTGGGCAAACATGGCAGGGAAGAGGTGTTCGTGCGGTGTCTCCCCTAGAATTTGTCCCTGACAGCATGTGATCACACAAATTGCAGACAGATGTAAAATGATTATGTTTGGTCTGTATACCTGCTGAATGAAGAACTTTTCTTCCTGTGTATTTTCCTTCCTGCCACAGAGTTTTCAGGCTGTTTGGAGAGGGGCTGTGTCTCTACATTGACTTACAGGAATCAGCGTATTGGAACCCTGTTTTTGTTGGACTCTCCATTTTAATTCCTCCAGAAGATGACAACGTAGCAAACAAGGACACGTGGCAGTCAGATATTTGCATTGTATTTGAGACAATAAAGTCTGTTTTGTTTAACATAATCTCAAGAGCCCAAGTACAAGGTGTCTTGCAGTTGGCATTTTCCATGTGCCCCTGAATGACTTGGAACAAGAATGTGAAATATTATTTAACAGTTTCAATGCTTGTCCTCAAACGCGGTGGCATTTCGGTGGTGTGGGATCCCATCGCGTATTTTTTTTCCCGAGCCTGAGTATCTTCCAGAGTGAAAGCACTTTGCACATTTTGAGTTACTCTAGCAGTGATTGCTCTCACTGCTAGAGTGAAAGTGTGAAAATTTCTTTTTATTTCTACCACTTGCTAATCCTATTTTGGCTGGTGCAGCCCCTACAAAGAGCTCTCTCCATGGGATGTGTTACTCAGAAATGATCCGTACTATTGCTGAGATTCAGGAAGTGCTTTGATCTATTTTATGAAGTGCTTCACTTGCAAAGCAAGCCTGGTGAGCATTTGCTGTCTGCCAGTTTGGTGGAAAGGGGAAAAAACTTAGCTCTTTTTTCCCTTCGTCTGACATGGACAACTTTGCCACTTGTATATTTACTAGTCTTCAACCTGAGAAGCTTTATAAGTCGGTATTTCTCAGTACAAGCTAAATTCCGTGGCTCAGCATCAGGTGAATACGTTGGGGATGCCTCCCAGACTGTCCCTGCTCTTCATGGTGGGTGGCAGATGAGCCAGGAGTCTGTACAGAGATCGGAGAAGTTATTTTGATTGTTTAACAAGGAAATTGGGAGAAGGATGGAGCTGGCTGGTGAGCTCACGAACAACCCACACAGAAGCTGCTGTATCATTCAGTGTCCAGCACCAGCTACTCCAAAAAGAGGGTTGAGTTTGTAACTGTGGACTCTAGCAACCTCCAGTCTGGGAGAAGCCAAGTTTGGGGGAAGGGCTTTCAAACAATGGGGACTTGTGTACCTCTGAGGGAAGAAATTGCCTTTTTAATCCCCTGAATGGGCAGCAGTTGAAATCAGATTGCTTAGTGCTTTCTGCTGTAAGGCTGTCCCTGACAGTTTGTTATTTAAGCAATTTGGTCTCGGTTTCTCCAGGCTACCTGTCATCTTCTGCATGTGTGATCGTATTCACTAGTCCCTATAGCACAGCATTGCTCTGTCAGGGAAGAGTTCAGCTCTGTTTGTGGAACAAGACAGACAGTGCTGGTTGCTTGTCCAAGCTTGGCCTGGCAATGAGCTGCTCTTTGTAGCAGGGGCAGTTTAGCAGCTCCGTTACCATCCATAGTCACCTGCCCTGCTCCTGGCTCTAGTAAGCAGGGCGACTGGGAAGGTAGTGAGACTGGGGCCCAGCGTGTGGAAGACAGTCCCAGGGAGGGCAGAAGATATATGGACTTGGTTCTCTGAGAAACAGGAAGATCAGGACTGCTAGTGTAAGCCAGCTAGTGCATTCGGTCCCCTGTCTTCCTGTATGCTGTGTACTGACTACTGAGAAACAAATCCATAACAAATCCATAGCACATCTTGTTACTGAATGTGAGCTTGGGCATTGGTGGCAGGGGTAACAAAGTCCTGGCAGACCCCAGAGGAAGGGAGACTGTACTGCACAAGGTGGGGAGAGAGATGGGGGGGATAGGCCGGGAAAAGATGGGGAGGGGATTTTGAGTGGGAAGCAAAGGACGTGTCTGGCTTTGAGGTGAAGGTGAGGAGGGCAAGCTGGGAAAAGGGCATATGGGTAGACGAAAAGACTGGGTTACCCAGGCTAGTTGGGAAGGCGGCTTGGATGGCTAGAGAAAACAGGCTGAATCGAAGTGTCACAAACAGAGATCAAATAAGAGGAGAGAAGCCGTGTGGAAGTGAGGGCAGGTGAGCATGTATGACTTCAGATGTGTTTTTCTTCCTCATAAACCTGAACGAGAATCCCTGTTTCATCCTCTGGAGCTGAATCCCTATTATAGCTTTCGTTTGATAAAAAGGGAATTGTATCACCTTGGTTAGTAGTGGTGTGGTGAAAACAGGTGCATTTGTGTGGTGAAGGACTCTAATGACAAGCTCTAGAGCTAGCGGAAACGAGCAAATTTGCCTGCAAAGTAGACTTTGTGCTCTGTGATAAGTAGCATCTAAAATTGTGGATGATGCAGAATGTTGAATTTTAAACTAGATGAGAGACCTTCATCTGTCTGGTCTGAAACAGACAAAAATCCTATAGACAAAAGAAATGTTCTATTAAAAAAAAAACCCCAAACCATCTAATACACACAGGAGGTGGCGACTTTGTGATGGATAGACTTGCAGATGCTTTTCTGGGGATTTAATTAGTTGTACTTTGAACTGGGAGAGATGTCAAGAGACTCCTTCCATAAGCTGTGTTAGAAATTCAACTTAAAATATGCTCTAGGTATAAGAAAGGTTAAATACTTGTAGAATATCTAAATATCTCTTATCTTCATGGTACAGTAATTTATTATCAAGTCCTGCACCTGGAGGCAGAGGAACAAACTGTGCTGTTTCTGCTTTTCTCTTGATGGACTCTGATTTCCGTCTGGTAGCTGTTCCATATGGCTTATTGCTTTTACTACCTTTTCCATATTAATAACATCCTTGCTTTTCTGACATATATTTCTTATGAGAGCTGTCAATTCATCTTACCCTCATCAGTGAACAAGTCTGGCAAATATGTTTATGCACTGGCACAGACGCCAGTCCTCCAGAGCAAAATGAAACTGAAGTTACCACAGCTGGTGTCTAAATCTGCTGACACTGCGTTCCCTTGGGAACCAACTGATTTACTCAGTCTATATAGAGCCTTGTGAAGCAGAGAGCTGAGACCAGATCAAGCAATGGACAAGGCAAGACCGAAGCATGATGCTGTGCGGTAAGTAGAAAAGAGACTTTAAATGAGAGCCCAGTCTCACTGGCATGGAGGAAAGGATTGCCCAGTTCCCCTTTGGAGTTAACGGATGAAATGTACCCAAGGGCAAAGGTAATTACTCCCAGATGCATTTGGATTTTACTCTACTCTTACACTTTGTTAATGGTCTAGGCTCTTTCTAGCACTGTATTGTGAAATCTTTGCAGACGTAATTCTAATAGACTTTCTTTACAGTACTGCAATTATAGTGATTGATATGTACAAATGTGATCTTGAAAGAGCAATAACGAGACAAGATAGCTCAATACTAAAGCAAATGCATTCTAAAAATCAATTTTTGAAATGAGAATTGCAGGAAAAAATCATGGAAGTGTGTGTCTTTGTGCCCAGCTCTCTCACTTTTGTCTGGCTTTCGTTCTGCAAAAGTTTTAGCAGTGACCTCAACTACACAGACGTGGAGTATTACTCTCTCAGAAGGCTGCCCTGTGACAGCTGTGCTTACCTGCTTATATCAAAAGGCTGCAAGTTAAAGTGGATTTTGCTGTCTAGTATCATTTTAGAAGTAAAAATGTTCTGGAACACACTTAGCAGTATCAAGAGGAAAATGTGAATCCATTACAGGGACATAGATACTCACTGAAAATTTTTGTGAGCAAATGAGTAGAGAGCAGATACTTTATAGAAAAGCAAAATGGGCGGAGTTAGGCTGAACTGTGGGTCTGACCCAGCAAATGAGTTTGCAAACACATTTTCTAAGTATTTACTTGGTGCTAGGAACAACCAGTGCAGAAGAGAAATACGTGACCTATTCTTTGTAAATGTTTGTAAGCAGGGAACTGATCTGTAGAAATTTTCTCATTTATCACCAGCTCATTTCCAAACTTTACTACCTCTGGAAGTTTGCTAACCTCAGACTGCTTTTCCTCCAGTGCTGAGTTACACGAGAAGGAATGTGGTGTTTTTTACTGATACTTGCGCAAGATGAAATCATCCTTACAGGCTTGGTGAAAATATCGAGTTCTTCCCTTCTCCTGGAGTTCGTGACAGCTCCTGCTGTACAGGCTGCACTCCCCTCTGCTGGAGGGAAACTCGGTGCTCGGCGGGCGAGGTGCCTTGGCTTGCCGGTGGAAGACACAAACCATGCTCTTTCTTCAGGGAGGGAGGTTTTCCTTCCACTGACTGGTGAAAGGCTCAGTGTGAGGTGAGAGATGCAGTGTCGGGTCCCTGGCAATGCACATGCACTGTTTAACGACAGCATTTTGCTGGCATGGATTTCTTACTCTTGTCACTGTAAAATTTTTCTCTCTCAAATACTATATTTAACTTGATGCTTTGTCACGGTGCTGTCTCTGAACAACAAGCCTACATCTTTTGTGAGCTAGCTGTAGTGTTTCCCACATCTATGCCTCTTCGTAACCTTACTAGATTTTTCTTGCTAGTATGTATTATTATACCTTTATCCAAATCACGTAAAGAAGATTTCATATGGTTTCCATTGTTTCATGGATCTGGATATGTTTGGAGCTGCTGTACTGCAGGACATGAACTAGCATGAATCAGTGGTAGAGAAGACAGAGGCATACTCAGGAAATAGGAGCCCTTCTTTTACTTTAAATTCTCAAGAAACTCATATGTACATCAGGAAAAAGTGATGCAACATGAGCCACCAAAATTTGCTATGCGACCAGCTACTGGGCTCGCAATAGGTCTGTCTGACTCCAGCAAGACACGCCAGGTAATTTTGAAGGTGCCAAGCACCGTAGATTCATCCATTGCTCTGACTGTACTCACTATGACTGCCAGGAAAAAAAATGGCAAAAAAAGACAGCATCAGTTTCTAGTTTTCTGTTGGAAGAAAGATATTTAGCCTGCTGGAAGAAAGAGCACATTAGTATCCACTGTCTTCTGGCGATGGTACCTCTAGCTAGCAAGGGTGGGGGCCGCTTCACACAGGCTGTCTTTCCTGATGCATCCAGGTTTCTAGAAGTATCCATCACAATTGCTGATTCATCATTCACTGTGTCCACAGATACCTTTTCTGTGACTACAGCTGAACACTAGAATGTCGGAGCATGGCTGAAATTTCTGAGCAGGGAGTAATGCTAAAGGAGAAGAGGCTAAATTTTATCCATTCATGCTAAAGCTATGCTTTCTTTTGGTTCAGACCGGTAACTTACATCTCTTCCCTGTGGGATAAAAAGGGAAAGTCAGAGCAGTACAGTGTATTTGGGATTTGGCACTACAGACTGAGTTAGGAGCATGTGGCCTTGATGATCAGATTTCTTGCTTTTGTTCGTACATCTCTAACCATTTGATTTATTTTAATGATGGTGTTTTACATTAATGGTATGCCAAACTCAGCAAAGCCAACTGTGCTGGAATATATTGACCTTGGATCACCTCTCTGAGTTCAGGTGTTAGAAAGGACAGACACTACAAATGGGAGAACAGTGTCCTTTCACCAATGATGTGCCATAGTCTGACACTGAGACTTCCTGGAGCTTTCCTTAGTGTACTGCAAAAAATCTGTGGCATTGAAATAATTATTAAGGAATTTCTTTTACCCATGTTGGCTTTCTGGTATTGGAAACTCACTGACACATATTGAATTATACTGGAACATTGCCATTACTTTACTGAAGACCGGATTGGACACTTTTTTTCTTAACATCCATTGTGATAATCTTAAACAGACTTAGAAATTGAGAAATGCAAACACTATGTGAATAATTACAAATGAATCAGCACTTTTTACAGGGTCAGTAAGATGGCTGTGAATTACAAGAACCTTCTAACCACCCGTTCTTCTAGCTTGCACTGTATTAATGAGAAATTGCCTAAGAATTGCCATATTCAAACAAAACAAGAGGGAAAAGCAGGAAGAAAGGAAAACAGTAACCACTGAATATTTTCAGAACTTGACTGGAGAAGGGTATGGTCGACCTGATCTGGTTTGAAGTTGCCCTGCTTTGAACGAAGAGTTGGACTAGGGACTCTTGAAGCTGACTTATTCAATGATTCTGCAAATTTTCCTGAATAACCTCTCAAGCTATGGTCGACTTTTTTTCCTAAAAACTCTGTCATGGTCTTCAGTTGTCTTCGATAGTGGAAGGAGTGAAGCAGAAGGCCAGGAGCAATCTCAGATATTCAGGTTCAGCTCAGTTCTAGGCTGGGGAAATCATAAACCTGGATATGATGCACATAATTCCATTTCTTCAGTGATAGGGAGTATGGACCTCATGGCAGAATCCACAGTTGGAATGCAAACAGCAGCACTCTGGCTTCCAAATTACCCACAGATCTTGAAAGCAAAGAATATTCCAGCTGTAATAGCAAATGCTATTCAGCTGTATATCAGAAGAGTTACATCTGATAATGGAGTTGTCAAAGCTAAATCAAAATTGATCCCAAGAGAGAATTCTGGGCTTTCCAACATGGGAGAAGAACCCATAAACTTCCACTTACATAAAGTTTCACTTGGACATCAAAAGTCTTCCTTCATAAACATCCCACAAATGTTTCTTAATAGTTCTTGACATCTATTGGAGGTTGCACAGGGAGTCTGTAAACAATCAAGATGTGTAAGTTAATTTTAAGACAAGATATACCCAGAAACATAAGCAGTTCTTTCTGAATATGTTCAAGTGCCGAAAAGTGCTCAGATGCCTTTGGAGTGGACCGTGCTTTTGAAATAGCTTGAGCCCAGCCAAAACGTGATGTCTGGGGGACTAAAAGAGGGCAGCTGTGCAGTAAAAGGCACTGGCTGAAGTCTGGTCAGCTGTGCGTGGTTGGAAATGCCCTGTTTGGGGTGTAGAAGGAAAAGATGAGACATGCCTGAGCCCTCAAAGCCATGCAGAGAATGAGAAATCATCAGCCTCCAAACAGCAGGGAACAATTCCTCCTGCTGCATCCTCAGACCCTCTACACTTAATCTGTTTCCTCCTACTCTGAAAATCAGCCACCTCTATTTTCCCCTGTGGCTTCTCTGCTCACTTCAGGAAGTTGAAGAGAAGTGCCATTAAATGACCAGCAGTTGAAGAGAAGTACCATTACATGACCAAAAGCACAGCCTTTTCATAACAGTTAATCTCAAATAAATTCAGATTCCAAGTCATGCTGTGTAAAAATGAGCACTTCCCTAATCTGCTTGAAAACTGGATCTTGTCCCCCGTAAAGGAAAAAGGACTTTCAAATTATTGAATAATGTGGATTGGGTTATTTATTTCCTCCTGCCATTTCAAAGGGCTCAGAGTAGGCTTGTGTTGTGGATTTTTTTCTTGGCACTCTTCTTGGGAGCTATTCTGGAAATACTTTACCTACTAAGTATCAGTCTTATCTTTTTATGGTCATTTGCACATACCCTTCCCCAGCTCTTACATGCACACCACATCATTTCCCAGAGCAGGGATCTGGGATGCTTTCCTGCCTGCCCTTCCTCTGCTGTCTTCTTCAAGGAGTTATACTGGGGCTTGAAAACTTAAAACAGTGAAGTGTTCTGTCCTCAAATTCCGATGTTCCTGTAGCCAGCATCATCCTCTTGAATTTTGCCTAGAATCACTCATGCAGTTCCCAAAAATAAAATCTTGATGAAAGTTTTTTGAAAGGCTTCCCTCCTATGTAGGAAGCTGCCTGTACCACATATTCGGGTCTTGAAGAGAGCTTCAGAGTCTGTGCCAAAAGAAGAAAATGTGTCACCACCTGTAAGATCTGCACTTCAAACTCTGTGTCTGTGTTTCAGAAAGGACTAGCATTAGTTTGGTGATGTCATCTAGCGGTGCATGCATGGTACTTTGCTCCTGAGCCTTTTTCCTGGTACTGCCTTGTAAAGGGTTACTTTGAGGAAGATAGAAAATGTAATTAATCCTATGAGGAAACTACATTTGGAGTGTTCATTCACTTATTAAAGCAGAGCCAGTGTTTAACTTTCCTTCAACACAGTATTGGAGGGAAGTGAATGAATTATTGAATGAGCTATCTTCAAAAGTTCCCTGAGGCTGATATCATCCTGCACTTACCAAAAGTATGATGCCTGCTGTGCTCGGGTAATCCATTTACAAAGCTTTTAAAAAGATTTAAGGGTGAACTTTATAGGTTTCTGATTTCCAATTAAACAAAGCATTGACTTCTTTTAAAAAAGACTTTAAGAAGTGCAAAATCTCATTGTTTAAAATCATTTTGGAAACATATTCTCAGTTCCCAACAGCCCTGTCTATTCTTTGAACTGATTTTTTCTATACTGTTTTTTTGAATAACTCAGTTTGTCCTGCGTTTGCCATCTCTGATTACCTCATGTTGTTCAGGATGCAGATTATACCTAGAGATCCTGTGAGTCAGGACGTGCTGAAATTTCTTGTTGCTGGGATTTGTGTGGGGTGCTACGGAAGGCATTTTTGCCATGCTTTATAGACACCCAGCAGTGTTGGTGGAGAGCTGTAATCTAACCTTCTATCACCAATACTAAGTCAGGGTGGCTGGAGCTTTGTCACAACTCAGCAACTAAACCTCCAGTGGTGGAGATTCTCCCCATTCAGCTTCTCTGGTGACCCAGAACGTGGGGAAGACATTTCTCTGAATGCCCAGCCTGAACCTGCCAGGCTGCAGCTTTCCATTGTTGCTCCTTGTTGCATCGTATTCCAAGAGCGTGGCTCATTGTTGCTGTAACTGCCCTTCATGTAGTTATTAGATGTCTCTTCTGCCTCTTCACTGACTGCTAAAGTGCAACTTGTGATGCTTTTCCGAACTATGTGCTGCTTGACCACCACTATGGATAGGGTGATGAATGTTGCCTCCTCCAGAAGTTTTTGTTCTTTCTCTGCAACCGTTAATTTCAGACTGCTACTCATAAAGGTCAGCCCCAAAAGTGACAATCAGGTTTAGCTCAAAGTCTGAAGCTGCGTAACCAAACACTCTGCACATCCCATTTTAGGGTCCAGTGATCTAGACTAGATGTTTCTCCTCAGTGAAATTTGAAGAAATTTCTGTGACAGTGAATGAAAAAAGCCTGTGATTTCATTTATATTGCTTTAAAACAGACACAAAGCTTACTGATTGATCCTGGATTTTCATTTAAGCTGGATATGTTTCAAACATTGCAAAATAAAACATTTTTTTGATTGATTCGGGTGTTTTTCCCTTTTTTGCCCTGTTCTCACAGAATGACCTGTAAGTATTTGAAAGTACAAAATTCGAACTGCTTTACATAAAAGGTTGAAAATGTGGTCCTGTAGGTTAATCTACAGCAGTTGTTGTGCTATCCGATGGGAGCTTTTGCCTTAATGTCTTAGGGTTTTTGACTGTTCTAATGGGTGGTAGGGGCTGTGACCAGTCCGTGCTGCTGCGGAGGCAGCAGACGCAAGGGAACACCTTCTCCTGTACAGTAATGGGCTGCTCAATGAGCTGGTAACCAGGTCTCTTGTGCCAACACGCTACTTGCATAGCCTGCTCTCCCTCCTAGCCGGAGAAGCAGCGCTTGTCTGTTAAGGACAATGAAAGGTGCTCTTATACCAGAGTGGGCAACACTGATACTAGAGCATGCGGAATTAAGCTAAAGGTAAATGTGACTTTTAAGTGGCTCTACGTTATCCCAATTCCTGAGGGCAAGTGACTAACGACTGCATGACTAATAAATAATTTTCGACCTAAACTGAATAATAAATCCCATCACGTATAATCTAATTTTTTGTTCTATATATATTCTGCAGTCACTCCAGTTCTTGCCATGATCCATTAAGTTGCAAAGGCATCCAATACAAAAAGCTAAGAGTCACTCCTTGATTTAGGGTTTTCATCTGCTGCACAAGCTGGGAAATTAATTGGAACGGGTGTTCACATTTCAGGGGAAGAAGATCTGAGCTGACTGAAACACACAATGACAACTTCTAATTTGTAAAGGGCAGTCTTCAGCTGACTATAGCTTTTGGTTCCTTGAGTAAGCAGCCCAATCCCAGTTCCACAGCCTCTGTCTAATATTTTGCTCCTGGGAACAGTGGAGAAATGGCAAAACGTTGCTTCATAAACAGGGATTTTTCACTGCTTTTGGGCACTGTTGTAGTTTAATCCCTAAACGAGTAGAATTAATGAGCTCTTAAGGTGAAGAGGATCAGAAACATCTATGGGAAAGTCTCTAATACCCGTGTTATATCTGGAAACATCCATGACCATGTGATGGATGCTCAGCTCTCCTCATACTCTGGTTCTGCGTGTGAGCACACAGGTTTGGCAGTCCTGCCAATGACTGGATGTCAGTCAGCACCTTTCTAAACTCCTCTGAGACTGTTGACATTGCAGTCACCAAAGATCCTGAGGTAAACATGCAAAAGGAAGAGATCTCCACAAGACAGGGGACAAAGTTGATTTGTTGATGAGGAAAAGACGAGTCTTTCAATGCCGTGATTATTGTGTTGTGGGGGACCAGAAAAGGTGTCTGTACCTTCAGAGACGTGAAAAATGTGCTTCAGAGGACGAAGGTGTGAAGAAGTTCAGAGTAGATCATGTGGATGCCTTTGAAGATGTGAAAAGCTTCATGACATAGGATACTGCTCTCTTACATAAGGTTGTTGAGTAGATACAACTGGAACTGGTTGCCCCATTCATGCAGACAAATCTGCTAAGGAGGCACAAAAGATCACAATTTGTTATACCCTGGGTGACATAAGCCATCCAAATTACCTTCCTCTTGGGATTTAGAAGGCCATGTTTTAGCATGAAGTCACAGCACAACCTGACCAAAACAAGTCTCAAATTTTATTACCAAATTTTGTCTCTCCATTTAGCTTTCGGGTATTAGACCTTGGCTTTGGGTGAAGACTTCGTATGTTTAGCTGGAAACCAGACCTTTTCTGCAACACACCATTTAACTGAAAATCCAATTTTTCAGTACAAATCACGCAATACTTGACTGTGCCCCTCTTGGCACATTTGATGTCCCACTATGCCTGTTTCATTTGTGACCCACGGGGTTCCTCAGCAGGCTGAATAGCTTCTGAGTCATTGACTTCTACCTGAGCGTTGCAAAGCCAACCAGGAGTATCCACAGATATTTTTCAAACGAAACACATAGACTCACTCCAAGGAGACCAAAGACACTCTGTAAATTCCCTGCCAACTTTTTGGTAGCAAGGAATGTTAACTGAAATCAAAACCACCACTGTAGCTCAAGACACATGTTTATATCATCTATTCTGAAAGATTTTTGAGTTGCAATTTGAAGGTGTAAGGAAGACAGCAGGAACAAGAAAACTCTCATGGCAAACAACTCCAAAAGTGCCAACTAATCTGAACAGCAGGAGTGATGAGGCAGAGAATCTGAGTGTGTTCACAAGTCTTCTCGTAACTCATCAGTGCAACGGCTCTTGAGAAAGGAATGTCCATACCCCAGTAGCAGAGTACTGGGAGGGCTATTGATCAGCAGTGATTTCCCAGGATGATCATCATTTGCATTGTCTGGAAAATGGAGGTGCTGTGTTGTTGCAAGTGCTTTGTTAGAGGCTGTTAAAGCTAGTGTCTCTCAGGGGTTATCAGAGGGTGAGGCACAGCAATGCTTATTTGAAATCAGGCATCAGGCTCCATATATTTTTCCTGCCCAGTATTGCTTTTTTCTTAACCACGTGTATTTCACACTTTTTTCCTCCTGTTCATCATGTTCTTGTTCTGCTCTTGTCCACCTAGACCTGCATTCCTCTGGGCATTGCTGCTCCATCTCTTTCTTCTTATTGGTCTGACCAAGGTCCTGTGACAGTCTTATTAGTTTGGCCTGTCACAGACATGCCATGTGATATGCAAAATCCAGTCTTTCTCTAGGGCAAATTGCTCTTCTGTTGGCCTTAGTGTTGTCAGAGTTTCATCTGAGGTGTGGGCTGTACTTAACTCTGAAAGGGAATTTCCCAGTAAGTAGTCAGTGGAATCCAAATAATGCAAGAGGGTATTGCTAGTATCAAGGGGAGTGTTGGGCTAGAGACCTCCAGCAGTCCATCCCCACCTCATGGCTGGAACTTGCTGTTGTAATAATAGTCAAGTCTATCACAAGAAAAGAACAAGATTTCTGTCTTTGGACAGAAACAGTCAGATGATCTGCTCCTGATAAATACTACAGTAAGTCTGGAGCCATACATTACAAATGAGATCCTGTGATGACTCTATTTGCTCATATGGAGAACTTTGCCAGATCTGGCAATGCTAAAGGAAGCAGGGAAATGAACATATCTGCACTGGCTGAGAATGTTTTGAATTAACTTTCTATTTCTTTTTATTTCCCTGAGGCAAGGTCACATGAAGGTATTGGAAAATTTCAAGGCAAAGAAACTCAACACATTAAACTGTGTATAAAATATATATCTATGAAACCCTGGGATGTTTGGCAGTCTGGCTAATCTCTAAGCAATAACTAAGGTTTTAGATGCTTTCTCAGAAAATCTAAAGTATTTAATTCCAGCAAAATTATGTCAACACACTGTCAGCTGCCTCTTGGTAGGTAATTACAGAGAGCAATATATGTTTTTTAACTGCTAGATGTGGGATACGTCAAGGGGAGAAGGATAAAGCATTGAAGTTGTTAAAGGCAATCCGTCTCCTGACCTGGAAAGATATGAATCTGGCAGACACTTCAGCTGCCAGGTCACGTACTAGCACAGTGCATCCAAGAAGATCTAAGCTTTGTGCAAATAGCTTGCCTCTATATTGTAGAAGCCCAGGTGGTTTGGATAAAGTCATGGAAGGGACTCAGCATTTGTGATGCTGAGATCTATCCTCTTGCAGCTCCTCTGCACCTTGCCTTGCAGGGTGAATGGATTATAAAACTGCAGTTGAGAGAGTTGTTTAGAAGACAAAATGGAACTTTTAACTAAAAAACTGTGTAAATGTAATGATATAGTGCTGTGGCCATAAATATTCGTCTTGAATTATGTCAAAGTCAGTCATGAGGTGTAATGGAGAAGACAGCACTGTGCAGAGACTGGTTTTAATTTTAGAAGTATTCTAGTCACATTTAAGATACATTTTTGCTTTTATACATTATAATACCTCTTTTTCATGGCACAGGCAGGAAGTTCAAGAAATCTGGGGGAGAGGTTGTTCACCTTCCTAAACACTATTTTACTTTTTTAGCACAGTTTCTCGTGGGGAGTGCAAGAGGACACAAGATATTTTTTTTTCCTGTTCACCTCTCTACCTGCAAGCTCATAGCTCTTGAATCCTTTTGTCAAATTCAATGAGATCTGACCTAAGGGAAGAGATCTCAAAGCTGTCAAATTATATCCCAGCTACCTCCTTGTTGCTACATTACTTTCTGTATGCTTAATGAAAATTGGCATTTACATGGAGGTAATAAGTCCTTTTGGGCTCATATACAGTTGAAAAAAGGCTAAGAGCAGTGCTTGCCCCTCCCATGCAATCTGAGTCATTCATCCTATAGAAGCTATTAAAAATATATTTTCTGACTAATAAGTTTTTTCAGTCTTGAAAATTTCCAAACTATCTTTTGTAATTCACTGGTGTTAATCATAGACAAGACTATTCCACCCTGATGGTGTGAGAGGGAAGAAAGACCTTTATTTGGCTGAATGTTGATTTTCTTCTATTTCAAGCTGCATTTGTTTGTATCGTGTACTGTCAGAAACATAAGCTAGAGGAATAGGCACACAAGAAAACAGTGAGCAAAAAAGGAATGGAAAACAATGTTGCCAGGCAACTTTCTCACGGTTTCCAAAGATATATATATTTTTTTTAATCCCTGAAAATATTAGTCATACTATTTTTATCTATTAATTTGGAGTTTGCTTTACCGTAGCGTGGAAGGTGTGAAGGTAGAAGAAGACCTCTTTAGGAGGAGAGCTGATATGTCAGTGACGTCTCAGCGCTGAGTTTCCAGTTAGCCAGGACTGCAGCAGGCTGATGTCCCCGTGAGGAACATGCTGAAGCTGTGGGGACTCATATGTTGTTATGCACCAGGAGGTGCTGCTTCGTTATCATCCCAGTAAGAAAGGCATTCAGATGCTGTGCAGGATAATTTGAATGCTGTTTATCAGAGCTAGCACTGTAAAGGAGAGGATAGTAGGGATAATGCTGTGTCCCTTCAGATACTGGGAACCTCTAGCTGTATGGAACTGAGCAGGTCTCTGATGCAGGCACAGCATGCTGCACAGACCACATCCATGGAGAGGTTCCCCTGGTTCAGTCATTTGAGCAATGATGTGATTTTCTTACAAGAGAACAACTCCATGCACCATTTCTACCATCAAGTAGAAAGGATGTTGCTGTGAGAACTTCTTACTGCACTTTAGGTAAGGGCAAGGCCACACAGATACATAGCTGCTGGTACTGCGTGGGAGCAAGGAGCAAGCTCCTCTGTCACCGCTAGCTGGTGAAGGTTGTCCTGCGGCTAAGGGCCATGTGCAGCACATCCTGGAGCCCACACTGGGCATGCAGCACAGCGCAAGCCATGTCCACCAGGGCCAGCTGCAGTGAGGATCACTGGCTCCTCAACGTGCAGGGGTTTCCAAGTCAGGACCATGACACATTCATCGTTGTAATGACGGCTGTGGGAACACATGGCGGGGGGCATGTGAGAAAGCCATATGCGACAGGCCCTTCCTTCCCTGTTGCACTCCAGGGAGACTCTGCAAACCAGAAACATCAGTTTTCATGCTGAAAACAGTCCAGAATGTCCAATTAACAGATATCTTTGCACTCTAGTTTTGCAAAACGAGCTGTGATACTTTCTGTAACTGCATGGTGACTGCAATAAAGCTGTACCATTTACTCATTTATTCTGCTCCCAGATACTTCATCTAAAACAGAGTATTTCCAGCATACCTCTCAAGAAGAGTGATTTTTGTTGATGGATGTTTCATCTTACCCTAGCTTGGTTAAATGCAGTTAGGAAATCACCACTGGACCTTCTGGGATTGTGGGAAATTTTTTTTTTTCCAAACACGGGAGATTCTAAAGTCATAAAAAAAGAAAACATTTGATAAATGGAAAATCAAAATAATACTTTCATTGGTAAAATGAGATTTTTTGCTTTGATAGCAAGTGATTTCTTTACTTGAAACAACTAGCTTGCAGGAAAAATATAGGAAAAATTGTTGTGACTGAACAGACACATTTAATCCTGAAAATGCCGAGAAGGGAGCTTGGTATTTATCTGAATTATGTAACCAATCCCTCACTGGAACTGACAAGATTTTCAGGAGTACGTCAGTCCCCAAATTCCTTACAAATCCTTATGCCATGCAGAGGGCCACAGAAATTTTCAAAGCCACTGAAGATGATATGTGCCCTTTCCTTCAGAAGTGCACCTGCTGTCTTTCCACTCTGACCTGTAGATGTTCACATGCCTTTTCATACCAATGTTTTGAGGAGTTTGTGGTCACAGAATCCAAGACTGTCACTGATGAGAGTAAATCCTCTACTGCAGTCAGTATATTGCAACAGGAACTGTGGTTCCTTGTCTCTCTGATTCACTCCCCCGAGAATGCAAATCTGATTATTTCCCAAGATCACTAGAAATGTACAAGTATGGAGCCAAAGTAGCTAGTACCTCACAGTAGCAAAGCAACTTGCTCACCTTGCTCAAAAGTCTTGTCTCCAAATTTTGACCATTCATTTCCTAACAACAGCTAGGCGTAGTCAAGAAGAGATGCTGAAAACAGGAAGATTTGCATTAGTGATGGAGACAATTCCTAGCCTAAACTGTATGTACGTGAAAGCAGTCCTAGCTACAGAGCACTAGGAACTGATGGCAGATACTGAAAGTGATTTCAGAGTGGAAAAGGAAGACAAGATTGCTGCACAGTTGCAGTGCAGAATAGTAGCTGGAATTATTTGTGAAATGAAAGGAAGAATAGGTCACAAATTGGCCTCTTGCTCACAGTATTTCTGAAACCACAATTTATGTGGTCCTTGCAAATCCTGTTGTGCACAAAGAAAGCCCTGGTGACTCAGGGTTGCCAGCTGCCCAGTGCTCCATGTACTTGCTTTGTAGTGGTGGTGGTTTTGCATTTTCTTTCCAGCAAGTTAAAAAGTGTGTATGGGACACCTAACCAGTGTAAGGGTTTCCTGCTCTGAAATGGAAGCTCCTAATGTGGGACCCCTGTGTGGCCTCAGAACCTGCTCTTAATGGTGTTTGCACAGAAAACACTTGCAAAAACCAACTGAACTGAGACACAACAGTTCCCAGCCATGTCCTTCAGCTTTTCCCAAAGTATATGCAGAACTTTGAAAGTACATGAGATGTTGAGACAACAGCAAGAATACAATGTTCAGCCAATCTTGAACATATAGCAGATTGATAGTTTTTCTGTAGACTTTGGACTGGTGGGCTTCAGAAAAAATGTTACTGGCAAATGTGGTCCCTTCCAGGGCTGACATGTTCCTTCTGCAGCAGTGAACCTGCCTAGTTGGTTTGCTGAATGAATTTATTTGCTACATGGTTTGGACAAATCATTTTGTGAGTAAGGGTGTTCATCCAGCCATTTCCATCCTGGCTACTGGTTACCTGAGCTGTGTGACATTATCCCCACTCACTGCCTGGAGGGTGGCAAAGAGAATAAATGGTGAGGTGTGCCTCAGGTAAACAGCTATGACTAGAAGCCACGAGCTCTTGCTAGATACATGGACACTTATCGTGATCCATAGGATAAGCTGTGACTAATGTGATGTCAGACTGGGTATGTGTATTCATAAAAATCATCCAGGAGCAAGTCTGACAGTTCATCTATTTATTTAAACATTGTTGATTTATGAGAATTTTGTTTCATGAAATTATGAATAATGGAAAAATGAGCAAACCTGGGATGTGGCTTCAGGAATTTATTCCTTGCAACAGCTTCTCAGAGCCATTGGTTCCTAACTCCCTTCACCTGGCTGATGCAGAGGGAAATAAATGCCCACCCTTTATGCAGGATGAGGCACAGGGAGGTAACATCCAGACTGTGCCTGACATGGCCAGGAGGTTTGACATCCTTAGTCTTTGTGGGGTTTTTTAGAGGAAATGGTGGCTTCAATAGAATAGAATATTTCAGTTGGAAGGGACCTACAATGATCA
>Ga0181612_101911_pt1 | contig 18567 bp, 10 predicted proteins | sample HoacroProtozoa21_FD_119630 | JGI IMG/M metagenome (GOLD analysis project Ga0181612, IMG submission 119630) | Hoatzin crop microbial communities from Cojedes, Venezuel. Combined Assembly of Gp0051906, Gp0051904, Gp0051908
CCGAGTGATGCAAAGGCAAACATTCACCACCTCCCACAAGCAGGCCAATGCTCAGTCAGTCTCTGAGCAAAGACTGCCTTGGAAGGACTGCCCCCGCGTTGTATTGCTGAGCGTGATGCTGTGTGGCGTGGACTATCCCTTTGGATGATTTGCGTCAGCTGTCTCCTCCAGCCTCTCGCCCACCCTCAGCCTACTCACTGTGGGGGCAGGGTGAGAAACAGAGATGGCCTTCATGCTGTACGAACACTCTTCAGCAACAGCTAAAACATTGGTGTGTTATCGGCATTGTTTTAGTCACAAATTTAAAACACAGCACCATATGGGCTGCTATGAAGAAAGTTAACTCCATCCCAGCCAGACCCAGTGCAATCTATTCAGCATCTAACCAGCTACAATGGAGCTATTCATTCTGTGTCCTGTCAGGCTTCTCTGCTGCCTGCAGTGCATTGCTGGGGCTGCGCAACTTCTGGAGTCATCTGTGGTCCAGAGGGGAGTGCAGCTGCTTTGTGCTGGCAAATGCTGGGCGTTTGACACCTGGCCGTGCTCCTGGAAGCTAAGTGTCTGGACTGGTACTGCTTTAAATTCCAGATTGATTACTGACCAAAACGTAGTAAAACTACCTTGTCTTAGATGAGCAAATCTTGACTGATTTTGGTACTTTGGTCCGATACATGGACTGAGAGTTGAGTCTTTCCCCAGCTCCTCCCATTAGAAGTCATGAGGAACGACTGTTTAAGAGTGTTGAGCTAGGTTTAAACTAACCTGATTCTTTTATGATTGCAGAACTAAGCAAAATGTTTTATTGATTCATTGTCATTTGTGTTCTATGACTTGAAGTGTAGTATGAGGAGACATCCATATTGCCATCCCTGTTTTGTTCTCCTGTCCTATCACTTTCCACTCATAAATTAGCAAATATGTTTTGATAGGGTCAGACCGTTTTGGCCCTAAACTTGCCAGCTGCCATTTAACTTCAGTGACAAGTTTTCATCCATGAATTCCGCAAGCTTGAGCGTTGTATTCGCAGTGTGCCCCCAGTTGGATGCGAGTAGGCTGTTAGAGATCTAGTAAGGCTGTGCTCCGTTTACAGCTGAATGAGTCCATCTGCGCCGTGCAGAGAGGACGGCAGGCTGCCATGAGGCACAGTGCTGCTTACATAAGGGAGGAATGGTTGAGAGTGTTCTAATTCTGTCTTCCTCCTTCCATGTTGCGTTGTCATCCGTGGCTTATAGCAGAGAGCACCTGCTTGCTGACTCAACTCCCGAGGTCAAGTTTTCTTGAAGGTGGTATTGCAGAAATCTGTAGCTGAGTTGACCCGACGCTTGATTGCCGCTGCTCTGTCAGGGACAATTAATTTCAAAAGAACTTGAAGGTTGTAACATTAAGAGTATTTGAATAAGCCCATTTTTAAACTGAAAGTTTATTATCCTTGGTAGGTACTTTACAAATCTAATTCTGGTATTTTTGGGCACTTTGTCCAAAGTGTAAGAATACAGCCAAAATGTATGTTTGACATTGCGTAATGAGCTAAATGCTCCCTGTTTAGTTTGATTGTATTGATGCTTGACTGTTTCTCTCAAACTGTGATGGAATAGGGTTGATTTATGTTGCAGCTAGACAAGCATACTGCAGAATTGCAAAAAAAAAAAGACCACAGTAGCTTTTGCACTGTTTCTATACAGTTAGTAAATGGCAGTGTTTTAAACTTTGCTGCTGTTCAGTGATGGTTAGCATTTGCTGTAGTGTGCAGACTTGAAGGAATCCCTTGTTTTTCAGGGAATTCATTAGCCTGATACTTATTTTGTGTTTTCTCTGTGTGTATGTTTGTTTATGGATGTCAATAAGTAGCTTCCCTCTAGTAAGAGCATGCCAGTTTTTCATGTGATTTTGTTGACATTATATGCTTAATCAGTTAATGACTTGAAATAAAACTTCAAGCTTTTAATTCTGTGGTGTTGACTTGAATGGCTTTCTGTTACTTTGTTAAGAGACAGCAGACTTGTGTTTTCATCTGGACGGAGCATACCTGGCAATCAATAGATAGCTTAATCTGTATACCCAATATTTACATTTTTCTGTGAGCAAAGGTTGCTAATCTGATAAATGGTGAATTGTGACTATCAAACACTGTCATGTATGTCAGTATTTTTATTTTGTTTCCCTTTGGTGCAGAGGGAATGTTTAGAAGTGTTTTGGTTTTTTTTTTTTTAATTAGCAAATTTATCAGTGCATTTAAAAGTACAGGATGCATATCCCACTGTCAACTTCTTGAACTGACGTGATCTCCCATGCTTTTGGTTATTTAAAAATATTGGCCTTGAAGATAGGTTCTGTATTTTGCAGTGTTTGGCTTGTTTCATGGTCTAAGCTGATATGTCTAAAAGCATTTTTTTCTCCGATATAAGGAAAGGTGATTGCACAACTGGGTTTTATTGCTGATTTCCCCAAAATATGGTAATGTAGGTTATTACTTTGACTTGCTATGATATAGAGGTATCAGTGTAAATATTGTCTTCGTATGGTTATTAATTCTTCTAACAAAAACTCTTGTCAAACTCTTACTTCATTTTTGTATTGAAATTAAGACAGACCCAAGTCATACTTTACAAGTCTGTGACAGCTCCCTGAGAAGTTAAAATACAGCTCACTTGCTTGTTATGTTTTCAGTTGACAGTGTCTTTCCTGTTTTTCTGCCTTCCCAATTCTGAACACAGTGTAAGTTTTGCCCTTGCAGTTACCCAGTTGCTTGATTTCAACAGGGATATTATTCTGAATACTCTCCTGGTTTCTACTGAAGAATAAATTAAAGTTCACTTCCTGTGTCTTTAATAAAAGGGAGCTGTGCAACTCTCAGAAATACCAAGTATTTGGCTGCTAATAGAGGACCAAACTATTTTGGTGAAAATACAGGTGAAAAAAGGTTATTATAGTCTCATGTTTCCCTTAAGTCACTTGAGACACAATGTTAATGAATAAATGAATTTGTGTTTTAATTTTAATCTGCATTAGATCTCAGTCCTGCCCCTTGAGTGAAAGTGAAGCAATTGAACTTTCAGAGTTCTTTTAAATCCAAACTGGACTGTTTTTTTATTCATACAGTCTGTAACTACTTAGGGCAGTCTTCAGCCAGATCTTTCAATAGTTGAGCCTTTGAAGGTTTGCGGTATTTAACCTAAAGTGTTTTCCTGTGCCTTATCCTTAAGGATTTCTGCAGTAAGAGTTCTCTGCTAAGTCAAACTGGACTGTCCAGTCCAGTTGCTAATTCTAGGTTTCAATCCTGACTCCCAGATGTCTGTCTTGCTCTTTGGCAATATGAAAGATTGGACCAAAAAGGTGTAAGATTTGGCTTTACAAAGAGTTACAAAGGTTTTCTTTGAAAGTGCAATGCTTAAGATGTTAGAAGTGCAAGCAACGCATTTTCTAAATGCGTGCCTTCTATTTCTTCTTCTGTGGGGTCTGAGGGCTGCTAGGAAGGTGGAAAGGTTTGCAGGCGGCAGCTCAGCGTTTGTGACCACCTGTGTACTGGTCTTGAGAAGCTCTTGACACTTCGATACAGGGTATGATGTGCTGAGCTCCTCGTTTCCCAAAGTTTAGGCTGTTTTTCGATTCTTTCCCGTGAAATATTCTAAGATTATTCTTTTGTTATCCCTTTCTGTTTACTTTAGTGGTGATCATTTCCTTGTTTTTAAAGAAAAGCTGAAAAGCCTTCTTCATGTATAACTCTGTGCATCATCTGGTATGATTTCATACCATTAGAGTTATCACTTAAATTGTGTTGAAACATCACAAGGCTATTTAGTTTTTCAGTAACATTTAGTTAATTTAAATGAAGTCCTTTTTTAATTCCAGAAGAAAATTCATAACCTGTAGATTAATCAGTATTGCAGTCAATACAGATATGATACACATTTTAATAAAAATTATGTGTAGAAATGTTACTGACCTGGAAAGTAACTCACTTGGTAATTCCATTCAGATGCTAGTGAGTATGTTGCTTTTTCTGTGTTTCAAATTGTAGAGAAGTTAGCACCTTTAATTATTTCAAAGTTATACTTTCACCACTTGAATTAGGCATTGTTTTTGTATGTACTTAGGCGTTGTTTTTGTGTGTTGTCTGGTATCTTTGATCTCGAGAGTGAATGTTTAAAGATAATCTCTTTGGTTCATGGAGAAGGCTTAAAGGCCTTTCTAAAGTCATGGATTGGATTATTTTCAGTTGTCAATTTAAAGCGAGAGGTCAGGCCTTCATGGGGTTGAACAGTTACTCATTTTTCTAGGGGAAAGGAAAGCTGCTTGCATTACGTTTTCATATAGTCTGAGAATTGGAGTAGATTTTTCTTTCACCTCTCTTTCTCTTGTCATGCCAATATTTACAGAAATGGATTTTGTGCCCTTTATTCTACTCGGGTATATTTATCACAAGGATGCTTAAAGGACAGTGTCTTATAATTAAAGCTCTGCTTTTCAGCTTTTGAAGAATTGTGACTGTTTCAGGGATGGAAAGGATGTCTGTTATTGAAATGGTGTGCGTATACTGTGGATTTACAGCTGAGAGTTCTTTGAAGGATGCAGTAGGTTTAAGTTTATAGATGTTAAAGATCTGTGATGCTTAAGCAAATTATTTCTCTCCAACAGAAGGATGCGGAACTAAACTTTGCAAATTGAAATTTGATTGGGTGACTTGGTCCAGAAGTGGGAAGTAGAAGTCCCCAGGACATTGTTTTTAGTTGTGATTTCTTGCCCAAATTATCTTGTGCTGAAATGTTTCCTAGAGTTTCCACAACTACAAGCTTTTTACGTTTGTTTATGAGAATTTTAGCAGGAAAATGAGTGGTCAGGACAAAAGTTACTGATTTTTTTTTTTTTTTTTCCCTTGAATGAGGCAGGACTCTGAGGTAGGTGCAGTACTGAGCAGAAATACTATATGAATCGTAATACTTGGTTTCCTCTGAGGAGATATAAACAGGATGCTGTAAACTTCTAGTTGTGTTGTTACTTCATATGTGCAATTCTTACATATATGGTGAGAAGTACTGACTGAGAGGGAAACATCAGGCCTTGCATGTCTAGATAATAAAATCAATGTTCCCTTTTTTTTTTCTTCATCCTGTTGCATTCTGGTGTTGATGCAGTTTGAGTTGTAGCAATGTTTGAAACTGAATTCTGTGGGTTTTTTTTTTCTCTTTAGTGTCCTTAATCTGCAGCACAAGTCGATTGATTTTTATTTTTGTTAATACTGCTGTGAATGATCTTATGTATTTTAACTCTTCCTGCCAATTGCTTTTCTTAAAGTTTTTCTCAAATCAAGATAACGTCCTTAGTAATACAGTATCTTCTCACGTGTAAAATGCATTTAACTTGGATATTTAAGTTATAAGGAAGATATTAATAGGACTGACTTCAGCCATTTGAGCAAGAGGTTATAGAAGCTTGCAACTCGTATATCAAAAGTTGTGTGACTCTGGGAGTTGAAAACAAGAAAACTGTGAGCTTAGACTGAGTCTATAAAAAATTTTTCTTCATTTAATTCATGTGTACACAGTTTGACTGGCAGTTTATTGCATCTCTTAGCTATTTGAAGTATTGGTGTTGGTTTTACAACTATAAATGTAACTAATAAAGGTTTTATATCTCAAGAAGTAGAAGACAGAAAAGATGTCTAAATTTTTCTTAAAGGAAAAAAAAGAGTTGGAGAATGGAGTGGGGGAGAGCAGAAAAGCTGTGTAGTCAGAACTGCTGACTCTGTTGTATTAAAAAGGTTTTTTTAGAAACATGTGTTGCAATATTGTTAAAAGTAACTCCTGGCAGTATCTTATACCTGGTGTATTTTGGCTCATTTTATTTTGTTGCAAACTTGATGTGTGTTTATCAAGCACAGAAAGAATTTATTTCAAATTACTAGGATAAGGTGATTATTTATCTGCTTAGTGACTGGAAGGTAGAGGGATGGATATATTGCTTTAATCCTGTGTCAATGGAAGCAGTAATGTTTACGCCTGAGATCTTAGAGATCCAGTGAAGTTAGAATCTTGTATAAGATGGTGAGAGGACTGGAGCATCTCTCCTACGAGGAAAGGCTGAGGGAGCTAGGATTGTTCAGCCTGAAGAAGAGAAGGCTGAGAGGGGACCTAATAAATGCTTATAGATATCTCAAGGGTGGGTGTCAGGAGGATGGGGCCAAACTCTTTCCAGTGGTGCCCAGCGACAGGACAAGGGGCAACAGGCACAAACTGGAGCATGGGAAGTTCCAGCTGAACATGAGGAAGAACTTCTTCCCTCTGAGGGTGATGGAGCCCTGGCCCAGGCTTGCCCAGAGGGGCTGTGGAGTCTCCTTCTCTGGAGATATTCAAGACCTGCCTGGACGAGGTACTGTGTAGCCTGCTCTGGGAGACCCTGCTTTGGCAGGGGGCTGGACTAGATGACCCACAGAGGTCCCTTCCAACCCCTAAGATTCTGTGATTCTGAAAAAACAGAATACTCTCCCCTTCCTGTGGAAGTTTCAAAGACAGTGGGACAGATACAAAAGCATCAGCCAGGTACTGTAAGCTACGACTACCAAAAGCTGCATCCCGAATCGATCTACGTAGAACCAACAGGGAAAATTTCAACATCTCTCCTCTTCACTTGACAGCTCTCGAGTTGCTGAAATACAGGTTATTTGGGGTGTTTCTTCAAGGCTTTTCTAGTCTGACAAAAAAATGTTTCTTCTCCCTCTGCAAAAAAAAAAAAAAAAACAAACACAACACAACCACCACACTTTCTAGATTGGCTTAAGATTTGAAACAATTCTAGCATACAACGTTCTGCCAATCAACTCAGTGACTCGGAGGGAAAGAAAAGTTGCCAAGTTTTGGACGACTTCACCGCTACACGATTTCTTTGCAATAACATCCTTGTCTTGTTTGCAAGAACCAGCAGTTTTCCTGACTGCCCAAGACACCGGTCTGATACAACTTGAATTTACAACCCGGGAATGTGCAGTAACGACACACTTGCCCTGTTTCAGCTCGCAATAAGTTTGAGGCAACGGTTGAAGGTTCAGCTGAAGCGCTTTCCTTTGAGACACGCTGTAGTATCCTGCAACTGAGATATCCCTCTTGGTCATGAATTAGTCTTGTGATTTACTAGTTTATATAGCAAGTTCGTTCCTGGCTGCAATCTTTAAAAACCTGAGAGCTGGAGTGTAGCAACTGTTGTGCCTATTCAGCCAACATATGCTTATATTTACATTAATGAAAGAGTCTCAGTTTTATTAGATATTTGATACACGATTTTGTAGGTCTATGATAGAAGCAAATAGATATTTGGAATGTATCAGACACATCTGGATTTTTCGTGTACAGAACTTTAAGCCATAAATACATCAATTAATTACAGCAGTCACATACTACAGCTACTTCTCACAAGAGAAATAAATGCCTATGGTCTTGTTTGCCAGAACAATCCTAGTTTACAATGAGACTAAATTTAAACTGAGAATTACTACCAGGGATTTAGAAAATAGAGCAGAACACTTCTGGCAATAACTGAGATGTAGGATCCTGGAAGTAAATACCCAAACCTATTATTAAAGACAAAATATTCCAAGACTTTCCTATTAAATATAAAAAGTGGAACGCACACTACTTCGTATCAGTCCAGAAATTAGACTATGGAGTACCAGCCAGCTATAACATATTTTTTACATAGGCTCTTAAACCATCATTTGCTACATCTGCTTTCCCACAAGAAAAATTTTTCTAATTTATAATCATATACTCCCTTTCCCAATTTCCTCGGAAACCTATACCTACAATTTGTCAAAAGCAGATGTAGGGCGAGAGAAGATAGTAGGGAGTAAGAAGAAAACAAAACACGTCTGACTTGCTCTTTTATGGCATTAAACCTCTACAAGCAGCAGTGCTGCAAGAAACTCAAACAAGACAGTGCTGTTGAAGCACAGATACTTTCCATCATTCTTTCAAACAGTTTTAATTGGAGTCTCAAATTAACCTTTTGATTACTCAAGTCCATGTGGACACTGCAACAATGTATGCTTTAAGCTATTTGTAAATGGAGAAGAAAAGGAAAGCACATGTCTACCAGACCGGTGGCATGGAAAGTCCTGGCCTCCAGCGTGAGGGGCATTTAAAGCACATTTAGTACATAGATCGCCTTCAATTCACACGGGGCATGAAAGGAAAAGGAGATTCTTTAACATGAAGCACAAACAGTTTTTTCTAGAAATGAAGTCACAAAACCTGTCTCTAGTCCCCTTATTCCGATTCCCAGATTTAACTCCAGAGCCGGGATCAATTTATGGCTTTATTTTTTATTCAAAGAACAAATGTATTTGTGGCAAATAACAAAGGAAGCTCCTTTTTGTTCCTTATACTCGTGCTTATTGGTTTGTGATTATCGAAACCTTGCTGTCAGGCCAGCAGACAGAATCACATTCAAGACATTGTATATTGTAAAAAGGTAAAATATACGCAAATCAAATTGCCAAAGGGCATAGACATGTAAAGATGACTCCTACCAGAAGGACAGTGATATTAGTAGAATCCAACAGCCTTTTGCTGACATGTAACCTGCCAACTAATCCTACTCTACGTTTCAATTCTGGGTCCGAGACAGCGAGCAAGCCTAAGACCAGAGTTGGCTGCACAACTGAAAAGGAAGATGCATAAATTGAGGTCGAATGGGTTACAGGCTCCACCCGAAAAGGGAAACAGCTGCTCTCCAGTCGATTGTGTTCTTCCAGTCGCCGTCCGTGCGACTGATAAGGTGTTTGTGACAACTGAGCACAGGCCTTACCCACTGGAGGGAGACGGAGTAGAAACACAAGTCCATATTCAGGTCACTCCTTTTTTTTCAAGCTGCATCCTGCCGCACTTTTTCCTGGAAGCCATCCCCAAACTCACATCGAAGATTCACTCAAAGAGAAGCAGAATTCTGCAGCTGAAGTAGCAAAGCGAGATCTCCCACCAGACGAAGGGATGGTCGTAACGCTCGCATGAGCGTTCTGCGGCTTCTCAGTCATAGATGCGCTCCCCACCCTGCCCTGTTTCTAATTATCAACGACATTAGAGCGTTTTCCTCAATGTGAGATCTTTAATCCATTTTATTTGTTCTCAAAATTCAATACTGACTTTCCCTGATGCGGTTGGGTGTTTCTGAGCGTTTTGGAGACACGACTGCATTCACTGCAACTGTTGCCCAGGCTGAAAGACACAGGATTAGCACGACCATCCTTACAGCCATATCCAGCATAAAATTGGAACAAAAAATAAGGCAGAGTCCCAATGCCACTGTTCATAAAATCCTCCCTCTTAAACACTTTCAGGTATCTGTTAGAAAATTATTTAGCTACATAACATGCTCTGTTTTTCATCAGCTCTTAATAAAGCCAGAAAAAGGGTTATGACTTCTAATCTAATTGAATACTGCTTCATTGATACGGTCTTTACATGCCCTCACAAATAAAGGGGAAGAACAAAGCTATTTTTGAAGTTCTGCACAGCTCTGTGTAATCTCTCTCCAACAGCACTCTGAAACCAAATCTGATCAAGAGCTAGCAACGTGTCTATCATGCTTACGCTAAAAATCTGCCACTGTAAGGGTGTTTTATTCCATATGGCATATTAGGAAAGCCAAAGATACAAGTAGCAGCAACGACAACTCCTAACCCTGCAGTTAACATACAAAAAAAACCCCACCTCTCACGCTTCATGGCCTCTTTCAACTTGCTACGACCCATGCCGCTCTCTTCTACGCATTTTGGCAGAAGTCAGCCTTCCAAATTGATTATTCTGATGACGGATTCGCCTCCATTTCCATATGGCTTAGCATCATATAAGTAAAATGCCTGGGAACAGATCTGTCCGAAAGTCTGATTCCACAGCTCAAAATCCCTAAGGAACCTCTCGTGAAAAATTCAGATCCCAGGTTCCACCGCTGCTCCCCAGGAAGACGCCACCTCACAGTTCCAACCCACATGGTTTTGAGGCCAAGAGAGATGACACTTGTTATACTGTTCATCCATTTCAGGACTGCTTATTAAAGTACACAGCGGCACTCAAGAGGTCCGATTACAGTTGCTATTTATTTATGCTGGCCTTAGGCCACCTAGGTTTTCATGTCCAAAGCCAAAGGGATGCCTGCCTTGTCTTGGCTGCCCATACAGTACAGAAAGCCAAGTCTTCCAGGTGGAAATCCTTCCTAGTTAGAAACATCAAGCCTGGCCATCACAGAAAAAGAACCACACTTATCACTAGCAAAGGGAAGTTTTAGCAGCGGAACTTACTGATTTAAGAGCAATCCTACTGCCCATTCCACACTTGAGACATCTGTCGAGAGGGGGTGATGGCAGCAGCAGTAGCAACACTAAAGTCTGAAAGTTTGCAACGTGAGCCAGCAATTTGATTGCTACGATACTCACAGGAAAAGCCAGAGCAAGGCACTGGAAGAGCTCTGGGTGATTAGTGACAGCTTTTTCCTGTCGCACACACCACCTTCTCAGGACGTGGCACCGCTTCTACTGCACAAACACCCGGAACAACAACATTTAGAAAGGTTTTGGTCGCTGCTATGAGTTGGGATCCTTCTTTAAGGAAAGAGCAGCCAAGCAAAATGCTAGAAAGATTTAACTGTCAGTACATATTTTAAAGTTTAAAAAAAGTCTCTCTGATCTCCTCTTATTTTTAACTACGCACCTACTACAAGCACCTTGGAGGGAACACGGCAGCAAAGAGACACTGGGTATTTCCATGCCACCAGAACTGCAGAGGCTACAGGCCAAATCCTACCTACCGCACCGCTCCACTGGGCTTACTTCTGTCATGGAGATGAGGGTGGAAATACAGGAACTCCAGGGAAGTTCAAAAGACAGTACAGCTCTATGTGGCTTACCTCCGGGTTCGTTATCAGATGCTGCACAACTCCCCAGAGTTAGACAGAAGCTGATAGTAGGGTTTCTTCCTGCTTTTCTTCCTTTTCATCCCAACAAATGTTTGGAAGCCTAAAGTTTGGAACGGCTGCTTATAGCAGCTACACCATAGCAAAGTGACTGAGCTACTGGCTGTCAAGATGGGACACTCCAGCATTGCTCAGGACTGACCTGCCTCGTGCTTCTCCTTAGCTGTGAGCAGGTCAGCGCACCCCCGAGATACACCTTAGCACAAAGCCCATGAAGACCTTGCTCACTCCACCATTCCCCAAAGAGCTTATGAAAAACAGCTTCAAGTTTAACCTAATTTCTGTGTGTTAAAAGTAGTTGCCCAAAGGTAGTTACTACATTTGGCATGTGCAATACCACTGACTCTGTAGTCTCAGAGAAACTACTGTGAGCTACTAATGAGTTTTTCAACACCACAACCACTTACATTGACTGTGTGCTTTTGTCTCTATTTCTAGTTTCAGAGACCAACTTGTGTAGGTTCTGCTCGTTCCATAAGACTGCCAAGAAAGATGGAATACACAAGCAATGTATCTGTTAAACATCTCCTTTCCTAAGATAGCAAGAGCTGAACAAAAGCCCATTTTATACGATGTGCCCATGTGTTAGCCTTGGTCACTCAAGATCATTGATTTTACCAACATCTCAGTTTCAGACTGCAGACCAACACTACCTATGGCTGTATTATTTAAGAATATCTCTTCAGTGCTAAGACACGCACTCTTCTTTAAATGAACAGTTATACTACAGATGGCAAACCTCGAAACAAAGCCTGTCACTTAAAGCATACCCCTGGCCTACGACAGATTGTGAAATCTGAAGACGACAGGCATATTTAAGGCACTGGGACTTAAGACAATTTCTAGTAACTCGTATTTCTACTTGTCATGTATCAACATGCCCAATGCTCAACTGTGCACCACAAATTTTTGAGCCCCTAACCTAGAAAGCAGTAATTAGCTGCTAGTTCAGAAGCTGAGCTCTGGTCCTCCTCAGAGGAGCGGCTTGTCACTGGCAATCTCAGGCCACTTCAAGTCACTGAACCTGGGCCATCACTGCTGTGACGCAAAATACAGGGAAATTGTTCGCTTAATGTTAGAATTTGGTTTGAAAAATCATGTTTACTCATCCAGGGCACCGCAGCTGGATTTGTTTGCTTATCACCAGCACAGCGAGAACTGGTTGTTTTTAACGAAGACGCAGGCTGTGCCATCTCTGGAGTTGCTCCGGTTTTCAAGACCTAAGTGACTAGATCAGATGCACGTGTGGCAGAGGAAGCCCTTTAACACCTAGCAGTATTATTTAAATCAACTTGAGCCAGGTTAGATATCACCAATATTACAGAAGTTGCCTGGAGCTGGTCTTTTACTCATCTCCAGCACTGAAACTGCACCAATATCACATTTTGTTGTTGCTGTTAGGAAACAGTATTTTTTCAAACAAACTACAACCAAAATGTTTCTAATTTGCTCTAACTAGCTTGGCCATATAGCACAAACATGGCATCCTATCTGTTGAAGGAATGGTTAAACCATAGAGAAAGAGCTTTTCACTGGAGAGATAAAAATACAGGATGCAAAACTACGAAGAGGCAAGTTTCACCAGTTCTTAGAGCACTTTTTGTCTCCAGGCAGAATTTGGGAGGATTTCAGGCACTCACATATTTAGAGGCAGAAAAGCTATTAGCAGGCCAACTGCCCTAAGTGTCACAATACCGCGAAAAGCTGTTGCAGAACACAAGGTATTACTTTTTTTGTATTTAGGAACTCAAGTAAAACTCTAACATACAGCATTTTAAGCCCTTTCTTTAGTTATTGCCAGCATATCCCATCTTCCCAACACCACTTCATGCTGAAAGGTCTATTTTTCAACGTTTAAAGAAAAGAAAGGATGGAAGAGTAAGAGAATACTGAATATAAACCTATTCCCATTAGTGCTGCAAACGTGCCGAGCGCCTGATTATGGAGACATGTCCAGAACATGACCTCAGATGTATTTGGCCCATCCCGAGTGTTATGTGAAAGGTGAAACGTGTTACTGTATAACCTATTACTACCAGCTACAAAATATTTAGAAAGCCTTTAAGTGACCTCTTTTCAGGAAATCTGACAATATGGCCAAGGGACAAAAACCTCAAAATTTTAGCTTTCCAGTTGGGGCGGTTAATTTTTGTTAGTTAGCCTTTTTAAAACAAATGGCTGGAAGAACATTCGTCATTTCCATATGGCATGAGGAACTTCTAAGCAGCACTGTGTTTGCCTGAGGATCTTGTCCCAAAACAAGAAGGTTCATGAGCTGCAGAGGTGCCGAGAACTTCCTTGCTAAGCTGTCCGGATACTTAAACTTTTCCTCCTGCTTAATTAACTTGTAAATCCATGTAATTAAGCATTTGAGCACACAGGCACTATTTTAATCCAACACTCTAAAAATTTTCTACTGTTCACACACTCTGGCATTCCTAATTAACTTTTTTTTAATCAACATAATTGGAGCCAAGCACGTGTTTTTCATTAAGGCCTATTCACAAGCTTCATAAGTTTTAGCTACTCAATTCTTCTGAGAAGTAAAAAAAAAAAAAAAATTCATTTCTTCCCCAAAAAGCAGTTTTGATAGCAGAGAGATCAACCACAGAAGTTCTCATTTTGTAGTTTTTCAGGAGGTAAGGGTTGAGCTAGAATCTGCTCTCTCAACCGATTTTTGCACTGTACAGCTGACCACAGTGGCCATGCCACACCTGGCAGCACATGGTACCATCGGAAGAACTGGGACGCAGACACCACCATCACCAGGACTTGCTTCCTTTATCCGAGAAGTTTAAACAAAGCCAGTACAAGCTGTTCTTCACATTCACACATCTCGTGAAAACATTAGGAAGCCACATGTGCAGCTTGTGAATTCTTACTACAGACAAATACCGTATCATGAGAAAGTCTTCAAAATGTGGGATTTATGTGACCAGATGCAAACCTTTACGGTGTAGACACCTCCCTATTCTCTTTATAGCCAACGGGCAGAAGCAGGCAGACAGCAACTTATTTCCTCCCAAAGTAAGTATCCCATCAAATGAATCACAACTCCAGTTATGCCCATCCACCTCTTCTGGTTTTAAGTAGAACATGCTCTCACCAAAACTATCTCTGGAAAGAGTTCACAGGCGAGTTACTCAAGCTCGGACTCCTGGAGGAGGTGGCAAACCAGACTGCTTGGTAGGAGAAAAAGGACACCCGACAAAAAGAGACTAGACATTATTTTAAGAGAAATAAATGCTATCACCAGTCTTTTGAGCTAGGAAAGCAAGCAGTAGAGAAAGCGTGCCTCTGAAAAAGCAGAGATAATGTGAAAGAATAGAAAGAATTCAGGACTATGCAGAAGACTTTTCCTCAGTTTCGGAAGAACTTTCCTAGCTAGGAAGGAAACCAGCAAAAATAACACCTGGGTATGGTCACAATTTGTAAGTTCTAACTTTTGCTGGAACTAGACAGCACAATATATATTCCTTACTAGGGTACACAGAATTCACCAAAAGATAAGTCAGCAGCAGGCCTGGTGCCAAGGCCCGGAAAAAAACCCGTTCCTTTTAGGACAAAGCAAAAAGAGAGGAGGATGTCTTAGCTCAGAGGCAGGGCTAAGCAGGAGCTACACCCCACAACATGCCCCAAAACTGTAAGAGACAGTGCCTGGACTCTCACCTTCCCGAGACCGAGGGAAGTGCATGGCTCCAGCAACCAGGTTTCAGCGCAGCGCTGGGGAGCAGCCCGCAAGAGAAGCTTTATCAAAGCTGACGTCTTCATTTCTTGTCAGCTATACGACAGACAGTCAGGCACTTTCAGAAGAAGGAGCACAGTTCAGATTGGACAGGGTTAGATGGGGCTCCAGTCGGTCAAGTTCATGACCAGCTGGTATAACAGCGAGTGTTTTTTCTGGAGCGTGCTTCGTATTACACAGAATTGCAAAGCAAACGGGGAAAAATAAAGGCATGAACAAAGCAACCAGGATGACCAACACACATTTTCTTTCTATTTAACAAAAACTTAATGTTAAGTAATACAAGAGTTCTCTTCTAACAGACTGCCAGAACGTAAGCAGAACTTTGTAACGTGCCCCTGGGTCATTTTCCACTACAAGTACAAAGAGACATTTAGAAAGCAGCTTTTAGTTTAAGTGTGCTTTACAGAATCAAGAAACAGCACATTTAAATTTTAAGAGAGCTTATAAAATAAAGATTTCTGAATAAACAACCTAGAGTTACCTTCTCCCACCACGTCCTTCACTACAGAGCGCAGAGCTAACGCTTCTGGCAGGCAACACTGACACCTACTGTCACTACTATCAAGTGGATTCAACTTTTACAACTGATAAAAAACTAAATGCGTTTTTCCAAAGACTCTCGAAAGAATATTAAACATTTATTTTTCAAGGGTTTCCTTTCTGGAACATCTATTACTGTTGCTGCAGAACTGAAGTTATCAACCTGTCGTGTAAAATGCCTTTTAAGTACAAATTCCTCAAAACCAACTTACCGACAGTGTTTAAAACTTCTATTTCTCCACAGCTAACATGCTTGAACTATTACAATTAAAGCAGATCTGAAAAAGGCCTTCTTGTCGGTCTTTATACTAGCATTTTGTGTTTCTTGCCACCAGAGCCACCTAAGTAACCACCCGAAAGTGCAGTTACCATACCTTTCTTATACCACACATGTGCTGGAAGTAAGTGGGTCCTGACTACGCAGTGCCTGTTTTCTGCATTACAAGGGAGAATTAAGCAAAAGGTAAATTCAGTTCAATGTTCAACACTAAAACCACAAAAAATCCTACACGTACACTTAGGTGTGTAGCTGTTTTATTCTAACTACAGCATCATTCTACCAAGATAAGTTTCAGCAAGTTGCTTTTTTCCCCATTGTTCTAAATTATTTCAATAAATTTTAATTTTGTTGAGGAGAACAGAGCAGGAGCTTACAACAGAAGCTCTCCAACAGAGAAGCTCCATATTTTCACTATTCGCAAGGCAAGCCCATGGGCCAGCTCCACAGTCAGCTCGAGTTCCGAGCACTCAAGCGTCCACAGGGCAGAAGCCCACAGGGCAGAAGCCCAGAGACCACCAAGGAATATCCACCAAGGCTCACCTCCTTGCTGCCAGCGGTAAATCGGCACCACCCAGATATCTCCTTTGCACCTTCCAGTCCAGAAAGGGTTGTTTGCTTTTTTTTTTTTTAATATTTGGAAAGGCTCCTTTCACACACGTTAAAGAAGTTACAATAGCTACACAGAATATTCTCAAAAACCTTACCTAAGCAAAGAGAAGACATCGTAAGAGTTACGAACACAGTTCTGATCCACCTGGAGAAGACTATTCTTCAGGGTACCTGAGTGATCCTTAAGGCAAAGAAAGAATGTTAATTTAAGAATTAAAATTTTTTCTACCTTGACTAAAAGCATGCACTCTTGGTAGGAGAATAAATGATTTTGCATTTAATGTATTTTAAATCTGTCTTCATACAGTTTTTTGTACGGTAGGAAGGAACAATTTCAGGTGGCAATAACACCAAGTCCAAGCCTGGCCTGCAACAGCACTTACCTATAAAGACGTTAATGACCTATCACTTTATCTGTGTTCTAGACATGGAGGGTGTTTTCTTGAACATCATGATCTATTATTGCACAAATTTTATGCGCAGAAACACCAAAGGACGCATTTTACAGTACTGCCAGTCTGCAGCTGCGTATCTGAGAGCCTATTCCGTGATGTGCCAGAGATGTACAAGACCATGGGATAAAACTCCGCTCTTTATCCCTGCTGTAACACGTTCAAAAGAACAAAACAACCTTAGTTCTGAATGATGTGAAAAAGTTTCTGGAAGTTACAAAAATAATCTTTGTCATTCTTAAGAGAACAAAGTCTACACTCTGCACACGAGGCATCAAAACAGCAACAGACGAACAGCAATTCTTCACGCTGTAAAGGTCAGACACCGAGCTTTTCCGTATCAGGCACAGCCACACGAATTCCTAGGGACACCACAAACTCAGCACTGTTCCTTCACATGATACAGCGAATCCCAGGTAGGTCAAACCACCTGGCAGCATTGTCAGAAAGTTTACAGATTGTAGGAAAAAAGGCATTTATTTTAGCATGTGAAGCCGCCCCAGCTGGTAGACGTGATCAGCTAATTCTCCAGCAGTGATACAGATGCACTCCCAGTACCACAATCCCTGCCTACGTATTCTTTCCTGCCTCAACAGGCTGTTCCCATACAGATGAAGAAATGCAGCTACATGTCATCATCTACTGACACAACCGTGTCAGCCACCGGCCACGCAGCAGACATTCCTTTCCACCAAAAATAAAGGTTCCACCTAAATAATCGTGAGACCTATACACAACATTATGGATCATATTGCAACAAAGGCACCACATCAGCTGCTGTCTCAGCTCCTCGTTTCCCTTCTCAAGATTGTTGGACCCTACTTGCTGAAATCCATATATATGCCCCCTGAAAAAATACCAAAATGCAGACACCTTCATGCTGCATGAACTAGGATCGTGGAAAACTGAAAAAAAATGCAAAACTAGTGTCACCATTTTACATGATGAAGTTGACCTTGTTTTAAGAAACATCAACTTCAGAAAGCAAAGTGCAAAATTTTTCAAGAACAAACGGAATGGCCTAGAATAACTAATTTATAGCTAACTTACAGTATAACTAGAATAACTAGGAAAGAATTTAGAGCAGCAACATATTTTTGCTTTTTCTTTTTCCCATGTGCTGCAGCGTGTTGAAATTCTCAGTCAGACACCAAGTGATCTATGTGCAAAGTGTTCTGCCCCGAGGCAACTCGCAGAATGTGCAGTGTTTCAGACTTTGTTAATAAAGGTTTCAGACTCAGTTAACAAAGAAGTTTGCCCTTTGAAATGGGAGTTTGCCTACTTCTCTGACACAGTAATTATTAGATACTGGCATGTGTATTTGTAAACACAGAAGGCTTTGCTTGTGCAAAGTGGCCAGGATCAAGCTGCTGAAAATAAAAACTAAAAAATGTGTATGCAGGGCAAGACTCTACCTGAAGTGATGGAGACCACACACTGCCGAGAGGGAGAGATGCAGCTTTTCAAAGATAAGGGTCTTTCCTGCTCCACAGCTGGAAAAAGTAGCTACAAGTCAGTACCCCTGAAGAATACAACTTCTTCTGCTCCCCCGTACCCCTGACCGCAGGCAAATGTTTCAAGTTATGGAAAACTGTAGTGACTAGTTCTGGTTTTATTTCTTTAAAGAGACAACAGAAAGCTAGTCATTAACTAAAAGCTACACTTGCTTCCCTAAATGCACTTTCTGAAAAAGATATCACTGCAAGAGCAAGGGCAAGTCCTACCGGTTAACAGCAGCAAGCATAAAACGGTTGAAAGAAAATCTGAAAGCCAGGAGGGCGTTGAGGAAACCAGAGAAGAAGAAATCTGGTTTCAGGAAAGCCAGTATAGTACAGAGAACTGATTTTGTTGAATCTGGGTAAAAAGTGGTTTGACACACAAGCGTGCAGTCTTGGAAAAACCAAGCAGATTCAGAAAACTGCTAAAGGATTGGGAATACTTTAAGTCCAGGCTGACAGCTTTCAAAAAAAAAAACAAAAAAC
>Ga0181612_148165_pt1 | contig 18566 bp, 12 predicted proteins | sample HoacroProtozoa21_FD_119630 | JGI IMG/M metagenome (GOLD analysis project Ga0181612, IMG submission 119630) | Hoatzin crop microbial communities from Cojedes, Venezuel. Combined Assembly of Gp0051906, Gp0051904, Gp0051908
CAGAGAGGCAGTGGGGGCCCCCATCCCTGGAAACATTCAAGGTCAAGTTGAATGGGGCTCTGCGCAACATGATCTAGTTGAAGATGTCCCTGCTCATTGCGGGGGGGGGTGGGGGGCTAGACCTTTAGACCTCTAAATGTCCCTCCCAACCCAAAGTGTTCTGTGATTCTGTGATTCCTTGTAGTGCACACCAAAGAGTGTAGCGGTCAGTACTCCGTGTTCCAGCTGGTGACAGATGGCTTCAGTTTTGCTAATACAGTCCGGCAGGTGATTGACTTGCTTTCTTTGCTGCAAAAGCCTATTGGTGGCTCATGTTTACCTTCTTGTCCTGCACATGCCGGTGTCTTATCCAGCAGCCTGCTTTCTAATCAACAGGACCTTAGTCTGCACAGTTGCACTGGAATTCTTCTGCCCAAATGCAAGACTTTGAATTTGCCTTTGTTGAATTTAGTGTAATTCCTCCAACCTGCTGAGTCCCTCCGGGTAGCAGCTCTCCTGATCACATCGGCTGCTCCCTACAACTGGTTACTTTCTGCAGACTTGTTGAGGTTTTCAGTCCCATATTCTAGGTCTTTAATGATATCAAATAGTCAGCTGAGCTTATTTTCTCTTCCTAGAAGGCTATCAAAAGGGCCAGGCATGATTTGGCCTTGCTGCTTCTTTATCAGCCATTCCTTATCACCTTTTTACCCTTCTTGTAACTGGACATGACTTACAAAGGGATTTGGCAGACTAATGGGCCTCTAGTTCCCTAAGATTTTCTTCTTATCCTTCTTAAAGAAAAGAATGGAGATTTGTCTTTTTAAATACTTGTTTGTTTGTACTTAAAATAATGTAAAGGCAAACTACTGCAACTGCAGTGAACAACTATGGGATATTTTCCATACAATATCCTGCCCACAATAGCAAACATGATCTACAGGAACAAAAATAATGCAGCTTCTCAAAGATTGCCTGTTTCACCATGTTGCTTTTAATTTACGAAAACTGTAAAAATTTCAAAGATTTTTCATGCTTTTTGTAATCTTTTCTCTTCATTGGCAGGCAGAATATTCTGTGTCCATATAGCCACATGACTTCTGCACTATGCATGGGGAGGGAGCTCTGTCCACAGATCTTCTTTTCGGATGACATGTTTCCAGCTGGTTTCAACTCCACGTCATCAGTAATCAACATTACCTCTGCCCATAGTACTGTCATCAAGAGCATAACAACCTTCAGATTGTTCCAGAGTGCCATCATATTCCTGACAGAACAAATTTACAATAAACCACAATCAGCAAAGACACTGGTCAGAATTCATTCTCACTTATACTGGTGAAAATCCAAAGCCAGCTGAACTTAGTTACAGTGTTATCAGCTGACTCAGAACTGGGTTCTCAGGCGGTAACAGAATTTGTCAGTTTGAACCCTGAAGTATAATTCTTGGAGTTTATATTGGTACATCTGAAATATTGTTGACCTTTGCCAGTCTAACTGATGTTTGGCAGTGTCTGTCCGCTAGCTCATACAGCACCATGTTTAATCATAATTATGAATTTCAGTGATAGTACGAAATGCTTCTTTCTCTCTCCCCCATCCCCACCCCCCCCCCAAAAAAAAAAGGCAGGTAAAATAGACATAGATCTAAAAACCAGGAAATACAAAGTAAAGAGAAATGTTTCAGCTTAAGGATTCTTAAGGATTAGTGTGAGCCTGACCCTATGCTAGCTTTACTTTGCAAATCACGTAAGGGAGCACTTAATTCAGAATAAATAAGCAAAATTAATGAAGTCCAGCACTCATTAATCCTATTAGAAAGTGGTTTAGTAAGCACTTTAAGGTTTTCTGTTTGTTTTAAATCCTTAGCAAACTTTAATATTAATTTCTGTATGCAATATAAAGCCCTAGATTTTTTCTGTGAGCTTATGTCTCTGTGTCTGTGTATCTGCCTGATTATGAAAATTGAGATATGATATTTGATAATTGAGATAATTGAGATATGATGTATGATAATTGAGAGTTCTCATCAGTTTGGAGCCTGAAAAGAATGCCTCCAGATTATTCTTCTTCACAAAAGTTTCAGCATTTTTGCTTTATTATTATTATTAGTCACAAAGCTGATGGAAAGTAAAATGTAGAAGTAGGGACTGATAATATTTCTAGTGATATTACCGATTTCCAGGTGAGTCATTTCTGCAAGCATCAAACTGCTAACACAGACAATGATTCTGTCATCTGTCTCAAATATACATAGGGCATAAATTTTTTGATTGAATTCTATGTTAGGATTTAATTTACTCCTGTCAAGCTTTACATATTAGCAAGGCAGGCAAGGCAAGCAAGGCAGGCGAGCAAGCAGTTAGTAGAAAGAGGTCCAATAACTGGGACTTTCCTAGTGTCAATCCTGTGCAGAAAACAGAAAGTTTAATATTAAGAGAGGTAAAGAACAGTGCTATACCTTTGAACAAGGATCCAGGGCCTATAGAATCCCTGGGTGGGTGTAAAGCGATTTTTATTCTGAGCCTTCCTGAATCCCCCATAAAAAATGTTTGGCATCTCGTCTGAATCTCAGATCACCCTCAGAAATATTTCTGCCAGCATGATGAATATCATCAAAAGAGCTCATCTTGACCATGAATGAAAGTCAAATTCTGAATCCTAAAAAAACTGAATTCAAAGATTTGGATAATTATGGCTTTCTGATCTTAGTTTTCCAAGATAAATTCTTGCATTTGTCTCTCACTAATTAACAAATCAGGGATATACATCATTCAACACAGAAGAAAAGGGTCTCAATCTATTGTGCTATGGTGAGAAATGTCACAAGTAAGACTGTATGACATTTAATTTGAGACTATTTTGAGGACTACTTAAACTGGAAAATATTTTCCTCCCACAATATAGCAAGTGACCCAGTCATGAAATGTATTTATTTATGTTGTTATTAGTTTGACATCTAGTTTACAAATTTTAGGGAGTTTTACAACATTCTTAGGTTTATTATTTTTACAATGTTTTTAGTTTTTTATTTTTTACTAATTTAAGTTTGCAACTTTTAAAGCCTCTAAAATGGTAAAGAGTGTATTGTTTTCCGCTATTCAGTAACTCAAAAGTGGGCTTTTTCTCAAAAAAATTAAGATTAACAAACAAAAATTGAACATACATTTACAAAAATACTTCACTCAGACCATGAGTGTTCAGGTAAGAAAACGAAAATGTGTGACCCTATGAAAATATGAGAATGCAACAGAAATTACAAGAAATATTTATCTTTATCTTTTAAATATCTGATAATGGAGGTTTAGCTCAAAGACAAGAAAATGTTCTCCTTAAATAAATGCTGAAAAGGTCAATATAGCTTAGGCTAATGTTGGTTGCTGTCTGTGCATATATGTTTAAGTGAAAATATATGACTTGTCCAGCTTTTTTTATTTTTCTACTGCAGTTTATTTTCCCTAAAAAAAAATCACAATTCGTTCCAGCAGAATACCTTTTTACTTGATCATTAGATTAGTACAGAGGTGTCTTTTTCAGTCAAAAGATGGGAAGGAGATGAAGTTTTCAGGTTTTCACAGTGATAAGAAGATGAGATTTTTGACAACAAAAAGAGCTGAATGTACTAATAACAGAGAAATAATGCAAATCATAATGACAGAAGTATTTTGGTCCTACTTTTCAAATAAGTGTAAGCACAAAATTGCAAGAGCAGCATTTGATATGTGAAATCATTTACAGTTTACAACAGACATATATCTGCTTTCATTCTATCAATATTTTTTAATGTATATAAAAACTTAGACTATGAATATTATTTCTTATGATCACAAGGATGATAAATATTTGAAACTTATGCCCACTAAGTTACTCAAAATCCCTGATTCAAGGAGTTATGCTAACCAAAGCAGAACAAAAGGTGAAATACAGAACTTGATATAAGTATACTGCTGTGTTGAGCACTTTTTAAAAATTTTTTGCTTAGTTAGTCTAGTTTCAAACTTTCACTTTCTATGACAGGAAACATAGAAGAAATTAAATGCTGTTGTGACACATCTGAGAAATCACTTCCTAGTAATTTACCATCAAAAATCTAACAGCTGATTCTGGTTTGGATTAATTTTGAACCTATGTTTAGAGGTCTAAAAGTCAGCCTTCAGAATCTTAGCAAAGCTCACTTTGTAATCAATGAAAAGAAAATAAACACCTCCAGAAGAAATGTCTGTTTGTTATAAGACAGACATCTACTGTAAATTAGATGTGGAGATATTTATTCTTCTACTTTGACCATAAGAAGAGTTTAGAATAACTTAGATAACAACTGGTAGAGATCTAAATTCAGATAAAATCTCTGTGTGCCTTATTACATGCCAGTAAGTTTAAAAGGTTCTTTTCCATGAAATTCAACAAACTTTAAAGCCCTTTTCAAGGAATAAAATGCATCTGCTCTTTGGTATTTAATCATTCTTGTCAGGGCTAATAAATTAAACACATCCAGGACCATTTTCTGACAATGAAGCCAGTTGCCACAGAGAGCTTTGTGCCTCTACTATTTGAACTCTTGCTCTCCAAATGAGATTACCCACAACTGCCCAATGGGGACTGGACTCTCACTGGTGCGAAGGTGCAGAGTGCCAGACTGTCCGAGCCAGACCATGCCTGGGATTGTTCCCATGAGGTAGCTAGATAAACAGCCAGTCCCAGAGCCTGGGGAACACTCTGTGGCACTGGCTTAGTTTATGAAATTATTAGCATCTTGTCTGTCAATGTACTTTACTGAGAGTGTATAAAGTACAAAATTAACACATTACATTAGTGACGATATTATTGTGGTTTTCAGCCACTAAACATTTTCTTTTACCTTAAGTGAAATGGACAACATGAGGTGGAATTAATATTTGTTAGCAAGAATAGCAACAAACAAGTAATTTCTTAGTACACAAATTAATGGTTTTCAGATGCTTAAAACAATCACTGAAGAACTGTGCAGGTACATTCATTCAATACTTCAGAGTTCTACAAGATGGTAACACCATGTTTCTTTTCATCATCTAGTCTGGGATTTTAGATCATAAAGAAAACAGAATTACAGAATGGGTCTTTTTGTTCATATGCTACATATATGAATTGTATACACTAAGGTAACCTTAAATTAGCATTTCAAAATTCTATTTTAATGCCACACAGAGCTAATTTTACAGGCAGCAAACAGGCTAATGCTGGGGTTTGGACAAGGAAAAGGGCCTCCTGGGTAAATTAGAGAAAAGTAAAAATGTAAGGTAAAAGTTGCCAATATTAGGCTCTGCTTACAGACTCTGTGAATCAATAGTTGTGCCTGCTACTTGAAAGAAAAAACCTGGTGCTAGAATATGCAAGAAATTCATCACTTTGCACCTTTGTATTTTAATATCATTACATCCCAATGATATCTTAAAGACATTAAATGAACATCTGTTCAACCAGTAAATAAAATTTAGGAAAATTTGTTTTCTAGCAAAGCAATGGTATTCTCATATTAATATAATATTCTGTATAATGTTTTTTTTCCTTTCAATTTGAACCAAAGACACATTTCTCTGATTTGCTTTTGGGACTTCTCAATGAAAACTTTCATTTGAGCAGCTTTGTTTTATAAAGTTACAACATCTTAGGAAAGACGCCAAATATCTTAGTGAGGAAGAACTAGAAAAAGCCACTGAGGAAGCAGCCACCAAGGGTTGTCTTAGGACCACTCTGTGCTGTAGCATTTTGGGCAAACTCTGGCAAAGGGAACAATAGCTAATTCTGCAAATGCAACTGTCGGAGGATTTGCTTCTGAAATTCAGTTACAAACATCAGAACTGACTCTTTAATGTTTTCACACTCAAAGGGTAACGGTTTAAATGTCAAATACCTTCAGTAAACACTCTTTTTCAGTAAACCCCTTGCTCCATACTGTAGTAATTAGACATATGGCCAAATTATTCTTCAAATACCAAAAGATGATGGTATTACAGAACGTAGGTCAAAGACAATTTGTAAAAAATACACATTTTGGGGAGGAGACAGATGTGCTATCAGCTACTTTACTTTCTTTATATGACTGTGCTAGGTCTGTGTACCAAATGCTTCAAAATTTATTAAACAAAAGATACATTTATGGTTAAATCTTACCCATTTGTTTAACCTTCATTCCACTCTTCTCCTTTGTCATCATGCCTTTCTTTTCTTTTTCTCATCTAACAGCAAGTTCCTCTAGTGTGTTTTAAGTTCATGAGATATTCAGAAGTAGAAATGTTTGGATTTGGATTTGGATGCTCAAATACTCATTAGTAGTGACTAATGTCATAAGAAGAAAAAGAAATTCAGTTAAACTCTTTGTGCATGTGTGTTTAAATTTTACTTTGTTTTCCATTGCACACATTTTTTATTCTCACTAACAGAAAGGGATCACTTGAAAGATGTTTAAAACATACAGCATTTGATTTGACATAATTAGCTTATTTTTTAAAGTAGAAGTCTCTGTAAAAAGTAGATGGAAGCAAAAGATAAACAATGAAATAACATAGTTAATATAATTTATCAACAGCCACTCCATGACATGCAATGAAATCCTATTCTCTTTGCCCATTCACAATGTAAAACTGATTCTACACTAAAATTACTAGGTGTTTTTACAAGTGATAACAAAAACCTAGGAAAATATATCTATGGTAGCTCTGCAAAGCTTCATAGGTTTCAGAGCAGGCAAAGAAAAACAGAGTTAAAGACTTTTAAGAATGCTAGTGGTAATCAGTCAGTGAGATCAAACTGAGTCCAGCACTGCTACTTCCCCGGTGGTGCTGCCACCAGAATTCATATCTTGTAGTTGTATTTCATATCACATTTTCTTTTCCTCCACAGACAGGTTATCTATCTAATCTATCTTATCTGTCTAATTATTATTCTATAATTCTGTCTATATTTATAAATCTTTTTCTGAATACACACAAGTGTATACAAATACCACGTTTTTTAGATATTAGAGAACAAATGGGTTTGTAAAGCTAAAACCCCACAAATTAGTAGAACTTAAGAAAACCCAAGAAGTCTTTAAACATCCTTCTCTTTTCCGTATGAATGAAGTTACGCTATTACAGCTGTCACACATAATAGGTTTATGTATATAAGAATGGATACCTACATAGATATATTTAAGTCACAAAAAATAAGAAAATAAAGAAATGTCATTTTCTTACATTTTTTTTTTTCTTTCAGGATAGTGTTAAGACAGAGACAGATCCACACTCTGGACAGCAAATCTTTATTAACCTACAATAAAATAACATTGCAGAAAGTAACATCTGTAGAAGCTTATTTAAAATTCCAGCAAGGCTGATACCAAATTAACAGCAAAACCTGCATGAACTATGGTAACAATTATGAAAAGAGAAATCTATATAAGAAATATTATAAAAGGTTCTCCCTGTACTCTTTTCATCAGACTTGAAAGGGACTTTTCTCAAACACATTAGGACTATACTATAATTCAAAGGTTGCGTTTATGTTGTAATATTAGCTGCAAAAGAAATGAAATATGCACATGGTAAAAAGAATAGCTTTTCTTTCTTCTGAAGGGAAGTGATAATTTCAGCAACAGAAGGTTTCCATGGACTTTTAAATTTCAAAAGGAAAAGAAGCATATTCTATATTTTCTGGAACTATCTGAAAGAAGAGAAAGAAATCAACATAATCTGAATCAAATAAAAGTGACTAAACCAGTATGATTTCAGTAAAGATTAAAGATTGGATAAAGAAAATAGTACTGAGCAATGAGAAGGACATTTCTGCACTATGCATTGGTAGAAGTAATAATGGAATGCCATGGCCAGTTCTGGTATCTGCAGTCTGAGAAGAAAGCGTTAGCTGCAGAAAACTCAAAGACCAAAGGAACTATTTTAAAATTTAAAAGCATTCTGAATAGTTTGAAAAAACACATATTCAACCATTTCCTTTTAACAAAAATGTTAAGGTATAATTTGATCACCATATTTAGAGAATGAGCAAGTGATAACAGAAAACAGTTTAAAGTAGAAGAAAAAGAGCAAAATTACATCTACTGAGATTATCAGTCAATAGCTGATGATAGGACTTTTTATCACTGACATGTTTGGACAAGCTTGGATATTATTCTAAAAAAGTATTTTATTTGAGTCACAAATAAGCAAAGAGAAGCCTTGCATTTCTTTATCATATTGAAATATTTCCTTTGTTGTTTTTCACGTAAGACTATACTATGCTGACAGTTTTTAACAAACCAGTAGGCACAAGAAAATTAGAATATTTTTTTAAAACTCTCATTCAATTTTTCCTTTTTTTTTTTTTCCCTCTGAAGGATGTATGTGAAAGGACAGTGACCTATAAAATGTCATTTATTTGTCTTTGTCTTTAAAGCTACTGAGGTGAGGTAGTAAAATAAATACTAGTAGTACAGTCTTCCTTAGGAACCTGGTCCTATCGTATAATCTTTCACAGATTCTAGAGATTTCTTTTACACATATGAATATCCTATCCCAGACAAAGTTGATAATGAATTGGTAAAAATTCTTTAGAAGTCTTTTTGAAACACCCTCACCCTCCAACATAATAATAAAAGCTTGGGGTGTTTTTGTTTTTGTTTTTTTTAAATAGAGAAAAGTCTAAACATTGACTGATTTCTAACTCATGCCATGTGCATTCTCACTCTATACAGTTAAATAATTATCCATAATGCAGCACAATTAGTAACATTTTCCAGCAACTGCAATGTTGTTTAAACACTCGTTTGCTTATCAGCATGTTAATTGTCTATTTATGGATACATAAAGCACTTTCAAGAGTTGGAGGAGGTTTTAAAGCACTAAGCTGGTTTACTTTATATGTGAAAATACCCTGGAGGCATAACTGTGAACTATGACCAACAAAGGAAGGGAGGTTTAAAATATGCATCACAAAGAAGATACAGCAAAGAGAGAGAGAGAAAGGGAGGAATTTGTGCAGAAACAAAGGTCAACCAGCAGACACTGTGGTGCGGAGTACAAGCCTTCATCTGCAGACCCCCAATGACCACCTGGAGGTGCTGACAGACATGCGTGAAAGATATTAGCATATGCTAATTAGTTCTCAGAAAAACCATGAATATGCTAAACATTTCTCAGAAATATAATGTATATGTGTATTGTGACTGTTTTTAAGCTGCAATGGATGGGTGTTTGATGCGCACATTTTGAGGAGAGATCCCCCATTTGTCCAATGCTTTAATAAAGAATACCTGCTTAACTTATACATTGCCTGCAGGCAGGCAGGCAGGCAGGCAGACAGGAAGGAAGGGAGGAATGAAGGAAGGAAGGAAGGAAGGAAGGGAGACAGAAAACCTAACAACAACTTTGATAACTTCCAATAAAGGTGGTATGTTAATATATTTCAAGGGTAGATTTAATTTAAAATCTAGTCAGATTATAAACACAAGTGAAAAAAACAACGGGTCAGTTTTGTGGGGGAAAATAAATGAAAAAAAAGAGTAGATGTCAAGCAACATTTGATCCTGCAGAAATTCGTAAACATGTGGAATAGCCTATGAAGTACAATCATTGAGTCAAAAGCATTGGAAGAGTTTCAACAATTAGATGGCATCGTAGGAAACATGCAGTTCTAAAAAGGACTTTGATAGGTTGAGTAGTCATTTAACCAGTATCTCTATCTTTTATGTTTTTTCCCCCTTGGCTGTGTAGGGGAATGCTTTTCTTTCCATCTGTTATAAATTGCTCAGGGAATTGCACAATAAATTAAGGATTTACAAGTTCATCTAGAAAAGTTCATTACAGAGCTTTTTTTTTGGTTTGTTTTTTGGGTTTTTTTTTTAGAAAATTAAAAACATTGAGAAAAAGTACCCCCACCAATCCAGAATTACCTAAAGTTACTTTAAACAGAAAATTATATTTTGTATACAGTGAAAACACTGTATTTGATGTTTTTCTGTAGGAAAATAAAAGTAAACCATTTGGAAAAGTAATGGAATTCCATTTCAATCCACCAATCACTACTAATCTGTAAATTGATACAGATTTATCTATAAGAAAAGGAACCACCTTAATTGTCTGACAACTCATTTATGCCAGTCCCAGAGAAATTAATGAGATGATTCATGTAATTAACATCGATGGAGTTTGGCTTATGTGTTAGAAATATTAATGTTGTTTGGAATGTTTAAGAAGTACTCAGTTATAAAGAATACTTCATTATCCTTACTCCTCTGGTGGTGTAAATCCTTCATGTTTTGCTAAAAATATTAGTACTGTGTTCTTCTTTCATTTATATTTTTTAAGAAGTAAAAAAATTAAACCGTTTTTAAGGAGATGTTACAGAACACTTCATAACTAAAATATCATTTATGAAAAAATATATTATTTTAGATGGAAAATAGCAATATTTGTCATTTAAAATGTGGAAAATTTACAGAAATTTAATTCTGTTCATTTTATTTCAGCTACTGTATCATTTCTTATCCTGTATTTTTGCTTTCAATTCTAAAGCTATAATTAATGAAAGAAGAGTCCTCTTTATAGTCAGTGAATGTTAACCAGGTATTGTTTACCCGTTATTTCATTCTGAGCTAGACAGAAGAACTTAAATATATTCCTAATAAATGCATAAACACTTGTTACTTTGTTTTCAATTTTTGTAGTTAACAGTAAATTCCTTTCATTTCTCACTCATACATATACTTCCAGTATATGTTCCTAATGACTTTTAAACCATTTTTGCGGCTCTCCTTGTGCCGACATCCACATCCCTCCAACAGGTTACTTTTTCCTAAGCCATAGTACAGTGCTGTATCTTTGGAGGTTAATTTCTAGATTAAAAAGGAAATCAATGAACTGCAGCTGGGATGTAAGTCAAGTCATTTATCTTTTTCACAGTTATAGTCTATTCTTAAAATGCAAGGGACAAGCAATATACAGAGTAATTTTCGCTTTTCTGGGCAACTCAGCCAACTCCATGTTTTTTTCAAATAAACCCTTCAAAGAATTGTCCTGGTGGAAAAAAATTATTTCAAAATCCTTTTTGCAGTGCTCTCTTCCTAATCAACATAACCAATCTGGAACAAAATTAAAAATAACCAAATAAAACCTACTGTACACAATCAAAAATTTCAGTGTTCCTTTGGAAGTTAAGTAAAACATCTAAAGAAGATGGCCTAAAGTATGGAACGATGCAAATTAAGCAGGTTTGGAAACAGATTTGTCAGGCATGAGGGAGGGTTAGAAAAAGGGACTGCACTGACAGTAGAGGAGTAATGAGGAAACAGGCTTTGAGGAGAACAGGACTGCTCCTTTTGGTTACACTGAACAGTTCAGTGGTCTTGACGGCACCATCAAACTATACTCTCAGGATCCAAGTGGGTAAAAGAGCACCAGTGAATGAGGTCAAGCACTGGATGAAGATCTTCCACACTGCTTAATTGTTTCAGGTCATTCCAGTCAAGTCTTTCGGAGATAATGACTGGGCATAGATTGGAGCACAGTTCCCTTTGGTTACAGCTCCCAAAAGGCAACAGGATGACCCTGCAACAGGACTGACCCCTTTATCTCTATCTGGTCCTCTAACATTAATGCCAGAATGTTTTGCACTTTCATGCACTCTCACATGCTCTGAAGTCATACCCTAAGACACACAACACATACCCTTTTTTTTGCAAACACCACTCAACACTTGTAACCAAATCCTAACATTTCAGACATTTTGGCCTGAAAAACTTTAAAAATCACAGTTATGACTGTATACTTGTGGTCAAAACAGTAATGGAGTGTGACAACATGTTATAAAACAAAGCTTTATTGAGGCAGTAAGAAAGATGAGCAACAACATACCCGAGCAGCAACATGCCCATACAACAACTCACCCTATCACCAATAGCAAATACAAGATCACAAGTGATGCTATGGTTCTTGCAGTGCCAGGGACACTTAGTATCCTGGTAATCTGGTAAAAGCAGCCAAACATGCAAATGCCTTTTGAATGCAGGTAAGAGTTGTGCCACACATTGACTGCCCCAGTGTCTTTTGAGAGAATCACACCTTACATGGATAGTGTGGACAGCATCCTGTCCATGCAGGTGCTATAGGTAAAGGGTCAGGGTGTCAGGAGGGAGAGTGTTGGCAATCTGTCTATGGCAATGATGTTAGTCAAGGGGCAGAGTGTTAGGAGGCAGGGTGTCAGTACTGCGTTAACTGAGATGAAACTTAGGCTCACATCAATATATTGTGAATGCATCCAATCAGCTATAAAAGTGATGAGTTCTATCTAGACTCAACTGGAGTTTACACATGTGACTTATGTCTGGAGCCAAGGATTAGTCTTTGCCTTTGTTTTATTTAGCAATATAAAATACAGTCATAGCAGATCACAGCCATAGCCTCAGGTTCAAATTTTGTCTCAGTAATCAAAGGAGAAACTTTAACCTTAGTTCGTGTAACTCAGGTATTGCCAAACTCATCAGGTTATAGCTATGGTCTACAGGCTACATCTATCTTGATTTCTCCTTCTACAGATTTTCTATTTTATATTAATAATTAAATAGTAATTCTCTGTAAGAAAAAAATACTTCATATACCCAAGAAAAAATTGTAACTGTCAAAGGCAAAATTCTGAATAATGACTCATTTTTGTGGGCATGTAAACCATCTCTTCTTGTCTCCTTTCACAGGACTGTTTCATTCAATATAAGTGGGAATTAAATTTCTAAATCATGTAGGTAGCTTATGAAGAACTGTAACATCAAACAAATTGCCTGAGTCCAATACAATGATTAACCTTGTGGTAGCTACTTGTATACTTGAAAGTTATACTGAAAATCACGTCAGAAAAAAAGAAATGACAAACAACTCTATTACAAGCCGAAGAAAATCTTTTATTCTTATTTGAACATTGTTGACAGCATGAGCTATAAAGAAAATAAGAATTGTGTTGTAGAAAGCATTTTTTATTCTATTTTCATTTTTCATTTGAATAGTTTAAAATAAGTTTCCACCTCAAGTAGTTTGACCAAAAAAATATTCATCTAGACTTGAGAATCACTTCCTTGTTGTTAAGCTAAGTTAAACCACCTCTTCTGAAAATCCATCACAGTACATCAGTAATACCATCTGTACAAATGTAGTTAGTCATTATCAAAAAGTTTATCTTACAGGGAGAATGAAGGACAGCTAAGAACAATGACACTGAACAAATTAATTAAGAATCTGCAGAATAGCACAGAAGTCTGGATTCAGAAAAATAATATGTACTAGCACAGACATTACTATTGACAATTAAAGAACAGCAGAAATCAGTCCAACTGCCCTTTAGTGGCTTTTCACTATGTATAATTAAGGTGTGGATCTCCTTGTCACAAGGTGTTGTGATTATTAAAAATTTATGGGGGAAATAATTCCCTTGATGGCCATTAAAAAATAAAAATATAACTTCAGGCTTGGGAATTTGCAGATTGCTGGAGGCTGGCAGAATAGTCTAGGAAAATATCACTGCGTATGGGTCCTATTACTATTCTGCTTCACAGTAATCTCCTTTTAGCTACTGTTGAAGACAGAATGCTGGACTGACAGGCCTCTGGGCTGACATGCTGCATAGCTTGGTCATTTATCTATTCATTTGCAATTGCCTTTTTTTTTTCAGTAGCTGAGCTGCCTGTAGAAAAACTTGTTTTCTGACAAAGTAGTCCTGTGGATTCTGAAGATATCAAGATGGAATAAAGCTACACTCTGTTGTCAATTAAAGGATAGGAGTTCCTTCTTCTTGAAGATTTTTCAAGTTGTCAGCCTAGACTTCTGCTTGCAAAGCCTCGTGTACGTTGCATTTATTGCTTACATTACCTTACAAAGTTTTAGTTAGTTTCAATCTCATAAAGTCAGATATATTTTTGCTGAAATCAGTGACACCATTCTGTGTTCAACAGCAACAATGTGTGTCAGTGTGACAACAAGCTGAGCATGGCCTTTGTTTTAGATAAGAAGCTGCCAACAACTGAGTGTATCAACTGCTGGTGTATAAGTTTCTCCGCGAGTTCATTAAAAGAGTGTGAATGTCTCCCTGAGTTAGCTGGACCAACATGAGGGGAATGTATATACATGTCTCAGCCCAACATAGAGTATAAAAGCTCCACAACTAGCAAAAGAATTTCGATGAGAACAGGGGGCTTGAGCTGGTTTCAACCTAGGGTTTCCTTCCCAGAGACTGGGGATGCCCAGCATTGTGACTGAGCATATCATGGACAGCAGTAATGGAAATGCCATTGGTATTGTGACTGAACTATGTATTGCAACTGCTGCGTTTTACTAAAATAGAGGTTGTAGAGTCTACTTCTTAGGAGATATTAAAAATCCACCTGGGCGCGGTCCTGTGCAGCCTGCTCTAGGTGAACCTGCTTTGGCAGGGGTTTGGACTAGATGATCCACAGAGGTCCCTTCCAACCTCTCCCATTCTGTGATTCTGTAATAAAAAAAAAAAGAAAATTTAAAAAAATCACATATGTATTTGTATGTATACATAAACATATAGATACGCATATACATATGCATATGTACACAATTTTTGTGTGCAATATGTAGTGTAGAAAGGATAAACTAACTCAGCCAGCTCTATAAGAAGGCTCTTGGTTTCTGACTTCCTCAGAGTCTCTGGGCATAAAATCAATTTCTATACCTGGTGTCTTGCTTACTGTCATTTCTGTTCATTACACTTCTCTATCTAATCATAGTGTGGTAGAGAAAAGCTGATGAGTGATTATCAGATAATAAGACACTGCAAGAGCATCATACAAGTAATGGCACAAATATTAACTTTTAATTTGGCATATTGACATTCAAAGACTAAGTCTACTTTGCAAAATTGGCTGAAAGTTTACATGGTAAAATCAGTATTCCCCTGTTAATGAAAAATGTTGATTCTAAACACAGTGTATTTCCAGCACTTTGTCACTTGCACAAAGTTTGTTTGGGTTTGTTTTTTGGGTTTGTTTTTTTTTTTTTTTCTTTTCAGATTAGCAATGTAAAACCTTTTTCAGATCACTATGTTCAATGACTGTTTCTTTTAAAATAATTTGCCCGGCATTAGTAGCTTGATGTCAAAATAATTATTTATATTTCTTTATACTGAACTGCATTTACCCTCTGTTGTCCCAATTACATAAACAGTCTAAAAGCCTTTGAATCTAGTGGAATGGTTACTGTTGTTTGATATGGCTTAAAATTTAATGCTGATTTGAATGTTGTTTTCACTACTATTTTCCAAGCTCTCTAGGGAGCACTCTCTGTAAATGTATTTCCCCTGTTAAGATATTTTGTGTTAACAAAGGGTTGAAAAGCAGCCTTGACACTGAAGTAAAGACTTTGAGGGATACAGAATCATAGGATAATTTTGTCTGGAAAGGACATCTGGGCACCTGGTATTCCAACCCCTGCTCAGATCAGGGTCAGCTAGAGCAGGTTGCTCAGGGCTGTGTCTGGTTGGGTTTTGAGTATCACCAAAGATGAATTCCACAAAGTCTCTGGTCAACATTTTCTGATTTATGGCTATGTCATTCCTCTTATCTGTATCTTATATATGTATCCAGAAACATTTCTCTTCTATTTCTATATAAGAGAAACTTCAGATCCCTTTTTGTTGTTTTTTGTCAAGTTTTGCCAAAACAGTAGTGTTTGTGAGAAAAAAAGCTTAGAAGAGGAGAATAAGAGAAATGAAGGAGTGGAATATGAAGAGTAAAACTAAAGAAAGACTAGGTAGAGTAAAGTTGTTTTTAGCCCTGTGACTGAAAGTTAAATTGGATCATAGGAGAGTTAGCTAGATTTGAAGAACTGTATTATCTTTTGTTAAGAGATTAGTGCTTTGATACAGCTGCATCCTCAAGAATAATTTTGTAATGATCCTTCACAACACTAGAGTTAAGTACGATGGTTCATAACGGATGTTCCAAAAAATTGCCTAATGGACAGAGTAAGATGGAAGACAAACAATAAGTATTTTTTTTCTATATGCACAATACTCAAGTTGTAATGACAATGGAAATACTCTAGGGAAAAAAGCCTTTCTTTTCTGAAATACTGTTTATGAGTTATGCTTATTCAGTCCTGTATTTAAAAACAAATAAACAATTTTCTCAATGGAGAAAATTGTGACTATTCACAGGATGAATTCAGAGATAGATTCAATATTTCAACAGAGATAAAGATTCCATACAAACAAGCTAGGAAAAAGCAGTTTTCAATCAGTTTTGCAAATCGGCTTCTACAGTAATTTCAGAGTTCATTTTACCTATTAAGGTCTTGATTGTTTTAGCTGATTGAAAGCAAATAAATGGAATAATACATAAATATTTGTTTATTAGCTTGATTTTATTGCTGTTCTTTGTTTAGTATACTCAAAGTTTATATGTAAAAAGTGCCTCTTCATTGTTATCCTCTTAGTTTCTCATATCTACTTTTTCTGTTTGCACCTTTTTTTTTATTTTATTTCCAACATACACAAACACCTTTATGATAAATATTTAACTAATTCTAAGATATACTCCTGTGTACACTAAAGAAGTTTTTAAAGTGAATATGATTATGTTGGAGATGTGACTATAATGTTCAAATCTACCTCTGTCTCCTTTGGAAGTAAAAACTGCAGAATAGAATTATGTTTTTATATTGTGCAGGAAAGACACATGCATTCTTTGTCAGTACGGTTCTGTCACTAAAACATCTTTAAAGGGGATTTTTATTGAGTGTGCTGTCTAAATCAGCTTTCCCATCAATTTTTCAGCCATTTGTAGTCAAAAGTAATGAGTGTCTCAGCTCATACCTTTCAAAGTAATATATTAGAAAATCAAAGTAAGAGTGCATTGAATGGAAACTGCATTGAACTTCAGAAAGGAATACTGATACATTTTTCCTGCTGAGGAAATTATGGTGAAGAGCAAAAACTGGTTTTGATTCTGTTAGCTGTTGACAATTTAATTATTTTAAGGATTTTCTTAAGAAGTTCCTGCAAATTATTAATGTGTTGTACAACACAAAGTGAAGTTGCGTTTTTTTAAGCAAGAAATTATAAATTGCTACCAGATTGCATTTAGAATGTAATATGTATGAAAAATTTAAAACTAGAAATATGTTTTCTCTGATGGGAAATGAATTATTAACGCCAATGCAATAGGTTCAATTTATATATATATATATAACATTCAGAAAATAAAGAAATATTTTATTTTCTTTCATACCAATTTCTCCCGCCTTTCAGGAGTCAGTATAGTTAAGGGCAACATCTTGTTTCTTCAATACAAAATACAAGGAAAATACTTTTTAAAATCTCAATTCAGGCTATATTCACCATGAGAAAGGAGTGAAAATTCAAATATATAAGGAGGAAATCAGAAAGCAGAAAAAAGAAATGTTGATGAGGAGGAGACAAGAAATATTTAGTCCCTGTAAATGGTAGAAAGATGGACCCAGAAGGGTTAAGGTGTGGTAGAGAAATTACATGAAGCAACTAACCTGTCACTGCAAAACTATTTGGACCTTATTTTGGAAACACGTTACTTGTCCTCAGAACAACGGATGAACTTGAAGCAGTTTAATAACAGCAAGAGGAACTGCAGAAAAAATGTATGTTCAGCCTTTATGTTAGTAATATAAATTCAAAATGTAATCCTACTCATTCCCAGTGATGGGGAAAAGCATTTTTTCCAATATCTAGATTGTTTGCCTAAATGACATCAGAAAACCGAAGGGTCTCATGAAAATATCCTAATGGCGAAAAATACATTTGAAAGAATTCTGTCCTACTTAACAAAGGTCTCCATTGTAGTTTCCACTTTCCAGTCAACATAACTTTAGATCCCTCACACAGTGAATTTAATTCCGTGTTGTTTATATATTTCTACTGTGACATTCCCATAAATGTGTCTCCAGCACATGTAATAAAAGTAGGTGATGATAGAGCAGTTTATACCCTATTGATGACCCTAAAACTTAGGGTGATTGGATGATCCTCTAAAGAGTCTGCCCTTCATACTAAAGAAGGATGCTACAAGTGAGGACTTCTACAGCACCAATTATCATCTACTTTGCAGGAAGAGACTGAAAGGAACAATTATAGAATGGGATTATTTTGTTATGCTCTGTCAATTAAGGCAGAAGAAGACTGGATTAGCTGAAAACTGGAAGAATTCCTAGTATTGTTTCAGTACAGATCTTCTTCCATTAGTGAGAATATATTCATCTCATACTGTTATGTCTATGTTTGGCCCCATATGAAGGCCTTATTAAAAAAAAAAAAGAATGGGAAAGAGTCCAGATACCATGTACTTTAATCCTTCTTTCTATCTCTGATGTTTCATCAAGGTAGGTAGGAGATATCGCATAATCACAGAATTACAGAATGTTAGGGGTTGGAAGGGACCTCTGTGGGTCATCTAGTCCACCCCCCCTGCCGAAGCAGGGTCACCTAGAGCAGGCTGTACAGGACCTTTTTCAGGTGGGTCTTGAATATCTCCAGGGAAGGAGAATCCACAGCCTCTCTGGGCAACCTGTTCCAGTGCTCCGTCACCCTCAGAGGGA
>Ga0181612_166058_pt1 | contig 18563 bp, 9 predicted proteins | sample HoacroProtozoa21_FD_119630 | JGI IMG/M metagenome (GOLD analysis project Ga0181612, IMG submission 119630) | Hoatzin crop microbial communities from Cojedes, Venezuel. Combined Assembly of Gp0051906, Gp0051904, Gp0051908
AAAAACTATCGTGTACATAGTCAAACATGGAGAGTGAGCAACAGCAAGAGGCTTTTGTTTCACTATGCTCTGGTTGTTCATGACTGACATTCTTACAGGCATTTGTCTCAGCTGGCAGATGCTGTGCCTTGACCTTTTCATAGGAGCAGAAAGCATGGGGAGTGCAGACTGCCTCTGCAAGGAGTGGTACAGCAACAGTCGTCATTAGTGCTGTAGGAAGCATTTAGTCTGCATCAGACCCAGATTCCCCAAGAGCAACTATTGGCAGAATGTCAGTAGCGGTGTAACTGCATGCTTGCAGACCTGAGTAGGCCCTTGATTATGAAAAGAAATCTTGATTATTTTTTTTTTTAAGTAACAATTTTTTGTGGGTTTTTGAGGCTTTCTTAAGCCTTTGTTTGAGCACTGGGAAAACACTGCCTGCTGTTTTTACAGGAAAGTACTTGAAAAGTTTGGGGTCTGTAGGGGGAGAGGTAGCTAATTTCCTAACCATAGTAACCACTTATCTGCCCAGTTACTGTGCCAGATATTGAATAAGTGGATCTAGCAATTTATATTTCTCTTTCTTTTAGGCTATGAATATTGTCACTTCAGTACTCCTCCTTTATGCAAAAGAGGAGGAAGCTTTCTGGCTGCTGGTGGCTCTGTGTGAACGTATGCTACCTGACTACTACAATACAAGAGTTGTTGGTATGTTACAGGGAATTTTTCTAATATGACAGTACAAAAATTAACCAAATTAATTGGCATTATTTGTATTGAAACAAGCATATGTGTAGATGTGTGGCATTGGTACAACTGTGTGGCAAGACAGCTTGCTCAGGAGCATAGAAGCAATTCCCTAAACAGATTCTGTGATGGTTAATAGTTTTTCACTTACTTATGATTAGATGGCATTCTAAAGTGGGCTTAAACAAAGTAAATAAAAAAGAGATGGGAGGCTAAAATATGAATTTTAGATGATCCAGTTATCTAATTAAGGTGAGGTGGAAACAACAGCTTTGGCAATTTGGAGCAGAAGTCTTTGTGCCTGTTTACCTCTGATTTGAAAGGCCACAAGTGTCTGACAGCTATTGTTGTCAGATGACAGTTCCCCTGCATATGTGGAAGTGAATGGCTCTTCAGTTTATCATGGAAACTGTCTACTGTAGCTGACAAATGCTTGAGATACTCATTCAGCCTTAGAAATTATTCTTCCTGCCCTGCTTAAAACACTGATGCTCTGGCACGGATATGCGTAACACAGGGTTCTCTTGAAATAAACCCAAACCCTCACAGACAGTCACCCTGCCCTTCTCCAACAGGTGATGCTGAGAAGTCTTATTCTAATTAGTAATGGTAAGTACTAAGCCATCATATAACTTCTGTAGGTGCTGGACCAAATTGGCCCTTCGTTGGCTTTTATGAAGTGTATAATTAAAACAAAAAAAAAAACTTATTACAGTTCAATTTGTATGTACAGCTTGTATTGGAATAGATTCTGTTATTTGTCTGAATGAGAAAATGTGTGTAAGCATCATGCAGAACATTCTTAGGCTTTGTATTTATATATATAGAATATGCGTATATATATTTTTCTCCCCTAAATGGTGATGTGGTCAGTTGCTCCCGAATTAATGGACATCCAACCTTATTTATTTTCAACAGGAGCATTGGTGGATCAGGGTGTCTTTGAAGAGTTGGCTCGTGACTATGTTCCACAGCTTTATGACTGCATGCAGGACTTGGGTGTAATATCCACCATTTCTCTGTCCTGGTTCCTCACTCTTTTCCTCAGTGTGATGCCATTTGAAAGTGCAGTGGTGGTTGTGGATTGTTTCTTCTGTGAAGGAATAAAGGTGATATTTCAATTAGCGCTCGCTGTCCTCGATGCTAATGTAGACAAGCTGCTTAACTGTAAAGATGATGGAGAAGCCATGACAGTCTTGGGAAGGTACTTATTACAGAAAACAAAGTCTCTTCATTTTATTTTTCTTTTTGCTTACTTCTCTGATTTGTGTTGTTCTTTGTTGAAATACTCAATTTAAGCCAGTACAATGTATGTAAATATTTTACACGCTTATAGTCTCCTTTCACCACATAAGGTACTCTTTATATTATCTTAAAATAATGTTAAGTGACCAACAAGATATAAATTCTTCTTTCAAGACAGTCACATAAACTTCCCAAACCTGGTTATAGAAGCTTATTTTGGTTAATTATTTTAGTTGATTACATGGGTTTTGTTGCTTCGTCTTTTGCCTGCTACCTTTTAAATGCTGCTAAGAAAATGCCTTGATCTCGAGGGGAATTGTTTGGGGAATGGACTAAACAGAACTGGGAAGAATTAGGTAGGCTCTTGAATGAATAGATTTCAGTGAAACAGGAGACTGAGAAATGATTGAGTCACTGAATGCAAACTAATACTGCTGAGTGTAACTTCTGTTTTCCTTGTGTTTGGTAGTAGTGTTTAGTTTTCAAGATGCTGCTGAAACTTTGGAATTTTTTTTTCCTATTAAGTTTCATTAGTATAGCTTTACTGAAGTCTGGTTTTAATTTCATAGGGAGTAAAGGCTGTGGTTGTGTTTTCTCTGAAATAAGCCCCAGCGCTTGCTGAGGATTAAGTGTTCTGCATCTGCAGGGTAGCAAACAGATGATCTACAGCATCTGCACCACTGGGGGGAACAAGCCCTTAAAGCCCCTTGCAGTGAGTTTGGGCAGTAGTAGGACAGGGGGATGTGTAGACTGAAGCACACTGACCCTTGTTCCCATGGTGTCATACTTCCTTTGGCTTATTTAAACAGCCAGAGGCCACAAACCTGTTCAAGAAGCTGCTTGTTTGTGACTTGCTATATTTGAGCTGTTTCTTGATAACGATAATGAATTACCAGTGTTACCTTAGCTCTCTTTGAGAAAAGGCAGTGTTAGGCTTTGTCCAGTTACTGATGCCAAAATGCACTTCTACACATGTAGTTCATTAGTAGAGTGGCTTGATCATTTTTACATTTAATAATCTATATGTAACCCTTATTCTATTAATCCTCAGAAGGGAGGGGGGGTGCAAATGAATCTTGGTTTCTTGTTTCTTTTTTTTTCCCCACCAGATACTTGGACAGCGTGACTAATAAGGACAGCACTCTTCCACCCATTCCTCATCTTCACTCGCTGCTCAGTGATGATGTAGAGCCTTATCCTGAGGTGGATATCTTCAGACTAATCAGGTCTTCCTATGAGGTAGGATAGGATTTCTTAACAGGAACTTGCCAACCCACACTAGTTCTGCTGTACGGAGGAATTTGATGCTCTATAGTTTGGCTTTGCTTGGAACTGAAAGAACAGGCTCGTCTCAGAAGTTTGAAATGAGGCAGAGGAGGAGGGGTTAGTCTGTCTGTCTCTTTTAACCAAAACTTTTAATTGGAGCTGTTTTGTATAGAATCCTGCACATCAAAGGAGAGCAGCCCACAAGAACAGTGATTTACAAAGAAAATGCTGAACTTGTAATTCAAAAAAGTTTAATTCTCATCTAAGCTTCTTAATGCTTTTCCAAACTGAAATATTAGTGAAATCTATATGATTTCAGAAGACCTTTTTATTATCAGTGGACCTTTGTTTCTTTTACCTTTTTTTTTTTTTCTTCAGCAAGTGCTGATTATGACCATGGGTCACTAGCTTATGTATCATCACCAAAGCTAAAAAAAATTCAGGTGAAAGGAGCTAGGAGTAACTAAATCTGTAAAGGACAGGGCAAAGCCTGCAGAAAACCTAAAATTTGCAAACCAGTTTCATTGCCCTTAAATTTTAAAAATAAGCCATCTGTTAAAATATCCCTGACGATTACACTGACATATTAATTTTTTACAGAAAATAAAGAATAACTTTAAAGAATTATTCGGCTTAATTTCCTTTTTTCCTTTCGTTGACATGCAGGGTAAATTAGTATTTTTAGTTCAGGATGTAGGTTCTTGCTTAGCAATATGATAGCTGTTTCAGAGGCGCCTTCTATGTCCCTAAAACCTTCTTGCTTTAATAACATGATATTTATTTAACAAGGAAGTAGGTAGTCCCGAGTGTATTCTATGCTGAAGGGCAAACTGAATCAAGTTGGATGTATTGTTCTCCTTCACACCACGTTAGAATGGGGAGAAGGACGTTTATGTGGAATTCTGTTTCCCGTGTATTTTTCCGATTTATTTATCATAAAGACAGCTTGCATTGGCTACACTGCTTTTAGATGAATAACCTGACTCCATGCAGAGCCAGTCTGTCTTTTTGGGCCATATGCAGCACAGAACCTAGTAGCTCCTGCTCGATAAATACCCAGCTGTACTCCAGTGTAATTAAGCAAAATAAATAGCATGGGGAGTGAAGAACTGTGAGGAAAGCAGGAGCTGGTTGCGAAGAGAGAATTAGTTTCAGGACAGTTGTTGTTGGTTGATTTGATTATTAACAAAAACCCAATTCCATAGTAAACTGTCAAGATAAAAAACCTTCAAGGCATCTGTTATTCAGTGACTGTTACATTCCTTGATTAGTTGCGTGCAGTCAGGGCTGGGAACTCACTGTTGTTTAGTTGCAGCTACAAAGAGCAAAATATTAAGCAAGTGAGTATATCTTTGCTATTTTTAGAATTTAAGCTGTTAAAGGTACTTGTTTGATCATCATCTATCCTTAATCTTCTAGACATCTATTTTTTACACAAAAAATAGGAAGACCTATGGCTGAAAAAAATGGTTTTTCTTGGAGTCCTTTGCTCTCCTTCGAACACACACAAACCACCCCCAAGGGGGGAAAAACCTTATCGCTTGCAGAGTGTCCTATGATATTTGTCATGGGAATGTGAGGAGTCTGAGAACTTGGTTGAGGCATAGCACTGGCAAAAGCACAATATTTGGATTGTTTTCTGAAGAGCTACTTCCCATTGTGCTCTGATCCTGTCCAGCTTTTAGGTAATCATGTCAGATGCATGTATGAGAAGTGTCCAGTGAAAGCTGAAGTGATGCAGAGGAATTTTTTGGTAATTAAACAATTAGCACCCTTCTCTGATGTTATTGAAATGACTTTCTACTTTTAAAAGAGAAACATTCTTGAAAGAAGAGAATATACATAGCAAGTACATTTTACCCTGCCAGTAATTTTTTCATTTACTCAAAATACTTTTTAGTAAGAAATCTCTTTCCTTTTCATTCAATTTTGCAATTAATTCAGAAGCCGTAGATCCTGGTGTTATAATAATTACAATAGAAGTGGCTGAAATAATGCATAATCACTACAGCTTTAAAAGCCTGTACATAGCTCACTGGCTGTCAGTGGAGTGTAGACTCAGATATTCAGAGCTGTTATGTGCTTAATTCCTTTGATTTGTGTGTTAGTTCATTTGGAAAAAAAAATAGGCCTTAAACACTTAAGCTACATCTATAGTAGTATCTGGATCTTCACCATTTTAACTAAACAACTGACACTCGAAGGTCTATGCTGTTGTGAGGTTTGATACAGTTTTGACCTAGAACAAGTGACATGCTTCCAGCAATTCCTTGTACAATTTGAAAGTTAACGTGGGCAAAGGACCATTCCCAGAAGGTAGATGCATGCAGCCTTCCTTTTCTGTAGGCTACATGAGTTTCAGTTGTATGGATGTGATCTCGTTTGGCCTGTGGACCAGAGAAAAAGCCCTGATTACTGGAATAGATATGGCCTCAGAGCCACAAAAGACCTCTCTTTTCAAGGTTTTTTGTCCTCTGTGATGCATGATATTCATGGAAGTTTATCTAGATTTGATTTTTCAAAAGACTTCTTTATTTGCAAGATGGTCCAAGTACATGAAACTTTTTTACCCCTGAGGTACATCATAAAGGTGCAAATAAATGCAGCTTTACCATTAATTTTATCACACAAGAATGTGCTAGCAAATTGTGACCTGCTTATGTAGGTGCACTTGCACTGGAAATATAAATCCATCCTGTATGAAAGCATATCTTGCCCCACCCCCTTTTAGTTTTACATGTGGCATACTTGATGTCTGGCATTAGTGTTCCTGCTGGTCATCTGTGCGTTTCTAAGTATGTTATAAGTGTTTTCTTGATGGCAAAAAACTTCTACTTACAATTCACAAAAATAAATCTTAGTGATTAGGTGTTCTTCTACATACAAAAACTTCTGTAATATATGCAGGAGGTTCCTAAGATTGTTACATGCATTGTGAGAAAAACTTCTGAAAGTAAGACTTGGGCATTTTAGAGAATCTTCTTCCTAATGGAAGTTGCATTCTTGATGCTTGGTTTCAGATCCTCATGAATGTAGGAACTGCTATACTGTCTCAACCGTTAGAGATCCAGTGAGTCTAAATATCTTCTCTCTCTGTAGCAATTAAAAGATATTCCAGGACAAGCTGAAATAACACCCTGCAGAAGGAGTTGTGAAACAATCTATTCATAGAGATTTGCCAAACAAGAAATTTCTAACTACTGAGATTATGGTTTGAAATCTGAGGATTTGTAACTTAATAAAGACCTTTCAGAATAAATTAAAACAAGTTACTGGGAAATATGAAATCTAGTAATATATTCCTGAAGTCTTCATAACTTTGTCATGTGTTAGAAAGATGCCTTAACAGCAGTTTTTTAAACATATAATTTGTTGTATATCACTTAATTAAATGAATTTCTCAAATACATTAAAGGAAAGCTAAGTATTCCAAATATTAGTACAGAGATTCTCTCGTACTTCTTTTTCTCTTTTAAGAAATTTGGAAGTATCCGAGCAGATTTAATTGAACAAATGAGATTCAAACAAAGGCTGAAAGTTATCCAAACCCTTGAAGATACTACAAAGCGCAATGTGGTAAGTACTGAAATAATATTCTTTGCAAAGATTAAGGTCAAGCAGTTTCTGAAATGTAAATTAGCTTTTCAGTGAGACATGGATTTCAGATTCATAACTGTTAATGTTATGTTTCAAAAGGTACGAACTATTGTGACAGAAACTTCTTTTACTATCGATGAACTGGAGGAACTTTACGCTCTTTTCAAGGTATAGTTAAATGAAGATAAGATCATGTGCCTGCATGAAATGTGAATGTTATTTTTGATATGGGACTGTGTCTTTTCTAAAGACCAGGTTGAATCTGAGTTAGCATCTGTTATCGTAATACAAACTTGTGTTAGCTGCTGTGTTACTGAACATACAAAAAAACCCAACCAGTTTTTAAAAGCTTGGGAAATAGGTAATTTGCTAAAGGATTTGTCCATGTAAAATGAATATACTGATGAAAACTATTATAATGAAAAGGTGAATAGATGAGGATTTTGATCAGGTCTTCAGAAACTTATATATGTCTCTCTCTACCTGACCCAAGTTTTGGAATTTAGCACAGAAATACCTTTATTATTTCAGACAGTTAATACTTTCATATCGCAATAGCTGATTTTTGCCATTGTTAATGCTTTAATGTATACTGCGTTACATGGAAATTTAGTGTCACAAAGTGATGTGTCTTTGTAAGTTGATGGTACAGCTGTACTGTTAGATCCACAAATTTAAAGGTGACCAGTGAAAATGCTTTAGCTTCACATTCTTACACAGTGCCTTAAAACAAGAGACTTTCTTCCTCTGTTTTGCTATAACAGATTTTTGGGTTTTTTTGTATACCATAAAGAATTTCTTTCCTTTCAATTTTCCATCTGTAATGTCAGGTCTTACGGTTGTCCAAATCCTGCAGTGCCTTCTTTCAGTCTTCCATGGGCTCAGTGAGACTAAGTCAGGCAGTCTACCCTGGTTGATCCTATGCAGAGCTAGGATCAGTTTTTCTGAGCTTCTGAATCATTTTGAATTAGATTCCACTGGCATCAGCTTCAGAACTTTCACTGACTTCAGTAAGACTGAAAGAGTAGGACTTTATCCAGTCTTTTTGAGACTATACAGTTCAACAAAAAATATTTCAAATAAACAGCTGTTTTCATGTGCTCTGAACATAAAGATTTTATGAGAGTTCTCTTTCTTGCTTGACTGTGTGGTGAGTTTGAAGGGGGTGACTAAGCACAACAAGCCTGTGTATATCCGCAAGTCACAGCTGCTTAGCTCTCTTCAAAGCAGGTATTTCATGTTTCGTCTGCCCAGGAGGCAGAAAAAGTTTTGCTTTATCTTCTTTTTTTGTAGAGTGATGTCTTTCTGTGCTGGTTAGAGGAGAAACCTCTTACAAAAGTGCAAGGGCTAGGTAGATGGAAATACATCTGCTAGTCTTCTGTTGTTTAAAGAATGTGCGTGTATGAATTGTTTGTATTTTTTTTTAATCATTGATGGCAAGGAGTTGTTTACAGAGGTGATGACAATCTCACAGCATTTGCCTTCTGTTCAGGCCGAACATCTGACTAGCTGCTACTGGGGAGGAAACAGCAATGCTATTGACCGGCATGACCCCAGCCTGCCTTATCTGGAGCAGTACCGAATTGACTTTGAGCAGTTCAAGGGGATGTTCTCTCTCCTCTTCCCTTGGGCATGTGGAACTCATTCAGATGTGTTAGCTGCGCGCTTATTCAGGCTTCTTGATGAAAATGGAGACTTGCTCATCAACTTCCGTGAATTTGTCTCTGGGCTAAGTAAGGAGAATTCACAGCACTCTCAAAATAATCTGACCAAAACAGTTTCTTTCTAAAGGGAATCCAGTCCTTCAGAAACACAGATATTATATTAACTATCAGATAATGAGTTTGACGTATGCCATTTTGCAGAAGTCACCTTTGTTATAAGAGCCATTCAGTTCATTTTATGATGCCTGTGACAGTGGCTCCCACTGGGGTTTAGGCTGGTCTCAGCAGGTGCATCTACATCAGCCAGTGGTGTATCACGCTGGGAGGAGGAACACACATGAACTACACATTCATTGGGGTCTCAGGATTTTCCTGACCACTAACTCTCAACACAAAAATGACCTACAACTTGTGTGCTTAATGGTGTGGTTACTTCTAATCAAAGTGTTTCCTTTGGGAAAGTCTTTTGTATGTTCTGTAGTGTTCCTCTCTCAGTGATACTACATTTTGTTATCTGCTCTTTAAGCTTTCCCTGAAAGTTGGGAATTTATACCTTCTGTCAGTGCTACCAGCTCTGGAAAGGGGAGAGAGGCAGCATTTGCTCCCTTGGTTGTTCAGGAAGATGACTTTTGAGAAACTTATGTGCATGTATAAGAAGCAAAGGAAGGATAGAGTAAGGATGCTAGTTTTGTTTGCCCCTGAATAAAAGTGCTTCTCTTTACAAGTCTGCTGACACCCCACATACCTTCCCCTCACACAGGGACACGTGTATCACACCTCACAGTATATGCACTGAGAGGTACTACCTATATTGCTTCTGAAACCAGTAACCAAGACTGTGGGGTAAGACAGAGAGCAGGGTGGAAGTCACCTGAAAAAGAGAAAGTGGAGGTGCAGGTCAGTCAGAGAGGCTGAATGTCGTTAATGGAGATTACGGCCCATGCAAGTGTTGAAGAAGCAAGATTTCAAGACATGATAGTCAATATCGTCACAACAAAGGGAATGTCCAAGCCCCAGGATTAAAATGAAGAAGCAAAGATGAGGCAGGAGCTGGCCACCCCTTTTTTGAAGATAGCAGGAATTATTCCCTGTAAGTGACCAAAATCTCACTGTCTGTCGTGTTATTTCATGGCAACTTGACGTTTCCTCTAGCTTTACATTTTGATCCTTTTTGAGAGAGAAAAGGTTTCCCAATCTGACTTTCAGCAACTCTTTATAACTATTTTTAAGCATGAGGGCTCCAAATGCAGCCTTGCATTAAAACCTCTGTACAGCAAAGGTAATACCTGTTCTCTTGCAGGTGCAAAATAGCTGTGTGGCAGTAAAACCGATTGCACACCTTCCCTTCACACTACCCAAAAAAACAGTGCTTCCTACAATGCAGTTCTGAATTGTATTTGAGGGACTGTTTGCTGGGTAACTCTTAATGGCCTTTTGAGACATGACCCATGGATTAACTACTCTTGCTGCTTACAGGATGCTGTTAATAACAGACAACCAGTTATTGGTTGAGACAGCATTTTTTAGAACCAATAATGAGTAATAAGAACACGGAACAGTGCTAAGCACTGTGAACAGAAATGAATGTAAAATGCACAAATGTGGCTGTAAAGCAACATGACTGAACAAAAATTTTCAATGGGCTAAACAATCAAAACTGGGCATTCTGCAAATCAGCTTTTTTTCAGAAACTAAACCCTATGTGGCGTAGATTGAAAAGCTCTTTAAAAAAAAAGTCAACCCCCCTTTACCCCTTTTTTGTTTAAGAAGCACATGAATGTTAGCAAGGACAATACAGTCAGCAAAACAACGTGAGATTTGTTTAAGCATATTTTGTCATGACCCAAGACTTTTAAAAATTCCACAAACATCAGCTGCTTCAGTCTGCCTTGCCAACCCAATATGCTTTGGTTGGGAAGATCTCCTAAATGAGGAGTATCTTCTGTTGGAGCAAGACACATCTGCTCAGCTGGGGACTGTGTCACCTTTTCTTTGTGTCTGTTCCAGAAAGCATTGTCAGAGGATGGGCATTCTGGAGATGACCTGTGGGCACCATCCTCTCTTTTCTTACTGCGTCCAAACAGCAGTATTGGACTCTGGCCCTGTTTACGCAAGTCCGACTTTCCTTAAGCAAGCGTCCTATTCGAGTACTTCCTAGGCATGGCCCATCTCAGAGGATGCTTGCTGACGGCTGAAGCAGCCATGACACCTGAAACATTTCCCTTTCACAACTCTTTTTCAGTGGCCTCACTGCATGTAGCCATAAGGGTATGTTCCTTTGAAGCCTCTCTTTGATGCCACTGACTCCTAGGAGCTCCATGAAGAGGAGATGATAAAGGGTGCCATGTGTCCCAGCAGGGGCTCATGGCCATTTCTTCTGTGTCAGCCTGAAATCCTTGGGGATTGAGCATGCTGTAATCTGAACTGGAAATCTCCATTTCCTTTTCGTAGCCCCTGCAGCAAATACCTCAAGAACCTCCTACTTCAGGTGCTGTCTAGGGCCTCAACTGAGCAAAGACGGAGCAACCTGACGTATTCTTCTGTACACTTACCCTGTGTCATGTTACTGCAAGTTCAAATAAAGAAGTGATCTTGATTAGTTTTCTCTAGGAGTTGTGCTGCTCAGGAAGGGTTGTCAGCCTTGCTTTTGAGCTATTTGGGGTATTCACTTGTGAAGAAGCTCACCTGCACCCTCATACCACACTGGATTACAGCATGTCAGCTCTTGACTCAGGATCCCAGTACGCTAGAGCAATTTGCATATAGACTCAAAGTGGCCCCCTGCCTCCCATCATGTTTTTGCAGTACTCCCTTCTCAGAACACGCACCTCTTCGACCTCTCCAGTGACTGCTGATGTCTGCAACACTCGCCACAGCTGCTTGCAAAAGTTGGCACTATGAAAACTGTGTCTCTCAAGGAGTACCTCAGTGTATTTTTTTTTTCCCCCTGAAAACAGCTTTTCTACAAGCACAGGTTGCAGGAGGATGTTCAGAAAGCAGAATGTTAACCTCACCACTCCTCCTATCCTTTCAGGTGTCCTCCGCACACCTCCACCTACGTTCAGTAGCAGGGCAACTGAAGCCAATGCTTTTATGTTCCTACTAAGTTTTATATTAACAGAATAAAGTTATGACCTGTTTAATGACTTTGTTAATGGCCTGGAAGATGGGGAAAACTGTGCACATATGATATTATGCCCAGAAAAGGTGCACCCATACAAAGGTCTCCCCTAACTCTCCATAATAGGGGCACATCTACCAGAGGTGGGTTCCTCTTCTGTTGTCTTCATGAATGTAGCCTAATTTTTTTTTTTTTATTGATACAGCATCAGTCCTCTGATCTTGGCTAGCTCACTGCAGCTAACTGTCAGGCAGTTCCTGCAAATTGCCAGTAGGCTGCTCTTCCCTTTGTAAAACTTTCTGACCTCTCCCTGGGGAGATTAGTAGGATTGTGTCTGAGAGAGTCCAGATAACATCTTTGGTAGAGTTGTCCCACATTGTGGTGTCTTCATTTGTGTACATTTTGAGGGGAAAAAGGGCCTGACATTAGGAAGCACACACAGATTCATCTCGGGCAAAAAGCAGCTGTTGAGCTTTTTCAGTTCTCTTCACAACTGAGGATGGAGAGGAACAACCCTGCATGTGTCACCAGATACCCTGTGCCCTGAATCCTATTTTGGTGAATGCATCCCTAGCCATTGCTGGAGGTTGCAGGACTGCAGCCCCTTCTGTCCTTTGGTTATTTCATGTCGCCTTTAGCAGTGGGGCACTTCACATGGCACCTGGGTGCATAACCTAAGGCATAGTTTTGCCAGAAGATAAAGTAGTATCTGCACGATGTAGTACACCAGATAGGAACATAAGGAAGTTTTGTGCTTAAAAAGGACCAAGTTGAAAACAAAACGGCTGATGTAGATGTACTCAATTCGTTGATCCTAATGTGTATTTATTGTAGTCTTAAGCTTTACAGTGTAGACTGTGATTGTTAGTATTTGCCAAACCGCACTTTGTAGTTTGCATGGTAGAGGTAAGTTGACATGGCAGCCTGTAAGGGAAAATAAATCTTTGCGTAACCTAATTAGTGAAGGTTAACTCATGTGTTTATGAATTACGTGTCATAACAAGTAATATTAATGAAGAAGTCTGATTATCGGTTATTTCAGTACTTTAAAAATAACTAATATCATTTTAATTAATTGGAAGGAGAGGCTACAATAGACTGCTTGGTTTTCATACTGCTAATTGTAGCATAGACCAGAAAGGAACGGGTTGAGGTGGATAAATCACTAGAAAGTATTGCCTAAACATCAGTTTAGCCTATGGCTAAGCTATGATAAATGCTGTTTACTTGAATTTTTTTGTAAACATCTTATTGTTCTAAATCATGTGATGTTATTACTGGCTCCTCAGATCAGAAAGTTTGAAGACCACATGAAAAGGTGGTCTTAACTTTCAGCTGGAGGCCTTTCTGGGTGGTAATGTGATGATCATAGATTATTTTTGAGCATTATGAAATAGATAATGAAGGACCCAAGGATGAAATACAAAATTCAAAGTAAGGTGGTCTGTGTTCTCTTGCTATTTGTGATCTTAGAAGTCAAGTGACTGCCTTGTGATCTCAAGCTGTAAAGGGAGTGCAGTGCTTCCCAGAGTGAATTTAGCAGCTTCTAAAATGAAATATTGTAGCAATAATAAACAGAATGGCATTGAATGCTGAATATTAACATACTGTATATAATGCTGTTTAGGTGCAGCATGCCATGGAGATCTTGCAGAGAAGCTGAAGCTACTGTATAAAATGCATGTTTTGCCTGGTAAGTAAATGATGTTAAAATAGCTGTTGTCTTGTTGAAAGCAGAAAATTGGTTTATGACTAGCTTTCCCAATTAAAAATTAATTTGTGGGAATTATTGTAGCTGTTTATGCAGCAGTAAAGTAAGAGAGCTTCTACCACAACCAGGCATGGATTTGGTATGTCTGAAAGCATCCCTGTAGCCCTCTAGTGCTCCAGCCACAGACAGGCTATTTATATGTGTCTCTTGCCTGTTTAGCTGGGGTTGGTGACTTCCCGCACGCATAACAAATACAGTGTTCTTCAGCATTTGTTACCGTAAGACATTTTATTTAACAATGAAGCTAGCTTAAAATGTTCCTGCATGTCCTGGCTACTCATTTCTGTCCCTAGGCTTTCTTCTTACTTTCCCCTCTGGGCTGATAGAATCATAGAATCGTTTAGGTTGGAGGAGATGTTCAAGATCACCAGGTGATACAACTGCTTGCAGAGGAAAGCTGCAGATCGTTTCATAGATGTGTTTTCCAGGGAGCTGTACAAACTGTTGGACTCAGCTAAGCGAGAAGGGCAGTTTAGGGTGGAGAAGGGATGAAAACATCTCAAAAGTTTTGCCCCTGAAGGAAGTGATGTCTTGGAATTATATCCTCTTTGGCTTGTCACATGTGTGCCATAAAGAACCTATTGCTGTCCTCACTGAAATCTGCAATTTTAGTATGTTGCAACTGCTCGGGTACTTTAATTCTTGTGCACATTTACATCCTCTGGTAAAGATCTCTAAAAGCTTTGAGAGGACATTCACCTTCATGTGCTTTGAACATGTGTCCCTGATTGCTCCCAGCTGGCTTTGCTGGAGGTAGGCTGGAGTGATTCACTAATTTCACTGAAAAAAAAATGCAATTTCATTGAGCTCTAACAGAAAAGATCCTTTTTAAGAATGCAGCTTCTGGTATCTGGGGACTGGTAAGCTCATACCAAATTATGACAGACTGTTTCCATCTAGGAAAGGGTTCGTACCCTGCTCAGGACACGCTGAGCTGCACAGAAGAAAGTAATGGAAGTAGATATGGGAAGATGGGTGAGCCAGCCTCTGAAGGCAGACAGCTACTTGTTAGTCAGACAGTATTGGATAGCAGGGGGGAGACAGTACCGGTCCAATTGTTCTTCTCCTGTGAGCTGAAAAGAGAGAATTCCTAACCCATCACGTCCTCACAGTTTTACTTCTAGAAGCTGACATTCTAAATGTATCGATGGAAATATTTTCTAGTTTTTAATTAAAGGGTGGCATTTTTAATGAAAGAATTTTATTATCTTGCTTAGATCCATCTCCTGAGCAAGAAGAACCAGACTCTGCTTTTGAAGCTACTCAGTACTTTTTTGAAGACATCACACCAGAATGTACACATGGTAGGCAACTTCTGTCTCGGGCATGAAAAGATTAAGTAATGCATTTCAAACAAGATGTCTTTTTAGGAAGCTACTTTTTTATTGGATTAAATTTTGTAAGTAAAGTATTCTTGTAAAAAGAAGTATGTAGTCTTTGTATATGTTTTGATGTCCTTAGAGGTGCAGGCGTGTGTACCTAAGAACTCCCTGGATTGTGCATTGCAGAAGTACTCCCCAGAATAATGTCATCAGTGTGTTGCAACAAAAGTAATTTTGTGATAAGTCCAGCATATATGCCTTGATGGAGAATGAGAATAAATATATTGGCTTTCAAGATATATTTGGATCAGAACTTAACATATTCTAAAAAATTGAAGCCAAAAGATATATCAAAATGTAGTTCAGTAGTTTGAAATCTATTTGTGCTCTAATGAGACCCTGGGGCTCTTTGCTGTTGTCTTAAATGGCATTTTCTTTCTTGAGATATTTAAGTAAGTTAAGTTTCTCTCTGATTCAAGAAAAATATTGTCCAACTTTCAGGTTACAGGGGTAGGGAAGGTTGTTTGATAATACAGATAATAGACTAGAGATGGAAATTTTAAGTCCTGATAGACAAAAGGACAGGCACTAATATAATCACCAAACATATATCATGCTAGAAGCTGTTTGTGTTGTGGTAGCACAGGCTAATCATTGTTCTACACAAACAAAACCTAAGATGGCCCCTGTCTGAGTATTTATATTATTAAATATATGGAATTTGTCAGCAGATTTAAGAATAAGCAAAAATCATCATTTAGTCCTATCCATTTTACTCTGCATTTTCTGCAGTGTAAACATTTTCTTTGTTTTGCACTGTACACATGAAAAGTATGTATGTATCTAAAACCAGACTGATCTCTCTCTCCCCCCACCCCTCTACTTCCTAGTTGTTGGCCTGGACAGCAGGAACAAACAAGGAGTGGATGATGGGTTTGTTACAGTGAGTCTGAAAACCGACAAAGGTATGCATGGTGTCTCCATTTGAATTCCATCTTTTATTTCTTGTAAAGATGCTCCTTTTGAAATTCAGAAAAAAAAAAAAAAAGTTTTAATTTAAGATTTCTTCATGGTCTTTTCCTGCATCTCTGGGTAATTTGTTGACAATAGGCAAGAAGAACTCACAAGAGAATCGAAATTATCTGAGAATGTGGAGCCAAGAGAACAAATCCAAAGCAAAAAACACAAAGGACTTGCCCAAACTGAATCAGGTACTTCTGCTGACACTTACTTATTTTTCATTAACTTTAAACTTTCTTCACATACCTATAAATATTCAATATATTAACACTGAATAAAGGTTTTATTTGAGGCAGATACTTTTTTACCAGAACAGTGGTCAGCTGATTACAGAAGTTAATTGTTTTCAACATACTGTAACTGGCATTCAGCTCCCAAAACATCCTAAAAATGAGATACACACATATAGGAATGACAACATATTATTTTGATCTGTAGACAAAGGGTGGTATGAAACTGAATCTCACCAGCTAGCTCATAATATCCAATACACATTACCTGAAAGAAGCATTTCATGTTTTGTAATTTATACTGTCAGTCTCATTCCACTTAGATCCATATGAGCTAAGGAGGAAACCTGTTGGGACAGCTGGTTCCTCCAGAGCGTATAGGGAAGGTATATTCACTGTAGAACAATACTGCTTATGTAAGGTATCCTGAAGCAAATCTCCTTCCTATTTAATTCATGACTTTTGAATTCCAAAAGGCTCAGATCCAACTAAGTTACTGCTGTCAATTAAGAGTGCTGCAGGTCTCTTTCATTTTTCATTACTTCTCATTAGTTTTATCAAACTCCTAGTTATATGTAACATCATTCCTACAAGAAGATCCACCATAATGAATGCTAAGTGTCTCTGTTGCCCTCCTGTGGATGCAAAGAAATAAATTTGTAAAACGTTGGAAGAAACATCCAACAGTTTATTCTGAACAGCTTTGAGAAAGGCAACACATCTGGCTGCCTAGTCATAAAAAATGCTTTCTAGACTGCACTTAGATTATTTCCAGTTTCAATTTAATCACATAAACTGCGGTGTCATACCTCCATTCCAGACTTTAGACTTTTAAACTCGGTAGATCTCAGTCTGATTTGTTTCCTGCTCTCTCATTCATGTTTCTTCCCTCTGTGTTTAGGGACAGTTCATTGAACTGTGCAAGACAATGTACAATATGTTCAGTGAAGACCCCAATGAACAAGATCTGTACCACGCTACCGCTGCTGTGACAAGCTTGCTTTTGGAGATAGGTGAAGTTGGTAAGCTCTTTGGTGTGCAGCCCACAAAAGAGACAGACAGCAGCAGTAACAATTGCAGCAAAACTATTCAGAGTGAGCTGTTTCAGAAGAAGGAGCACCAGCAGTACCCCCTGGAACAGCCCAAGCCCTTCCAAAGCAGCCTTGCCACCAGCGATGAGGAGGCTGTTTGCACTGACAGCACCCTGGGCATGCAGATGGAAGATATTAAGCTCGAAGACTCTTCTCCCAGGGACAATGGAGCCTGTTCTTCCATGCTCATTTCTGATGATGATACAAAAGATGATAGTTCAATGTCCTCCTACTCAGTACTGAGTGCAGGTTCGCATGAAGAAGAAAAGCTGCACTGTGAGGACATCAGTGAAGACACCGTTTTGGTACGGAGCAACCACACCACTTCTCTCCGTAGAAGCACGAGCATTGACAGAGACTGGGCCATTACCTTTGAACAATTTTTAGCCTCCCTTTTGACTGAGCCGGCACTGGTTAGGTACTTTGACAAGCCTGTGTCCATGATGGCTAGGATTACTAATGCTAAAAACATAAGGATGATGGGTAAACCAATAACCTCAGCCAGTGACTATGAAATCTCTACTATGTCAGGATAAAAGGCAGTCGGGTTTTCTATTTATTTTTTTTATTCTGTATTTATTAGTACCCGGCAAAGGCCCTGGTATTTTCAAAACATGGTTGTTTTCACTAATTGAAAATGTTGGGGAGCAGACTTAACTATCTTGAAGTATAATCACTCTTTCTGTGGGAAATATTACACAAATTTTATTCAAAATACAGAAAAAAATAACAGTTGTCAGTGAAGTCTATGAAGTGTGTGTATTATTAACCTTGCTGTAAATGTAAAATGGTAAAGATTAGTTCTTAATTTCTAAATGTAAACTTAATGCCGATATTTATGTGCATTTTTAAAATAGACATATATAGAGATCTGATTCTTGGGAAAAAATGAACCAAATAGGAAGTACCTAAATTTTAAAGGGACACTGTCCACCTGAAGAGGACCTCAGGTGAAATTAAGTTCCAGGCAACATCCCTGAAGGATAATTTATTTCATATAAATTTTTTTTTTAGAGGATAAGGGGTTTTAACATCTGCTTCAATTTTATTTTTTTGCATATATGAAAGATCACTTCAGTGACACCTGTCTGGCTCCTAACTTCCTCTGCTTGAGACTGGTACGCTCAAATAAAAGCGAGAAGTCCATCCCAAGCCTAGCTGGCACATCAGGCAAATGTGGCTAAATGTGATGATTTCTGCTCCGACAGAAGGCAGAGTCCCTTTGCCTTTCCCTGGGTTCAGCGGCCGCTGGCTGCACCAAACCCAGCAGAGAGAAAACCCTTTCCCAGCTGCAGCCTCCAAGGGAAGATCTCCAGCATGACCCTGCCTAGAGCTGTGTTCCTGACCAGTGGACTTGGCAGCTTTGCTGGTGTGCTCCAGAGACAGTGTATGCAGGTCCCAGGACAAACTGGTAGAGTCTCTTTTTAAAAATTGAAAGCGTTTTTTAAAAGTTATAAAAAAAAAAAAAATATATATATATATATACACACTTTTAAGGCTGGATCTA
>Ga0181612_118574_pt1 | contig 18561 bp, 7 predicted proteins | sample HoacroProtozoa21_FD_119630 | JGI IMG/M metagenome (GOLD analysis project Ga0181612, IMG submission 119630) | Hoatzin crop microbial communities from Cojedes, Venezuel. Combined Assembly of Gp0051906, Gp0051904, Gp0051908
GCCTGATAGCTTAAAAGGATTTTGGATATACTCTATAACACGCTATTCTGACCACTTAAGGCCATCCTGACACTAAAGTACCAAATACCTACACTTCAGTTCAACAGCTACAGAGCTTGTGCAACTATGGCTGCTTCCCTCCCATTCCTGCCCTCACTTTGTACCGCAGTCGTGCCAGCGCAGCAGTTTGTGTGACCACACAGTGACGCAGCTCAGGCAATCTAATCTACCTAATCTCTTCTTGTGTCCTTCCTAACAAATATGCTGAATGACTGCTCAGTGGTACTGAACCATGGTTCACAGCGTGGGGCCACGAACACGTCTGCCAGCACACCTGAGGGAGCCGGTGTGCCATAGCCTGGCAAGAAACGGTGGATACAGCAATATTTTCAGAGGGTACTGCTGCCAAACATGGAAACTTGCTCATAATTACAGGCTGCCTAGCATAGCCTTTCCATATTTCATGACACTCCGCCTTTGTCGTAGCTCTTTCTCTGGTACCACAGCCCTGAACTGTAATTTGCCTGCTTTTCCAGAAGTCAGCTCTCCGTTCTCTAGTCCTACAGTTAGAGACTCTAATCATCTCTTTCCTACGGTCCCATCTCCTGCATTCTTTTATTTGCTATGTTTTACCCTCCTTTTAAATTTTAAATGAACATTTTAAATGAAATAAACAGAACAGTTACATTAGTGCACAGAAGCTATGGCATGCTTTAGCACTGCATAAAAAACAAGCAACGTACTAGTTGCTCAATTTACAGCTCACGAGGGAATGCTTGAAACACATGCGGCAGAAAAGGATTCTTAAAAACTAGAACCTTTCAGTAATTACACTCAAAAGTAGCACGTAAAAAAAAAAAAAATCAGCAGCCTTACAGTGAAGATTCGAAGTTCACCATATTCTCCTTGGCCAGGAGGTTTACCCTACTGAGCTGTGCCGCTTTGTTACACCAAACCAGCCTGCCGTGACATACGACTTGCCTGCCCTCAGGTTTGAAGCCTGCTTCCACTGAAGAAAATGGCACAAGTCCTGTCTTAAATGTGACCATGTTTTGTCTTCAGGCATGGTAAGAGAGCAGAGCTGTCAGATGCACTTGCCAGCAGTCCCCTTAATCTGTAAATTGTGCTGCAGAGGCTCGGGACAAGTTGAGGAAAAGGTTAGGACAGGTGGGCTTAAAAGAAGCCGTCTAAAAACAAAAATCAGGAAACGGGAATTTCGGAAAGAAAATTCTTATGTAAAGTGGCTGTACAGCTGCCTTGCCTCTGACGCTATCTCGGTACACGAACTACAAGAACACTTTCTTCAGTTTTTTTCTTTAAAAAGACTTCACTTTAAGTAGTCACAGGTCCAAGCGTGTGATTATCTAGCTGTGGGTGTTGTATATGCTGTAGTACTTGCCTCAAGGGAATGACAAATGTCAGTAAGATGCAAAAAATAGACCCAGTGTGAAATCAAAGGAATACAGGCAGTTTAGAAGGCATCATTTAAGAGCTCCTCATGCAGAGTTGCTCAAGTGAAAACAGCTATGCAATATGCCTCAGAAGATCTCAGTGAGACACGAGAGACTGAGAATCTGATAATGGCTTTAAGGGCTGGCAGGGCATCCTGAAATACTTTAAACCTCCTATAGGTTCCATAGAAACAGGAAATGTAAGGACACCATCTTAAGTATTTTAAATGTCTGATTTATGAAGAATTCAGGAGAAAACACCAGTGTCTTGTTAGGGAAAAAAAATTACCCTGTGATCTCAAAGTCTTTGAGTTGAAGGGAAAAAAGGGGCATCAAAAGACCAAGGTTTATCACACTTGCCATTTGGGACTGTGCTAATCAGCAGAGGGAAACAGAAGCACATTCATCTTTGCACAGACTCGCCACTGAAATAATCTCTGCAACACCCACTGCTCTGATAAAAAGGACACTTTAGCCTAACACAGCTTTAAGGCCAAGCAGTACATGAAAACAAAGCACGGTTATTTCTGCTACTCCTTTCGTTTCCCCAAAATCCCCATCTGCTGGTTTTCTTTATTATCTTTTTCTTTCAACTCTTGTCTCCTTTGTATTCCTTTATTTTTCAGTTCCCCAATTTTATGCATTACTGAAACCTTTTTCCCTCACTTTTTGCTTTACTTCTGCAGCTCTGATCACCAAAACAACACCTCTTCCTCCTCTAAAAGAATCCAAATCCAAACATCTCTATACATATATAATTAGCTTTTTTTTTCCCCTAGAATGAAATATTCAAGAAAAATACAATTAATATCTTATAGCTTCAATTTCATGACAGATTCAAGGACACAGATTCAAAGCAGGACTTTGGCAGTTCATGTTCACTGAAAATCTAACCTCAAAAATTTTTTTAAGAGCCTGAATATTATGATAAAATGATACAGAACCTGGAAAAGACCTCTAAAGGAGCGGGGGTGGGGGCAACAGAAAGGCTGAGCTTGGTAAGAAGACTTAGAAGGGGACTGCAAAATAAAAGAACAGACGTATTTCGTCTTAGTTAGACAACAAAGCCTACTACCATTCTCTTTGGCATTACCAGAATTCAAACCTTCCCATTCACTTCTGCCCTACCATGACCCTCTGTATTTACATCTGTGTACATAATAAACCAGAACACTTTTTTTGCTTTATCCATTTGTAATTGCTGTCCACAATCTCAGAAGATAAGCACAGATTTTTTTTTTCAAACAATATCCAGAGGTTCAAAATAAAAATCGAGTTCTGCATACTAGTAGCAAAAAAAGATCAACAAAACTTTAAAGTAAATTAGTAAAAAAAATAACTGGGAAGCTTCATGAAAAATTAATGCCTGCAGTTGTTCTGCCTATGGATATGCCTTTTCCAATTTTGAAATACACAATACTGCCTCTCAATTGCTTCAGCATTTAACTGTTTCGGTTTTTCTAGAAGAGCAACATCAAAGAATAGATTATTTTAGCCTAAATCTTTGGTTAAGAATTAGTAAGAACTTTTTGTGCAAACTCATGATGTCCTTACTTGGAAATTGTATACAGAAAGCAAAATGCTGCCCATTTTACCTAAACTGGACACCTGACTCCCATGAGCAGCACAGTACGACCGATAAAATCTAACCTCTCCACGTCAAATCCCCTCCCCCAATTTGTCACCATGCGATCCCACCTGGAATAGAATATGAAAACTGTGTCAAACTGGTTTTCATTATGTTTTCTGTCCTATTTGCTAGACCCAAAGGTCAGCAACAAACATTTTTGGAGCCAAAGCCTCCTGCTAAACAGGAAGCTAAGGCGAACTATAAAATCTCACATTAGATACTGCGAAGTATTGATGAAATGCAAAAGAAGTGCTATTATTTGGTCACAAGAGTTATATTAATTTTAAGTCAAGTCACCTTTACAATTATCCAAGAGTTTTAAATTACTCAGAATTGTTTGTGTTTTTTTTTTAAAAAAAAAAAAAGGTGTTCTAGACAAAGTACTGGAAATGCTATCACACAGACCTAAGATGACCACATTTTCCCCCTTGCTGAACCACTAATAATCCTTCAAATATCTTTGGGATGTTAATTCAAAGTGACAAAAATGAATTTAGTATAGCTACAAATGAATTGAAGAGACTGTACATGTTACTTTTTAACATGCTTCAGTGGTCCATGGCAGTGTCACTTATCCACACGTGACCTGTCCAGGACCTATTCACCTAGAACACGTACTGGCACCTACCGAGGCAGTGGAGGTAACCATGATTCTCTAATCACAAAAGTACCAGAGATTCAAGGCAAGGATCGCAATTATCTCTGCATGCATTCTCCTCCAGCAGGGTAAGGCTGTAGAGCAGACAGGACAGGTCATGCTGCTACAGTCCATCCTTTTACCCAGCGACACAATGCTGAACTCCTGTCAGTTGCCACCCCTGAAAATTAATCTGGAACCGAAAATTAAACTTACTGTAAATTTTCAGTTGAGTTTTCTTACAGAAAAAATAATCCCTGTCCTGAAGTTACTTATCCATAGACCCACCTCATTCCATGCTGAATGGCCTGAACTACCATTCTCAGGTAGGACAGCTGAATCAGGAAAATCGGATTAGCATTTCTGTAGAAAACTGCAGTTCCTGAGAAGCTTGTTAACACCACCCGACCGACAGCAAGCTGGCGGGCAGCAGTGGCAGCAGCCGCCCGGTGAGACGGTGCAGACACCCATGGGAGTTCTCGCTGCCCAGTGCCCGGCTGCAGCCAGCCGTGGGCTGGGGCTCGCTGACAAAGCTGGGTTAGACCGCGCTCATCTGATTTGTTCCCACAGTGACAGCAGCCTTAAGAAAAAGCGTTAAAGGCACAGCATCAAACCCAAACTGCCCCCCAAATGTATCTTTTGAAAAGGCAATATTTTCAAAAGCAGTAGGAGGAGGAATTATCCAAAAAAACCCTAACCCTAAGCATATCAAAACTCATCACCATCAAAACCAACAGAAGCACCTAAAATAAAACTTTTGATTTAAAATCATTATTACTTTGTAAATATGGGGTTTTTAACTCTGATTCAAAATAAACTGTATTTGATAGTGGCAGAATTTTAACACCACAGAGTATCACTCTAGAAGATTAAAAAGCATACTATCCTGCTGCAGTTTTTGGTCCTATGTAGTCTAGTTTAGTATTTCACAGCATGCTTTGCTACTCATCTCACTAAGTAAGTGAGTAAGTATTTTTGTTGGCAAATTAAGGCAATGTGAATGGGAAAAGGCTAGTGAGAGAAGCATGACGTGTTGAAAGTGAAATCTCCTTGTTTCTGTTTTGAAGAAGGATATGCAAACATGAATCATACATCTTGCTTCTGCTACAGTAACTCAGTATCCTCTGCTTGGTTAAATAACAGACACTTGGCACATACAAAATTGACATTCTTGCCAAGAACTGAAATTTGCAGCAACTCTGAGCTCTGTTGAAACCCCACTGTTGATACTAAAGTTGTACACAGCACTCCACCAGGATCAGCTGCAACATGTTGAATGAGTATTCAGCATCAGAATGACTATTTAAATCTCTCCCCATCTCTGAAACAGTCATACTAAAGCTGAGAAGAAGGCTTTTGAAGAGATCTTCAGGAGAACAGAAGATTCTTTATGCATTCTGCTGCATTAAAAACACCATAAAGGTATATAGAAATGCCAGAACCTGTGCAAGTTCAGAAAATCTAATAGTGGCACCAACACAAAATCAATCCTTGTGTGGTGCTCCAGAAAAAGGTGAAAAGTCAGAGGTGCTGCAAGTATGTCTCAAAATAAAAATAAACAACACAGTTGTCTTGTACTTTTCAATCAACCTAACTCAACGTAAGTAAAATATATGAAGAATGTCTAGTCATCTAACCTGACGTCTATCAAGTTCTTACAGGAGTCCAAACAGTTGGCAGCAGTTTCTTCCTGAGTGCTACCAGAAGCTGAGTTCCAAATTTGTATTACCCTTTGACGGGGGGGAAAACAGGCCTCCATGCAACTGATTCAGTGCTCAAATATTTCCTTGCTCTTGTTTAGCTCCAACAGAGCTGACAAATGACTTTAAGATCCCTTTTTACATCTCTATTCACTGTGAACAAATACATCTGTAGCCCTATCCCATTCAAACATACTGTGAGCTTAAAGCTTCATCCTTCCCGCAGAGCTAGGTTCCCACATATTTAGAGCAATTCACTTTTTCTACACTTCTCCTGCAAACATTTGCCTGATTTGTACTTCTTCATAGCTACAAGGTGTTCAGAACTGCGTGCATGCACTGTCCAGGACTGCAATGCACTGTCCAGGGCTGCGTGTAATAGTGATGTACTGCCTGTTGCCCATTTTGAGGTAGAACCAGCATTGCCTTTACTCTGAACTATAAAACATGAAAAGAAAAGCAGGATTAACATACCATATGGGACAACTACCAGTTGGAGAGGGCAACCTACTATAATTTTTCCTGTTGTCCTGATCATAACATTTTATGATTTAACCTAGGATGCCATTAGTCTTTGTTTAGGAGAAATGATGATTATAACTTTTCCATTGCTGATTAAGGGTGCTGGAGGACAATCTAGGTAGCCAATGCTGCTCTGGTTTCTCAGCTACTTTCTCCCCAGCTAGGTAGATTAAGAATAGTTTCATCTTGGAGCACCTCTACTTAAAAGAATATTTCCTATGATATCCTTCCTTTATTAATACGGACTATTTTAGTAATGATACATTAGTCTGCCTTCATATTCATATATCTACAACTTATCTGCCATATATAAAAGACCCAATATCTTCAGTGAAAGAACAGTGATGGACTTGTGTTTGTAACTTATAAAAATGGAAACGACACGTTAGCTTTTATGTTACTACTACTTCTTTGCAACTCCTGGTAAAAGAATGAGGCTGGCACACCACTCCCTAAAATATGGGTACCTAGTACCATTTAAGATGCCTGGGCCTATGTAAGACATCTGCACAGGGCTGGCAGATATGATTTATGGTAAAGCCAGTCCTGGGTAGGTGGAAGTTGTGGAAGAGATGAATAAACGATGGCTTCTAAAATAGTACTCCTAATTAATAACAGCCTATGCTGAGGCAACGGAGTCTTGCTATTAAAGTCAGCTGATGGGATTCAGTGCAAAATGTAGACAGCTAAAAGTTGAGGTCATGTGAGATCAGTGTCTATGCTCCCTTGATAGTCAACTGAGATCTAGTCAATACAGTCAAAGGAGCCTAGAAAGATTCAGTAAGCCAGCCAGGAGATGTCTGCTTTAAGATGTTTTCTTGGCTCCACTGGCTTTATTGACTGTAAAGGGAATTTAGATGCATAGCTTGTCTTAATCTGAGCCTCCCCCAACTGTCTCTCTGCATAGAGACCATGCATGTGCATCAGGAGGCCATAATCAAGGCTCCGACTTGATTAAATAGATACTTTCCCACCTGATTGTGAAATTGATAAGGGTGTTATCATCATACAGGCAGAAGGTTCTGCAAATGGCAATACACTTGGCTGTTCCGGAGCTCGCTCGCTCGCTCTGCTTGCAGCTCTGACTGCCGAGGCTCCGGCTGGTTTGCACTGAGCCCTCCCGGAGACGGGGCCTCCCTCATGTGCGGCCAGAGGCCAGCAGTGATGCTGCTCGAAGCCGTCATTCTGCAGCGTAGGCCACCCAAATCAACATCTCTCAGATACTCTCTTGCTTCAAGTGTAGTTGAACAGTAAGGATATCGTTCATTTGCAAAATACCCTTTATACTTCCCTGCAATTTTGCTCTAAAGCTGTCAGTAAAGTAACTGGTTAATACCTATTAAACTACAGCTCTAATCAAGAATTCTGTAACTCAAGTATAAAGTTCCATAACGATGATGTCCCACGTGACTATTATTTCTGTTGGAAGAGAAGAAATTTCTGTAATATAAAAGTGTAATTTGAAGGGTTAAAGAAATAACTTAGTAGTTTGTGCACGTTTATTAAAAAAATGGAAAAAGAGCATTGGAAAGATCTAATTAAGAGAGTTTGGTATGTTCAGTTCTTCTTATAATTAAGACAACTCTGTGTATTTTTTTTTTTTTACACTGAAAAACCTCTAGGTTTATTACACATTGCACTTTAATTATGCACCTACACCAAAGAAATGAGACATCTGACTCTTGATTTAGGTGCTATACAATGAATACGTCGAATTACTGCAGCAAAATCTCCATTGAATTTAAGTGTCAAGGAGATGTAAGAGTCTTCCTTAATTCAGTCTGTTTGTAAATATATGTGGTATTTATTCAAGCCACTAATGAAAACTTACAGAGCTTTCACCTCTTTTACAATAAATTTGTCAGTTGAACTATGGCATATCTAGAGAGGAACCCTGCCTTATTTCTAATCTTTGAAGAAAACTAAACCCAGACCTTCGTTCCCAACATTTCTTCCCCCTCCTTTCTCAGAATACTGCCACAAATTAGGAACTCCTACAAGATTTTAAAACTTTTAGAAGGGACCTTTCCTTCATGGGCTAAGAAATATCCACTTAGCTGGCTAAAGGAAAAGAACAATGTTGCTGAAGAGTCCTTAAAGTAAAGTCTACAACTGCAGAAGAGAAGGAAATAGTAAAATAATAAGGTGCTCTTTTCCATTTGGAAATTTTAAGTTAATCTACAAAAAGCATGCTTCTGCATTTAGGATTATCGACTAAATGTTGTATATTGTTTTCCTCATTTCTAAACTTCAAAGAGAGCAGGCTCTTGAACAAAGGCTGGTCACATACACTATCCAGGCCTGAAAAATAAGTAGTTAAGGAGGGCTTGATTCTTTACTGCCACTGTGATGTTAACGAGCATTTTCAACTAAGAAAAGTGACTGCAAAATGGTTATAGGGTGCCGGTGCCTTTTTTCTTATTCATTTCATGGACACAAATGAATCTGAAGCAGAAGAAAATACAAACACAAGCAAAGAACATGACTATTTTAGAGCAGCACCTCAGCAATGGAACCACATACCCCAAAGGAAAGCAAATTATGGCCACTGTCCTTACAATAATGATTACCCCAGACCAGGATCTAGTTAAAGTCTATGTATTTTGCTTTAAAGACTCCATCCTTACTTTTCTTTCTATCTCCCTATTTCTGTTTCAGATTATATTCCTGACTTACTTACAACCAATTTAAGTAAAAAGCCTTCACTGAAGCAACGACAGAATCAGAAGCACTTAACTGACGAGACCATGATTTTGCAATTCTCACGAGTGTGTCCTTAGCTAAGCTTGCCTGAAGCAACCAGCCTCAGGGAAACTGACCTACAAGCATACATTTTAGCTGAATTTAATGAGATTTGGATGAGGCTTCAAAAATAAGGAGTGCAATTTCGATGTATTCGTAATCCTTGAGAGATAGCAATAATACATTACAGTCATTCCACAGCCAAAACACCTTCTAAAATGTTTACAGAGGAAGATGCTCCAATTGTAAAATGGTGTCCTAGTAACTTCACCTTAAAAATGCATGACACTAAAAACTCATGCAAATTGTTTCTAACCGTATTTCAGAAAACAAAGAAAATTAGAAAATGTACAGAAGTAAAGGGAAAAGACTGCAGGACAGAAAACAGCACGAGCTGAGGATAAATGTATTACATTTGTCTCAAAATTAAACAATTATTTTTACATTTTAGACAGCTCAGTACTGGAATATGTCCTTTGCAAGACATTTTACACAAAGCAGACAAAGCCAAGAAGGACATATGCCTAGTAAATAGACTGCAGCCTTTATGGCCCTTCTATGTTCTTGATGTCACCCCTGCAGTATTCCTGCTTTTCTGTCAACGTGGGAGGTTAAAATTTGTGTGTATCTGTTCAAAATAGTTTCGGTACACAAAGAGGAATCACACCTGGAATATTATTGTCTGGCATTCATAAGACCCTTTCACATGTGCACATGCAAGTAGTATACTACTGCACATTAATGATTTAATAGTCTCATTAACAAAATGTTGGGGAGGAAGTACGATACACATACAGCAAGGCTTTTCTGTGTTGCAGATTGTTCATTAGATGGTCATTCAACTTTACAGATAAGAAACATTTCTCCCTCTCCATCCCTGCTCTCAGAAAAATCCCACAGAGATACATACATACACAGAAATACACAGATGATATATTGCAAGTAACTGTCAAGAACCCTGGGACTGCAATGGTTAACCAGAATGCAGCATTCCTTTGAGACGATAAAAGGAATAAAGTTCTGGAAGCCAGAGGTAATATTTCAGCCTCAGATTTTATTAGACACTGTTTCGTTCCTAAGCATAGTATGTCCCATAGAGCTAGAGAAATTACTATCTCTGGTTCTCAAAGACTGGAATCCTTCATCTCTCTCATAATCCCTCAGTAAGAAACAGAAAATCATTTTCAACATCTCCATAACACCTTTAATTTTTTATGTTGAATGTTCTTTTTATTGCTCATCTAAGAAAGGTGCCAAAGTCTCGGTTATTACTTAGTAGTCCATATCAATTTATTACTTCTTTTAAAATATGGTGCTTCCATTCTCCAACTATTTGCTTTACACACCTCTATATATACCAGCCCATCACTCTTTTCTTTCAAAAAGCATTTGGAGAAGGAGCTGAAAGAGGCTCATGCCACAGTATCCCATCAGACCAAAAGCCTATGTATATGCCCAATTTAGTGTGATCAAACTGAATGCAAAAGTCAAGTCCCCCTTCTAAAAAAATCAGTAATATGAAACCATGCATTTTAATGACTGATTATGTTCTCAGTAACTTCTATAGATGGTGAAAGATAAAAAATTCTTAATAGGATAATTATTGAGGTAAAATGGAAGTATGATGTTAATTTAGTGTTCAGTTCTCACAGAATGGAAAAAAAATCTAAAAGGTAATGATTTTACTTATAGAAAAATAATAACTATAAAACATTATTTTGTGGAATAATATATTCCATAGAAGTCTCCTGTAGTGCTAGGGCTAGCAGGCCGCTGCATCCATATATAGAAGTTCAGAAGCCCAGATTTCACTACATTTTAAACAGTTCAGGGAAAGAAAAAAAATTAATTTAGCTGCAAGATGACACATAGCAGACACAAGCAAGGAAGAACTATGTTATTCTCTCATGCTACATCCTCTGTTGCTGAGCATTATTATTCCTAGAAATGTAACAAAGAACATACCTCAACATATTAGCACCTCTCTCCCTATTATTCAAACACAGAAGAACACCCCAAAGCTGAAATAATGGTGAATGAGTTTTTTTAAGGCTTCCACATCCAAATCTATCCTTTTGGTAAGCTTATGCATGCCCTATGTAACCAGTGGTTCCCCTCCATACCAACTTCACTTCCACCAAAGAAATCAAATGGTTTATTCTTTAGGTGTCTACAGCGTCTATAAACCCAGTATGGACAGATTATTGCTCTCTTTTAAGGCAAGTGCATATAGTCATTTGCTAATCACATGCCCATCTTATACATGGAAAAAATATGTAAGGGAAAAGGTCACCTTCTAAGTTACCACCAGTACGGCATGTATGCAGTGCATGCAGCGATGCTTATACTGTACATTTCAAGAGCATTTCCGATGGTTTGCTTGAAAAATATATATCTTTTTTTTAGGAGCCGGGCACAAACTCATTTCCTGCTATTTCTGTTTTGTGGCTTTCTGAAACAGCCTTTGTCCTTTAAATCTCTCTACGCCCTTCTTTGACCACAATATAATAGTTCTCAAGAAAGTAACATGCAAAATTCATTTCTCTTTCAAATTCACATTCTGAGATAGTCAAAACTTTCCAGATTTTTTTTTTTTGTTCCCTGTTTGTTTTCTTTAAACAGAACGGGAGTTTCAAACATAGAACAGACAGAAATTCAGATTCTGTGTATATATTTTGAGACACTCTAGTGTTGCTTGTCATTTAGCATTGTTTTCCTATGTAGATGCTTCAATATTTTCCTAAATCTCCTCTCACCTAACATCACAAAAATAATTTCCTTTCATTTTAAAGAAAATATTTCAGAAAAGTCAGCTTTCCATATGACAATTTTAACCAGACTTCTAAGTCCAATATAACAGCTTAATGTTTAATGAAGTCTCTTAGTTTTAAATCATTTGCTTTTAAAACATGCACCATTGAATAGAAACAGAATGAAAAGCAATACAGAGAGGGTAAAAAAACAGCAACAACATCTGCATCTTCAAGTCTATTTTAGATCGACATAAGTTAGTAGCTTAGTTTTAATGGCACTGAGCTGCTTTACGTTGATGGCCTGCTGTTACTGATCCTGAGAGCACAATGAAGAGCATTAAGGGTTTAAATATAGATGTCAATAAACTACACGACAAATAATGTCAGATAGTGGGAGTTCGCAGAGATCTACTACACTGATATAAGTTGTAATAGACCGTTAATGAGAAACGGACCAGAGAAAACCCTGATAGGAGAGATTGATCAAAATAATTCATTTCTGATAAATGGCTTTTCTAAATCAAGATGCTATAGCCCAGAAGACTTGGCTGTGAATTTACAACACAGCAGTGACTCAACACTGAGTCCTTATCTGCACGTGCTACACTCAGGCTGGTGAAATCAAGTAAGCTTCCTCATGCCACTTGTCGTGTTCAGAATAGCACGAGGGTCAGTGGCAGTTATTACCATGGATTAGCTGGAATGCTAGACATGCCTGCCTGGCTTATTGCAAACCATTATTTCATCAATTAGAAACTTTAGTCTTCACAGCACTTTTGGTTGCTCTTTCCTATGATGAACATGAATGTGCACATGGACATGATTGGAGGGAAATGACTGGAAAGCATCTTTATGTAGATGCACATATGTATCAAAACCCGCAGGCTAAACCATTACTAAGTGCTTCTACTATTGCTCCAACTTTCCAGGTAAAACTGATGTATCTAAAGTGTTGATCCAGATGAAATCCCTCATATTAAACACAGTCTCAGTGTCATGACTTCTCACCTGAAGACAGGAAATGTTCTTTACCGTCTTCCCACGGTGCAACATTGCCCACACTTTTGGAAATCTGATGCTTATCATTCAAGGGGATTATTACATGTTTCTCACTAAATTTTCACGGTGTTAATCATGTGTGGCTCTACAAAGAAACAGCATTTAAGACTACTGCAGGAAGCCAAAGGGTTTCAATGCTCTTGCTTATAACTATTTTGGCATCTCATAAATTATTTATTAAGACTACAGCCACCAAGCCACAAGCAGCGAGTCTGCTAGGGAGTAACCTGTCTAAAACGCTATTTGGACAACAAAATAGAATGGTGTGTGCAGAAAGGAAAAGAGAGAGAGAACTCGACTGTAAGGTAAAACCAACAGGTGATCTCTTGGTATTCAATGCTACACGATTCATAATGTTTCAGTGTCTCTCTGCAACACATTTCTGACAAAGTATGATACACTTTGCAACTACAGCAAACATATATATGTGCACACACACATATCTATACATATATACACATATATAAATAAAAGTAGTGAATTATAGAAATTCCAGTGTGTAAGACCACATCCACTAAAACTTTAAGCCACAGGAAAGAAAAGGAATAACCAGAAAGAAATGGTATTTGATCTTATGTTTAATGACCCAGGAATCAAAAAGCAGCACGTGAATACTATTAGCTTATAAGTTTTGCTCCAGCTGAAAAGTTGTTACGAGTTTGAACTGCTGGGCCACGACACGAGCTAGAATGCACTATGAGGAGAAAGATGGAAATTCTCAGATTGCTCTCACTTGAAGTACTAGTAACAATAATAAGAATAAATCCTTTAATTCATGTTGTATACCGAACGAAAGGAAACAGGAGGAATATAGAAGTTAAAAATGTTTGCTTGAAAAGATTCACATCAATAAACATCAAACATTTTGAACACTTACTCGGCTTACTTCCATAAGCTTCAACTGTCTCCACAAATTCTCCCCAAACGTGATCAGTCCTAACACCACTTCCGACTTGCTGTCTCTGAATGTTCAACCAATTTTCCAAGACAAAGAGAAACAGTCCTCTTGTGACCTTGGAAGCATAAATAATCTATTCAGACCCCGTCTAATCTATGAATTCTAAATTTTTTTCCCAATTTTCCTTTCCTCTCCTATTTATTATTTTCTCAGAATGATGCCTCTGATCTCCACAATGAAACAATAATTGTTCTTTCTGTATCTGTATCTGCTCCCCTGCAACTTCCCTTTTGAACAAACTACTTATTTCAACACTGTTTCATGCACACTTCTAAAGTATAAGCCTCGTTTTTCTTTGCCTGACTATTCTTCACAATCCTACATTTTCCACAAAAAGCAGCCCAGGCCTTAAACATGATTCTAACATGTGGAAAGGTAACAAACTTTCCTATTCTTGCTAACAGCTTATCTAGTTACACAGCTAATTTGTTGTGTTGATAGGAATTGTAGACTATTTTGGAAACTACCTTATTTAATAGACACTCACTGAGCATTTTGAACACTGACAGAAGTCATTGATTTCTCCTGAAATATTCACCTTACCATGTACCTGTTTTCAGTCTTGGCGTAACAACCTGTGTCAACATATCTCACAAAAACCGCTAAAAGTTAGTCTGACTCCTTTCTACTCTGTAATGTGTAGCCTTTCAGAACTACTAGACTCAAAAGAAGACCACGTCAATTCTTTCTCTCTCTTCATATTGACCCACCTAGTTCAGCAAACCTCGTGGTGAGGGTGGAACGGTGCAACTCAGGACCTGTAACATGCATTGCATTCTAGACGATGTGAAAATGCAAAAATACAAAATAACAATCCCAGAGACATCTGTCTGTTAGCTCTTTGGATTGAAGCACATATATTTCTAATTCAAATTCTTGCTGGTTTTAATTCACGGTGTGCAGAGGAAAATATATTCAGAAGTCTATGCAGAAGGTCTTTTCTACAGTTGCCTACTTTCTTTTTTCAGTACCCTCCAGATACCCAATACAACATTGCTGAACATGCTTTAAATAGAAAGTTATTGGAAACTTAATGTAAAAAATCTGAAGTGTGGAAAACAGTCTGGTTTTGTTTGCTAAGTGGCCTCACACTAAGATTTTGATCCAGGTGTTGTGGGAATGGAACTGACACATACTACACTTCCAAGATTTTAATGATGCCCAGAGCTTTCATTTTCTTTTACATTCTGACAATGGGAAACATGGCCTCCTTATGTATGACACAAAATCCAATAAAGAAGCCAGCTGTTCTTTCCCTGGTGAACCCTGCAACTCCAGTCTGAAGTACAGTAGTGTCAGGTTTTTAGAGAAAAAAATGTTGTGTAATTGTGCTGTACCTGGACAAGTACAATACACTCGACTCTTCTTTCTTCCTGTCTACATATATCAAGCACACAGAAAGAAGTTGTACATCTGACTGGTATAAACCAGCAAAATAATCTGTCTGCTTTACAGCAGGTTTTAAATAGTTTCTTGGCTTTTAAATAGTTTATTGGCTTTCGCAGTCACACTATTCTAAAGTATATCCTCTCCTTCGTAACATGTCTCATAAATGCCTATTATAATAATGCAGACTGACATATCTGTTCTGCCAAATGCTGGCTACCTAGTAAAAACATGGAAAGCAAATATTGTACAATAAATGTGCTGAGAGACCGTAGCAACATCACAGGCCAAATTTTGCTCTTGGCAACAACAAACACTGATGTTTTTGAGACCACATTCTCAAGAAAAGGATTTCTCAGTTTTCCCGTCTTTCTCCTCACTGTGGTCTAAAAAATTCAAGAGATTGCTACAATATCTGTATCGCACAGCACTATCTTGCAGCTGGTTGTGTGCAGCTGCAGAAATGTTGCCCAAAGTCACAGTGCTCTAACTGCCATCATGGGGACACATATATGCTCCGTGTTTGGAGAATGTGCAAAGCAGGGAACCTCCAGAGCTATTGCTCCTGTATTTGAATTGCAATCCTTCATCTCAGCTATGAAGTAGCAGTAACAGGAAAGAAATGTTAAAGAAACACAGTTTTAACCATCAGGTAAACTCAGTTGTAACTAAGCATGCACATGCTCTTCTTGCAGGTCACTCCTGCAATGCCTGCCAGGTTCTTCTCTTAATCCTTCTTGCCAGGGTGCAGTGAGTCCTACACTGCAAGGCTAAGACATAGCCTGGGCTTTAGGGGGAAGATGTCAGTGCAAATTCAGGTTCAAATGCCAGCTTAAACATACAGACAGCCCCAGGACTCTTTCCCCATATCTATAAGAGCCAAAATAAAACTACACAAATACACAGAAAGTCCATATTTACAGAAAAAGCTTTGCCAGATTGATAGGCAATATAACACTAAACACCATAATTTAAAATCTTGCATTGGTTGTTTGTGGTGTGAAGTACAGCATAACTTTTTTTCATATATATTTTAATCAATATATATTTTAATCATTCTGCTATACGTGCAGGAAAGACTACCTCAAAAAATGTCTAGCCATGGAGTAATCTTAGTAAATGTCTACATCCTCAGGAAAACCATTTTACTGCTATCTGTATTGTCATATTTACTACTAAAAAGTAACAGTCAATAGAGACTGTAACTATAATATCCAATGGATGTTTACCCACTGGATAGAGTGATTTCAGAAAATAGTTTTGGACACTCATGTACCTTGCTTTGCTGCCCTTTCTCAATCATCTTCATCATCAAGAGCTTCCTAGCTCAATAGATATAAACACCATGGATAACACAAAACTCCTGTAATTTAGTGGCTGAAGAGAGGTTTTCTTTCTTATCCTATTTCTTCTTATTCCTTGAGTACGGAATATACTCTCAAAGACAAAAAATTCCTTTTCCATTGTAACTCTTTCTTCAAGCTTAACCATGATGATTAAATAAATACTACAATGCAATTAGATGAGCAGGTGCTAAATTTATCCTAACACTGAGGCCAAAATATGGCGAGATACATTTTCCCTGGGAAAAGGAATAATCAGGCTGATTCCATCTTTATTAACCCAGTCCGCTGTTTGCTGGACTCAACAAAAAACATGTTTTCACTGCCGTTTTGGAAATTAATTTTAATTCTTCTACATTCTAAATTTTAAATAAATATGTTGCTGCAAAAGTACTTTAGCAATTTGGTATTATTCACTTACCTATTGAAGTTATAACAAAGCCAAAGCATTTGCACAGCAATTCAGAGGTGCGTGTTAGGAATCCATCATCACGTTGAAAGGACATGGAAGAAAAGGAAGAAAAAAGAAGACAGTAAGCTATCTTGCTTGTTTCTTCAAACAAAAAAAAAGCATTAAAACAAACATATAAATAACAATCAAAGTCACATTCTGCTATGAACATGGAATATTTTGTTTAAGCAGGTAGCTTCTAATGCACTTTATTTTTCCTGTTGCCATTCATTATAGCAACTGTTGTTAAAGTAGCTGTTAAAAGAAAAGGGTGAATAGTACTTACTGTACACATAAATAAAAACTGAACAATCCTGTTATGTTTGATAGCAAGCTACATTCAAACGGTTTCACAGCATTTTTGTAAATGATTTGAATGCACTCCTTATCTGAATATCAGCAGGCAGAAGGCCAAGATGGAAATTACGCAATGAGAAGGAAATTGAACAATTCAGATATGTTTATGGAAAGCTCACAAATCAGGGCATCTCATTTGGTACCAAATAAAGCTGTTATTCATGATGTGCAGCTACGAAAAGGAAAGCTGTTTTCTGCTATAAAGCGTAGCCACAGTAGTGTGAGCTAAAAGAAATGGTTTGTCAATAGAAGAAATAAAGGGCGACGTTGCCATAAAAAGATGCTCACCCCAGGCCATGTATACTCAGCTGAAATCAAACCAACAAGAAACTATACCGGCACCTTTTGCTTTAATGCTGTCTCCTGTCTCTTAGGTATGATATAATGATCCCAAGCAAGAAATTTCATCTTAAAGTTATCCTTTTCTGTGTCTACATAAATATTTCAGTTCCACATCAAACCTGGAAAGAACACAGATTCGGAAGGTGAATCTCTTCAGAAGATTTTCTAAGATCATTTGCTGGGCTGCTAGAAAACTACAGTGACTACACCAGTTCCTGTACTTGGATGCTGATCTCTTCCAAGATGTGGCCTGCTCTGTCGATTTGTCAAAGTAGATTTCCTCACATAGATAAACAGGCTAAAAAGCCATTTTATATAGTAGAGCTGTCAACAGAAAACCAAAATCTTGGATAAGCTTTGGCATTTATCAAGTAGCTGACTTCGCCAAAGTCATGCCAACTCGATATAAGAAAGAGAAAGCACCCGCCTTGTTAAGTCATTCTGCCTACAGTGAGTGATTTTAAAAAGATAGCAAAATCACCATTAAATAGACCTACAAGTCAAAATTTATTCACAAGACTGGAGGAACATGTAACTCCTCAAAGACTGGAAAGTGAGATGAACAGACTATCTGAGTTTCTTCTGCATGTAACTATGGACCTTAAAACAGCACCCGTGATAAGAAGTTACTTCACTTCTTGAAGAATCCTTTTACATGACAGTTTTTTAGCTCCTTTGCAGCTTATGTATTTCACTCATCCTACCCAGAGGCCTCTAAGACTAGATTCCCGGTAATCTCTTTAGATGTGTCACCCAGATATAGGCTGCTTCAATTCCTTTAATTGGGAAAAATCAAGGGAGAACCCTTCTATTCATACTATTGCATTGTTTGTGTTCAGCTGAGTCTTTACTAACATGGGCAATACAAACAAAAGGCATTATTAAGTGAAATGCACTTTGCTCTTCCATGCCTATTAATCTGCCAGATATGAGTGTACAACCTTAAAGATGAGGGGTCAGCCTTACTTGGAAGGGTCAGGACAAGAGAATTTCCTTCCCTAATCTGACAATTCAGGGATAGTACTGAAGCAGAGATGGGGAAATGTTATAATCTATTTATTTTATCAATTGTCGACTTCTCCATCTTATTCTAATCCATGCACGCTATGATTCGTCAATGCATATACTCAGGTGCTTTACAAAAAGTGATAGATTGTTAAGGTAACATGCTGATGGTTAAAAAAATAGTTTTAATAAACTTTTTTTTTTTAAAATAAAATAAATGAGTCA
>Ga0181612_119034_pt1 | contig 18560 bp, 10 predicted proteins | sample HoacroProtozoa21_FD_119630 | JGI IMG/M metagenome (GOLD analysis project Ga0181612, IMG submission 119630) | Hoatzin crop microbial communities from Cojedes, Venezuel. Combined Assembly of Gp0051906, Gp0051904, Gp0051908
TCACACAGTTGGCTCACAAGTTTATTCACAGACAGCCCTGCAGAAAACAGGACTCGGCCGTGTTGTGTTCACAGCTTGTACCCATCCTTCACATGCTCAGAGTCCCTCGCAGCCAAAAAGCCAGCGCGCTGCTCGAGGCTTACAGTGACCCAGCAACTCCCAGCCTAAACCCTTCCGCTCCTGAGGTTTTCTGCTTATTGACTCTGCTGTTAGACGCGCTCCAAAGACGGCGAGGCAGCTCGAAGCCTCATCTCGCGCCGATGACATCCTCGCTCTGGTATGTTGAGCAAACAGGATCTTCAGAAGCAAAAGGGAAAGTGTTTACGGAAGATTTGCTTTAAATGATTACGAAGCCCAAACAGTCCTAACGAAAACCACAAAGTGAATTTGGGGCTTGGTATGCGATGGGTCTGCGTTATCAGCGTGTAAGACTTGCTCGTTACAGTGAACAGTACGGGCAAGGGGAAAAAAAAATCATCCCCTCACACTTTACTGCAACAACTCTAACATTAAAATAATCTGGGACAGATCTTACGCAAACCCTCACTTCAGCCTCTAGCCACAGCGCTAGATGTTCACTGCGGGAACTGATCAGATCAGGGATCTTCAGCAACTTTTCTTTATAACAAAGCAACTCTCCAGACTGCACAAACCAATTCCTCGGCATCCACACATTGTAAACAAATTTCTATTTTAGAGTCCTTCAGCATTGCTCATAGTTCTACATTTTTGGCTATTTGTGGAAGAGTTATTGGGGCAAGGAGGATTGTTTTACTGTGCAGGCTGCATGACTGGGGGGGAGGAAAAAGCCTTTATTCAGCAATAAGTTACTTTACGAACTACTTGGATATTTACTCCACAACTGCACTTTGCGACTGCAGGACAGATGTACCAGCCTTGCTGCCTTGGGTATTCACAGCACAGACAGGAAGGTGGGATAAGCTCCAGCTGTCCATGTAAGAAAGCGTTAGCAACGTTTACAAGCTTGCTAATCGAGGCCAAGCAAAATGACAGTGGATCACTGGCGGAATTGCCCAACTACAAACGACCACAGAAGAGATGGCCTTCAACTCCCTTGCTTAGGCCATTCAGCGTGACCTACAACAAACCCACACCAAGGCTTCTGGAGCAAGCAAACCCCAGCCATCCATCGGGTAGCCATGCTACCATGGGATCCAGCAGCATCCTCAGTACAGCCACATCCAGCAGTAAGATCCCACTGTCCCCAGGTGCCTATCCCAAATCCCAACCACTCCCAGTGCAGGGATTTCCCTAGATGGGGACGGTTTCTGCATGCTTGCAACCTTTAGGTGTACGCTGTGGGCCATGTCAGAACACCTCGGGGGCTGCTCTGCACGGCTGGGCCAGGTCAGTGTCGATTCAAGGATCTCTTCACCCATCACCCAACAGCCGTAAATTCTATTTTAAGTTCTGACATGTACGTGAACTGCAGTCTTCCACAGAAATACGTAGTCTTGACTTAAAGCCTGGAGTACCAGGGAACTGGCATTTCCAGGGACTGTTCTGGTAATTCCCCGTCCACCCCTGTTAAAAAAAATTTTGCACCTTGTTTCTAGCCAGAAACAGGGAAAGAGGGAAATAATTACTTAAACTTGGGGTCGCGCTTACATGAAAGAAATACCAAATCAAAAATGTGACACAGGATGAAGTCTCATTCAAAATCAAAATATGCAAGCAACATTTGTACTTTCTGATTTCAGAGTGTCAAAATACATACAGAAAGATCCTCCTTAATCTATGCACAAGTCTTTCCTTAACATCTCAAATACAGCCCTGCTAATGCACAGCCTTCATTCCATTCTGCCATCACCCTTTTGTTCTGCATCTTTCTTATTCTGCATCTAAAAAGCATCTTCTCAAAGAGGAGACATTGGGAAAAATCCTCAGCAATGACTTTATGCAACCAAATAAAATCTGAAAAATTAATACAGCCACTGCAGTTCTAGAAAGAGACTATTTTAAAGCAAAACTGCCCAGCATGATCCATGTTTTGCCCCGTTTAATGACAACTGAGACGTGCCGTCTGTGTAACTTGCAGCAGGAACATGACTTCTTACTTTTCAAAATACATTACAGCTATTGGTTTATTTTTGAAAAAAAGCAGCCAACTCAAAACTATTTACAAGCCTTTTTGTTAGACCTTCTTAAACTCTTCTGCACTGCCAGAAGCATAGCACTTGAATGGCTATTTCTGTTCAAAGCTATATTTGTTGTGGAACTACTGCAAACTCCTGAATCATGTAAACAGAGGCAAGAGCCAAAAAATGTTTCACTGGACTTGAAGTTCACATCTGCCTTAGTTACAAGGACAAAAAAAAAAAAATAAAGGCAAGCGCTTTAGTTTATAACCAGTAAATCCTGCAAAGACTACAGTTAATCATGAATTCTCGCAACAGGGTTTTGTTTAATCTGGTTTATTTAGCATTCATGACCTTGGCAAAGTACCTGCAAGAGCACCCACCAATATAGGGAGCAGCAATTCACACCTCCTGTTATTTTAGGCTACAGCAGCCGACTACACAGCGCTACATTAGTCAACCAGGTTTATAAACTTGCACCAAAGTCACCTGGATCTGATGTACAGTTCCAAACTTGCTGAAGCCCAGCAGCCAACAGTATTGCTGTACTTAAAAAAAACTGTATTATAACAGCTCTCAGCTGGACTTGGTAGCAGCTGCACATTTCTTTTTCAGAAATGCTTGGCAAATACGCTGCTGGGAGCAAAATGACCCTCCCGTTTCTTTAGCTTCGTGGTTGAGAAAGGTCAGCACTAGAAGCCATCCCCTCACCTCGACCTATTGCTTTGGATGGAAACTTTACCTTCTCTTCACTCACCTTCTTCCATTCCTCCTGATCCTCCTCCAGCAGGAAGAATCCCCAACACTCCCAATATGCTGGAAACTATGAAAAGCCCCAAAATCACAACAAAAACCCAGGCAGGTGCTTGATCCCAACTTCCCACAGATTGCAAAGAGCTACCACTTCAGGCGGGGGCAGATTCTGCCAAGTGGTCTTTGGCACTGAACTGCAGAAGAGGTACTACAGGTACAAGGACAAGCTGTGTATTTTTGGATAAGAATGGGACATCACAAGTGCATTAAGGAAAATTAAAAAAAAACAAACATTTCCTTCACTATCCACAGAAAATAAATCTGGATTAAATCGTAGTAGCCTGGTTTTGCCATACAACCATTTCCTAAATTCATAAATTTAGTAGTTGCCTGATATTGAGTGGCCAATATGTGCCCAATACACTGAAAGTATTTTCCCATCCTTTTAGAGAGGCTGCTGCAAAGCCACATTCAGGAACTGCAATTGGTTTTCCAAGTACTCGGGGTGGGGCGGAATAGAAAAAAAACAAAAAAACCACTTTGTTTTAGCAACCTCCAGAACAAACAAGATAATTTATTATTCTTGATTTGTTTTTAAAAGCCGATAATAAAACATCTTGTCCATTTATACTTGCACTATCTACCACTTACTGCAGTTTAAGATTGTACAAATCACTCAGGAAGATTCAAACGATATTCTACCTTAAAAGTGTTAACTTTATATATTATTTTACTTCTGTGCCCCTTCTCTTCCCAGAGCTATAACCTGGCTATACAATTCCTAATCTTAATAGAAGGACATACGTTTGGTTTTGCCTATATTTGACTACTTAAAACTGTAGTAAAGCCAGTATTAACCTCTACACACACCAGGGTACAGAAAATGAGCATCAGCTGTCAGGATGCCAATGTTACACAATTAACACTCGCACAGTCGAAACGCTTGCAATCCTACTCACAAGTTACCAACCCCCCCCTAAATGCCATGCCCGGACTAGGGAAAGCCATCTCCCGTAGGATTTCTTCATCTGCCAGCTCCCAGCCAGCTTCCTTTCTACACTAGATGGAGCATTGTCCCCTGCCTGGCCCTGGCCTCAGCTGGGGAGAAAACGGGTAAAGAGGCAAAGGGTGAAGCGTGGAGCTCACCCCGGACAACCAGGGTGCACCCTACGGCTCCAGGGACGGCCCGACACGGTGCCAGGCGAGCATCTGGCCTCCCACCGCCCCCTCCCCAGGCCCACCCCCACCAGGCCCTCATTCCAGTGCTGTTCTGTCATATTCAGAGAATCGAAGATTTCAACAACTCCAAATCCCAAACCACGCTGCAACTTCTACCAGCCTTTGCCGTGGCCATGAGGCACTGCCTCGAGTTCCCACCACACTAAAATTACATTGCTGCTTCTCCCTTATAAAGGGACAGCATTTAAGTTTATTACCAGATGGCACATCTGAATTGATCAGGGGCTTTCCTGGATCCTTCTTCATATTCCCCACTTCTTTTCTTTCAAAATAAGCTCTTCAGTCTCCTCTCTAACAACCTGAAACATCTGTACCTAAGGCCTCTGCTAAGGCTCCAGGCTTGGATCTGCTGACACTTCTGGGAAACAACTCATCAATTAGAGTACAATTCCCCTGGCTGGTATCTGCTGGATTTGGTCTGTATGGCTTCAGAACAGGTTCAGCAGACGCGGCTCATCCTTCTGGTGAGCTGCCACATCTCCAGTAGGATCCCTCAAAGCACAACAGGATATGGTCCATCATCGGTATTTCTATGATGAACTTAAACTCAGTGGGACAGAGAGGATCCAGGGGAATGAGTCACTCCAAATGTCACAGGTGGCCAGTGCTGCACCAAAAGCCTAAAAAGCAGCAGCCTCGGGCTGTATCAGACAGGGCAATACCACAGGATGGAGAAGCACCAGTGTCAGCAGCAGAAGACATCTGCATAAGACCTTGTGGGCAAGGGCTCCTGCCTGGGCACCTCTGCTCAAGAGCAAGGAGCTGAAATTGAAGTGATGAGAGAAATGAGAGCCCACTTCATAGTGGGAAGCTAAGAAAAAGTTTGGCATTTCAATCGCACAAAATGGAGGCTGATGGAGATGAGTGTTGCTGTCTATAAATACAGCAGAGAAACAAACACCCAGGAGAGAACAACGCTGGCATTTCACCAAGCGATATGAACCAGCTATGAACTAGATTAAATTGGTACCAACAGCCTCATTCTGAGAAGTCCAGTCCCGAAACCATTTCCAACTGGAGGACTGCCGAAGGAACAACTTGCTTCTTTTCAGATAAAGACTCGTTGCCTAATCAAAGTAGGTCACTGTGGAACACAGCAGCCAGTAACGAATTACGGGCCACAGAAGATGCCCTCCAGCCAAAAACTCCATCAGGACAGATGCAGGGCACCGCAAACTCTTTGGCAGAGCATACAGACCTGGAGCAGTGCTGGAGTATAGCACTGCAAACAACACCACACTGTTGCCTTCTCATCCATCAGCATGGCCAAATGCAATCCTTCTGGAAGGTGAGCATGCCAACTTGAACAGACTTCTCAGCGGGTCCTACCAAAACAAGATGCTCTTCTAGAGCTACCCGCCTGTCTGGACCCTAACAAAACATTCCTCATCGTCCGGCGTGCTGGGTCAGCTAGAAAGCGAGCATCAGCAGTCATCGTGCTGCAGCTTCTTGGCAGTCCTCTCTCCCCTTCATCCCCACCTCCTGAGGATGCCATTGCCCACATCCTCTCCTACGTTAGCCGAGCTGAGTGAGCCAGAGTTCAGGAGTGTTGAACTCAATCAGTAAATAACACCTCAAAAATGCGACCCCCTCCTTTCTAACTAATTTAGAAATAACTGGACAGCCTATGTCCCCACTTAGCAAGTGCCTTCAGTTCAGCTGAGCCCACCTTTCGTGTCTGGGTGCTACGCTACCCCCCAGATTTCCGCACTGAACCACGCAGAGTCCAGAGGGGTCCAGTGCTTCCTTCATTTGGGGCAGTCACACATTCAAACGGAGTAAGACAATGGATAAGACTAATTTCAAGTACTAACATTAGGAAAAAGCCTGAAAATAGGCTCCAGAAAAAGGACATGTTTATCATGCAAAAGTTCCTCCAAGTCAGTATTTCTCAAACAGGCAAACACTCCCATCAAGCAGTACAAATAACTGACATAATAGCGCAGAAAGCAAGCTAGAGTTAGAAAACTGTGGGAGCAGGTGATGAAAAGGAGAAGCTGTTATCTGTTCACATCAGAACAATCTGCCTCGGTCCCTATTTTCTTTCTGTTGACCACACCACGTTATTCAGTTTAACTGGCCCACAGAGTTAACGTCAAGAAGTTTTGCCCAAATCAAACGTTCAAGTATGTCACCAGTTTTGGGCAAAAATATTTGCTTCTTTCTTCAGTTGAGAAACAAAATAAGGAAACAAATAAACAAATAAAAGGCACACTTGCCATATTGTCTTCTCCTAGGCAGCCTCCCCTGGTTTCCAGGCTTTCTGACCAGCCTGGGGGTACCTCTACCAGTCCAGCCTGGACAGCCAAAACTGGTCGGTCAAATTAATTATTTTTTCAGGTCAACATGTTCATAACACGAATATAACTCACAGCAGACTTTGATAGAGGAAGAAAACTTGCATCCCCTTCCAGGGAGTTTGCTCTGCAAGGAGAACTAAGCCAGTTTACCTTCAGGAGCCTTAACACCACACCTTCATTTGCCCACCAACTTCTGCCATCCTGGAAAGCTGGAGCTCACACGGTTTAAGCTACCAGGCCACACAGGCTAATCTAGAGAAGCTCACCTGCCCTTCCTCTCCCAATCAAAATCTGATAATCCAAAGATTAAGGGTGCTCCCCAACACAAACATAAAAACAACAAATAGACAGAAGGCATGCAGAGAAAGACATTTAATCCGGATCAGATTTAAGAGGGACACCTTTCAGAGATGTGACAGCAGCTGAAGGGTTCCACAGCCATGCATCACCCGTAGTGACTTTCAACACCAGGATTTTGAGCAGAGCCTCTTAGAGGACTTACTTGGGGACACACAGCCTGGGCAGTGAAGACAGGACTTGAAACCACACCTCTAAATCCCAGTATCATCCATCGCCTGCAGCCAACAGTCATGCGTCTTGATTCATCCTACCCGACACTGACAAGCAACACAAGACGTAACTGAAGGTGAACGTGCCAGGCTCTTGCAACACCTACTTTCAAGTTTAGCAGAGAACCACCCTTTCAGTCTGTTAGAAAACCGTAAAAACCCAAACCCTCAGCATCCCGTTACAGTTCAACATCCTGAACTTGCCGTTCAAAATTTCCACTCAAGTTCAAAAGCAGAGCGGGATGAAAACACCTTCCCTGGCCATCTTACTTCCAGCCTGGGAACGGTGCTCTTTTAATACAGTCTAATTTATTCTGAAAAAAGTAGTAATTAAATACACAAAACCAAAGTACACAACCTGAAAAACACCCTCCTGTCTAGCACAGCAAGCACTTTAAGACACTTCTATTAGCTCATGCTGCTAATTTTTTTTTTTTTATAATTGGGGGAAAGCAGAGACAACCTACAAAACACACAACAATGTTAAGCTGAAAATGTTCCATTGGAGGGGTGGGGGGGAAGGCAGATCAAATGCATTAGGTAACATGTTCTAATAATTAAGTTCATACACAAGTTGTTTGAAACGTAAATGTATTATTTGAATGCCTATGTATGACTTTTTAAAAATCAAACAAGTGTTTAGTACCACTAAAAAGCCAGCACGTTAAATCTATCCAGACTGAGATTCAAAAATTCACTGAAACATATGTAGAAAAAGCTCTGAGGGGAAAAAGAAAGGGGAAAAAAAAAATAATAATCAATGGTCACCACCCAACCCACCACACACCTCTACACAACCAGCACCAGGTAAACTGGGGATTGCAAAATCAGCCAGAATAATGGCCCCTCCCAGGCCAGAGGGGGTTGTTTCTGAACAGGTCAAACATCTTGGTACTGTAGTGGCCTGGAAAAGGACTGGAAAAGAAGCGCTAGCAAGCTCCAGCAAGGGAGGCACTCGAGACTCCGATACCAACGGTCTTACAAGCAATAAGCCAGCCTTACAGTTATTACTTCAGGTAAGTTGTATCTTTCCTTATTTAAGGAAAACCTCGATATACTGCCATAAAAAAGGGCAATAAAAGACCCCTGTGATTGCAGGGAACGCAGCAGATCGTAGCTGGAGAGGGGGACAAGCCCTCCCCGTGCATGTGCGAGGAACAGACTGAGGTCAGTAGGAGCGGTCTGAGTCACCCCAGGAGAAGCCCAGGGCCCTTCCAACACAGCCCAACGGAAAGAAGCCGACAGCAGTGCCCTCAAAACACAACTCAGCCACAAAAATCCCCAAACCATGCGCTGAACCATGGCAACTCCTAACGTATTAATGTAAGGACATATGACTACAGGGGTAACTCACGGATAAGACCCATTTTCCAACATCATTCTCCTGCGCTGATAACTCTCGCCTGGCAGAAAAAGGGGCACCCCCCAGTCTTGGGGTAACAGGTACACAGAGACCGTGCTCCGGAAAACCTCAAAGAAGTCAGGTTTGTTTCAAATTGGCCGGTATGTTTTAAATTTAGCTGCAGCAGCTTAAAACCCCAGTTTCTAAGCGATTTTTAATTTTCTCACTGCATTATTCAACAGCAGCATCATTTTATCAACTGTCCAAGTACTACCCTCCAAGCAGCAATATCCAACAGCTTTTCTGTAATAATGTTTTTCAGCATAACTAGAGCAGAAAAAAAAAAAATTCATATTGACAGAAAATGGCTAAAGTTTTCTGTACCAAAGTCCATCTTAATTTTTCATTTGAGATTAAATGCCATATAACTCTTTGGAACCAATAAATCAAATATTGTGGACCCACCCTGCACGCATTTTTATATTATTTAACATTTCACATGCATAAAAATTTAAACAATGAGTTTCAAGCCAGAGTGGCCAAATCATATACTTTCTTCATTTCAATGACAAAGGTGAATATAACTATTTCCAATGGGTCTGGGAATCCATAGATGCATGCAAAGAAAGCCAGGAAAAAAAACAAAACACACCACCCAAATCAAAGTACCTACAGAAAATAGATTTTAAACTGCATTTCTGCATAGCAATAAAACAACATGCTGCTTGGAAACATCCTTCCGCTCCTCTAACATCATGGCGGTATGAATTACTGCCAAAGTAAACTTCAGAGATCTGTTTGCCATGGAGGAAAACCAAGCAAACTGAAGTTCTATGCGCAGAATCGAGAGCGTGAAGGTTTGTTTCCCTCAGTGCCAGGTCATTTCAAACTTTTCTGTCTACACATTTTATTGTGCTTGCAAAACCTTTGGGGAAAAAAAAAACCACCAGACAAAAAACTGGAAGATTAAAAATTTAAAAACCCCACTCCTAAAAATACTAAAAACCCCGCTAACTGACCTGTGTAACTCTAAGTGCAACATTCTTTCTGCTCTATCAGCCTACTCCCAAAAGGCTGGCATCTGAAAGCAAAATATTATTTCACGTAGCTCAGAGAGATGGCATGTTTTTTGAAAAAACGTTTGTATGAAATCCAGGAAAAAGATGTGTTTACAATTTTAATAAAAGTAAAACACAAATTATTTAATCTATACTCTTAAATGGCAGTTTCTGACCATTAACAATCATAAATACAGATAAGAACTTTTATTCAACTATCATGCTAAATCTCAAGTTTCTGTAAGCAGCCTGATAAAGCAGCCCCATTACTCCTCCCTTCCTTATCTGTTATCTAAAAACCACAGACAATATCATTTCAGACACTAGAAAAATACTTGGAACTTTCTACACCGTGGCTCAGTCTCCCCAACGGATCTCTAGGCGCAAACAAAAGTTCTCCTCCTCCACCCTTGTCTTCCATTCAGGCTTTCTGCATTTCCATGGTTCTAGGTCCCCAGCTTCAGCACACAGACATCTCAGCAAAGAGCAATTTCTGAAAATGACTTCAGAAAGTTTATGTTACTTATTCAAGATATTTCTGGTGATATTTTTCCTAGAAGCCTTAGGATTTAAACTCAAAGTGCAAGGTCAGACTCTTAGCTGCTGCAGGACTGGGGAGAAAGAGAGGCTGACTTTAATGAGATTATTAGACAGCAAACTTTCACTAAGCATTTAATTACAACATTAAATTCAAGCATAAATTCAGTGCTTCGTAACCACATTCCGCTGGGACATGGCCCCAAACCTGAGGAAATCAATAGGACTATTTCATTCTCACTTCCCATGGACTTTTGGCGCAGGTGGTATTTGACTACAGCATTTTTCAGACAAAAACTCGCCTGCCCTTACTGCACCTGCAGAAACTGCCCCGAAACGGCAATCGCAAGGCAGCGTCGGCTCTGCAGGCCACGGCGCTCGCAGCCGAGCGACCCATGAACCAGCTGGCTGAACATCAAAGCGCCCACAGAGCTCCTGCGCCTGCCTGTCAGGCTGGTTCGCAGAAGAAAAAGAAACGAGCAAGGAAATATTTCCCACCCTGTGTGGGTTTGGATTTTTTTGTTGTTGTAAGTCAGGTAATTTCTTCATTTTATTCCTACCTGGGCCAGGAGGGGAGGGGGCAGGGGGGAAAAAAAAAAAAAAAAATCCTACCACACTGCTTGTTCTCCAGCTCCTGCAAGGCAGCTGCCGGAGCCGACGTGCAAACGCTGGCACCACAAGCGTCCATCGCTCTGCACGACTCCTGCGGCTCCGAGAAGAAAAAGGACCCAGAACTTACCCGGGGAATTCATGCTTTCACGTTTCAATCCAGCAAGGCAAGAGCTCCCTAGGAACTGTGCTGCTGATGGCCGCAAACCCAAGACTAGACAGAAAGGTCTTGGTAAGCCCCGGCTTCCAGAAACTGCACTTCCACTCCTACCATCCACCTCCTAACCCCGCCGCTGCATTTGCGGCTGCCTTTGTTAGAATACTTCTGCAAATGAAAACAGATGAGTAACTATTGCTGCTTTAGCAAACTCCCAAGCCCATGGTCACTAATAATAGCTTTGTTCCTTTTATTACTAAACAAAACCAAAAAAAAAAAAAGTTTCAATGCTTGTATAAAATGCACGTTGCTGAGTGGTTTCTTTCATTGATCCGGCGCCGTTTCCCGGACGAGCTTAGGCCCAGGTCTCTCGAACAATTTATGTGGATCAACACGACGCAGAGCAATCTCCGGCTTTTTGAGGGGACATCCCTCACAAAAAAATTAAAATAATCAAGTTTTGTGCTCCTTCACTTTAGATATGAAGAGTTCAGTTGAAATTAAAAACAAAAAATCCAACCTGAAGAGAGACATTCCCACTTTTTGCACAAACTTCAACTCCAGCGCAGACCTGCGCTCTCTGTTACGCGGCACCGCGGAGCTCACAGGCTCAGCAAGGCCGAGGTGCTTCGGCCGGCCGAGCTCCCGGCTCCCCGCCGGCACACCGGCACGCCGCCGCTCCCGGAGCAGCGAGGTGGGACGGCAGGGCAAGGGCAGCGTGCGGGGAGAGAAAGCAGAGAAGGGCGACGCGAGAGGAAGAAAATGGAGACGGTACGAAGCCACGGCTGCAAAGTGACAGCGGGAGGATGAGGAGAAGAAAGCCTTCCCTCGCAGAAACCCTGACCTGCTTCACCACTGATACGGAGAGGGGAAAAAAAAAAAAAAAAAAAAGGCAGAAAAACCACCACAAAAATACTTTTGTTAAAAAAAATCAGATTTTTCTCCTTAGAACTTAATCAATTACAGGAACTCCTAAAAGCAACAAACATAACTGGCTTGCAAACCACCCCTTTTTATCAGATATTCTGCCGCGCTCCTGCCTGACCCAGAGCTACGCGGCACATCCCCCTTGGCCCAGGACCTGCCACAGCCTCACGCCCGAGCGGAGGCTGTGCCTCTTGGCTTCCCCGCTCTGGCACGCAGGGTCTCACGCCGACCTCGGATCAGACCACGGCATCGCCAAGCCCAGGGATGCCGTTAGCCAGCACGACATTCCTCAGAAACGGCTCCGAGCCGCTGGGCTCTGGTCATCTGTGCTTGGAAGGCGAGCAGACATCAAGGGGGGGAGAGGGGGAAATAAAAAAAAAATATATATATATTTTTGAATGTCTAAAAGTCAGGCCACAGCGTTTTCCTCTTGTTAACATCCTGAAGCTTCCAGTGCTTTTCAACTTATTAACTTCTATTCTTGAGTCGACTGTTGCTGAGTAACCTCGAGCATCGCGTGGCGAGGGTTTCTGCAGAGGAAGTAAGCAGGCCAGAAGCAGCGCAAGCATCCCCTTGTTCTTGTGCGAGCCCTTGTTTTTTTTCCAGTTTATTTGAACAATGGCACCATGAAACAGTTTACAATAATGGCTGTTACAAAATAGGAAGCTGAATTATTAGGCAAGCTCCATCTGCGTAACACAATCAGCCTGGGGAGGATGTGACAGGCAGGACGAAGACAAAGGGTGGCACTCGGTGACCCCCGGCATCTCTCTGGGGACTCGGTTTCTGCAGCTGAGTTGCTCCCGAGCTGCAGTTTGCTTTTGCTCGCTGACGAGATGCGCTGTTCCTATCACCGTGGCAGCCACGCGCTTCCCAAGAAAGCGGATCACCAAGCGTGCACGCAGAAAGCAAACACTTGGGAGAGGCTGGGATGAGAACCTTACCTGAAAATAAGTTTCAAAATGGAAAAGCAAAGCTTTGCATTTAATCTTTTTTAGTGTACAAGAAGTATACACAGCAGGACAGGTAAATCGTGAGTTAGTCTTTAAGCATAGCTTTTGCAAACCAACAAAACATAACTGTTAAAAGTGGTCTTTAAGTAGCACCAACATTATTTTGGTTGCAAAGTTCAAAGGCAGAGATTCCTACAAGCCTGCTGAGAGCATCGCTGGGACCAGCTCTGGAGTGACATCCTTTGGGCCAGATGCTCAGTAACCCAAGGCAGACACCCGCCATCCTGTCATTACAGTAACCCTACTGAAACTATGAAAATCAGGTCTAAGTGCTCGTCTGAGCAACACTTCTGTAGATAACAGCAACACAAGCGACTGAGCAACAGCAATACGGGAACCTGTAAGTGAATCATTAACGAGCAATGATTCCTCCGTTACTCACCCTGGACACAGAGTTACTGCGGGTAAGATTTGTTTCTAAAAAACGGGAACAGCCAACAGCATGAGTACCAACGCCTTCATCAAAGCTCAACACAACGTAGAAAGGAAAGAGGAAGGCACGGCTATCGGTCTGTCTTTGCCCAAAAGAGCCGTTCGGCGAGGAAGGCTCCAAGGAGCAGAGCAGCAGCGCTGGGACCAGCATCGCACACCATCTCCTTCCTCGGGTCAACTGGCTGATGGTTTTGCATTACACCAAGAAATTATTAACTCATTCTACAAAAGCTATACATCTGCCAGACTAGTGACACAGATCAATAGCCAACAAGCTAAATGTCAACAGTTTGACCTCTAGGCAAGAGTTTCCATCCCCCTTTACCCACATTCTACAGTAAATACTGCCAGTACCTTTTCTCCAAGCACCTGCAGTCTATGCTACTGAAAATCAGCAACAGGAGAACGGAGCTGACATGCTCAGCCAATCTTTAGGCAAGATTAGCAAGCAGTTAAAGCTCTTGTACGAGGAATTTTAAGTGCTCTAGGACTTCATGCCAAACAACAGCTAGTCAAGCACTGGAATTTATGTTTTACAATTCTGTTCTATACAGAAACAGAAGACAAATTTAAACAAAAGGTTTATGAAGCAGGGATTCAAGCAATTACCAAAACATCTATTAAAGCTTAAATACTAATACATGCTGAGAGAAATTCTGCATCCAAAAAGCACATGAAAAGCATTCTGATCATTTCCTACCAAAAATGTCGAAGTTGATGCATTCCAACAAAACATTTCAATTTCAACCAAACTGGGGGGTTTCAATCACTTTTTATTGTTTTGCTGGCAAAACACAATTAACAGTTGTGTTAATTGCACCCCAGCCAGTTTGGGTGCAGCACAGCCAGGGAACGCTTTCAACGACCAGAACCAAATCTCAGCCCCGAAAGCAAACGAGTGCTTTGCCACTGATTGCCCACAGCCAGACCCACCAGGACAGGTAGCAGAGAACACGGCTTTTGTCGCAAGAGTGGGTCCTGTAGTCCCAGCTTCTTCATTCAGCTGCCAGGAAAACCAGACAGAATAACAGGGAAAGCCACGCATTTCATGAGGGTAAGCGTTACAACAAGAGGAGAATCTTGGGTTTCAGTGCAACAGGAAATAAAGTAGATTTTGTAAACAGCCACAGCAACAATTGCACAGCTTGCATGGGTTTGATAATATGGGTTGAAATTAATTTTCATAAACACACTAACTGGAGCAGGAAAAAATCTCACAATGAACAAAGCAAATAAAAAGTTAAATAAGGCAACTGAAGCCTGAGCTACAGTTTCAGACTGATCTGCTGTTCATATAAAGAACACTCTAGTTGGAGATTAGGGGTGAGAAATAAGAACTCATTAGCTCTTCTTCAGGGTTCATGATTCAAATCTGACAAAACACACACTTCAGTGTTTCCAAGCTTAAAGAAAATTCCAGCAGGGTCATGGAAGATGCTATTTATAGCTGGCTTAATCTCTGTGCACTCAAACACAGCTTTTGTACATACACATATTTTGTTAGCACTTAGAGACAAAAAATAATCTCTGTTACTGAAAACTTAATCATCCACAAGTTCTGAAAGTGCAAATGGAGTTTTTCCTCTTAATATTAGCTGCTCCTGACTGAACTGCACCGAAAACCAGCCTATAGCTTTTCCAGCCAAAACTGTTACAGGAAAAAAAACAGGTCCTGGAAAATATTCAGTGACAAAACCGAGAAGGAAGAATGTGGAAAGTTACCAGCAATTAATTTCTTCAAAAGGAAACAAACTCTTCCCACCCTCAATGTACCTGTCGGTACAGCTGAGGTTGTTCTGAAACCGGGAGGATCCAGGCAGTGAAACCCATTGGGAAGCGCTCGGCACTGGCAGCTGGAAGGAATGCCAATGGCTACGCAGCCCTGGTCTTTAAGGTCATTCTGCAAACGTAAGCATTGCTAAGCTCTCTGATAAACAGAAAATACATCAGAAATCAATGGTCCTCTGCTCTGCCTTGGTACTTGACTGGCTGCTAGCTGCAAAGATCATTTAGGTCTCAGGCTATTAGAAGAGGGCAAAGCAAACGGGTCAGACACTGGTCTAATCTACCCTAGGATCGGGGAGAGGTGATGGCACGGCTCCCGTGCCAGGCAAACGGTGCCTCACCAAACTGACTGCCTTCTGCGGCGAGATGGCTTGCTCAGCGGACCAAACCGCAGAGTGGCGACTGCTCTTTAGCTGACAAGGTGTGAGGAACTCTGGACAGACTGCCTGGCTCTACTGGCAGTGGCCAGCAGGTCAGCCCACATCGGGAGGGTGGTTAACAGCAGCAGCAGACCTGGGGGGGTGGGTAATCAATAGTGGTATCAGCATTGTTAAACATTTTCATTCGTGATCCTTGGGAGGTAAGCAATGCTTGACTAGACAAGGCTGCTCAGAGCCTTGTCCAGCTTCAAACTTGAACACTGAGCCATGGAGTTGGACCATGGATCCCTTCCAACCCAAATTATCTTTGGTCCAGAAACACTGAAGTTTAGTCTTTGTCTTTTAAATTACTGATCGTATACTTAAAAGCATGGAAAAACAGAAGTTAGAAAGGTTTCATCTATGGCAGATGGTATCAAGAATCATGTAGCCCAAGCCTGCGTCACCGCTTGGAAAGATACACAAGAACATTTGCAAAGGTCTTGCTGCAACTGCAACTCTTCAACAACTGCTCTGTGCAGGTATTGCTCCACACAAGCCATTTACTCACAGGGCCTTTGTTGTTACATTCTTTATTAATCCATAGAAGTAAGTTTGTCGAACTACTGTAGTTTTCAGACATTTAGAGCTGGAATGTTCCTATCAGCCAAACCGTTTTAATAGAATTAGAGATTTCATGTAAGCCTTTAACAATGTTGACAACTACTAAAATTGTTAGCTGAACCAAGAAACCATTGAACCCTTACACGTTCTCATCTCCCCATCAAGCATGCCAAGTACAGAGCGCCACGTGGAGACACCAAATGTCCCTATCTACCTTCGTAACACATGGATGGATCTAAACTGACTAAGGGAACGGTGAGCAGCTGAAGCCCCCTCCTTGCCCCACAACAACACGCTGGCGAGTCAGCCCTCAGCATTTTCCCTGCTCAAATCCAACGCGTGAACACACAGAGGTTGTTTAGCACACTGCTATTCTGCAATAGTGCCAGTGCCCAAGGTCAGCTTTACTAACCTTCAGTGAGTTTAGGAAAAGATGATAGGTTGGAGGAGCATGGCAGAGCATCTTCACCAAATGCTACTGTCAGTGACAACTCCACATTATTGACACGCTGCATTTAAAGCTTTGAGTTAATGGCTATTCAGCATTGAAAACAGAAGTACTTTACCAAGTACATGCATTGGAAAAAATTAAGCAGAATCAGAATCTCTCCTTGTTCGTGCTTTTACAAGTGATAGAAACCTTCTAGCAGTCATAATTCATAACCAGCCGTCATTTCTCTTAAGGTACGCCTCAAGGAAACTTGATGTACATCCAAACTTCTGCAAGCTTGCTGCTTTCTGTTGGATGCACCTTTCATTTTCCCTAAGTGCAAATCATGTTCTGGAAAGGCTGCAGCATGCCGGCGGTACTTAAAATAGAAAGGCCTGTAGCTGGTGATACTGCAGATATAAATACAGCTATCGGTATAGCGGTGGGAGTAATAGCAGTGACACAGACCCAGAGCAGCCCCGCGGCCAAGCTCTTCTGGCAAGCTGCTGGCGGCTCCCTAAAACCCAAGGAGAAGAAAGGGAACAGCCGTTTCACTGTTTGAATGGGCATAATGCAAACAAAATGAGTTGTGGCAAATTCACGGCACAGTTCTAACCCTCCGGCTTCAGCATTACTAAATTTAGGAGTTTCAGTGCATGAAGGGAGGTAAGAGAGCTACAGAAGTGCTTCAGTACGGTAACGGTTAGAGAGCGAGCTGACTGCAAATCTGTGCGATTTTGACCTTGCGGTACAAAAAGCCAGAAAGCATTTGCAGTTGGCAGCTGGGGCATCGTGTCTAACTGCAGCTTTCGTATGGCCAGGGAAAAGCACAACCGTGGCTTTCTGTAATAGCAGACTTCCGAGAAGCACACAAACACCAAACCAGGAACCTCACAGAAAAAAACTGGACTGAGAAAGGCTTAGCCGCCAAGCTAGAAAATCCTATGAATCTTCAAGTCTGCTTAAAAATATGAGATGTCAAAATTATCAAAGCACACCACCAGTTAGAACTGTGTTCAAGTCTAATATACTAATGTCATGTTTATTTTTGTCCCTGACTCCAGACTAGGTGTTCCAGCTATATTTGTGCTTCTTGTAGCATTTTAAAGGAAACACAGGCACTGACTGAGCAGAGTAGCAGAGGGTGTATTAGATTATCTACTCCAGAGAGCAGCCTTGGTGGATCACCACGTTCATAAGCAACTGCAGGTCAACAGAAAGAGCAAAGCATACATTGAGGAATACTTTTACAAACATTTTTGAAGTAACTGTTTCTATTGGACTAAGAACAAACAACGTTCAATAGGTTTTAGAAGAATTTAGTGAGCCTTGTTTGGTAAACTAAATGAAAGAATTATTTCAAAAAGTTCCTCTAGTAGGTGACTAAGCCTTTAGACATGCGGTGACCCAGCCAGCGGTCAGAGCCACTCGAGCACACCGTCCATCTGGCCGTGTCATTCGAGCCATCGGGCACTGCAACACATACATCCCGACCAGGCTTTCCCAAACCTCCGAAGAAATCATTCACCACCTCTCTGGTTACTGCTGAACACACTGCACAGAGTGATGGTGGGGACAGGGGAGACACCAGGGCCCCAGCACTTGCCTCCCATTTCAGCTGCATTACTGCTGCTGAGAATCCAAGTATTAATTTCTAGTTAAAAAACAGAGACAAGACAGCAAGACTTAGGACAGAAATAATAAATAGTGCCCATATGTTGGAAAATAAAGAATGGATGACTTCAGTTTAGCTGCTTGATCTCTACTTATGGTGCACTGTCACACAAAATACTTCACTTGCAGCATTCTTCTTGCAGCCAACACACACTCCAAAACAAAAGGACGTTCACCACGTTATTACCAAGGGTTCAAATTTCAGGTGGAAACACAAGTTGAACTTCTGATGAAGACAGAAGAGAATGCTCCCAAAGGATGGCTATTCCTGCAACAAGTAACACCTTCCAGTAGCAGCAGTCTAGCTTTATGGACAATTAAATTATGGTGCTTGCACTCAGAGAGGGGCTCATCCATTTCAGGGCAACATTACCTCAGGCAGGCGAAGTCAGACCTGGAGTAAATCTGCTTATTATTTTCTAACAAATAAAAGTATCGTGTTACCAAGGCTTGTTTAAAGTCATTCCAAATAGACCAAAAAGTGGTAAAGAAATAATACCCATGCAAATAATTTGTTTTATTTCTAAACCTCACCAGGAAAAAATAAGCCCATCACAAGGCCACAGGGCCAAAATTACCAAATTCAAAGTATTCCGAGAAGGAGCCTAGCTAACAGTTTGGGACATTTCACACACACACACACACACACACAA
>Ga0181612_163679_pt1 | contig 18560 bp, 9 predicted proteins | sample HoacroProtozoa21_FD_119630 | JGI IMG/M metagenome (GOLD analysis project Ga0181612, IMG submission 119630) | Hoatzin crop microbial communities from Cojedes, Venezuel. Combined Assembly of Gp0051906, Gp0051904, Gp0051908
GGCATTTACACAAGGAGAATTGAAGGCTTTTATAAATTAAGACACAAATCAATACAAGCTCTTAGCAGATGGGGCCTTAGTAGGGTTCCACAGCAGCATCGTTCCACACCCAGCAAACTCTTTCAGCTGAATAACTGGTAATGCAGAAGGAAAGGTTTACTTAAGAAAGTCAAGAATTGGAGTCACCCTCGGCACCCAACCTTTCAATGAGCACTGTACCTGCCTCACTGAGAGGCTAAACAGTCAGGACTGGGTCTGCACGCAAAAGGTCACTTAAACTGCTTTGTGATATCAGACTGCAAGCAATGTGATAGCTCTGTTTCACTTCTCTCCCCAGGCTAAGATAAAAAGGCTGTAACACAGATGGCTTTCCCTGTCAGCGGCACCATGGACTGGGGAAGACACGGATGGGAGGCAAATTCAATTTGGCATGCACTCAGGTCAGCAGCGTTCTCCAAAGGAGACACTTCTCAGCCTCCGCTGTACCAGTGCTTGCTGTCAGCAGTGCAGGTAGAGAGGCAGAACCAGCCTGCGAGACCAGCACTGGGCAGAACTGGCTGGAGCACAAAGCCTTGACTCCTCAGTTACGAAAAGACCCTCCCTACCTCCATGCAGATGTAGCCCACAGTTGGGCCAACATGGGACGGCAGACAACAGTAAAATGTATGGTTTCACATCTCCTTGTTTCCAGATAATGCTCTTTTTATTCACCTTGGCTGGTCTTCATAGATAAACGCTCTTCACAAAGAACTGATCATTATTTGAGACACTTACAGCAGAGGTCTCCCACCCTGACCCATTTGTTTTCCTAATCCACCTAACTTGCACACTGAGAATTGATGATAGGGTGGGGGTTTTTTCCAGATTTAATGAAATCAAAGTTTGTCTTCAGAGATTTCGGCAAAAGAACCTTTCAAGCATCTATTTATAGAGCAGCGCATGGGGATCTGTAGCAGCCAGAAGGAAAAAGGAATGAATGATAAATTACCCAACATGAACCTCCTTTAGAACAGTAACCTGCAACAGAAAAAATGGATTATGTCCCTGTGCTATTCCTTGCTCTACAAAGGCTCAGCAAAAGGATTTGTCCCCTTAACCAAATTAAAAAAAAAACTAGGGCCTTGAATTTTTTAATTTTTTTTTAAATCAAAGAAGTCTCAAAAGGTCCCAACAGCTCAGCGTTCTTTAGCTGACAAACAATAGGCTACTATTATGAAGACCTTTCTTCCCAGCCATTATATTTGAATCGGCACTTGCCTGAAACAAAAAAAGACAAAAAATTCTGTTAGTCTTAATTAAAACCATGCCTTGCTTGGCTGGCACGGGTTCTGCTTTCATGAGATTTATGAGTTCATGATCCTGACATCTTGCCATGAGTTCTTTCTGGAGAAAAAAGGAACAGTGAAAATAATGACTGAAATTCTAAAGTAAAATCATGAGGGAAGAAAAATTTTCTATGGTTTATCAGTCTACTCTTCACCAGTGCTCCAGAAAATTACACACTTCTCTGCCACTCCCAGAAAAGAGCAAAAGGCTGCTAGACAGGAGAACAGTTCATAGGAAAGTATAGCCTTCTTCCTTAGACGTCCCTTGTCTAAATTACCAAGGACAGTATTCCCTGGGTACACACAAGCAGCAGCAGCAAGCCACAGAAAGGCTTGGAGGCTTTCTCTTCTGTATGCAAAGCTGACGTGGGTCAAAATGTAGTTGAGAGACTCCTTCGCATAACAACGAACACTTACAGACACCTAACATGGGATTTCAGCTTTTTCTACTTGAAAGCAGTGACAGATTTAACAAACCACTTGTATTAGCTAAATGAGTGATTGTAAGCAAAATTTAATCCTTCAATCCTGAAAGCAGTGGGATGCGCACGCTGGCATGTTGCCTTACCCTTGGTAAAGGCTTTGAAGCAAACAGCTGATTCCTGAGAAGCGGCTGACAGGTAAAATTCATGTAAATATTAAAAATTGCCATACTGAGTCAGGTAGCAAAGCCCAGCTCAGTGACCCTACTTCAAAAGTGTCTAGAAATGGGAGCTCAGGTAACGGTAGAAAAGCAGACAAGAATAAAATGATACTGCCCCAGAAAGAACTCTTAGTTCCAGCCACATGCAGCTCAAGATGGTATGTGAGGCAGAGGTGGTATCTGTATGATCAGTAACCCATGATGGAATTTTCTTCCTTTAATTTGTATAACCATTGCTTTAAATTCACATAACATTTTAGGTTATTCCACAGCTTAACTAAGTTACACACGAAGCAGTATCTCTTTGGTTTGACCTTATCTGATCTTCTGATGCACCCTCTTCTTGTAGCTCCTCTTCATCTTCTCTATGACATTTAATATTTTTTACAAATTCTTGTATATTCTCCGCCCTCTCTCTTACAGCCTGAAGACTTGTCATGTATATAAACGTTCCTCATAACACCTCTGGTTCCATGCCTTCAGACATTCTTGCAGCCCCTTTCTGAAACTTGCCTAGTTCTGCTACAGCGTTTTGAATTTTCTAAGCTCTGGATGCACAGCAAATGAAAGACCAGGTTAATTAATGCAAAAACTTACCTTGCCTTTGGGAATCAGTTTCAAGAGAAGATAATACACTATTTATTGAGGGAGAGGGATTAAGAAGCAAATAAAAAATAAATATTATAGGTGGGTAAAAGAAGTTCCTCTTCAGACCCAGAGACTTGAATGATTTTAAACACCACAACTAACAGTTCAGTTGGTGTATTTTAAATATTTCATCTAGAGTGGTACAGCAGCATAAACAGTAAAAAAAGAAAGAAAATAAAGAAAACCAACAACTTCACAACAGAACCACTGTAATGTTGCTGTGGAAACATTAAGGTATATGCAAATCCCAGGCCTAGTGATGCAAAAGGATAGGGGTTATTTTGTGCACGTGTGTGTGGGGTAGTTGCACATGTAGTCACATCCCTGACTGTGATGAGTGGAGAATGAACTAATATCCTAAGGGCTGGGGCAAGTTTTATAATGAGAACTTCAAATAGCTTTTTCTTATATTTTCCTTATATTATTTTCTGTAGGCAGCCTCCAATAATATTATGCTGTTACCACAGTTCTGGTGCCATTCAGCTTCTTGTGTTTCCGTTTTGTAGGTTTTTCAGAAAAGAAGTCTGAGGTATGGTCAGTGAGTACAGAGAAGCACTCTGAGAACAAGGAAAACCCATGTGGTCCTTCCCTCCAAGACTACCCTGAAACTTCAGCACAATAGAGAATACTCAACCACTGGAGCGTTGGTTTTTCAGGTGAGACAAAGAGCAAACAACCTGCCCACTTGATGAGCTTTACGCTTTCCAACGGAAGCAGAGAGCCGAGCTTCAGTACCCGGATAAATTCCTGTGCGGGTGGCAACTCTGGAAATTTGCCTCCACAGCTTCAGTTCAGACATTCCTCATTCCTCACCCTAGACTGTCGCATGGTGAACCTATGCAAGGTTAGTAACATTCCTGTGTTTCAGCAGCACACCAAGGAAAACGTCTCAGAATGCATCCTCTACAGTGTGTTCTACTTCTGTAAAGGAAACCCAGAATATTTCTGGTCTGGGAAAAGGGCAGTAAGATTATGAAATGGTGGGCGAAAGAAAAATTTAGACATCTTTCCTGAAGCTAGGAGAAAGCTTGCTGTGCTAAACAATTTAATAATTAAATTGAAGACAAAAACACCATTGTAATTAACATACATAGAACCAGCATGGCCTAGCTAATCTCATCCTGAAGAGATCGAATAAAGTAGCATGCGTTTTATGGAGCAATTTAATCTGGCAAGCAATTAATCGTAAGAGCACTAAGTCAAACGAATAGATTTGCCTTTAAGGAGATCACATTCATCACCTGTAATGTATTCTAAACTGCAATTTGTTAGCCAGCCCCTGAATTTTATAGAAGACATTTACTGTCTTCCTTTAGTGGAGAAGTGATCCCTGACTGACAGGAGGGAGTGGCATCAGTCTTTTTGAACCAGCTAGCCTGTTAACGCTAATAGGTTCCGAATCATTGATGAAGGAAGCAAATAACTTACAAAAAGCAGCTACAAGTTTTTACAAGCCTTACACTTTAGAAAACACTACAATGGTATTTACCAGACTATTTGAATCATGTCCTAATCTGCTGACCGACCTGATCTGACCCATCTCCGTAATTCCCTGGAGCTAGTAACATTACTGATGGGGACGAGGGGAATCAAACAAACATTTAAAAAACCAACCCTTGCTCACTGAGAACCTCAGCAGGCATCTCTTACCTGCACTCCTTCTGGCACGAGTCTGGGACTCTGGCTGTCTCCAACATCCCATACTCTCAGCTACAAGGTAATCCTTCCCAGACTAGTTTTAAATGGAACTAGATCCATTTAGATTGTGTTTTCCTAGCAGATCATAAAACTGCCCCAGACCCTCAGTGCTTTTAATGTTAGAAATCCTTTCACTTCCAACTTTTATTTATTCATGATACTCTCTCCCATTTGTTCACGTTACAAGTTTCCCTTTAGCTTCACAAGCTCTTCCACCTCGCTTGTGTTCCCCACTACATTAGTTTTCACTTCGCCGGACTGTGCAAAGCACGCACCAAGTGTCCTTTGGAAGGAAATGATGATTCCTGTTGTTTGTGTCTGCACCTGTCCCCATCCAAGTTTATCCTTCTAGAAGATGCATTTGAAGGCCGCCTCTCCTCCTGCGAAAGGCTTTCTGTTGAGTATTGTCCAATTTTATTGTATAGAGGGCATTATTGTTCTGCTTGAGTGCACAGTTTGGATCATGAAGATTACCAGGCTGAAAGAAATCAAAGCTCACAACCTCTAGGTGTCCTTGGGTCCAAACTGATTCCCCTCCAAACACAGCAAATGCTTTAAAAAACAAAAAAGTGTTACCAGACAGAAAAAAAGTGTCCTGAGAACCATTCAGTACATGTAAGTCTTAACAGGGACCACTAAACTTTACCAAAAGATATGTGGCAACATTTCACTTCATCTAGAAACCACACAAAATTTACCCAACTCAAGTGAGGCTACAGGCTATGTGTGAAACAAGCTCGCTAGAGAAACACAGCTTCTACAAGTGCCTTCCTGCCCCACTGTCACTCAGAATCAATTCAGAAGACAGATTTCTTCAGAGTAATGACAGGATAAGCCCTGCACCCAGCTGCTTTCAGTCCTCTTCCATCCTGGTAATTTCCCTTATGCTCCATTCAGATTGAAGGCATGAATGTAAAGTAGCCCCATGCCAAATCAAAATTAATTAAATAGTCCTGGAGATAAAGTGCAATGAAAAAAAGAAATATAAAAAAAATCCATGAGCTGTGTTCCAAACCAAGTTCAGTTGGTATCGTCTCATTCCACACACAGTTAAAACAAAACTCATACTAAACTGACTATGAGTAAATACTGCTTTACTGCACTGTCAAAAAAAGCATGGGGAAAAACTTGTAAAAACAAAATTAATCAAAATACAGATTTTGGTACTGGGGGCGGCAGAACACAGAAAAAAGATGGCTACGCTTGAGAAAAACTCCTGATGGTCAAGCCTTTAAACTCCTCTGATCTGAACCTAAGTGCACAGTACTGTTTCCCGATGCCTTCCTGCTATATAACATCATACTTACAATTAGACCAATACCACATTAAAATGACAGCAAGTGCAGGCACAATTCATTTAACAATTAATTTACCCTAGCTATCATTTTCACTTGTCATTAACTGCCTCCTAAATGCCCTCAATTTCATATAACCATAGACTCTTCCTTTAAACATACACACGGGGGAATATGCCATTACAGGCATTATTCAAAGAAATGCTTTCTGTCCCCATCATCAACCACAGCATTAATCATACTGAGAATAGCTTCCTCTCACAAATGACTGAATTACATAGTTGGATCTCATCAGCAGGATCCAAATAAGTTCACAGACGGCAGACAATACCAGGCATCTGCAGCAACACATACTGTGAGTCCTCTAAGTTGTCACCCTTTACTGATGTTTCAGAGGAAGAAAATAGATGCCAAGCACCACAAGCTCCCAATGATTTAAGGGTGTGCTCTACTCAGCATCTGTACCAGATAGACCCAGAGTTAACATATAGCACAGCGCACTCAAACAAAACAAGCTTTCTTGCTTCTTTTACCATTTGACCATGCAGTGAAGAGACTGCTCTCTAAAATCAAATGGGTTCGGTTGGAAAGGACCTTTGGAGGTTATGTGGTCCAACTTTATACTCGGCATAGCATCAGTTTGCTCACAGCTTTGTCCGGGAAAGATCTGAATAACTCCAAGGATGGAGATTGTACAACCTTCCTGAGCAACCTGTTCCAGTATTGGATCACCCATGTTAAAAAGAATTTGGGAAGAATCTCCCTTACTGCAATCTGACTTATTTTATTTCCCAGCTAAACTTAAGATCTTGGAGCAGTCTTGTTTTGTGGCTTCTTAATTTCTGAGAGAAGCTTATGCTGAGAGTGGAAGCCACTAAACAAGGAAGAACAATAGGTGCCACCCAGTGAGAACTGCAGAGTCTGCTCCTTCTACAAGGCTCAAGATGTCACACACGGGCTAGCCTCAAAGCAACCACAGCTTTCAAATGCTAATGAACAAAGGAACCAAGAACAACATATGGCAGACCTATCGTATCCTGAGTTTAGAAGGGATGTCTGCCTCAGACTAGCTCATCTCAAACGTCCATAACAAGTTAACGTCAAGCTCAAATTCCAAAGCAAACAGTGTTGCAAAATTACAAGGAGGGTATTAAATAATTATAAAAATGTATAAGTAAAAGCAATTGGCCTTTGTTCATGTGGCCTGCCTTGCTTAAGAGACTCCCTGTTAAGCCTTTTCAAACACCCCATAAAGGACATTATATAAAGTATATCATATTCACACCCCTCTGTCAGCAGCAAGAGCTTTACATTAATTAACATAACACACAACCTTCTGGAAGAAGGATCCAGTTTAAAATTCCTCATCCAAAGTGTGGGCAACATCACGAGTTTGTTTAGAATAAAAAGCATTTATCATGCCCTCAAAGTACTTACCAGCTATATTTTCTATAGCGGATAGAAGCATTTTTTTCCACAGTACCCACGGCCATCACTGAAATTCAGTGTTCTAAAGTCTGAAATCATCTTCCCTTGGCCACAAAGGTTGCATTACTTCCCAACCCACACAGACTCAAAACTTTCCTTAATCCATTAATGAGAAGAAAAATGTCACTGTAATTAACACACAAAGTGATGACCTAATTAATGACTAAAGCAGCAACATGAAAAAGCTTTTGGGCTTTCGAAGTCTTCTAGCAAAGTCAGGCAAAAGGATTGCCAGGGAGCTTTTAAGGTCATTCCACTTTTGGTCACCCCAAAATAAGACACATGTGAAACCATGTTTTCATATCGTATCAGACAGCAGTGCACCGCAGTAAGATGCCCGCAGCGTGTCAGCGATCTTCTGCTTAAGACTCCCTGCCGAGTAGCACCCAAGTTCTCACTTTTTGGGCTCATGTCAGTATCGTCTCAAGCCCAGTACCTAAACTGAAGCCTTAGGCAATGGTTATGTTCATATTTCTCTTCACAGCAAGAACAGGTTGCGAAAATGACCCTGCACCATACCAGCACAAGCAAGAGAACATGTGCTTGGAGCCCTGCAGAGAGTCACAATGGTGTGCACTGATGACAGTGGACATAAACTTAGAAAACACTTTGCAGCATATTAGCCTTCAGCTGGTGTAACAGGCCAATGCTGCTAAGAGAGGCTGTCCTGCTGTCCCTAACGCTGAGCTGCTTAGACACAGGCGCTCTACAGGACCAACACAACCACTCACATATCTGTAGGCAATGAACCAGGCTCAAGAACTGACCCAGGCTAACACACATTGGTTTGGTTTTTTTTTTCTGCCTAGACAGTTTTACCCTGGGTCAGGTCTCCTGTCTCCTCCTTTACAAGGAGCTGCACAACACAGGCTGCTTCCACAGAAGAGACAACGAGGAGGAACAGCAGGTGAATCCTCCTGCTCAGCAACAGTCAATTCAGTTTATACCTGCTCCAAGCCATCGCAGAAGCACAGGCCGAGGAAGTACCCTGGGGCAGTTTTGCCAGACTAACATCCTCCAGCTAAACCCCTCTCAGCATGAGCTATCAGAATCCAATACCCGTCACAGATGAATTCTTCATGAGACCAGTGTTACCTTAACCTTGTTGGCCTTGATAGCTGAGAAGCAGCTAAGCACATGGGCATTTCCGACCTTCACAGTTAGCATCCATTGAGACAGGCAACAGAAATCTGACCTCAAAGCTAAGAGAGAAATTGCTACTTCAGAAGTATTATGCCACCATTTTCTGAATTATTCTTCTAGCTACAAGAGTTACAAAAAAAATTAAAGATTAAAAACGGTAATAACAAAAGGTTACATTCTGGGATTTCCAAACAGCCAATTTAATTCAGACCACCTGAAGCTCTGATGTATCTTACGGTGTCTATCTGGACACACAGATACTAGACCCCAAAAATATTTTCATATTTTGGAAGGAAAAAAAAAAACCACAAACCAAACCACCCACTACTCACTCAAGCTCCCTTTTTTTCCTCCAGGCGGCATTTTACTTTGACCTTAGTCTTGGCTATACCAGCTGGTATTTACTGATGGCTGTGAAGCTAGCCTCTGTGCTGGTAGGGGAGATAAGCTTCTCTGCCTCAGGTGGGAAGAGCTCCTAAAAAACAAGCATCTTAACTTTGAAAGCTAGGATACATGTTTCTTTTAATTAATAAAGTCTCACAAACAAGATCCCCTCCCCTCTCAGTTCCCTGGGAACTGAGCTCCAGATTCGGGTGCAATCTTCAAACAGACTGCAGTTCCGCAGTCATGCTAACAACGTATTATCCTCACTTTCAGTTCAAGACAAGGTAGGTACTTCATTACCTTAATGAGCAGATGTACTTAATGAGCAGGTACTTTGTCAATTTAGTCCTAAAGGAAGAATTAAGAGAATAGGGCATTTATATTTCTAGAGCAAAACCAAATTTTAGGCCCCTCACTAGCATAAGATAAAAAGAAATACACATTACTGGATTTTGAAAAGCCTTTTTTTTTTTTCTCCTTTGTAAGTACACATCCCACAGCCCGGACTTTCAGATGGAAAATATTTCTGGCTGCTGCTGTGAGCAACAGATTTCTTTTAAACAGGAAGAGCAAAAGAGCATCATATTACACCTTTTTTTCAAGGGATAAAGGTGTTATTTAACCTCACAATGGCTTTTTTCATTGTTTGGGTTATGAAGGAAGCCGCTTAATGTTCTCTCTCTATTAAAGCAAATCTTGAAAGCTAGATTTGAGACCAGTGGAGATCAGAGTCCCTTATATTTACCCAAAGAATAAGAACAGCATGAGTAAAGTTTCGACAAGCTATAAACAGCTGTTTCAAACTGTGCTTCAATCATGTTCCAGTAGGGCCAGTTCTTGGGGCCAAGAGAATCTGGTTGCTTCCTGGCTGCATTAGAGCTACCAACAAAGATGTCGTCTCTAAGGTTGAAATCTGTCAATTAGGAATTGAACTCAGGCCAGCCACAGTACCAGAGAAATAATTAAGACTGTTCTTGTAAACAGGATGAAACAATACAATCATTCAAAGCGAGAAACCAGCAGACCTTTTTGGATTTTGTGCTGCAACAAAACCCCTGAGAGGCTAACAAGACTGCATCCTAGCTTTGCAGCACATGCTTTAATGTATTACTGAGCTCACACAGAACTTGCCTGTGCCCAACAAGGGGATTCAAGACCAAAATATCTGCAAACAAGTCAGAAAAATAACTTCTGACCGATAAATATTATGTCCACCTCTGAAATAAATGAAAACCATTCCCAATGCTAACACATATTCTCCACTATTTTTATGTTTCTACAGGGAAAGGTATTTGGCAAGCAAAACAAGAATGAATTTCTTCCCTCTTGCCTCACTTCTTCAGACCAAGCAGCGCAAAGTTACTCACATATATCAAACAGGAGACCACAATCACGCTGAGAAGTCTCCTTCACTTTTCTCCTCTACAGACTGTTCTCCCAAAGCTCCAGATCCTGCACTCACTAGCACAAAAGCAGGAACTATGTGCCAAACTTCAGATTTCCAAAGATGAATATGCAGCTTTGAAGAAAAATTTCCTAGCATCTAACTAACTCCATTTTATAATGCCACAATCTACACCCATGAACCCAGTAAATAAGATCTGCAGACACAAATTCCCCTGTTCACAGGGCTGTTGCAATACTTCCATAATGGATGTAGCAAAGTTTGCTGAGAAATGTTAAGTAGCCTACAGATCCTGGCTAACCTTCCAAAACGTTTGGATCTCAACAAAGAAATGTTTCCAACACAATGGCCAGCAAGACAAAGGTTCACAAGTGGGTGTACTCTGCAGTGAGATGAACTAAGCACGAGCTGAACGCAGGAAAGACTGCCACAGTAGCTGTGCTGCAGGAAAGCCTCCTTTCTGTCCAGCAAACAATCCTCCCTTCAAGCGGTGTCTCACCTCCACGGCAATCCTTACAGAGCAGCAGAAATACAGAAGTGGATCCTTTCATAAGTTCCCTCTTAAAAGGCCAACCTGTTGACTTCATGACATGAGGAAAGGAGACGGAAGGGGCCGATACTATTGCAGACATTGGAAAGAAGCTGAGAACGCCAGTTCAGCAAGGCTGCCATCCTAGCAATAATCACTTCCACTTCAAGTTCACCCCCACCCCAATCCAAAAAGCATTGCTTACTACAAGGATGAAATTTTAGAGAGAAGGCGATCCCTGCAGCATGGCTTCCAAGTGCATTGAAGAAAGCAAGCCGTGGTAGGACATTTCAGATAGAGGCATTTCTTTGCCATACAAACAGCTTTGCTCAAAATCAGCATCAGCTCTAGAAATCTGAAGTCACCACAAAAAAAAAAAGAAGAAAAAGGCACAAAGAAATTAATCCTCTCAAAAACCTACTGAAAAAAAAGTTCATTAAAGAGAAAACAGGCTTGACATTGTCAGAGTCCCTTCCCAGGCAGGAGTGACTGAAATGGAAGTTACTGGCAGAAAGAAGGAAGGTGACCTGGGATGCACCTGACTTGCTGAACCACACTGCTGTGTTAGTGGAACTGGTCCATGCAACGCCGCTCAACTGATGGATTTGCTCTCTGGATTTGGGCCAGCGGCAGAGACAACATTTAATTAAGCCACTGCATGAATGAGAAAGAATGAAGGAAAATTATAGCAGAATAAAATTGGCTACGGCTCTGTAAGAGAAGCACACCAAGATGAATCAGCTAGTAAATAAAGAGCAATAGCTGAAAACTATCACTGCTGTCTCAAGAAGAAATCACATAATGTAAAATAAATGAAATACTGAAGTTACACGACTAGAGAAAAACCCTAAATGTTAATAAAAATACTGGAAGCATGGGTAGAGTGCCATGAAAAGATGAAATTATGCACCCTGAGATAGGAGATCTTTTCTTTCTTTTTTATTCTTCTGTTAAAATGTTGCTGATCACAATGGCCTGAAAGGGAGGTCTTTCCCTTTCAATCCACCCGTCTCCTCTGTGCAGGTCCCAGCTAATGCCAGAGTCTATCTGTTCACATCAAAATCTGTTGCTCCTAGCAAATAAACTTTCCATACCAGAAAACTGTAAGGTCAAGTACAAAACAAGCAGTGGTAGCAGATGAACTCTGAGGAACCAAACTCTGCTGCAACCACTGTGGTACTTCAGGACCTGTTCTGCTGTGCCAGAGTCCCTGTGTAACAAGAAAAGCATACAAGAAACACATGAAATGACAAGAAGGATCTACTAACTTTGCTCCTTCAACGAGGAATGAAGGGCTTACAGGTCACTAGAAAAGACCTAGAACCAAGCCAGAATCCTCATCTAGAATCTACTTACTTTCAGTTTTTCAGTATCACAATTTTTTCAGGCTACCACCTGAAAAGTGTGATGAACTAATTCTTCAAATAATTTATGTGCATAAAGCTTGAAAGTTTTCTTAGAGTATTATTAGGAACAAATTGATCCTTAATCCTGGTAAAATTATGTTACGATTTTAAAGTACCAAAGAAATACATTTCTGAGTTTCTCTTTGGGTTTTGCAGCTTTAAAAAAAAAAAAAAAAAAGTCAACTGTCATGTACTAGCTTGTGATCTAAGCTCAGTCAGATTGATCAGCAGCGACAGCACGTCAGAGGTCATTACCGTTAAACACACCTCAGTGAACAATTCAATAGAGTTGTTATTCCACCAGTGGCAGCCTTCATGAGTGGGTTTAAGAATCCATAGGGAGCAAACTCCAGATGACACCAGGCTACCTGCATGCCTGAGCGCCCTCCGCACATGTATCCTGCATAAATGCTATAGCCATCCATTACAACATGACTAAGTCAGCAGCATTTAGCTCTTCTCTCCCCATGAACAGATGCTAAATTCTTTGCTGCAAAGCAGAACAATGCTGAAGGTACTATATGTGCACTGCTTGCAGCTGCCAATTTCTAACAAATATCTGAATGGAACCTCCTCCTCTGTCAAGGTTTTCAGTAAGTGCAGTTCTGTGGAGTGCTGGTAATTTAACATGAGCTATAGCTTCAGAGCAGGGATGTCAAGTATCCTACGACAAACAAGCACAGCCCAGTTTGGCCTTCTTTCACCGAAGTAAAATCATAAATGTTCCTTCAGAGTGCTCCTGCCCAGACCGCCAGCAAGCATAACCATTTTATACACACCCATTTGATGCTTTAAATATTCCTCCCAAAACCCCAATCTCTCCTTTACGACCCCAAAAGCAGCTCTGGAGAAACAGCACCTCCTGTACAAAGGAAGAACATCACACAGGGTGGTTCATGTGGAACAAAAGCAGCTGCAAGGTGGAAGAGTGAATGAAAGCACTCAAACTAGGACTGCAGCGTATGCTACAACAGCACACAAAACATGCTTTAAAAAAATAATCCTATCACCTGGTTCCATACTACAAACTTACCCTCTGCTTGTTAAAAGTGTTTCAGTGAGAAAAATAAAATTACTTTAAAAATGATGATGGGACTGAATTTCAGACAATAGGGAAATTCAGTCTATTAATCATTGAGTTAATCTATTTATTCACCTTGAAAAAATCCTGATCAGGAGAAAGTCTTTTAAAAGAATACAGAGACTCAGCTGCCACCTTCCTCACTGACTAAGCAATCAGAAGATGCCCCCTTGAACCCTGCCTTAATAAAGTTCTCATTAAATGCAAACCTGCACAATGTTATCTTAAAGAGGCTCATTAGCTTAGAAAAAATTGTCTCAAAATGTGCTTATTTCCTCATAGGTGAGAAGGTGAGTTTTCAAACCACTAACTGCTGCAGCTTCTTATTTCAACCCCATCAGTGCTGCAGCTATATCTTGCAGTTCATCACGTCTCAATTATTTATGTAAACCACAGAGACAAATCCACAGATAGAAGTTATAATCACTATTACGAGATAGCATAGCAACAGGGATCACTCATTTCAGTATGGTATGTAAGGTTTAAGCCAGCTAAGGCTATTATTATTCTGTCTTCTTCATATTTTCATTTTCTTTAGGTTGGACAGAAATTATGAATCGTCTGTAAAAAGGAGAGGTACAGAGAGAAGGTAGAATAGCCTCCCTGCCTCTTGATATTCAAAAAGAACATCCGTGACTGCTCTTTTCACTGGAGTAAGGACTAGAAGAATCAGATTATGAGCAACAACAAAACCCAATCAGACTGCCTAGTGGAGAACAGGGTCCAACTAAAAAGTACAGTTAATACCATAACAGGATACACAAAGTGGGATCTCTCTCTGCGGTCGAGTTTAAACAAGAATGCGTCAAGGATTCTGTACATATTACTCATCCTGACTCTACACTAAAGCAGTTCAGCAGATGACCTCACCAATCCCGCACTGTGGGGTACAAGCAGGACTGTTTTATGTGTCTCCACAACAGTCACTGCTGTAACACAAATGCACTGCTGCCTTGAAAACATGTATATACAACTCACCACTCCTCTCCTGGCAGAAATACACATAAAATTGTACACTAGGATTTAAGACACTTGTTAAAAATCCCACCACATGCATGCACACACACAGATGATTTCACATTTGTAATCTTTCCCACCAAAAGCCTTAGGATAAGGAAATTACATTTTTAATTTACTGTTGTAATTAGATGAAGATATAAACCAAAGCATGACTTTGCACTGCATTGTTACAGCAAAAAACAAGTAATCATTGCTCTTAAAAGACCTCCAGAATGATGGAACAAGCTGAAAGGGAAATCCAATGTGAGGCGGATTTCTCCAAACTCATTCCCTTCATGGTAAAGTCATCCAAGTAAGAAACCGCATGCTGAGACCACCCTAAGGGGAAATCAAAGGGGCATAAACAAACAGGCAATCCAGACAACGGGGAGCTAAGCCAGGTTCAAACCAGCATGTCCTTATCAATGCATAAAATAATCACATCTTAGGAAAATATCGTCATTCATTAACACACTGTGTTTCTCTAAAAAAGCCATCAACCTGGCAGCCCTAAAGGGGGTATTCTCCTCAAGCATCCCCTCTCCCTTTTTCTCTTTGGTGATTTGGGCTTGCGACATCTCCATGACTGTGCAACACAGCCACAAGTGTGTGTGCACAAGGCTCCAGTTTGCACTCCTGGTCCAACTCCAGAAGAAAGCATGCAGCCCTAGTATTAAGGGTCTTCCTACAGACCTTGCTGCAGAGGTGGGACAGCCAACAAAACCAGGACAGAATGGTCTTTCCCAACAGACTGCAGAAAGCTTCAGACCTGGTAAGGCTCAAGGCGTTCCTCAGAGACCTACCCCTCATCCTTCTGCTGCGTGATCTGAAATTTCAAACACCTAAGTTCACTCTTTAGACCAAAAAGGGGTATTACATTATCACAGGCCCTTCACTTCATCTATTTTCCCCTGTATCAAAACAAGTCTTTTGAACCTTTCTAACGCACGTTGTCTCAAAAAAGGCAGCTAGTCCTAGTCACCACTTTGACAGTGTGATGTTGCAATCACCTTCACAAAAGCATGGTACCTTTGGATTTCTCCAGCATCCAACAACTGGCTGCTCTGAAATCTATACAGCTAAAGAACCTCTCAAACGTAATATTTTTACTACCAGAAGAAAACCAACATGTTGATGAAATACCCACCCCCTCACTTCTTTTTTTAAGAGGAAATGCATTGACAGACTAACTTCTCTGAAGTCTAATTCCTCTCCAGGCCTTGAATCATCTCTAATTTAGGCCTTGTCTAATTTCTCGCGGGAAAAACCATGAAAGTAATTAATAAAAATTTCTAAAGCTAGTGCAAGACCGCATGAAATTTCAACATACATGAGCATTTGGGTAGAGCAGGGGAAAGCTACTAGAAGACTAGAAGAGAAACATGTCAAGAGGTTTCACTGGTTCCCGGCAGCAGCATGCGCTGAACATGTCTGATGGCTGTCCAGGGAGGGGTATCACGGTGCCAGTTTTCTGGTTGTGTCTTGTCTCAGTAGCATGCCGATCTTTACAACAGCAGCTGTTAAGCCAACAGAAAACGAGCCAATGCAAAGTCTTGGTTGCACAAACCAGAGGTAAGCACAAACCACCTGCAACCACTTGCTTTTTTTCAGTCCCTTCCCAGTTTAAACTTCTCTCCCTGGGTATACAGAGAATTCCCAGGGCAGACACTTTGTGTCACATTAAATGACATTAATTTGCCAACAGCTATCTGTTCTGCTGCTTCACTCCGAGTGCATTATCTGCCCACAAGCGTTCATTTATGTCTGTTTACAAAAAATAAAAATAGTAGCAAAATAAATCTTCTGGAACCATACGTGATGTTATTAAGCTTGCAGACTTACTAAGGGAACCTTTAAGGTGGTATATAGACATGTAAGATGTATATTGACTTGAAAGATGCCCTCAGAGACTTTGTCCTACACAATCTCTTTTGTAATGAGCAAAATGACAAGTACTAGCAATGCAGTAGTACTGAGCTACTCGGTGCTGTGTAGACAACAAGTGTCTGGGGTGACTGAGGAAGCGATGGACAGATTTTTTTTCTTCAGTACAAATACTCTTTTATGGTTTGTTTACAAGCCAGAGATAAACAGTAAATTCTCTCCCTCACCATTCTTCTATTTTCAGGTCAATCAGATCCATGAGCCTCTCCCCCAGTACCCAGCTTGGTCAGTACCAGCTGCTTCAGAAGTCAGGAAAAAAAAAAATTGCTGTCATGAAGGAATACAGCACAAAAGCACCTCCAGATATTCCTTAGCCTTACAAGTAGAACATAACCTTCTGCCCTTGAACAGGAGGAAGAGGTTTAAGAGAATACTGAAATGTCCTTAAATAATCAGTTTTAAACATACACAAAAATCTTGTAATGTTAAAAGACACGTCGAATCTGCTTATTACAGCTACTTTATAGTGCCCCTTCATAGCTTCGTAGAATTGCAACAGAATTACGCAACAGAAATCCATTAGGTCCACAATTGCTCTGCCAGCACAGCATTGTTCCCTACAGTATAACTTGTCCCCAGAATGCTGTGAGGATTAATTCACTACAGCTTGTGCCATGCTTTGAAAGCACTCAGCCTACAGAAGAGCCGAGAGAATTATTAGAAAGAGGACAATCAAACCCTGGTGATCCCCTCTTTATCCCAGTGGGCCCTGTTTAGAGCAGCAATTTAGCCCAACAAAGAGAACAAATTCAAACCCAAAGTCAATACAACAAATGTGAAAGTGTCATAATAAGAATTCAGTCACACAGGACACAAGAATCTCTGAAGTGGTTATTAACTTCTACTCCTTACCTAATATTGACTAACGCATGGGTCACCTTGCTTGCAGGCTCTTTCCATTGACCAGCATTGGTAGAAAGCCTTAGAACTGAAAGGAAAAAACTGTTAAAAGTGCAGGCAGAGAACTGGCTATTTTCTTATCCAAAATGTCAAAAAAATCTGCTTTGGTGAGATGGCAGTCCAGGAACCACATCAAAACAAAGGTCACCTTTGAGACAATCTGTGATCCAGGGCAGAAGTTCCCTTCAAAGCCCATCTAAGAAACGTAAGGAACATGAGAGAGGAGAGCAGAACAAAATAATGACTGGGAGACAAGAAGCAAAGAGGACAGAAGAGCCTAGGTCTTCCTAACTGCTTTCATCATCACACATTAAAGTTCGTTTCCCCCAGAAAAAGGACAGCATCCCAGGTCTTTGATACCTTTTATTCTGCTGTTCTCCTCCAGCCCCCATGTATGCAAGGTTCCATCTGAGCTGGACTACATCCTGTGATTTAAACCCAACCCAGCAGTGATGGATTCTTTACCTCCCTGTTTATGTGGAATTGCACAGAGAGATTACACACCAGCCTAGGGAAAAATACTCCCTGTAGGAACAAGGGCGTTGCTCTGTTGCACAGATGGTCTCTGACAGACTTGGGAACAGATACGAAAACATTCCGCAATAGGAAGAACTTCCAGGGAATCCAATTCTTTTCTGCCAGAGCACCCAGCGTAATTACTTAGATCAGAATCTGTAGTGTTTCTACGGTGGCAGTTACCTGCACATCTCCTGGTAAGTACCAAAACAATAACAGAACCTGTAGCATATATTTTTAATTTTCCATATTGCCTAAAAAGAAAGGAATTTTCTATGAATTTGTGTATACAGAGCTTTCTGGGGGTTACATTCCACAGGAAAGGTTCACCTTTGCCTTAGCAGTGACGGAACAGCACGCCATTTAGGACCATCTAGAAACACAGATGCTATAAGTGAATCCATACACACAGCGGTTGCATACGCATGCCTATTATTGCATGAGAGAAGCTTTCAGTCCTCGAGATCCGGATAAAATTCAGATTCAGGACAACAAAACTAAATAAAGACCAAGGCAACTAGATTCCACCTCCACTCCCAACATAGAAAGTTTCAACGACATAAACAGTATAACTAAAGGATAAAGTAGCTTTCTCATCTGTGCTAACAAATGTCCCAAGGCTAGGGGACAGAAGGGTGACTGTAGTCCCAGTGAGATGGATTGACAAGCCAAGAGACGCTGTCAGGACACTGACCACTGTGGCTTTCATCAACTTGAGACAGTGCTACCTTCTCACTTCCTAGTGCTACCACGACATGTCATCCGCAGAAAAAAAGATGCCAGCTCCGAGTAACGTTATTTTGTCAAGCAGTAGGTACTGTACTTGAATATCTGAAGTAATGTATTCAGAGAGGGCTTCCATTTAGGCATCTACAACATTAATTCAAAGAGATTTGCTCTGTGTAGCAGGATGGAAAACATTCATGTGACAAGTGAATTGTTTCAACAGGTCAGATGTGCCTGTTGCAGCCCAAATGAGTAAGCATTTGAATGTATTATTCTTCCATTCCACTCTCCTTCGGCTTCCACAGGGGTTGGGTTTGAAAAATTACTGGCTAGTAAAAGCACCTCATGTTACTAGCTGCAATTCTTGGGAGCAGGAAATGGGTTCGCAAAAAATCTTATGTGCTCAGAGGGCACAAAAATGGCTAAGTGA
>Ga0181612_164490_pt1 | contig 18560 bp, 8 predicted proteins | sample HoacroProtozoa21_FD_119630 | JGI IMG/M metagenome (GOLD analysis project Ga0181612, IMG submission 119630) | Hoatzin crop microbial communities from Cojedes, Venezuel. Combined Assembly of Gp0051906, Gp0051904, Gp0051908
ACTTTTTATTTAATATTGGGATAATATTTAAAATGCAATTTCACAAAAAGATTAAACAAAAGGAGATGAGTAGTTGTTAGACGACAAAAACATTAATAAAGAATACCATATATTTTTTAATTAAGAAGATATAGTAAACAAAATGCATTCACAAAATAGATAATCAATACTTTTAAATACCACAAAGAATGACCTGTAAACAGAAAACATTTGTTAAAAGCTCAAACATAGGAAATCATCATGCATATAAAATACACACCGGCTCAGCACTTTTAAGACAAGTCCTACTTCTTCCCTCTAAGCTGATAATATAAGTTGTTCCCATTATGGTCTTGCTGCTCCCCATCACTCAGTGTCATTTTACTAGCCCAGCCGTTCCCACCCTCTGCTGTGAAATGCTATCTTCTCACTGTTGCCCCCGCTGCCTAGCACCATGTGAGCCCCATCTGAATCCCAGGTTCTTCCCTCTAGGCTACTCTCCCTGCTCAGACTGCCCTTGTCTATACCACACTTCTTCAACTTTTCTAGACAGTTTGGAAATGCGCACAACGCATTCAGAGGGGTTTATGTGGTGGAAATGAAGAGAAAAGGGAAAAGATCACTTATCTTCTGTGAAACACAGTCTTTCTAGCAGAAAGGGCTCCTCTCAAAACAGCCTAATGCTAGTTACCAGTTTCTGTGAAACCTCTGTGAAAAAGATTCTGCACCAAGAAAATACAGAGTGTGGACTTCATTGTTTTGGGATTCATCTGATCTCTCTTCAGGTTGGATGTCTTTTCCACACTTTCCATCTCTGCTCCTCTGGAAGGAGTGATACTGGCACCTCAGGAAAGTAATTCAGTGCACCTATCTGAAACATCTGTTTTAAGATGGGGTTACTTGTGTCTCTCCACTGAAAACAGAAGTTGTCTAGACCACTGACTTAGGCAAGGTGCTAATCTTTTATGTCTTGGGTTAGGTCAACTGAACCCTGCATTAAAAGAGCAATAGCTCTTAGAGTGTGTGGGACAGAAGAGGGTTGTATTTCCAAGCAGGAATTTACAAAACTATTTACCATGAGATTATGATTCTTCAACATGCACTGAACAGTTAGGAAGTCACCCTAAATAAAGTCCTTCTGGGTGAGTTAAACCTATGGCGCGTCACTTTGCAACAGCCCCTGTCTTATTTATTACAAAAATGGAAAATGAATACTGCAAAGCACTGCTGGAAAATCCCGAAACAATTAATGCAGATGTAAATTGCCTGGGCATGTCAGTTAAAATGTTAAATCCTGCACACTTGGTTTAGAAGACATTTTAAATCTCACAAAACTGTTAAGGTCAATAAATCCTCTATTAAAACTGAAGCATGCTCATAAAAGTCTTCTAGTCTGTGTACTAGAACTTTTGTCAGCAACAACTCCCTGTGCTCCCAGGTCTTTATAAACGAAATTCATATCCCTGCCACGAAACACTGAGTTCACACTATATCCATATTTTTTATGAGGTCTGTAGTCTTTCAATTCTGCTTGAAAACAATTTGTAAATGGTATTTGAAGTCCCAGTCTGAGGTCTGATGGGATACAATTCTGCCATCAGTTAACACAGAAATAATAGCTAGGTCTGGACTGATCACCTAACTTCCTTTCCCGGTCAACAGCAAGAAAATTTCACAGGGAGAATCATCTCATCCTGAAAAAGGCACGTTAAAGAAATGACTGGGCAACGCTTTCTACAAAGGGTATGAAAGTGCCTAATTAGGTATAGGTGAATAAAATTTGTGCTAGCCTAATGTCAGGCAAGATGAACAGAACTCTCCTCTTTTCAGGATAGTGGAACGTAGCCCTTGCATAGCAAACACCTAATCTGGACCCTGGAAGTTGTCATGGAGGAATACCACGTCTGACTCTCTATTTCAAGTTTTAACACATCAGGTTATTTCTAAGAAACCTATTTAAAAGAGGATTAAAAATTTCACCTAATATTTGCAGATGTTACCAATATTGTCCCACTTCCATAAATACTTCCGCTTACTTCAATTTCTGTTGTTTGAGATCTATTTTTAGTTCACTTGTTCTTAAAAATTCTTCACACTACTGAATGCTAGCTGCACTGGCAGCTCAGGAAGAATGACAATGAAAAATCTACAACATAGATTTCTTGAAGGTCCTGTTTTCTTTTAGAGAGTGTTATAACATGATCAAATTTGTTTTCAGCCCAGACTTCAAAAGAATAGTGCAATAACAGAACTGCTTAAGATTTAATTGTTAAATGGAGCAGTTACTGCAAAGTGTGAATGTTTCAAATTCAACCTCCAATTATTCTTTGAGCTTGAAATACATTGCACCAACAAATGATCTCACAATGTAATGTAAGCAAACCCTTTTATTGGCAAAAATTTTTCTGTACTCACCAGAAGGGAAAGAAAAAGGGACGTATGGTGTCAGTTCTTCCTCCTCTACTTCTCAGATATTGTTTATTCTGCGATGCATTATTTGCTTTAGCTTGGTATTTCTTTTTAAAATGTCCTTACTTGACTAGAATGCTACAATTTTAAGCATCACAGAGAAACTTTAGCAAGTTATGAATAACCAGGGAGTGGGATTTCAATGTAATTCAGGAATGAGAACTAAGCAAAGAGAAGAATATTCAACCTTTTCATGGAAGGATTGAGTATTCTTTTCAAAGTCATATATCAAAAAGCCACATACAATGGAAACATTCTCCCTCCCTAGAACATAAAAGAAGAGAGAATTGCCTGTTATGTGTTCTGAAATGATCCCTTTTCATTACAACTTCAGAATTTTTCTCTCTGGGGATTGCTGACTTCAAACCATGAAAAAGGGAGAAACGACATCATACTATTTCCATTAAAAGCAGCCATGTGTAACCTATATTTTTTCCTTTTCTCTTTTTTTGCTATTTCACAATAATATTTGCATTCTGAAAAACTTATTCTATTTTTTTTGATGCACTAAGGTTAAACAAATGAGGTTGCTGCCGACAATGTTCTTCATACCACTTGCGTCTGTCTTTTTTTAAGCCAGCAGCAGAGAAACTGCTACATCTGTGTGAAATTCATTAGAAAACAAAACATTCCATCTTTTTTCATTTGGCCTGATCCTTCTTGTTTACCATAATTAATTTATAAGAAAACTTTATTACACAATAGGAATACAAAATTCTTCCAGTCTTGTAAATGCATAAGCTAGAATTGACTTTAATTTTTTTTTTTAATAGTCCTATGTACAGTATATTCAGAAAACTCTTGTATATGAACAGTTAGAAAAGAAATAAGAATAAATGATTTGGAGACAGCAAAAGAAATCTGGAGAAAAGGGAATGAAAAGGGAATAAGTATGATAAGGCAAAGTTTTCTTCTGACTTTTGATACAGTGAAGAAAAATAAAATCGACAAAGAACAAGCAGCATGATACCAGGAATACAAAAAGAAAGAGAAACATAGTCCCAGAGAACAATTTTTCAAGGTCCATGAGACTAAAGCAAGAAGATAAATCTGGACATTTCAATATTAGAAATACAAGATTACCATAGGAAAAGTTTAAAGAAGAGAGACAAAAATAAACTTAAATAGACTAATAAATGAAAGAGAAAATAGCACTCATTATTCTATTCATATATTGTTCTTTAGACGTTCAAAACAGTGTACAGACATTATCAATTAACTCCTGTATAATATCTGTTTAAAGTATGTAGATTTTTAATCCTCTTTTTATAAATCAGGAAACTAAAATAGAAATGTAAAAAGGTTCACTAGAGACCACATAATAGGATGAGACTACTTCAGTCTCATTCTTGTATTTATTCCCTCAGATGATAATGCAGCACTAATCAAAAGTTCTGTCTAAAGCATAGTATAAGATGCAGATTTTCTATTTTCTACAGTCAAAGCATAGCAATTACAGATGTCATGATTCTTTATAAATTTCAGAAAAGTGAGCTATCAGAGAAAAAAAGGTAATGGTATAAAATTATTAAAAAGCCAGAAAAAAGTTATGTTAAAATTTCGTATCTTGTAAATAAAAGGCAGCGGGAAAACATTCAGATGGTAGTGTCTGGAGGCCACAAATGGTTTCTCAAAGCATATTATACCAATCCTGTTGTAGCAGTTGCTTAAGCCTCGACTCTTCCAACTCTATGCACCCTGACAAGATTGTGCTAATAGCATCTAAAGCGATTCACACACTATAAGTAAAATTAGCAAATGTATTTAACATTTGCATGTTGATGCAAATGCGTGATGTTTGATGTAACTTGCTGAAAGCTTCAAATTACTGATCTACGGGACATCCATGATACTTGTGTTTCTGCAGCCACGCAGAGTTAGCAGCACTCTGTGAAAGCGATCTGTATACGTAACTGGAATTGCAAGTGAATATCGGGAAAAACTGTTCTGAGTTCATTAGAAAAAGTCATCTCCTCCGGAAGTGAAGACTGTGGGATTTGAAATTAAAAGGTTCATGAAAGACTTTCATTGTTACTACCAATAAAAAGAAAACGGCACTGATAATGTAATATGGTTGTCTCATATTGTTTGCTAGAATAATGACGCAGTATAGCAGCACTCCTTCTTTATTGTGTTTTCTGGAATTTAGGAGCATATCTTTCGATACCAAAAGCACTTCTCTTTCTCCAGGGTGCTCCCAAAGACTAAGGCATGAATATATTTATTTCTTTGTCATCAATTCATTCTCACGTCTATATTGGTTTTCAAAATGTTGTCAAAAATGTTTTCTGAATAGCGATGGGAAGTGATCTGGACATCCGGTAGGTTCCAAGTGATGGTAGATTCTTCTTTTGTTTTATGAAAGTTGTGTTCTGTATTATTCCTAGCCTTTAAGTGGTTTATGATCTTTTCCCACTGCAAGTCATCTGCAAAATTGATTAATATGCTTTCTTCCAATCATTCCTGAAATTATTGTACACAGAAAACCCCCAGAAGGCACCTTCTCTCAATTAGCTCTAGAGGTTTTTCGAAGGCATTTCTCTCTGCATTCCCATACTACAGATTATGACATCAAACAACTGAGATTAGGATCAGAGTCTGAACAAGCAGGAAGGACATATGTTCTTAGGGGGAAAGATCTCACACAGAGAGATCTTTTCAGTAAATGGCAGATTATACAAGCTCAACAAAACCCTGGGCTTTACATTGGCTTATTTTAAATGCTGTTCATTACTCTGCTACTTTTAAAGCAACATTTGGTCCTCATGAAAGCAAAAAACTGAGAGCACGAGACCCAGTCAGTCCTAGCAAAAGTCCGGAGGAGGTACATCTTACTCATATGGAAGCTTTTGACAGATACCTATGCATAGTGTTGCCAGATTTCACCATGTTTTCCTGAGGAACTAAGGTGACTTGGTCTCGATTCAGACCTCAGACAAGTCTAAGATGACCAAGAGGAGCCCTTTTTGATGGGTCATCTCCTTCCTTTCTGCCTCCAGAGGAAGAACAGCAGCTCCTGGGTATTTTCCTCAGTGATGAACCTTTGTCCAACAAAAAAAATAGCTAGGCCAGCTGCCAGGTTAATTTGAGCATTCATTAGTTCTATGGTCAATAACACAAGAGTTGCATCACAACAGAAGTAGCAAAGCAATTTAACTTTCTCACATTATTAGGAAAGGTTACTTGTCTAGTCCCACTACATTAAATGTAAATGTTCTTGTTTAAAATCACAACTTGCTCTGACTGAAGCTGTAAGGGAGTGGAACCAGCCAGAAGAGTGCAGTGAGAAGTGCATTTTATCCTTTTCTTGTCACTTGGAGGAATTTCTCTTTTCTACATAAAATTTAAGATGACATGTATTTTTCAAGGTTTTTAAAAAATTACAGTGTTTGCACTGCCTCCAAAAAAATGACTTTATTACTTCACCTGACATTTTGGCATGAAATCTAAGCACAGTGACCCTCTTTATAAGCTAAACGTAGTAATTTTTAGAATGTTTTAATTAACATAAAACTTAAAAAGTAATCAGATAAAAATGTTTGTCTTAAAATAATACCAGTAAACTGTATGCTTAACCACTTAATTCTCTTTCTACTTGAATTCAAAGGAAACAATTGATCTGATCCAAGCGTTTTTTCATGCTTGGAGAAGAAAGCTATCTCAAGACAAAAAAATACTTTAATTCTGTGGTCTGATCCTATATTGTCTGGAGATCTGAAAATATCATTCTAACATTTCCCTTGAAAGGAATTCATTCATACAGAAAACCAAAAGCAAAGGAAGTGGGAAGGTCGTTGGGCAACGCTTATTTTTCACGAACCTACGAGCTCAGGCTAGTGTTGGTTTATTGGGTCAGATGATACTTCATCACATGAAGAAACATCTTTAAGAAATTAGGAACATCCTAGTGGCTTAGTATGAGCATTCCATTTATATTTGAATGAATTAAACAATGCGTTTTCTTGAGAGGCAAAAGGAAACTTTCCTCCCCCTACTCTTCTGATGTTTAATTTTAAAGTTTTCCAACCACATATGGTTGATGTGCTTAGGACTGCTGGAGCAATGAAACCAAGAATGAAAATTTACCACTGTAATTTCATGAACATTAGGAGGTATAAGAGCCCATTGTCAAGAAGTAGTGATTGACCCAGAAATCAGTCTCTTGAATATACCTAATAGTTAAAAAGAATATGATTTAATTCATTACAGCAGCCTTCATTATTTCATGGGTTAGAAGTGGAGGTGGCAATTGTTGTAGAAGCAGACAGAAGGTAGGGTACTAAAGACAGATTTAAGATAGCACATGGAAAAATGAAAGACAAATTTTATTGCATACAGATTTACTGCCACCTGGAAGAACAGAAATACAAGGTTGTTAAGGTAGCATTTATTCCTGGAAGTAGGAAAGGTGAACCACATTTTTGAGGACAGCAATGAACTAAGCATACTGACGTCTAGGAAGCTTGGGAGTGTAAAAATAAAAGGAAGATGGAAATAAAGATCTAATTCCCATGTTTCTAAAAGGTAAGGGGCCAGCAGCAGCAAGGACAGGGCATAGGCATAGGACTGCTTGAGATCACGCTGATCTGTTTTTTTCCTACTCCTGGGACTTACAGAGAATCCAGGAAAGAACTGAAAAATGTAGGGTTTTTGGTAGACTCCTTTTCAAAATGGAAATCTTTCTTCAAACTATAAGCCTCTTCTTCTGCCTCTTCAGCTGGGAAAATTCACAGAAATCTCTAGAAAAGTTTTCCACTTTTCTAACTTTAGCTTGTAGGTATTTCATAGGAGTTAATCCATGTGAATGATAAAAATGGGAAAATCTGGGGTCCGAGAACTGAATTATACTTAGGCCAAAGGTTGGATATAAAGTGAGACAAAAGTGAATTAAAAGAATTAGCACTTGACTCTGATTCTGTGGGCAGAGGGGTAATAAGCAAGTGAAGTTAAGAGAAGACTGAAGAGATGAAGCCCCTTAGCAAACAATGTGGTCTGACTGCAGTTTTCAAGTTCCTTTAAAGTTTAGCAAGTATGGCTATAGGAGGCTGTTAAAATGAGAACTGCAGCAGCTCACACAAGGAATAATTATGGCTTGGTTAAGAAGGAACGTTACAGGGACAAATCAGGTCAGGAAAATAATTTTTTTTTTTAAAGGATAATCACAGATTTTTAGTTGCAGAAATAAAGTTCAGACTTGAGATATAGAAAGTGGAAACAATATCACAGTGATGGAGCTTTTTACTGACAAAAAGAGCTTCACTCGGAAAATTATAGCACACAGAGAAGCTGAAAGTCCTGGTAGAAAAGGAGGGTATAGAGTTGTCTGAGAAGTACTTCCCTGATCAGACAGGGATTTGCAGCTGTTGTTCATGAGTACTCACAATAAATTAGTTTCTTGAGCATCTAGTGAGCACATTTCTTTCTTGGTTTGACTCCTACCTCTCTAGCAGCATTTTCATTCTCAGTAAAGGCTTTACATCTTCTCCCTGTCTGTTCCTTGAGGGAGTGTGCAAGGTGTTTATTTACTTTATCTTTCTCATGGGTGATTCACGGCTAGTGTCAGTCCTGGTCATCCTCTGCACACAGAGGAAAATTTTATATTAACCTTTAATAATCTCTTTTTCACCTGTCAGTGACGAACTTGCAGAAGCAAAGGTCCTGAAGCACATGCCAACTAGTCCAAAAGTATAATTTATAGTTGCACTTCATCTATGGAGAAAGATTTGTACAAAGCATGAAATGCACAGGTACATAGTTTATAGACATCACTGACAAATACCACTAAAAGCAAGGTAGACAAATAGGACGCAATGGATTTTTCATTCTTGTCACCTGCCTCTGTACAGATGAGACTTTAACACAAGATCTAATAAAATCTAGTGGCAGCTTTGCAGTACATTCACCAATTTTAAAAACTTTAAAACTTAAGGAAAATACTCTCTCTCTGAAATAATAACTTTTGTCCTGAAAGTATTTAGTTCTTGATTAGCAAATATTTTTGTGTCAACCACAACAAGGTTTGTAGTTTTTTGTTTCTTTGTTTTTGTTTTACAAAATGTTCAGACTTTCAGGATAGTATCCTTTTCAGGTGTATTTACACACTGAAAATTTTATTTTTCAATTAAAAGATAGTGATGGAGAATTTTCAGTTGCTCTATTTACATCTAGACAGCCCACTTACGTGAAGGGTAAAACATTTTTCAAACTGTGCTCTCTAGCCAAGTCTTGCCAGCACTTTGTGTCATTTTTCAGCCTAAATAAATTGGACCTACTAGAAGACTTTGTGTTACTCTTCCTCCTCTTTGTTTCTGTGCCAGTCTCGTCACTTCACGATACGCAGCAATTCCTTTCTTCAACAGTTCCCTTCAACTTTTTTACAGTATTTTCTGACTGTAGCTGTTCCCTGTTCTTGAAATATATTCGTATAATTTAGTGATCCTAAAGAGTTGACTCTCCTTTTGCACTCATGTTTATTACATCCACAACCCATTTTCAACTCTTTTGACATTATTTCCACCAGACCACATGGGAGAACACTAAATACACTTCATAAATTCCCGTACTTAAGCATCAAAGGACCTATACCAGCCCTACTGGCATTGCAAGCTGTATTACATCTTTTGTAGATAAATGCGCATCTGCAGGGGGCAAGGTCTTTCTCATATTTCTTTAAAACTGTGGCTTAAAACCTTAAAAAGATGAATTAACTTTTTAATACAAACACAAGAACATCATTTACTTGTGAAAATGCACTGAAGTCATCCAGAACAGCATGCTCTAAACAGAAGTATACCACATAAAACACGCCTCTTTCTGTGGCTACAACTCTCTCTGTTTCTTGTATACAGATGTTAGTGTGGACAATATGGGGAACATCTCATGTTGCACTCTGATGACTACCAAGAAATACTACTGACAGCCTCTGCGCTCTGTCTCTCTCCCTCTGCACTCAGCTCAGCCCTCTGCTCCACAGTAGGGAGTTTACGGTGTAAATTGCAGGGACACTAGAAACTTCTGGAGGGGTGCTTAGAGGGCCCACAGAGACTTCAGGCTCTTTGCAGCAAGGAGGTATTTATGCATATAAATCCTGGCTCTCAGTGGCTGCAGTGGGAGCTACAGGACTGTATGAATCTGGAAGGTGATGGGGAGAAGGCTGTGCAGAGGAGTGATACAACCACGTCCTATGCCAGGCAATGCTGGTGGCTCCCTCATCCTCACAGAAGATATTAATCTGCCCTGGAGTTAGCTCTTAAAACCTGTGTCCTGTCCTTACATACATCTGAACATCGCAATGCCTAGATTTTCCACCCCACAGAGGAATTCAGAATCCCTGCATGGCGCTGCAGACTGCCTGTACCATACATACACAGCAACAACCTAGGGTACACAACACTTACGAGTAGCACCCTGGTTTTGCCACCCTATGGCACCCAAAGCAGGGAACTGCCTAAAGTTAACATGCTAACCCTACCTACAGCTACAACCAGCAAGGACCAGAGGGAGAGCGTGCTTTCTGCCTTGGAACAGCCATTGCGCCCAATACGCTCCTTGCAGCAGGAACCAGCAGCTATCCGAGTTCCCCGATTGCTCTATTTTTGCCAGCCTTCTGAATCCAGCACCAACAGGAGAGGCGGAGAGAGCTCCTCTCACACTAAATTAAAGTCTGGCAGTCAGTGCAGCCTTATAGGAAGTGGGGATTTTAAAGGGAAAAACCAAGCTCAGGCCCCCCACAGCCTAGCTATATAATCTGATTGCTAAATTACTACTTAAAGGGATTGATAAAAACCAAACCTACCTTTGGTAGGTAGCCAGTTCGTAGTAGAGTTTTGAGACTGCTCCGTGAACACCTGTTGACTGAGCATGTCTAAGGATGGAGACAAAGGAAAGACACATCTCTGGGCTTCCGTCAGGCTCGGATGACAGTTGGAACTTGGCTGTCCAACTGTGTTACAGGCAAGATACTTTTGTTCATTCTTCTTGGTAGACCTTTCAGGTGTCAATACAGTTTTAGGATATAAAGTTTCCTTAAGTTTAGGTGCCTTCTGGATTAGGTTGAAACTACGTAACAACTTTCAGGATTTTGTCTTTCCATCTAGCTGATCAATTTTCTCCGAAGTTCAGTTTTCCTCCACTAGAACTATCTGCTACAGATTTGTTCACTGAATGAGGAAGCACTCTGCTACATCTCACAGAAGCAATGAATTATTGCAAAGTTCATCTGCTATGTCATTTTTCTGGCAGGTAATAGAAAGGTTTCATGTATTTCTGCCTTTTCTATGAACAGTTTCACTGCATTTTTTTTTAAGGAGGCAAACTGCACTGCTACTTGACAGAGATGTGCACAAGTGGAGTTGGTCATGGGAAAACATGCACTTGGAAATGAAGCAGAGCAGGAAAAGGAGAGAAAAAAAAGAAGAAAGTGTTATAAGGGAGAGCACTAAAGAATTTGATTTATTTGTGGGAATATGAGGGGGTGAAAAGTAAGCTGTGGAAACCTGTGTTGTTCATTAAAAGAACACAACATTGTTCAGACATGATCCTGCTCCTTCCTAGTAAAGACAGTATTGACATCTGATTCAACCTGGGAAAAAATCTCTGATGAAAAAAGGGATTTCACTGAATAGATTTCCATTTAAACCTCATGACAGCAAGACAATGAGGAGATATAAGCAGCTTCCTTAGACCTAATTCAGTAAAGGTTTAAGGAAATAGAAAGGCCCTCAGAAGGCTGATATAGTCCAGTGACAGGGCATAGAGGGCTTCCAGCACTTCTGCAGGAGATCTGTTATTTCCTAAAAATAGCGTACACTTGCTAAAATTGTAGCTCTTTCTCCTCAGCTTTAGACTGGTACTATTTATCAGTTTAGATGGCACTGATTTCAAAAGGCCAGGGCAGTTCCTATGCAATTAGTAGAAAAATATGCTTTAGACTCCCAGGACAGTTTCCCTCCCAGCTCCCAGTTTCCCGCGCAGGCTCTTTGTGAGGCGGGTGGTGAAACCAGCTTTTGTGAAGAAGAACCACACACGCAATCCAGACCTCTTTGGACAAGGCGCCATCATTCACGTCGCTCGCATGTTGACAAACACTTTGGTTATGTTGCTAGGGCAGCGAGAACACCCCCGTTAAACACCCGCCCCGAGGGCGATGGGGACAGAGGGCAGCGGGACCAGATGGTTCCACTCATTCCCGGCAGTCGGCCATCGCTCTGCGCAGGACCAACTGGTAGCCGCTTTCCAGCTGGCCAGTCAACTCAGAAGGCTTGTGGGTTGCTTTTCTTTAATTGCCTCTTTTCGAGAAACATATCAAAGGCCGTTTTCTTCTTCTAAGCAACACATTCTGTTGCTCAAAATATTTCCAGGCGGCAAGGGCTGCAGCACCAGTGTGAGGGATCACCGGGGTGTTGAAACGTAGATGTGCAAGGGGCAGGAGGAAGAGGCAGGCAGTTGCTGGGGCTCGCAGCCGTATGAGGCTGTCAGCCGTACGGGGCTGCCACCCTCTCCGTGGCCTTCGCCAGCGGCTTTGTGCACAGCCCACCTCTCTGTAACACCCCTGCGTTTGCAGTGAGGGCGCGGGAGCTGTCGTGGGAATGGGAGCAGGAGAGCGCACTGACACCAGAAAAAGAATGCACTCGAATGCTTGCCTTTAGCTTCTTTTTTTCACACGAAGGTTAAAAAAAAATTAGTGGGGCGTACCTGCCTTTAGCCTGTTTTTTTTATATTCATTTCTCTGTGCTTGGAGAGGGGAGCGCACTGACGGAGGGGGTTTGCCACAAAACATGAGTTTCTCATCTCTCCTGCATGTGCAGATCCAGTTTCCCGTCCTTGATCCCAGATGATTTTCTCCCGTCAGGAGACAGCTGGTTCGGCAGAGCCGAGGACTGGGCGGCTCTACAGGCAGTCGGGGTGTGGGGCGCAGGGCAGGGAGGAGGATGGCCGCCATGGCTGGGCAGCGCGAGCCGCGCTTGAGGCTGCCTGCGGGTGACTGGCGGCAGCGAGAGGTCCTGTGAAAGCTGGCGGGGCAGCCTCCCCTGGCCGCCCTCCAGCTGGGGCCGTTCACAGGCCTGTTCACGGCCTCGCCTCTTCCACAGGGCTCAGCCGGGAACAGCAAATGAATCGCTTTTTTGTCGGCCGCAGAGAGGCCCTTTGACAGGCAGGCTGACGCCTGCCATTGCTGCTTGATCCCTGTCGCCAGGCCGACCCCGGCGCCCCTGCCGTCACCCCAGCCTGGTGGCAGGTGATGCTCCCCCGGCCCATGGGGCTCTGAGCCCCGACACGGGGCATGGCCGGGCCACAGCACCTCCGCCAGGACCCTCGTCGGGGGCCAAGGCCTGCACCACGCACCAGCCCCTGCGGCTGTCGGTGGCTCCCGGCAGCAGGCGGTGGCTACTTGCAGTACGTTTGCAGTGCGTTTCTCTGGCGAGGCTTTTTTCTTTTCCATGACAACTGCGGCTTCTGGAGAGAGCCTGCCCCTCCAGAACACACGGTAGTTGATCCCCCAGGGGGTCCCGGTCACTTGCACCCCATTTTGGAGACCCTTGAGGAGGGCTTGCCCCCCAGCACGGCAGCACAGGCTAGACCTCAGAACGGCGGCGCAAAGAGGCTGTTTGGCATCGTGTGGCATCTGGGTTTTGTGGTTGGGCTTCGGAGACCGTACGTCCCGGCTTTTGTGCACCTCGGGAAAGGAGCAGGAATCGACTCAAGGAAAACAAATAAGGCCTTTAAAGACATGTTTATTTATGGACAGGCTTTCATGCATGCATCTTACAGCACTCCACATAAAATATAATTAAAACAAGCATCACTATGAATATGACTCAGAAAATAAAAATGTCTTTAAATACAGTTTAACTGCCAGCAGCTCAACATACTTCATTCCTCTGGGGAAGGAGTAACAGAGACATGAAGTTATGTGACTACAGAAGCCACAAGACGTGGGTATTTTTAGGGGAAGTACAACTGGGGGAAGTAAGTGACCTGTGACAAGGGTCTAATACAAGAAACACTCCTGAAGCCGCCCAGCTCCTGAGGGCGGTCAGGCTGCCTCAGATGGCGGCTGGGTCCTTTGGGAGGAGGATGGAGAGGGAGGTCAGGACCCACCAGCTCTGCTCCTGCGTCTGGTCTCAGGCACCCTGTGGAGGCGTACCTTCACCAAGACAGACCCTCAAACACTTCTCTTGGCAGGGCTGTCTGAAGACTAGTTAACATCAATAAAACAGTGTGACATCTTGAACACTTGCCACAATTTTCGACTATTTCTGCCCTTTTTTTCCTCCTTTCCAATTCAGGTCTGCAGCCAGGGAGGCACGTAAAGCTGGCCCGGGGACACCCTGCAATGCCATGCAACTGGAGCCACAGGAGGTGCTTCCTGCTGCTCCATGCCATATCTTACAATGCCTGCTACCAAACTGTGACAGCAGGAGTTTGGTTACAGCCTTGAAAAACCAGAGGTGCTCTTCTGTATTTGTCACCGCTTTTGCCACCAGCACTGAGATGAGCCAGCATGCTTGCTCACAGCCTCTGCTGAGCAATCAAGGATGAACACATGCGGAGCCTGAAATAACCTCAACCTGTAGTTGTTTTCTTTTTCTTTCCTCCTCCTCCTCATATTCGCCAACTCAGAAAAGCATCTTTTTAGAAGGTATTTACCGGTCTGGTATCATGTCTTAGAGCTGGGAAAAAGAGTATGAGCTCACCTGATGATTTTTACCTATGGACGTTTTACCACTTGTGTGACTTTTGCCAGCATTTTTTCCATTAGACATACCAGGAGAAGGGTGTTTCTCATGGGATTCAAAGGAGACTTTATTTTAAATACCTCTGGAAAATAATATGTCAGTCTAATACTGCCTGTGATTTTCCCACATAATTCACAGTAACATAGGGCTACGAGGATGGTGAGGGGACTGGAGCATCTCTCCTACGAGGAAAGGCTGAGGGAGCTGGGCTTGTTCAGCCTGAAGAAGAGAAGGCTGAGAGGGGGCCTAATATATGCTTATAAATATCTGCAGGGTGGGTGTCTAGACTAGATGATCCCCAGAGGTCCCTTCCAACACCTAACATTCTGTGATTCTGTTTCCCTGTTAGTTTTGGAAATTTGGCTTTCTGGTGGTGTGTGCTTGTCAACAAAATTGCAACCTTCCCTGGGGATTTTCCCTCTACTGTGTGTGCTACAGTATACCAATGCTCTTTAGAAATACCTCTCCCCCATACACTGCTTGCTTTTTAAAGGCATTTTCTCCGTAAATGGAAACACTTAACCTTTCATATCAGATCAGCTGTATTTTAAGTGAATGTTATTCTTTAAACATACATCCAGTTTTCCTAGGGGTCTGTATTCTGCTAATGAGCCTTTTCCAATTGTGCATTTTCCTTAGATATTCACTTTTAAAGGTTTAAACTTCCTGACTCATTGGAAGATTAATTAAAGAGCAAAAGGGTTACTTTCAGGCATTATTAATAAATTCATATGTTTGCAGATACATGCTTGAAACTGACGATTTGTTTGAAGATCTATTATTTTTTTTTCCCCTGAGAGATGAGTTAAAAACAAATTTTATGCAGGCGCAGTGGTGCATAGCAGGCTTTGCTACTAATCTCCTGTCTGTTTCATTCTGCGCATGTAGGCCCTAAGCAGAAGAATGGAAAGTGCATGAGTTATGAGTGCATGCGGAATTTACGTGCTGCTTCAGCTGGGGGTTAGGCAAAGTTCTACACTTCTACTCTGCTCTAATGTGTTTGGTTTATTTTTCATTTCCTTAGGAAGAAAAAACTCCCAGATGCTCTCTCACTCCATGGCTCAGTTATACGGCTCTCACTTCTGAAAGGAATTTCTGCCCAAATAGTATCTGCAGCAGTAAGTGTCTCTTTCTCCTGGGCACATCCACTAAGAAAAATTTAAACTTATGCTGGTGTGGGGGGGGGTGTGTGTGATCTCCTCCCTCCTCCTACTGACAGTTCTGGATAATACTAACGTGTTTGGTACATAAACTACTAACTAGTAATCCCTAGCCAGTAGTGAATCAGGTACTAGATGACTTACTGCAGCAGAAATATGGTAGGTCCTCTTCAACACTGATTTGCGTTGCTAGGTGTCATTAAACCTCGTGGGAAATGTTAATATAAAAGGATAGCAGTGCTATTGTTCTGCTTGCCTGGAGGTGCTGGAAACAGGTTTGCTTATCGCCTGCAGCAGGCCCAGGACACACTCGTTGTTCTGAGCTGAGTGAGGAGCAGGTTTGCACGTTCCTGCGTCTGTGACTGCACTGAAGGCGCAGATGCAAGAGAGCTGGTCTGTGGATCATGCTGCCAGGGGAAAACTTACGGTCCAAGATCAGAGCTGAGGTGATGATGTGTAAACAGTGTGTGGGTTTCTGAAGCATGCCAGATTGTTTTACTCTAACAAGTCTAAGTGACTCGTGTGAGTGTTTCAGGATGGCTGTGTGTCCAGGGTGCTGGTGTCAGTGTGCTGCCACTGGCTGGGTTGGTGGTGGTGTGGGTGAGCTGTCTGAATGGGAAGCTAAGAAGGTGTGCTGGAGAGGGAAGTGGTTTTGCAATCGATGTCTATGTTGTGTACACACAGAATACTGAAAACTGTTATGAATGTTAGACTGTTTTGAGAAGAACATGGTAACTTCCATACAGAATTACAGGTTATTCTGCTTTGTCTCCATTTCTGTGCACTTTCTCATCCCTTCTGGGGATTTCTAGCCAGCGGTTCCCTCAGCACCGTCTGCCCTGGTGGGAGTATTAAAATGCAACTTATGTTGATTTTTCTGTGTATTGTAGCTCTAATTATTAGAGACACGCACAGAGCCGGGTGTACTGTCTCTCTTACTCGTGACTTGTCCTCTTTTTCTAGGACAAAGTGGATGCTGGCTTGCCCACTGCGATCGTAAGTACTCTTGGCAGTTTTCAAGTACTGTATAGCTAGTTTTCCTGCAAGTTTGTTGAAGTGGTAATTTAAGATACGTGATAAATGCATTTTCCTTCTTAGCCTTACTAAGAATTTTCAAATATGAGGGGTGGGAGAAGCAGCATGAAACATCTATTTCCTGGGGACAGCGTTCAACTTTTCTTAATGGCCCAGCTGCTCCTCTGCTCTCCCCTTTTTCATGTCATCACCAGGGCTTGTTAGTTGAGCACCTAACCTCTCCCCATAAGGTGAGCATTCATCTGTTGAACACATTAAATTTCTCTAGCTTTTTCTTCTTTGCCAGTTAAAGCTTTGGCTTCTAACAATTTTTTAAAGAAACTTAAACTGAAGTGCTCAAAGTGATGGGTTCAAAATCTCTATGTCTCTGATGTAACTGAAATATGACCTTAAAATACAAAATTTCACTAAAAGCCTGTCTGAAAGATGATCCTGCTTAGCAATTTGCATTAAACTTCTTGAAGCCAAGCATGCTAATTAAAATACGTCAGAAGTGAAGGTGCCTATAGTTAAAAGAGAAGAGAAGCATTTTAAGGAGGTGAAATACAGCAAGTATGTGTTCTGCCCTTGTGAAATGAGTTTTAATGTTTTATGAAGAAACTAAAGTAGTACTTGATCGCTTTGACTGTAGTAGCAGTAATCCATAGAAATTATTTTTTTTGTTTAAAAAGGAAAAAAGCTGTGGTCACATCTAAGGCACAAGGTTGCACAGAAAAATTGGAAGCACGCTGTGACTGATGTGCACATAGGATAAAACCCTGTACTTATGTACTCCAGACATTAAAGCACTTAATTTTTTTTAATCTGACTTACACTTGCTAAGAAATAAAAAGTAGGACAACATTAATAGATCTACATCATTATGTGATTTCTATTAAGTTTTATGTGCAGCAGAATCCTGGAGCTGTGTTTAATTCCTCATGGAAGGAAGTTGGAGTCTCTGGGTTTGCTGTAGACTGTCTCTTCAGGTGACCACTGCTGCTCAGGGTTGTGGAGGAGTTCAGATGTGGATGTAGCAGCTGAGTGAGGAAAACCCTCAGAGTATTTATACTCAGTTACCACACCAAAAGAATGAGGCTGACTTTACAGAGAAGGAATTTCACTGTGGGTACCACTCTGAGCATTTTCATTTCAAACAGCAGAGGAAAAGGCAGCCCTCCGAACTTGAGAAAATCTGTGATGGTCGTTCAGGTGTAATACTTCTCTAGTTTTTGCATAGGCATTGCTTGTCACTTATAAATTAGAAAACAGTTACATCTGTAACCTTCGAAATCTTCCCCTTTTAGCAGGCTTTGTATGAGTGTAGTGAGAGTTTAAGTGGTGGATTTGTGACTGACATTTCTTCTACTTTCAATCTTTCTGCATGACTTTCAGGCAGCATCAAATCTGATAGCAGTGGGGACTTCACATGGGTTAGCACTGATATTTGGTAAGTTAACGAAAAAGTTTTGATCTTTTTTGCGTTTTAATGATCTTAATAAAACTAACAAACAAAAAAACCTACAACCAAAACCCAAACGGACACAAGTAAAAAAAACCCAGCCTGAGTTAGAACTGTAGAGTGGATTTCTTCTAATATGTTCTACTTGTTCTAAATATGATTTTCTTTCAGTAAAGAAATAAAGCACAAGTAATATTTTAGTTGTGTTTATTCACATATTTCTTCTGCTTTGTTGGGGGTTGGCACATTGATATTGAGAAATGCAGTGTTCTGGCAATTGTCTGAAGAGTCATTTCTATGTTTAAGCATAAGTTACTCTGTTTTCAAGTGGAAGAAACCAGAACCAATAGACAACCATCATCTCATACTGTATTCATCTTCTCCCCTATGATGTAATAGCTGCCAGCATTAGGGAAATTAAAATGTGTTCCTTGGAAAGCGAAACGTCTGACCCATGACTACCTGCAGGCTTGCATCATAGGTTTCCCTTCCCTGACCTTCCCCTGTACCAGTCACCTCTGTGTCCCTTCATTCTGTTATTCTTTCCTTCCTCTTGTCACCAAACTTTCTTAAAGTTCCTGAGCTTGTGCCTCTGTTTGATTATCCAGCTTACCAGCTGGGCGAGAACAGCTCTTGAATTGCTCCTGTACACATCGAGGTTTTCACAGAATCACAGAATCACAGAATCACAGAATAGTAGGGGTTGGAAGGGACCTCTGTGGGTCATCTAGTCCAACCCCC
>Ga0181612_181617_pt1 | contig 18560 bp, 19 predicted proteins | sample HoacroProtozoa21_FD_119630 | JGI IMG/M metagenome (GOLD analysis project Ga0181612, IMG submission 119630) | Hoatzin crop microbial communities from Cojedes, Venezuel. Combined Assembly of Gp0051906, Gp0051904, Gp0051908
AGGTGTGTCTGTCCTTCCTCACTTGGGATGGTTTTGCTCTTGGATGGGGGATTGTGGGTCTGAAAAATATGGTTAAGGGAGAACCAGCCTCTTCTGAAGATCTGGGTTTTATGCTCAGGATGAGTAGGGGTGGCTGGGTGGGTGGGCAGTGCAGAGCAGTGATTGATGAAGAGGATCAGATGGTGGCTGGGAAAATGCCTCGTTTTTACTGCTAACTGCAGAAATTTAGAAGGGCTTGACAACCTGGGGTACTTGTGCCTGATGGACATGTGGAAAGCCTGTGTAAGGTCTGGTTGCAGTCTCTCGCTTCTCTCTTTCATGCTTGTATACCACCTAGCACCATGGTGGGTCTGCTTTCCCTTCCTTCCCAGTTTCTCTCCTTCCCTCTGGGAAGGAGAGATGTCTCTCCAAAACCACCCATCGCTGCTCCCATCAAAACTGATTTCCTCCTGTCACAAATGATTCAGCATGGGGAGGGAGATCAGAGCTCCTGGAAGCGCTCACACCAAGGATAATAACAGAGGATAAAGGCTGGCACTAACAGCCATTGGAAAGCCATGCACCAAGTGCCTGCGTCCTCTAGGAAGTGTTCTGGAACAGTTTAGAACATCTGACCTGCATCTAACAGGAGTTATTTTGGGAAAGGGCTTGTTCTGATCTTGCCTTCACTTGGACTAGCAGACTCTGATGAACTCCATTTCCACTGACTCTGGGACACTTGTCTCTCTGTCCTTCTCCCTTTGCTTAATTTCTTCACCTCTAGCTCGCTGCTTTCCTCTGTGGCCATTCTGCACTGCAACAGGGACATACGTTCCCCCGCCTCATGCTGAACTTGTATGTGAGCAGGGACTCGCAATTTCAAGGGTGCTTGGAGTGGCAGAGTTACATCATTGAGGGAAAGATGTAAAGGCCAGAAGGTCATACGTGGCTATATGGCAATCTGCCACAGGAAAAAGGAATTATCTGTGTGGCTGTGGACACCCATTGCTCCTGCGTGAGGGGAAAGGTATGAAGGTGGGGAGGAGGATGGCAAATTAGAAGAGGGAAGAAGGTAACAGGAAGCATATTTTTCTGCCTTTGGGGATGCTGTGTGTGCAGTCCTCCTGTACACACCATCTGTGCACTGGTAAAACTGTATTGGGTCTTTTAAGAGCACTGATCCGCCCTTTCATCACTCATGCAGGGCAAAACATGTACCACAGAGATGGGAACAGAGCCTCAGACAGAATAAATTGGTCATGTTCTGCTGGTATCCACAGGGTGATGCTGATTTTCATTACAGAGGTGGATGGCCCAGCGAGATCAGAACAGCAGGGCTGACTATGCTTTTACTCAGGGTCCCTTTACACCCCCACCCCCCCCGTTTCGAGGGGATTACCCTGATTTAAAGCAGCTGAACCTTCAGGGAGTGTCTGAAAAAGGCAAATTTGGAAATGTGAACAAAATCTTTATAGCTCTGAAGCAGCTTTGGATGTCTGCAAAAAGCTTTGAGATCTGGAGCAGCCAGCTGCCAAAGATGAGCAGTTTTATTATGACGTTATTGGTGCTATGCCCTTCAATGATTTGCACATCCCCTGGGTCAGATCCTCAGCTGATAAAAGCTGGGAGAACTGAACTGATTTATGTCTGCTGAAGATCAGCTGGAGCAAGCCCACATTATGCCATTTGATGAAGAGTCTGCTCTCTCTCTTCTCTCTCCACTTGCCTTTAGTCATTAAAATTTGCTTCATTAACAAACTCTCCCTAATCACTGCTCCTGAGCAGTGGAGCACTTTGCCCAGTGGGGCTCTGAGTGAAACTTCTGCCCGAGGATTGTTCCAGCGAGTATAATGCACACTTTAATGACTTTGCTTCTCCTTAGCCAGTTGTTGGAGGATATGGAGCAGTGATTCTGCAAAGCTCGCTGTGCCGGGAGTCTCTCATGGGTGGCTGGATGTTAGCTGTGAATCTGCTCACATCCTGAACAATGAAACATTTTCCTTTTCTAAACAGGGGACAGTCTTTTAGCTAAAGGCACTTTTGCAGAGTCAGAAAGTGAAGGCTAGGGGGATGGTGGAGGTGACACTCCAGGTTTTAGGCAATGTCATGGAAAGAGTTTAGGGGTCTTTAAGGATTTCATTTTTGTGCCAGGATTTGGCTGGAGATTTTTTTAAAAGAAAGCTTCCAGGAAATACAGTTTCCTGATCTGGAAGCTACACCATGAGGGAGGGAAAGATGGGTATTGAAAAGAGCAGGTTCTGCCCTGGAAGCATGATCAGCATATGTGCTCAGCAGTGGCTGTCGATGCTCTCCGCCCCATGGGCTGTGCTTGCAGGTCTGCTCTGTCGGCATGGCTGATGGAGACCCGCGCCCAGCCCTGCAATGCAACGTGAAGAGTATAATTTAAGCTGTTCTATTCTTATCCTGGCATGGAGCCATTTGTTTGAGACGTAAGAGTCTCCCCCACACCACCCCTTGCAGCAGCGTTTGTGCTGTGGGGAGCCAGGCACTCCGCTGAGGTGCTGGGGGAGCAGCAAAGCTGTGAGGAGCAGCCCAGCCAGCATTATCCTGTGGGCAGCTTGTTTTTTGTCCTTCCCACCCTCTCAGTGATGATGAGGCCTATTTTTCTCCCCTTCCATGTGCCGAAATAGCTTGCGTTTGTCGTAAATCACCTCGGCTGCAGATGGTGAGTCACTGGTTGATCAAAGGCAAGACCCTTTTCTAGGTCTGAGGAGAAAACTAGATGCTTCAATAAATCATTAGGAATCGGTAGTAAAAAGAGTTTCCCTTGGGTTTAATGAGAAAACCTCACCACCCCCCTCCTTTGTCCCCCATGCCCCTTGGCTTGTGTAATGTAAATTGCGAATTTTAATGATATCAATGGGGACCTGATTTAGGATCCCTGTTACAGCTATTCCTGAGCATTGGGCAGTAGTTTTCTGCCCTAAGCAACAACTCGGGACAGTAGCGGGGGAAAAAGTGCTATAGCTGAGGGGGATAGATGTGAGTGAGTGCATGTGCTAGGAGCAGGGAATGCGAAAGGACACTAACTGTCGGCATGTGCCATTCACCAGCAGGAACAACAGAAGAAATGTGGAGTCCAACGGGATCAGCATCAGCTGGGCATGAGCTTGACATGAGCTAGTGTGGTGGTGGCAGGAGCTGGGATGCAAGGTGAGATAAACCACAGGCCCATGATATAACTGCATCAGGATCCAAGATACTGCACTGTGTACCTATTGCAAGGTGGGATAAGGTGGCACTGAACAGGGCTGCTCGCTCAGATGAGACAAGGAGCAGTAATATGGCAGAGGGGAGAGGAGGAGAGACTGAAACCAAGCATACATCTGACAGTGTCGTGACTGCAGTGTCCCGCCCGGGAGAGAGTACTGGGTTACATGGCAGCAGAGGATGGTGCAAGAGCTGTCAAGGCGAAAGGGAAAGACCTGGAATTGTTCCTGTACACTACACACTCCTCACTGCACACCTTGCATGTCTCAAACAAGCCTCTCCAGGAAGGAAGGGATCAATGGCTCTCAAGTCAGAGACTCCACTGAAAGCTGAGCAGATGAAGGGTTTGCCATCTGTGAACAAGTTGTTCTGACTGAATTAGGGAACATTTAACATTTACAGATAATTAGAATCAGGCACCCATTACAAAGGGAGCCAGCAGCAACAGAGAGAAGGGAAGCTTTTGAAAGCCGATTGGAAGCTCCTTGACACATCAGCCAGGGGAGCTTTTCAGACACAACTTCTGAGCATTTCCAAATGCTTTGTACGTGTTACCTCCCCAGATCTTTGGAGCCAAGCACATATCTCTGTCTCTCTCTTCTGTCCTCTCCATTATTTCTGAACTGCCTTTTGACTTTTTCTCCCAGCCAGTGATCAGCCAGCTGCCTTTCTGGGAGATTTTAACAGGGTGTCCCCTTTGGTCCCATGCTGGGCTGTCAGCTGTGAAGGAAAAAGGCAGGAAATTTGCTTTTCTTCTCCATGACTGTCACAATCTCCTTGGCCTGGAGCTGGGCCGGGCAGCCATAGGGAGGGACAGCTCTGAATGCAGAGGCTCCTATGCTGTCCTGACCTCTACAGGATAGACCTGGATGTAAAGCTGGTCAGTATTTTTTTCAAACTGACTTTATTACACAGAAAGATAAATACCCTTGGAATAGAAAAACAAACATTTTTGGTTACAGATTTCAAAAATGAAAGTAAAATATGTAAAGTGCTCTCTTTCCACTCAAAAATAGCTTCCCTCTTACAAATTTCTCTTCTTTTTCTTGTGTTTCCTTAATATGCTTTTACATCAACATTATTAAGAAAAGCGAATTTCTCATACTTTTCTTTTGAGAGAAAAAGAAGCTGGTGGAAATTTAAAATTCCCCAAAACACAAAAAGACATTATTTCGTTCCCACATTTCCTCTGAAAAATAACCGGCATTTCTCAAGCAGCTCGAGCAGTAATTGTGCTTACATCAGTGACAGTAATTGCACGGCATCTGCTGCAGAGAGTTACCCAAGAGGTGAAACCATAAAGCTGCAGCTGCCCTTTTGCTGAAAGAAGCCTCAGTGACAGCTCTTGGGCTGCGGCTCCATGACTTGACCACTGCTGCCAGCACCAAGGTTGACTCCCCGAGAAGGGGCAGCTGCAGCCACTGCCCCAGCCCGGCCGGGACTGCTGCCCCTTGCAGCACCTGCTCCTGGGCTGGCACAGCCTCAGTGCTTCTTCTCCCCCTCCTCCTCCCCCTCCTCTTCCTCCTCGTCCTCCTCCCTGCCACATGTGGAGGGTCTGCTCACCTAGCCTGCAGTCCCTCTCAGGGGTGCCCAGGCCTCAGAGCAACAGGGTTTATGGTAAACAGCAAAGGAACCATGGAGGGCTCCTGTCACTGTGGTTCATGTTCGGGAGCAGTATTGACAGAGTGAGGCCAGGTTGATCTGTCCTGTTGATACCAGGGATGTGGCTGCCAGTGGGACCAGAACAGGCCCCCGCAGATGTGGATGGGGCAGGGCAAGTGGAAGGCGAGAAGTTCAGAGTTAAAAGCGGATTGGAGGGGTGAGAGAAGAATGAGCTCAGGGCCATCTTCAGGAGGTCAGCTCAGGCCTGGTGAGTTCAGGACGAGACACGTTCATTTGAGAGTGGGATGAGAAAAAAGTGACGTAGCCATTGCAAGACATCCTCAGCTCTTCAAAGAACTTGTGCTGCATGAATGTTTTGTGCTTGTAGGATCTAGTCCTGCTACAAAGAAGGACTTATTCAATGGTTGCACAGCTGATTTTGCTCTTGGCTGGTACAGGAACTGCATCTTTTTGTTGTCCTTGTCCCCATGGATATAGGTGAAGGCCTTTCTAAACAGCCCTGATGGAGGGGGTCATGCCCTGAGGGGAAGCCTTTCAAAACTTGTCTATAGACAGCTGCAATGAAACCAGAGAAGAGCTACACAGAGACAATACTCAGCTTCCATGCATTTCTTAGAAGGAAATAAATGGAAAATCGAGATTTTCCACAGGTCCAAAAATATCACAAATCGGAAATAAGATAATGAAGTGAGAAACAGACCGCCTTCTGCACAACACGCACCCCAGCCTTGTCTCCCTTGTTTACCAGGGCTGTTCCTAGCAGGCAATGTGTAGGACCCTGACAGACATCTAGTGGTATTTTACTATAACTACAAGCATATATGGCTAAGAAATGGGTGCCCGGTGAAGTGTTGGGCTATGGTGGTAAGGAGAAGGTTGTGCTCCCCAAATAAATAACAGACTTCGGACACAGGGAAATATAAGGCTGCCTCCCTTGCACTGGCATCCATCTTATGCAAGAATAAAGGAAGAGATCTGTGATCCAGCAGTGTTATTTCTTGGAGAGTCAGACTGAACACAAAGGAGTTGCTGCAGATGGCTCACCCTACACAACCCCGTCCCACTGCCACTAATATCTCTGCTGCTGTTGATGGGGAAGGAGAGGGTATGGAGGGCAGCCCCTTGCTATCAGAGACAGTGCATACTGAGGGGATTTGCACGTGCCCACATCTCGGCTGGGAGCATGAGAAAATGCCTCCAAGGGGGTGTCAGACACAGTTACAGTGAAACATGATATTTATAACAAAGTGTGGGGGAAGGTGTCACATCACATTATGCTGATGCTCCGGCACCAGAGACACAGGGACAATGCTGCAGAGTGGGATATGGTGAGGGCTAGCAGGCAGTAAGTGGAGTTTGCTCTGCAAATATTGATTCCCTCTGGAGTCCTGGCAGCATGGCACACTGAAGCAGGCTTTTCCTGGAGGCAGGAGGGGACAGCAAGCCTCTCATGGGTGCTGGCATCAGTTAGCAGTGTCACCTGGCCCTTACATTCCTGTGCCTGGCCCTGTTCTGCTTTGCAAGGGACAGTAGAGCTAGGATGCATGATGGTAAAATGGGGGGAATAAAATCCAGCTATCTCCAGTGTCGTTGAACACTGGTCTCTTTTTTCTTTTCTGGATGGACACATCCCACTTGCTTTTGCATCAGTGTGAGGATGTTGGCCTAGGAACTCAACCTCACCAATAGACCTTCCCTTACTAAGCTAACATTAAATGCTGTAGTCTTTTGAATAACCAGTTCTTCAGAGAAATGTAGGCTGTGTCACTGCAAGCATCTGGGATTGCACAAGTCCTTCTCTAAGAAGTGAGTCTCTGAAAGTACCAAGCTCTTTAGAGTTGCTGTATGGAGTGCGCCAAGATGTGGCAAGCTGAAGCCAAGGGCCAGTTCTCAGAGCTGTGTAACAGGAGGAGGCCTGGATTCCAATGCGGAAATACCCTCACGCGTCGTAACGAGAGCGGTGGGATCTCCTACACATACACAAGCATATTTCTGTGCATTCAGCTCCTGCTCCTTTCCTCTGCCCTGGCAACGGTACAGTAAAACATGGATGCAGTGTAGCTCAGCAATTGCAGCCTTCACTGGTCTCTTGGGGCTAATTGCCTGGGAGTAACTTTTGTCAGCTGCTGTTTCTCCCTTACTGCAAACACGCGAGCATCTCTTGAGAGAGCAGCTGGCACATGGGCAGACAGAACTGGAGCCTGCTGCTTCTCCCCGTCTCTGCAGTGAAGGTATTTGGTGCAGTTCTCGTGGCTGGTAAACCCTCTCCCCATGGTGGTGAATGGAGCCTGGTCCCCACACATCCAGGCTCAGGGGAGCTTTGCACACCCTGCAGTGGGCTGGGAGCCCTTCCTTCCCTCGCTGCTCTGCCCTGCAGTCCTCTGGAAGTCACGTACCACAGGAGCCAGCCATGGTGCCCTGCAGTGCTTCATGGGCCAGTTCAGCCTCTGCCCACTCCATGCTAGCCCTGCTTTTCTCCTTGCTTCTCCCCCCATGTAGACAGCCCTGCCATTTCCTTTCTGGGGACTCAGCTGCTCAGTGCCTGCAGGGATTGATGTTCTTTCCTAGGGTGTTTTGAGGCCAGTTTGAGCATTGTAGCTCTGTCCAGAAGTGGAGACCTCATCACTACTGGCATGTCGGTGCCAGCTTTTATTCTCATGAGAGCGCTGCCCTGACTGCTCTCACTTGAGTGCAAGCATGGGTATGGGTGACCTTGGCCCCTTTGCCTGCCCTTATGAGGCTGCTTCCAAGTGCCTGCAGCGCTGAAGCCGCTGAGTGGAAATGTCCCTGAGTGGAAATGGCAGCAGTGGCTGCAGACAGGGAAGCAGGATCTCCCACAGCTGCCTGCCAGGGAGCGTTCCCTGGGAAAGGCACCAGCTCCCGCCCCCTTTGCAGAGTGGGCTTGCACGTGTCTGCTACGGGAGAAAGCAACTTTTAATTGTCCTAGGGAAATCAACACTCTTGACCTCAGCCCTAGACCAAACCAGGCCTGAGCTCCTGTGGGCGCCGCTCGCTGGGCACTGTGTGTGGCGATCATCAGTGGGTGGATGTGAGATGCCCTCGTTAGGCTATTGCTCAGGCCTGGGCTCGTTCACCTGAGGCATGAAAACCTCCACGAGGAAAGAGCCAGGAGAAAGGAGGGGCAAGAGCCTAGGCTGGCATCAAGCCCCAGCCGGGCAAAGGACTGGAGCACTGTAACAGGTATGGCCCTTCGTTAGCGCTGCTGTCAGGGCTCCTGGTAGATCTTGGCTGCTTTTGGGAGGAAAAGGCTAGTGGAGGTGCTGGTGACATGCAGGTTGCTAAGTAAGAGCCATTAAGTAGGTTGTAGACTGTGCCTTTGTGGGATAGGAGTGTGCTGGGTGCATATGCATTGTACTATATGCATCTATATGGTCTGTCTAATACCCACCTGCTGTTGTCTTTCATGCAGCTGTCTTGCGTATCTGCTGTGACACAGGCTAGCACACGTACTGTGACTGATGCTTGAGTGTGACTCTTTGGGGAAATACATTTTCACAGAGTACACCTTTTCTATGCTACGTTTGCAGTGGGATCAGAGAGGATCACAATGGCCATATAAGTACAGAAAATGTCTGCGTCCTGGCACACTACCTCCATGCATGGCTGATCCATGTAAGCACTCTGCCCTGGACATATTTATGCCGATGTCAGAATGCAGACATCAGGTCCACGTGGTGTGATGGGCTGAGGAGGGATGGCATGTGTGTGGCTGTAAGGCATTACGTCTCTCTGCATCCTGGTTGGCAGACGTGTTTTTCTGTGGATCTCTAATATCTCACATGTGAGTCAGTGTCTGCATGAAAATGAAGCATTTGGTTAGGATGTCCCTGACCATGTGTGTGGGTTACCCTGCTGTATGTGCCTAACACGTGTTTGTTTTGTAAGGCACGTTCTGCAGTCTGCGTGTTCCCGGGTGTCTGTTCGTGGTAAGCCTAGCCCTGCCTGAGGTCCCACGGGCTGTGTGCCCACAGCGATGGCCTGACGCCATGACGCAGCCAGCCCGCTAATGTGGCTACAGTTCCCCTCACTCCACCGGCAGTTTAAAGGAGGTCATCCTTGTCCCATAGAGCCGGTGACTAAGGCAGCCTGGCATTTACCCAGAATTTATTTGGACACGCTAGAGCCAGCTGCACACTTTATTTGTTTGTTTGTTTTTTGTCTAACTTCATACCCTTTTGGTGATTGCTTATAACCCCGGTGCAGAAAAGGGACCAATCCTCTCTGCTTTCACGGGAAGGAGAATCCTGCAGCATCCACTAGATGCAGACAGACTGAAAGCGAAGCAAGCAATAAAAAAAAAAAAAAAAGCCATATGCATTACCTGTGCTGGAAATGGCATGTTCTTTGTACAATTCCCTTTGACTTTTTAGGGAAGGATTTATTCTCTTCTTCCTCATGACAGCAGAGTTTGCAGTTTTTCTGTAAGTTTGGACCAGCCCAAATTAACTGTGCATCCTCAGTGTCTGATTAGCTCTATTTGCTGTGGTTTTATTGACCTATGCAAGAGAAAAACTAGGTCAAGCCAGGCTGATGAGGCTAGATCTGGCTCTGTAATATAAATCAGTACAAACGAGGCCATCCATTTGCTGAGCCATCAAATCACGCTCTGGGGTGGGTCGCCTCCAAATTGTCCAGGGGATATAATTAGGAACTTTCCCAAGCTGTCAATCAGAAGCGAAGCGTGGTTTCAAGGTAGAGGGTGGATGGATTTTTTTAAACACTGCTCATTGTTGCTGTGGTGAGGGGCATTTTATCAGCAAGTGGATGAAGCACAGGCACTGGGATGGCTGCAAATAGAAATGGCCCCTGCCTCTCTGTGGCTCCTGTGCAAAGACTCTGCACAGAGAAGGGATGGAGGCAGATAAAAGAAGCCTGCAGGGCTGAAATGAGTTTTTTCTACAGAAGCAGAAGGGGAGGACAGAAACTCTTACCCAGCTTTCTTGGTAGCAGACCTTATTCATGGCTTTTGCCCATGCACAGCCAAGGGCAACACAGCCAGCCTCCAGTATGGAGAAGCCATTGAGACTGTCTGCTCCTGGCAGTCCTGAATCTCTGCTAACATTGCCTCTCCTGGTTTGCTTGGATCAGAGGAGGAATCAGCCTGTGACCCAATCTGCTGCTGCTGAGTTAGTCACCCTGCTCTGGGGGGAAAGGAGGCGGCAAAGCCTGTCACAGGCTGATTTCAGATGCATTATAAAAAAACGCTATCACCTTGGAAAAGCTCTTTGCAGGGAGACTTAGGTGTCTGTGCTAGACTTAGGTGCTGGAAGTTGCCAGGACAGGAAGCAGGGCGCAGCCTCAGCTGGTCTTGTCTTCGGTGTGTGGTGTGCTGGGAGTGAGATGTCACACAGCATTAACTTCACTTTCGTCAGGGCAGAGGCGGCCAGCAGCCGTGCTGTGACAGCTCAGGGGCTCACAAAGCCACCCTGCAAGGGGGGGAAAGGGAGCAACATGACAGAGTGGAGGGGGCCAAATCCCAGGTAGGTTGTGCTGGTGTAGCAGAGGACTCAAAGAGGGGGTACTGGGAAGGGGCTGGAGGACACTGGAGTGCTGTATGCACAAAGGGCATGGCAGGCTCTCCCTGCTCACCGTGATTACCCATGGGCTGTAAGCAAGCTGCTGTTGGTTTGGCCTCTGCTTTGCAAAGCAGCAGCCTGTGCCGGACGGAAGCTCAGGTCAGCGACATGTTGGACTGCCAAGAGCCACACATGTGATGGCCAGGCAGTGAAGCGGCGAGGGGAGAGCGTCCCTGAAGAAGGTCACCTGCACGTGAAAGCCAGTTGGGATCTGCTTTTGAAGAAGCAAGTGGTTTGGGCAGAGCCATGCAGGGTGAGTTCAGGCATGATAACAGATCAGGATGTTTTAAGTGCACAGGGGAAGGCAGAGCTCTCAGCATCTTCCAGTGTCTTTGGGGATCTTGTATAGACGCCAGGCCACAAATGCCTCATTCTTCACTCCCAAGAATATCTGCAGTCCCTTCCCGTTTAGGGGGATCTGAAGGGATTTTATTTGTTGCAATATATGGAGCAGGGACACCTTCTGTGGGAGTCAGCATGCTGCCGAGGGCAGAAACTCACCTGTTATGAACAGGAACAAGCCACCGTCTTTTATATGGCTACTTGCCCAGCTCTGTACAGCAGGTGTCAAATGTGCAGTAAATGCTGATCCTCTGGGAAAAATTTGGTCAGTAAAACAAGAGGAATATCAGCTTTTATGGAGAGAGACAGAGCTGATGAGACCCGGCTGCTAAAAGCCTGCTGGAGATGCAAGGTATCCCCCACTGAGCTCCAATGTCTATTCAGCTGAGTCAGCTTACAGGGAGATGCTTCCCATCTCCTTCTGCAAGACACTGACTTTGCTGGGTGAAGACAGTGGCTGATGTGAGTGCAGGGTGCTGCACTCTCACAGGGTGGGAGCCAGAAAGGGCATCTCTGCCAGTGCAGCTTCTAGACATGCCTCTCCTGGCTGAGCTCAGCAGCAACCCGTTGTGAGTGATGGCCCCGGCTTCCTGCATGCATTTGCATTCCCTTTGCGTGCTGCTGTTGCCTTCCCTTTATGGCTGTGATATACTGACATCACAGGCGCAGCATCATGGAATTGAATTTACAGGAGGCTGAATTTATGATTAGAGAAATGTACCCTTCACCACTTCATGCTGCCCCCCCTTCTGCACACCCATGCACGCACGCGCATGCACCTCGCTCTGCTCCACAGTACAGTGACAGAGGGGACGACAGGCTGTGGAAGACCCTAGTTCATGGGGGATATCTGCTGCCCTGGATGCAGACAGAAATTAAGGAATCAGGGAAAGGGCTCAGCAGGGGCCTGGACATGCAAAGTTCCTGGGCTCAGCCTGTAGGTCTGCAAGCTGGCACTACAGCCACTCTTGTAAGCTGGGCTCCTGGGTTTAGCACGCATGTCTGAGAGGAGGAGCGGGTTGCAGCCATGAGGCAGCAGGGCTCCTGACTGCTTTGTTTCATATTAACAGTCCTCTTAACAATGGTGTGTTCCTACCTTTGGGTGATTTCCAAAGCATTCCCAGCAGACATTTCTCAGCCTTGTCTTCTCCTGTCCCACTGCTCCAAATTTTTCCCTCTCCCAGCTGAATTTCTGGATAAACTGCAAGATCAGTAAGCCAAACAAAGAAGGAAAGGGATGAGAAATGAGAGAGACTTTACAGGTGATAAGCCAAACTCATAATAGGACGCAGCCCCTTGCAGCTTGAAGCATGGCTTAGTTTGTGTCTGGGTGTGTTGGAATAACTCCATCCTCGGGAGCTGATTTAGGATGTCCTCTGCTCTCTGCCTGGGGAGGAAATGGCTTCTGTACAGAAGGCACTTGTCTGTGACAGATCTCTTGTAAACAGCATGATAGCTTGTTGTCAGACACGCTGAAGACATCTTCATCAGGTAGTTTGCCAAAGTCCCCAGGGGGAAGCTGTAGGACAGACCTTGGTCAGCAGAGATTTTTCAGGCACAGACTGGTGGAGATTCAGAGTCAGGCTGCATGGAGCCCTCGCTAACCCAAAGGCTTGGGTAGACCGCTGGCTATTAATAAAAACGGAGGTCTGTGTTATACCACGCTGCATCACAGACCCAGCTGTCTCTCAGCAGAGGAGCTTTGCAGAGATATTCTAGGCAGAGGCACTAAAGAAAAGATTATATAAAAAATGGAGCAGGTTAGAAGAGCAGGATGGATAGAGGATTTTCTGCTCTGGGGGAAGGTCAAAGCCTTTTTTTCCGGAATTAAAATCCTGGTGGTTTTCATCAATCATTGAAACCCATTTTGGTCTGGGCTTAATCACAATGATTCATGTAGGCCTTTTAATATTTTTTTCTCTATTTCTGTACGTGTATTAACTACATTTCCAATGAAATGTCCCTTCACACCTACAGTCCCCAAAATCTTGGTTTAAAAACTGGAAGAAAAACATTGCTATGTTTCTTTTTCTCTGGGACTGTTATTAAGTGCGGGGAATCAGTCTTGCTTTTTCGTGAACAATTTTGGGGCTTGTTGTTTGCAGGAAGCTGAAAGCAGAACAATTTCAGTGGGCATCAGTGTTTCTCTGGTGATGTACTTGTTTATTTCCAGCCTCTGAAAACCAATGCCCCTGTGCTTGCTACCAGGCCATCCACTCATTCATCCATCTATCCATTCCCTCTCACTGCATGCCAGAGTACCCTCTGGCTATGCTGAAACATACCGAGCTACAGAAATCGTGCACAAGGTGGAGAAATTGCAGAAGCAGAAGGAGCCTTTACAGCAAACAGTCTATTTATTGACATTTTATTATGTTGTTTAGCAGGACCCTGATGCCTGTAATAAAGCATTAAGGAAGTGTAGCAGCACATTCTCATTGATCCCACTCAGTACTGTGATATTAGTGCGAGGGCCAGTGACAAAGAAAAGAAATAATTTTGTTCCGCTCCCCTGTGCTGAATTGCTAATGGCAAAATGCCCTGTAAGCCTGAAGATTAGTTAGTTGTACTGTAACCCCCAGCTGAATGATCACAAACCACATGCAAAATGAGAAAGGCAAGCTTTTTTGATCTATAGGACTACACAGTGAGGGATCTGGAGAAATCCATGATGGCTCAGGAGAGCTCAGACCTATCAAGCCTGGTATTTCATGACTGAAGATGGAAATCGTCTCTGGTCCTGAAGAGCAGCCAGGAAGGAGATGAGCTGAAAGTTGCTCTGTGTGACAGAAGTATTTGCAGTTTTCTCTGCTCTGGGTTTTCTAGTTCAGGCACACAGCAACTAGTCTGCATCGCAGCACAGGGAACAAGCCACTTCAGCTCTCAGGTCTGTGATCTCCTGGCTAGCATGTTTGCCTCTGCCCCTCATGGTGACTCCGCAGCCACATATAATATCAGTAGAGAAGGAGAGATGCCAGCCCATCAGTAACAGACCACAGTGGCAGAACGGATGTAAACTCTGTGTGGTCACTAAACGACAAGCCAGAGACCCCAAAGGCTGTCCATTGAGCTAGTGAAGACCCCTTGCTTCTTCCTCCCTGGTCCTTCCTGGGTGTTCAGTGGCAAGGCTATGGCCCCTCGTCCCCCAGAAAGCCCCCTGCCCCACAGCCTGCCCTGCACCCAGGCAGTGTGCATGCCTTGGTGCCTGCAGGGAAAGCGGCTCTACTGTCAGTGCCAGGAGCTGGGCGCCTCTTCTTGGGGGTTTTTGCCACTCCGTGTGCTGCCAGGCCCCGGGGAACGGGGGGCTCTGCTCCTGCTTTCTCATTTGTTCCTCCAGACGGGTCTCAGCAGGGCCCACAAGGGCTGCTCCTGGGTGAATCGTAGCTCCTGTGCCCCCGCAGCCCTTGCCCTGGAGGGGGTGGCTCTGCGTCAGTCCGCTCCAGATTAATATGTGCAAACATTGCATTAGACAAATGGTCTTTCCAGACGGAGGAAGTGCCTGGATATTTGAGGAGGGATTTAGCTCTATTATCACCCAGACAGCTGGTGTTCCAGTATGGCTAAATATTTACATTCAAGCAGGGCAGCTGGGGCATACGGCCCATGAAGTGCCCTCTCCCCAGCCAGACCCCGGTGTACAGCTTCAGCCGCGCTCACACCACCGTCTCTGCTGCCCACCAGCAGAGGAATGGCCCCCAAGGTCTGATTTCTAACCATCCTCCTCTGCCAAAACCTACATGGGCTCTTAATCTTCTGATACTCCTTTCTCTCCTCCCTGTGAAAATTAGGGTAATAATAATAGCCCTTAAGATCACTGGAAGGGGATGAATCATTAGCTCCAATAATGTTCCCCAGGGCCTAAACCTCTCATTTTGTGCGTTGTGGGGTTCGCATCAGCATGAACGTGCTTCCTCCTGTCTTAGCAATCTCTACACTCCCCTACTGTGACTGTGGGGACAATTAGTGGCTGTGATCTGCTGAGCGTTTTCTAAAGAGGGGAAGAATCCGGTAATACCTGGCTGGGATTTTCTGTGGATTAATTAGCTACCGTTTGCACAGCTCTTTGAAGCTTCAAACCTATTCAGGTGTGAAGTATTATTATGAAATAGTGATCCATTAGTTCTGATCATTGGCTGCGGCCTCTCCATAGCCTCTCTGGTGTCATTTTCTACAGCATCACATATTTGTCTTTGCTATTCCAAATACATTTATTAAGGAGATGTGGCAGTAAAAAAGTCCATCTGCAGTTTTGGTTTAAGTGTGGTTTTGGTAATCATACTCACGACGGCTGCGTTCTAACTGTGCTTAGCAGTAACAAGTGTATTAAAACCTGTACTTTGCTGGTTTAGAGTCACCTGCCCCTGGGCAGCTGAGTACCAGGTAAGCTAAACACAGAACTTCCGTCATCAGGCTGTGTCCTTTATGGTGGCAGTACAGTGCCTTAAACCTCCTTCCTAGTTTGGCAACTGGAATTTTGTCTGGAACTACAGTTGGGAAAGGAATGTGTTCGCTCAGAGCTTGATGAAAACTCTAATGCATCCAACCTCACCTCGGAGATGTGTCCAGCTGGTTGCCGTGTTTTGGCTGGGCTGTGGTAACCCATGAACCCACGTGTATTTGAGTCCTGCTCTGAATCCCTTTTCTGTGCCTGCAGAGCTATGGCTGTTGTTGGTGCATGTTGGATCAGGACCCACTCAAACTGCAAGAACATTGCCGCCGTGCCATCCTGCTCCTCCTGGGCTGTGTTGTGAGAGGAACCTTGCTCCCAGCTGAGCTCCAAGGGGCAGGTTTAACACTAGCAGTCATCTTCCAGCTTGCATCCCTCCCGGGGCTGTTGGCTTGCCTGTTTCCAGCACCGTCACCTTCACATGGGCTGGGCTAGCCTGTCACCTTGCTGACCAGGACACTGGGTGCCAGGGTCACAGAGCAGAGGACAAGCAGCTGCGCAATGCTGCCGCTAGCCTGAGGACCACAGGACCTGTCTTCCATGGAGCGCATGCCAGCTGCTGGCCTCCCGGGCGGCTGACCCCTGTGTGCAGCGCAGTGCCCACAACTTGAGAGGTCCCTCCGGAAAGCAGGAGCCTCCCTCCTCCTCACACAGGCCTTGCACTCTGCTGGGGTGAGCCGTACCAGGGACAGGTCTGTGAAGCTCCCTTCAAGCCAAGACCAGCTGTTTCAACCAGCTGAGGATTGTGTGCATCTGTGAGTTTACTCCTGGTACTTCCCAGTGGGAAGAGATTGGAGCCTCTGGCACTGACATATATATGTGGGTGCATATTTCTATCTGAAATTGAGGTTTTGTTCTAGTAAACATTGTATTTATTATTTAAAAAAACCATACAGGCTGCCAAATTCATATTGCACAAAAAAGCCATAAACCTCCCACTAAAGAGGCAGAAAAATGCTATGAGGAGAACAAAGCAGGCATATATCACTGTATTTGGCCAATCTTAAACCAGTCACGGCATTGCACATAAAATACACAGTGCTCCTTTCAACACAAATGTATTCAGAAAAAAAATACACATAATTTGAGATCTGATACACTCTAAATCAAGATGTGACATATTCAGGAATCAAAAAGATAAAAAATCTGGGAAATTTCTAAATCATTCAGGTCTCCAAATGCTAGTTCTTCAACAGATGTTTAAGCGAGAAGCTTTGGGAACAAGTAACGATTGTTCAGTTGGAATGCCTCAAATTCTGAGACTGAACCCCAGCTTTCTTAAATCCTGGTATCACACCAGTGAAGGCAGTCAATATTGCTCATCATTTTTGAACCACTGAAAGCTGTTCCCCACACAAAAAATTGTATCTTTATGAGACGATTTAACTCTTCTTCTGCCTGATACAGGCTGAAAATTTCAAGGATGGGTATAAGCCAAGAGTTTAATGCCTGAGGTCCTGACTTCTGGGCTATCAGTCCTTTTACACCTTATTATTCCAGGTTTGTATATGGCTTAGGCTGCAGTTTCCAATGTGGAGCAGAGAAGAGGTTTCCTGGCAAATTGACCATTTCCCAACAAAAAGAAGGTTTATCATAAACATCAGAACTTAATCTAACAATGATACCTCCTTTCTCATATATGCAATCCATCTCGGTTTTTTAATCTGCTGGTTTAAAACTGAGTCCTGCAAGTCTAGGCAGTACTTAGGCTACTTTTAAAGGATCTACCAAAGTGATTAGGAAAAGCAAAGCCCACTATTCCGAGGCTTCAGTTTGCGAAGTTTTGTCCACTACTGGCATATTTGTTGGGGTCTGCAAATGCAAGGTGAAAGCTATATAGACACCAAGGACCCTATGGCAGTGACTGCTTCTCCGCAGAGGTCTGGACAGTATGTAGAATAACAGTGATCCACCTGGCTTGGGGAATTTAAGCCCTATCTTAATACATAGACAAACATCATGACAGAACCTGGACCTCTTTGCCAGAACCTCCAAATGGTGCCGCAATGGAGAACTATTTTGTGCTTGAATATATCTGATGCAGTTTCAGAACTCTTTAAGCCTACCTTATCTTGATCCCTTAATTATATCATTTGGATTATTTCCAAACCACTTCTCTAAAATATCTGACTCCTGAGTCTAAATAGAGCTGTTAGCCAACTTTCGATCCAGTTTCCTGATAAGGCTTATGAGAGGTTTTTGTGTGATACTACTTTCTCCTGATGCTGAAAAGGCCAGATTTACAAGCAAGAGGGTCTGTGCCTTTGGGTGATGGCCACTTCAAATTGCATTTGTGTGTTGGTCTGTGGTGAGAGTTGTGAATGCTATACTGGCATTTTGATGGCTCCACCAGTGTGGTGGATCTAACTCAGAATATGGCTGCTCTGTATAACATTGGTTTTTTGCTTAAATTGCAGCCCGGGCCTCATTGTGCGGGGTGCTGTACAGGCACCCAGAGGTGCCCTGGGGAGCCTCGGAGAAGGAGGGAGGCAGAAGACGTGCAGAACGGAGTGTTATTCCCCTGCTGTACAGCTGGGGGCGCTGAGGCGCAGCAGGATTAAGTGCCGCGCCACAGTCCTGCTGTCCAGGGCTGTACTGCTCTCCCGGGCTGGGAGCCCTGCAGGGCCCTGGGTGTTTTCCTTGTCCCAGACAGGGAAGGGATGAGGTCTTTGGCAGGCATAAACCTCCACAGCACCAGTGGGCAATGCTTGCTCGCATCCACTGTCTCTGTGGTCCTTTGGCCTTTGTTTCCTAGCACGGGTTAGTGTTCACCTGTTAACACGTATTGGAACTTCTCCTTCACAGGTCCAGCTGTGCCTTCGGTTGCAGGGTCACTTCTTAAACACATAGCTGGAAATGAAGGCTGCATCTTCTTTCCTTAGTCTTGGAGACCCTGCCTGCACACATGTGGTTTCAATATCAACACAGAGTGCCAAGAAGCTCTTTTCTCATTTGAAGGGAAAGTGTAAACCTTTGCAGGATAAACATACCTTCATCACTAAGGGAGAGTAACTTCACTTCTGGCTCACAATGATTACTTATGTGAGCTTTAATCATTCTGCCCTTTGTACTAAGCAAAGCCCTTATGATCAGTCAGATCTTTGAAGTTTTGCTATAAAAATGTAAATGAAATGCATTTCTAAATGAAGCTTTTCTTCTGCCTTGTGTGCCTCTCCATTCTTCCACACACATTCACGGAAAGTATAACAGCGCTGATAACGGCACGATCGCTTCGCTGCGCCATTTCAGCACTGACATGCACGTTTGCCTCCTTCCTCCACTCTCTTCACTGCTTCCACTCTTCCACTTGCAAAAAAAAAAAAAAAAAAAAAGAGAAGCAG
>Ga0181612_108383_pt1 | contig 18558 bp, 17 predicted proteins | sample HoacroProtozoa21_FD_119630 | JGI IMG/M metagenome (GOLD analysis project Ga0181612, IMG submission 119630) | Hoatzin crop microbial communities from Cojedes, Venezuel. Combined Assembly of Gp0051906, Gp0051904, Gp0051908
AAAATTAATTAATAACTAATGCTGGTTCTATAATGTTTCCTAAACTAAAGTCTGACTGACCTGGTGGAATCCTGAATCCTGAGCAGGAGTACGGCTACTCTTCAAAGAGATTTTATAGCCTTGATGATATATTGCGAGCTGTAAGGGAGACTTTCAAAGCCAGAAAAACTTGTGAAGCAAAAGATGTGGGAGCATCCACTTTATGTAAAGTTGTCCAGTACTAACGAGAAGATGACAAGATCAGTCATCACTAGCCCGATGTTTGGAAATAGAAGATGGGGATTCCAGTGAGCACCTAGCCTGGCTTCCATAGCCAGTGCTCCAGCGGTATAAACCAGTACTTTCCACTGCAGCCAATGGAGTTGTACCAGTTTACAGCAGATGAGAGCTGGGTCCTGTACTTCAGCAGACTTTAAATGTCAGATCTTACTTGCAGAAACAGAAAATAGGGAGCACTGTTGTGATGCACTGCATGATCTTCAGACCTTGGTCTGCTTCATCAAGCAGAAATAATAGAAACTGGCTAATTCTGACACCTTCACTGCTCCTTTCTTGGGGAGAGTCTTGACTTTCTCGGAGATCTCTGTACTAATGAATTTTAAGCAATATGACTAAAGGAGAAAAAACAAATGACAGCGAGTTTGTTATTTGCACGCATTTTCCTATCACATAACATAAAGTTAATCCAAGCTATTCATATAAAGGTACGCTTTTGTCTCCAAATACTTCACTGCATCATTTTATTAGCATTCCATGGAGACACATTTCCTATGTAATCCAGGTCTACTTTATAGTTACTCTTTAGATTCAGAACAGAATCTTTTCAGAAAGCAGTGAGTTAAATCAAGTCTTCAATAAAACAAAAGAAACTCCACAGGCTCACATTAATTTTTTCTGTAGGTATTTTATTCTATTCATTATACCGCTCCAATGCAAAGGCCACTGTTCCTCTCTCTTACAGATAACATGGACCTTGACTCTGATGTAATTATTTTTCTGCACTAGCTCAAACTCCAACCAAGATCCAAACACCACCATTGAGATCCTCCAAATGGAGCTTTGAAGAGATTTTTTTTTTTTCTGAATTTTTATTTATGCTCCTTGAAAACACTGACATTGAGGTAAAGAGAAGAGCAGCTCTTTCAGATACTGCAAACTGTTGGCATAGCCTGTAGAGCAAGCATGCAAAACTTTTCAGAACATGTCTTTGGTCTATGGAGGGTGCTGCGGTTGAGACAAACCTACAAAAATAATAAGTAACTGGTGGTGCTGTGACTGAGCTTTTAAAGGGGAAGGGAGCAGAGAGGGGTGGAGAGCTTTCCAGCATTAAGGAACAGGCTGCTGCTTTAGCAGGAACATCTGCAGTTTTCTTTTGATCCAGACAGTCCCACAAGTAACTCACATTTTCAATAAGTTGCATATATCCTATCCTAGAGGTCCTATCAAAATGTTTCTAAATATGGGTGTTGAGGTTGCACATTCTGATTCAAACGCAGAAGCAGATACAATCAGGGGAAAGTCGGGGTGTACAGCATTAGGCAGCCATTCAGGTAGATTTTATGCAAACGCAATTAAGGCTTGCATGACTCAGTTGCTGGTGGTCTTGCTATCTCCTTCCCGCTTTTATTCAGAATCCTCTTTTAGTGCAGCTGAGCACATACCAGATACTGAAGCATGCAAACACTGACTTTGTTTGTATAAAGTCACTTTTTAGCAAATTGGCTTCATGATGCATTGATAGCGTCGATGTGTATAGACAAGCTAATCCCAAAATATAGAGGCAATCCATTTTGAATTAACAGACTGCTGAGAGCGCTGACATTGTTACGGGTAAGCATAGGGTCCTTTCATTAAGAATGCTTAAATTTTGTTGAAGTTATAAAATGTTGATGTAGCTGCTCTGAAACTGGTAGTAATGAATGATTTCTACTATCAGTTTCAGGACTACAGCATGTTAAGGAAAGAGAAACTTTTTTGGCAGGTACCCTGGCAGCATTTAAGAATTGAGACTTTCTGGAAAAGAAAATGGCTAAAGAGAAAGAATCAAGAATGGCTCTAATTTGGCAACAAATTGCTGTGTTTAAAGGTTTCTTAAAGTGTATTGTTGATCAGGGTACATTTCTGCTCCAAGGGCACTGCTGCCCCGCTGCAGCTTGGGAGAAGCAGCAGTGCCATGCCTGTGTGCCTTGGCAGTGTCCCTTCCCACCTTCGTTGCATCCCCAGGCGCAAGTGGCACACCCAGCCCTTTCACAACAATAAAAGTTTAGTTTAGGTCTTGCCCCACTCTATGGACATCCATGTCCTTCCCATACCACCGCGGATGCTTTCTGGAGAGCTTGCTTCTCATCCCTGTGCCCTGCTGCAGTGTCTGCTGCCCTGGTGCATGTGCAGATGTTGGGAGAAGAGCTGGGAGAGCCTCAGGGCTCCTGGTGCTCCTCGGCTGTGTTACTCAGATGCTTGGCTGGCTTTGTGAGCAGGGAGGAACTTCTGCTCAGAGCCTGGTATAGCCAGGGTTATGATATTAATCCTACACAAAATGAAGACTTAAGTTCCTTCAGGAAAGATCGATGTAGATGAGCAAGTGTTTATGGTTTCAATATATATCATTCATGATTCTTCCAGATGCTTATCTTCCTTGTAGATAAATAGGTTCTGTCTTGTTTGAACTGCTTTTATTGCCTGATGAGTGTTTGGGTTGCTGTGTATTGTCTCTGTTAACCCAGAGACCGGAAAATCCTTACAATTCTGAAGAGGAGGACAGGACAAGAGAAAAGATTGATCTTTCTGATTCTCCTGCTAAAATTCTGCAGCCCTGGAGACAGGTTATCAGCCTGAGCTCAGCAGGAGCACTTCAGTTGTTTGGTACTTCTAGGGGGTCAGAGTTGCACCAGTATTTCATCTCAGAGAGCAAACCAGATTTGAGAGTGTTTGTACTGTACAACAATAGAGAAAGCAGTGTTAACGGGATGTGCTGGCAGAGCAGGAGGACTTGGCAGCTCTGGTTTCAGGTGCCAGATCTGCTCCTGACTCATTGGAGAAATTGAAGTGAATTATTTACTCTCTGGGGACTTTGGATCTGTGTTGGGAACAGTGGCTAAAATGATGTTTGCTGCCTCACATGGAGGGATTTTCAGAAAAACTGATTTTAAAGTTATCTTCAGATAACTTAAACACACCACAGGGCTTGGTGTCCATTGAAGTGTTAAAATCCAGCAAGTTCTGGCTCAGGTGAGCTGGCCAGAAGTGTGAGAGTTTGCATGAGTGTGAGAATTTATGAGTGCGTGGAAAACCACCAAATTTATACAGGGACTGGGGAGAAGCAAGGGGAGCAGTGGCAAGGATCAGATAGTCTGTTGGGATTCTCTTGTCTGTGACCTTTGGAGAAGGTTGAGTGGGGAGCGGTTGTGCAGGCGGACTCAAGCGTACCAAGTTCAGCAGCTTGTGCGCTTTCTGTTCCCGGTTTGCCTTTATGCCTGGGCTTAGGAAGAGCTGAGGCTGGGATGCAGCATACACATCTCTGTCTGTGCATGCTCCTAGATCACAGGAGTGAGTGCCTGAGCCTATGCAAAGGCCCCAGAGGTGATCAGACTGATCCCTCTGGAGAGCTGGGGCTGAGTTCGTATCTCAGTGCCTGCTGGTGTGTAAAGTGGGGCTGGTAAGTGACTCTAGGTTTGAGAGCAGGCTTAGGCTTGCCATTAGGCTAAATGGCAGTGAAGTCATGTTACAGAGGCTAGCAAAGGACCTGGGCATAGTTAGGCATCCATTCCCTCCTTGGGGATGTCTATGTAATGTCTGTAGCGGTACTGGATATCCAGGAGCATTTTGGAGCAAGAATCACAGCAAGCTCAGCAAGGTTTCTTTGGGTTAACACAGCCCTTGTCGAATTATTAAAATGTACTAAAACTAAAGATGGTACTGGAGGAGGCAATGGATCAGGAAACAGGATTTGCATATTCTTGTGAAGTATTTTGCAAGGCATAGGTGGGACAGCAGAAAGCCTGGTGTAACCTCACCCCAGGCTGGGCTCCTGGGTAACCAGGGCGCTTTTGCTGTTCTGAGCATTGCAGTCTTAAATCTTCAAGTGGGAACTTTCAGTGAAGGATGATGTAAATGGACTGCACTAGACAGAAATTAGGTTTTAAGAATATAAAATATTCTAACTTTATTTAGCTGATGTTTTGAAATATGGTATTCCTTGTAAAGGAAGACTCTTAAATTGTATGTACCTAGTGGGCATGCATTTAAACTCAGTTAACTTTTGCATTTATCTTTTTTACAGAGTATCACCAGTATAGCATGATATTATTAATACAAAGTGTGCTTTGGCTTAGTGGTTTTCCATTTCCAAACTCTTGGTTTTATATTCAGTAGCAGGGAAACTGCATCAAATGTATTTACAGCTCGTACAATGTGAGTCTTCACATTGTAATGCTTCAAGAACCGAAGAGAGAAGTGACATCATGTGTGATGAATGAACGAATGAATGCCGCTGGAATGGTTAAACAGCTCCACAGCACAGAGAGGCACAGGAACCATGTCTGAGGTAAAGCATTCATTTTTGCTGGCATTTAGATGGCAAGACTGAGGTGAGATGATCAGATCATGAAATGGACTTTTTAACAAGCCTGTTTCTCTAACCCTAGTTTAAAGTCAAAGAGACCTTACATGTCTTGGCACTGACAGTGGCTGGTGATGCCAGCTGAAATATCTTTTAACGCTGGCAAAGCTGGTGCTGGCAGCGGCAACTGAGGAATGGAGTACAGTGAGGGATGAATGATAAACACTGGGGTCCTTTCCAAAGGAGGCATGAGGATGTGTCCCAGGCGTTAGCATCTGTGTCCCCAGGATGGACATATTGTCGGAGACCACAGGGGCTTCTGCTACAAACTGCAGACTTGGCAGCTGGAGGCAGTGAACTTCAGTACGTTGGTCGATTGTAAAATAATGATGAGGTGCCAAAGCCTCCAGTCTGAAAAGAGCTGACATGATTCTCGGTTGCATCAATTAAAATATTCCTGGTGATGCTGGGGAAGTGTTTATGTTATAGTATGAAAGATTGGCATATTCTCACTTAGAATAATCACAAATACAAGAAAAACTACAAATTAGCTCAAGTGTAAAAGGATAAATGTTTAAAATAAACTAAGAAATTGTCAAGTCTGTTAGGCTCTTCAAGGACAAGGTCCATTCCCTGTCAGTGGGGTTCTGTCTAAAAAATGGCACAGTTCTCATTTATTACAGGATATTTCTCAGCTCCAGTGAATTCGCCTCTAATTAGAGGTCAAGCTTTTAGAAACTAAACATACTTGGGAAAATAAAAAAGGCAACCTACAGTAAGTCATCTTGAAAGACAAACTTGGATTAAAAAATAAATGTTTCCCTATGTGCAAAAAATATTACAACAATTTATCTTTTTATGTCATGGTGAACCTCTAGGAAGGATGTAAAGCAAGGAAAAATAATGGCGATGCCAGATATTAAGTTTAGAATTGTAGCACTTTGTTTATTAGACAGCAGAAATCAAAATGTTTCAAAATGTCTATTTTGTCTGGAAGCAAATGACTTAAAACAATCCCTGTAATGGTTTATTGCACTGGTAAACATTTTGGGAAGCTCTGTATGGAGAATTTTATAAGGCAATTAGTTACATTAAATTTTGTGTAAAGAGCTCATCACTTAATGACCCTTTAGAGAGCCTACACAGTGTGGAATTTTAATAAATATGAAAAACAGATTTTTAAAATTTCCGCTTAACACTCAGGACCTGATTATTACCTTGCTGCTAAGGAAAAGCTGTGAAAATGGGCAGCCTGCCTTTTCGGGTAAACAGAATAGGCCACAGAGTCCACTTCTCCCAGGCTTATATTACCAGGGAGCAACACACGATGACTGAGCCCGTACAGCATGTCCCCAGGTCTCTTATTGTTTATGTAAAACCTTTGCATATACTGTTTCTGCCAGTTGGTTTAGCATTGTTTACAACTGTTTGTGTACATCTTTAAAAGCAAAAGGCAGCACAAAGCTGCAGTGTCAAATTCTGCACTTGCTTGCATACAGAAGTTTGCCCACATGGGAAATTCCCGGTTTTGCGTATGTTTAGGTGATTGCTCCTGGGTGTGAATGTGGAGTATATTAAGTAAAACATATAGACTATATATAATAATATATAATATAAATGAGGTCAAGCTGAACCAATTGTCATATGACACCATGTCCAGTATGGCACAGGCTGTAAAACCTCCTTTACTGGGAAGGGAAATATTTTTCTGAGCCACTTGAAAGAGTGAAGTTTCCATGCAACTGAGAACATATTTTTGCATTCATATGAGTATAAAGACCATCTTGATGGGCTCAACTTGTTGTGTCTGTCCAGTCCTTTGAGCACCAGAACCACTACCAGCCTCAAGTCAAGAAAGTGTACTAGTTTCCTATTCTCAGGCCTGATCATCAACTGGAGCAGACGCAACAAAAATACCATTAAAAAGTCATTTTACATCACAAGCTATAAAAGAAATCTATTTACATGCAATTGCATGAATGCTTCCAATAAAAAGATGAGGACAAAGAAGAAGCCAACCAAAACTATTGTAATGGTATAATATCCCATTATTAGAGTTCATGGAAATGTCATCATACACAGTACTGAAACAGAGTAGAGGCATGAGCCATTAAGCTGAATTTGGAGCTATAATTGCAGCTTCCAAGTTTAAAACATATTGGGTCATCTCTTCCGCAGGTGCAAATCAGTCTTGCTGTTCCGTTGTCAATGGAGCTGTGCCCGCTTGCAGCCGCCAAGGATCGGTCTCATTAGGTTCATCTGACACGCTGTGCTGGAAACCATGTCTTTTGCAAGCTCTACAGTTATTGCTGCCAAAAACTTTTCAACCTTGAGAGAGTGAAAGAAATGTGTGACAAAACAATTGCACTTTGGGGATAAAGCATGTCCTAAAAAAATCTGGTTTTCTCTGTCTGGTTGCCAAATGCTTCCTCCCACATAAGCAATTTGAAAGTCTCATCTGAGCAACTTCTCATGAATAGTACAGCCATTGCAAAAAACGTATGGTCTGAAAGCCCATCATAAGTATTTAAAGCAATCTTTTCTCAGACCCAAGGGGAATAGCTGCCGACCTTCTCTCTCGAGCAAGTTCTGGGTGAATGTAAGGTTGCCAGTAAGACAGGGAGCTACTTGGAAGATGAGCTTTTGTCCTTTCTCTTCCTGCAAACACCCACCAGACCTGAGCTCTCAGACCAACTACGAGGCCCATTCCCTTCCTGTGGTCAGTCACGGGGTATTCCCAACAATCCAGAGTATTTCTCTAGGCCACTAGCAGAATTTCATAAAGAACAAAATACTCATATAATTCATACTGGTACAAAAAAAGTCCCTGAAATGTGGCATTCTCCTCGTTTAGTGATCTGAGACAAGGAGACGTTTAAAACTACCAGGCCAAAATCTCCAGGAAACATGGGGTAAGGTCAGAGTAGCAGTCGTGTCTGCTGCTCCCCCGGAGGTTATACTCTGCTATTACCTCTAGCCTAACTAAGCCAGACGTCATGAAGATGAAATGCAAGAGGACAACCTGATCAAGCAAGTAGCTGTGCTACGAACTTGCTGGAATCGCTGAAAACCAGGAAGAGAACAGGTGTAATTTGGGTCCAGGAGTAGCAAAGATATTATTGACGGAAAATGTCTCATGCACCCTGGAGGGAAAAAGTAAATAAGGACATACCATCCCAACAGTGGCATCTAGTTTAGCAAAAAGGCCCAGAACGGAGCTTTCTGTCGCTAAGCCGCAGTGGTGAACAGCGCTAGGTGAGACTCTCCATCAGGAAGGTCAAGTCCTGGGTGCTGACACCTTCCACCCTCTTCAGAGACCCTTCTGCAGAGCTCTGGAGTTTGGGCTGATGGCTTACAGGCACGAGAGGTGTCTGGAGGTGACCACAAAGCAGGGCACAAAGTTTGTCAGACCGGTGTTGCTCGGTGCTCCTGGGACAGCAGTGTGTCCCCCAAGGAGGAGCTGTGCAGTCCTATGTCAGTACAGCAAAGGCTGAGTGCAATCGTGTGACGGCGATGCTCATCAGTAGGTACTCTGGAAAAATAACATACTCTACTGTTCAAAATTTAGAGCAGCAGATAATTGATGTTTTACCTTGCCTTTTAAAATTGAAGTAAAAAGTAAATTTAAACTATTTTTGTCACCTGATATACACGATTTTTATGCACTAAAGGCTCTGTTATTGTAAAATTTATACAGCTGAAGAAGTCCTAATTTATCCCCATTGATTTTAACTTTGACTTCCTTTTATACTGTGGGCAAGCTTCTTCAAAATCAATATATTTTTACATTTTGACAAATCTGCTGCCAATGCATTGTTTTACCTATCCATCCTTAACTTACAAGTAGCAAGAAAATAGGCACACAAAAAAAGAAAAGATAGTCAGCATAAAACCTTCCCTATCTTACTTCATGTTGCTCACAGTAAGGCTCACTGAGCATATGTGCTATGTGCTCTCTGCTAAGTCATCATGGTTTGAATTTAAGGTCTCACTTGAAATTATGGCATTGTGGGATGTCTTATACCTCAAATTGGGTAATTTAACAACAGCACTAGGGAGAAACTTTCCAAGTGTATTAAACTTTAAAAGCGCATTAGAAGTACAGATGACCACTAGGAGCCTCATTTTGCGGGCAGAGGAAGAACAGGCCTGTCAAGGTGATAGAAGGCCGTGTAGCAAATAAGGAATTTTCTCCAAGTGCATGTGCTGCTGCTGCCTCAGGCACTGTTTGGTGGAGCACATCTGACTGTGTAGGACCAAAATTCCTCCCAGTGCAAGTCCCCAAAATTGCAACGTTGCACAGGGCACTTGTAGACAGTCTCTAGAAGTTATGCTTCGTTGCTTCACTGAAAGCCAAGGGATTTTGCCAGTGACTTCAACAGCCACAACAACAGCTCCAAAATATTTTTATACTATATTTTTTTTAAAATGGTCTGCTTCTATTAAAACTTCCCTTAAGCGACATTAACTTTTGTGATCAGCACTTAGCAGGTCATCTTGGGTCCCACTGACACTGGCAGGATTAAACAGGGTCTTAATTTTAATAATGAGAAGCTGTCCGACAAATAATTTCAACTGCTGTTTATTCACAAATGTAAACTCCTTTAACAGTCATTGAGGGCTCTGAAGGACACCTGTTGTTGTTTAATTTTTTCCAGCAAATGCATTTATTATGATTATGTGTCGCTCAGAGTCAGGAGCACCTCCCTGCCTCTTACAGGGAGCTGAGGAGGAAGGGTGATGGGCACCTCAAGTCCAATTAAATCTGCCCAGGGGGCAAATATCCGAGAGTGCTGTACACATTCCTCCTCAGGATGGGTTTGCTGGCCATTTTAGGGAGAGGAAGAGACCAGGAGCCACTACTGCAGCTCCCGGTTACTTCAGCTGAAAAATGGCCTTTAGCTCACAGCATTCCTTGGACACAGGAGCCCACTCCTGCATCCCACCTGGGTGAGGCCAAGGTTGAGGAGAGCTCCTGCCACAGTCTGCGAAGGTGCTTTCGACTGGCCCTGCTCCCCTCCGCGCTGCAATACGCAGTGGCTGCAGCCCAGGAGCTGCTCTGTCCCAGCCTAGCAGGAGTGCCCTCTTACCTTCAAAGCAAGGGAGAGGGTGTCCCCCTCAATGAAACAGCTTTCCTACCTTTAGCAGGGAACTGTTCTCCTAATGAAGTGTTCATGTCAGGTGAGGTCTCCCATGTCTTCCTCCCGTAGCCCCGCTGGCAGGCCGCTTGCAGGAGTGCGCAAGGAACGTGTAAAGGCAGAAATTGCCTTTCAAACAGAACGAATGCTGATGGCACATAATGCTTATTGTTAAATCTATGCTGTGTCTGATAGCATCACACTGGATAGTTACACTTAGTTGTCCATTAGTCCTCATCCTTCACCAGCAGGAAGAGGAGTGTTCAAGAACGTCACACAGGGTAGCACAAGGTAAGGTACAAGCTTGTTATAAGGAGAGGGTGAAGCAAGAGCACAAAATTAGAGGTCTGGAGCCCTGCAAAATGAGGCTCTGAAATACAGATTGCTATTATTTAATGATACTATTAATCCAGCCAGACAGTTCATTGCTTCTTGCTCTTACCGCAACCTGTAAACCATCATCCATCTACTGCACAGAGTGGGTTGCTTTGGAAAAGTTTCTCCATCCAACGGGAATAATAGCTAGATACTACTCTGCCGTTCCTCAAAGGCCTTGCAGTGTCAGTTGCTCCACTGATCTGTCCCTGGGGATTCAGAGTCTTACTCTGTAACGGTGGAGGACGCAGTCCTGGAGCCCTTCCTCCCGGTACTGCTGGAGATAGGGCTGGCTCTGAAGTCACTGGGCTGCTAAAATACCTGTATTTCCCTTTCAGTTTTGAGATGCTCTCAATGGTAGTTGTAGTGACTTTATGATAAAGATACCTTTTTCCTTTCGAGATTATAGGCCAATAGCTTGATTTCTTGTTTGAGAAGGGTGCCCGGGGTGCCCCCAGCCCAGTTTTCAATGATGTAATCATAAAGGTCTTGTTTTGACAAGTAAGAATGGGGAGAGCTTTCCCAATTTCTAGAGGCCAAGGTCATCCCCAGGCATGAGTTATACATGAAAATCCTGTTTTGTTGTTCCTTCTTATCATTTGTCCTAATCAGTAGCCTCCACGAGCTGGGTATCAGCTGCCTCTCTGATTTAGGGGATAGAGATTAATTGTTTAATAGTATAGTAGTACCCTTTTGATAGTTACCAAAATTAGCTATATATAAAATGATAACAAGACAGTGACCGGACTGCCTTACTGTGAGTAATTTATATCTTATTGCTTATATCTAATCTCATTGCTATTTTGTAGGATTTTCTGGACCCTCTCAGCAGCTGTGAACAGTCCTAGAGTTTCACATCAAGCTGTGAAGTGCTATACTGCTATGACTATGCTATACATCAGATGAAAAATCAAAAATGCTCAGGGCATGAGCACCTCAGTGCTGAATTATGACATCAGGAGTTAAATTCTGGAGATAGTTAAGAAAAGCGTAACCACACTTTTGGGCTTATTTCCCACTCCAAGGACAGGACACCACTCTCACTCTTGCCCTTTTTGTTTTTAGAAGCAAGCCTGAATCAAGCCAAAGAGATCTTGTTTTGCTGAGACAGTAAACATTTTTTTTAATTTTTTAAATAAGAGGACTCAGCTAAGTAATTCTGACCATTTAATTGGAAAATACTTTGTACTGCTCTTGCTGACCCCTCTGAACAAGGCAACATTATCACCAGCATGCAGAAAAGTCCCTGACAGAAAGCACACATTCAGAGTATCTTTAATACAGTACAAATAAGGGGGTGGGACTGAACTTTGGGGTGCTCTTGCAGTCATGCCATCTATTTCTCTGAAAGTGCATGCCCTCTGCCTGCTTCCAGGGAAACACCAAATTGCATTATCAGCTGCTCTGAATGCACAGAACTGGTTAGAGCACTCCAAAGAGCATCTGCCAGCATCAACTGTTTGCACTGCGTTCAAGAATATCCCTCTCCACAGATGCCCCTTACCTGTAATACTGTGTGTTGGGTCGGTACATTCAAGTAATGCACAGAAGTAGAATACCTGGGGTGGAATCCAGACTGGGAAGCACTTGGCACAGACTGAATCACAACAGAGCTAGAAAAGACCTTTTCAGCAATTCCAGACAGTAAAGCCAGAAAGAATACAACTAGCATGATGTAAAATTCACTAGTTTCTACTCAGCGGTTTGAAACGTCTCGTACGCTTTCTTTGGGGTTGCTTGCTAGCTCTTTCCCAGGGACCGAAAGCTGTTTTTCCTCTCGCTCCGTCTGGGTGGAATGACTGTCAGTACTGCAGCCAGCTGGGGAGGGAAGGCAGTGGTGCCCTTTGCTGGTGCCACCTGAGTATGTGGCACATCAGCACCCCTTGCCCCCAGCCTTCCCTGCCCCTGCAGTGCTCCAGCCAGGCCAAGGCCCCAGCAGCCGACATCCTCGATGCAAACATCACCATTGCTTTAAAAAATTGGTGCAGTACCGAAACATACACATTCCCACGGAAAAAGGTCTGGCCTCTCATGTCAAAATTCTGATTATTGCTCTTAGATTAACAGCATGTTTCATAAAAGGGTTTTAATTCCAGGATGCATAAAACACCTTGAATGTTGGGAGCTGTAGTTTTTGTTGTTAATATCATACCTGGCTGTTAATACTACAGGCCCTTGCTTTTCTGTCCCCGTTGGGGTATGAGGCATTGCTTTTGTCATAAATAGGAAACACACAGTCTTTTCTATGCATAGGGGAAGCACTTTGTTTTCAGAGAAAGATGAATTATGTAGTCCAAACAGGTGACACATAGTAGATGTTGTTGCTTTCCATAACCTGAGATGTAACCCAGCTGTGCCCTTTGCTTTTGCAGATGTCAGCCGTACCATCTGCTGATGAAAAAAAAAGCATGCATCGCTGTGGAAACACTGAGCAGTTCCATGGTCTTTTCTGCACTCTGCTCAGGCTGTGCCTTTTTAAATAGCATGACCTTTATTGATTCTTACAAATATGAACTGTGCAAGGTGGAAAACCTGAAATATATACCATCAGAGTTTCCTTTCAGGACAAAGAATACAATTATATTACAGAAGTGTTGAAGCTAGAAGAGATGAAATCAGTTCATTTCCCCTGAAAATGTTTGGAAGAGCTTCAGAAAAATAGAATGGCGACAACAGGAAACACTTGCTCCACTGAAGTCAGAGGTAGTTTCGGCATTGCCTTCAATGGATTGAGGATTTCATCAACTATAATGTTTAATACACTATAATTTTATAGCGTTTTGCCAAAGGAGGATGCTGTGTCCTGAAAGCCTCTTCTTTGCTGTAGGTGTTAGCTGGCTCCTGGTAGCTGACTGCTGTTAGGTGCTGGCTGGGAAGCGATGCAAACAGCCCGGGAAGGGGAGAGCTGCGTAGCAGTGTAAGCCTTACTGCTTTGCATTCCTCCCATTTTTTGATGGGATCAGCTGTTGCCTTCCACCTCTCATGAAAGCTACAGTGATGTTTTCTTTTTGTACATGAGGTCCTCCACTCCAGTTTCTCCAAGGTTCCCTAGGAAAGCTTCTCTCGGCTGGCCCTCCTGAGGGCTAATTCCCAGACCTGCCAAATCAGCTTTTCATTCCCTCTTTGCTCCATGTCACTGTCCCCATGCTCTTTTAACAGTGAGAAGATAGGCCAGAAAACATGAGCCCTTTTGCAGCCTCCATCCTAGTTCATACCTACTCCTTGCACCAGCTGGATAGCAGAAGGTCTTCTGTCATAGTTGTTATTATTAGGCTCCGGTGAGAGTCAATCCTAAGTAAAACACTATAGCAATTGCTTTGTACTGTAAAGGACTTATCAATGGTTTTGCTTCCTCTTTTTCAATTGATCAAATTCTAGATGGCTCCAGAAGGAACACAAGTGTCATGGTTTAGCAGATAACCAAATAGTTACGGTGCGCTGGAGAGCACGGCAAGTAGTTTTAACTCTGCAGTCCTGTGCTATTCTTGGCTACTGCCAGCATGAAGTACCAAAAAAAGTGTGTAAGTACTCAGGTGAAATCACTGAAACATAACAGGAAAATATAATTGTTCTCCCTGGGTTTCAGATATTCAATATCTACATTATTCTGGGACTAATGGCAGCAAACTTTGTTTCTGCTTTTGCACAGCTTTTAGGTGCAAACGCCATTTGAATATGCACCCAAAAGTCTAGTCTTAACAAACCAGCTTTCCTAGTTCAAAAGGGATGGCAGACATCTTTAAGAAGTACCATGCTGCTTTGCGTCACTGTGAAACAGCAGGTATTCTTCAAACAGCCACAAACAATGTCAGGTGGCCCAGACTCCCTGAAGACAGACAAAAATGGAAAGACCCTACTAAAAATAGGAAAAAAGGGACTTGTGCTGTTGGACCGTTAGCCTGGCTGCTCTGAGGGGGATGATCCAGCGGAGGGGCTGGCTGCTGCGTTATTTGTCAGCATTGCCTGCAGCCTGCACATTCCCTGTGGCTGATAAAGTACCGGGACAATTCCCTATGTCTGGTTAGGTGAAGGCTGTTCGTGGAAGTTATGACACTTAAACCTGTGAGAGATATTTCTGAGGCTGTTTCTGGGAGATGATTTACCATAATAGCAGGTGAAACTGCAGACTCCTCCAGAAAAGAACATTTGATGTCTAACACAGACGGCTGCTGATGTAAATGTTTATGAAGAGTTTGTTAAGTGTGTGACATTGCCTGTATGGTAATGCAGAAATTATATGGCTAGTGAAAGATATGTTATGATATAAAAATCAGTGGATGAGGAATGCATGAGAATGGTGCCAAAACAGGACCACTGCTATGACAAATGTAGTGCCAAGCAAGCACAGCAAGAAGAAAATCTATTAACTACATATATTCACTGTTAGTGGCATATCTTGAATTTATCATTTTAAGATGTTATTAACATTAATGCTGTCCTGAGAAGTATTCTTGGAACTATGTATAAAATTGTCTAATTAGTTAAAAAAAAAAAAGAAATCCAGTGAGATGCTAGGTTTTGGGAGAGAAACAGTGAGCAGTTAAGTATGCCACCAGGCACTCATAAAATGGACTCTGCTTGGAGAAGAATGCTTTCTCTGATTTCCGAGAACTGCCTTGCAACACGAACTGAAGTGGGAACTGAAGATCACATCCGCAAATCTTTCAATTTTGAAAGGTATTCTTTTACTTATTAAAAGGGCATTTTACTGAATAGATTTGTACCACAAATCAGTGGGTTTAATTAAGTGAAATAAATTGCCCTCTTATTGAAACTCTCTTTCCTTTGCAGATGCAGACCCTGAAATCACTGGTCACTAGTTTCCATGCCCATGATTTAATCTGAGAGTGAAACAGAGGGATTCTCTGATATTCACTTCTGACAAAACAAATGCAAACATTTTTCAGATGTCTTTCTCTTCTTCCCATCCAGTCCACTGTAGGACCCAGAAACAGATTTAATAACCTGGCTGTGTGCTGTGGGATCTATAAACTGACCAGAACAGATAAACCTTTGGTCCTACTGGGCTAACAGCTGATAGGAGAGACCAACACATTATAGAAGGCAGAATGGTGTCAGAAACAAAGAAAAAGCCCAGGCAGGTGCAGGAGCTGGCACAGAGCATGCTGCGTGCATACGGAGGAAAGTGTTAGAAATGCCAGAAGACACGGGCAGAGGGGTGCACGGGAGCGCACGGAGACAACCCCGGGTCCAAGCTGTGATAAGCAGCCCTTCTTCAGGTGGGGCTGTTCTCTGGGCCACTCCGGGGTTAGGAGTGCTGGGCATGGTTAGAGGTGGGGAGGGATGGAGCTGAGCATTGCTGCATCCCAGACGGAGCCTCTGGTGTCCCTGCACCTCGGCACTCTGCACATGGTTTTATCCTCCCCACCATCGGTGGTTGTGAGTGTTCATGTTTCCTGACACTAGGCACCTTAGCAAGGCCTACAGGTATAATCTGCTCTAACATGGCACTACCCAAGTCAGGAAATGAAATCACAGCCTTATATTGATTTTATGTTCTGCTGATAACGAATTTGGGAATCCTCTGGGATTAGGTACCTGTGCTGACACAGAGCTATGGGGAAGGCTCCCCTATTCCTGTTTCACAGCGGGCAGCCACTATCGACACAGATATTTTTGTTACAATGATGTATTAAAATTCAGTACATGTGTCTTCTTATTTAAAACCAGAGGGAGGGAGATGTGGGGAGGAGGGATGGGATTGGCCTGCTAATCCTAATAAAAGGAAACCCATTCAAATGAGTAATTTCATAAACTACCAAGCACTTCTGCTGACTAAGAAGTGAAGCCTAATGCTATTATCTTTAGCAATAACAGACTGCTTCGATTATTAAAGCCACCATGAGGGAATACCTAGCAGCAGATACTGCCAGTGAACCACATAGACTTTGGGCAGGAGAGAGATCCTTTCAATATGTAAGTGCAGGCAAACAGTTCTTTAGTAAGAAAGAAGGAAACCAAATTCCCACTACATTCAAAGCAAAGCTATTCTGAAAATAAAAAATAAAAAAGGTACTATCCATTCTTTAATGATATAAATGATCCTTTTTCTAGGCTAGGAGGCACACATTGTATGGTGTGAACATACCTTTGCACCAGCCACTGCTGTGTAATGCTTAAAACACACGCGGCAGAAACAGAGATACAAAAGGAGGGGGACATGCACCAGGAAACCTGGAGGCAGCTCCCAGAGTGTCAGACCCTGCCTCAGGCAGACACCATCACAGCCCTTCCCTGTGAGTACAGAGAGGCACAGAGCAGGACCCCCACGTGAACAGCTACTGTAAATATTAGAAACCATTTGAGAATCAACTTTAATAGGTAAAATTTAATTTTGGTACTTTGGTGATTTATATACTAATATTTCCTGATTCTTGCTTATGGAAGGCAGTGCTTGTAACATTTACAAAGCTCCCACAGTCCTCAGAATTTGCTTAGATAATGATTTTGAAGGCATGTGCTGCTAATCAATGTGTTAATGATTTCTTCCATGCTGTAATCCATCATTTTATCACAGCACACAATTTAGCAATTTGCTTATGCTAATTACTACAACAGCCAAAGCAGTTCTGAGCACAGCTCCAGGCTATGGCTAGAGAAATGTTTGCCATGTTATTTACATTTCCTCCATTTATCATGAGAAAGGTCCAGAATCCAAAATAACAACCAGGAAAAAATTTACTTCGATACCGAAGATATAGATCTTGCAATCAGCAACTTTCCCTTGGTGATCACTGTGAAGGAAGCTTAGGGAAAGCTGCTCTCATCTCCAGTTCCCACTGCACTCCCCGGTGCAGACGTGAACACGAGACAGCCAGGAATTAGAGGTAAAGGGGGCTTCTTGCACTGCTGCTTGTGCTACAGTGCGTGTGTTCGGGGGTCGGGGGTGTTAATCACAAGAGCAAAGCAGCCCGAGAGGCAGCAGTTTGGCAGACAGAGCACCGGGCGGGCATCACATTCAGTCTTTATTTTCTAGCTTTGGTTGTGTTGCCTGTTTTGGCTGCTTTGACCTTTCGGAGGGCAGGAAACATTGCCAGGGTATCCCGCTTGCGTGAGTGTGCTCCTAACTGAAGGTATGTAGCCAGTGCAGTCAGCAGCGCACGTGCATGTACCCCTGCTGTAGCCTGTCCGCATGCAGCTGTTCACTGGGGCAAACAGAATTTCTCTCCTTCCTATCTGTGCTGTAGAAACTTTACCCACCTCTTCAGCACAAGCAGGGGATTCGCTATATTGAACCACTCGTGCAGTCTCTCCTCACAGTGAGTTGATGGTGGCTGCAAGTGAGGAGGAGCCCTCAGGGTGTCCTGGTACGGGATTTTAGTTGGCTAGGATTGACGGTCCGGTGGGTCTGAGGAAGCTGCCAGTCAGGACATGGGCACTGAGACATGCTTCTCTCTTCTATCCTGGAGGAACCCAGTAAATATCTGCATCGGCCTGGGAAGCATTGGACGCTTTCCTGGATGGAGCTCTGCAGCTTGAGGAGCGCAGTAGAGTCAGTCGCCCAGGGTGTTTCAGGTGGCAGATGTGGCTGGAGGGCATTTGAACCTCCTGCCATGCCGATGGCCTTGCTGGGAACCTGAAGGCAACATTGAGGTTGCAGCCTGTCACAGAACAATAGTTTTCAACCTCCATCATAATTGCCCTCTTAAAAGTAGCACAGAAGACTTTCCTGACAAGGCCATTACTGTTGAAAGGACAAAGGGAAAGTAGTTAGTCGGCTGTGTTCAGAACTGGGTTATCAAATTAGCTTCAGCCACTTTCAATTACAGAATCTCATGGTTCTGAAATGAGCTCTAAATGAGGGGCTATAATTCTTTGTCGACAGTGAGCAAAAAGAACATAATCATCATTATTTAACAGGGGCCTACAGTCTAGCTAGCTCCAGGATAAGTTCATCCAAGAGAAGAAAGGATTCAATTGGCATGAGCAAGGCAAAAGATTATCAGCTGGCCAGGCTTCAGTGCATTTCTTCATCCTGCAGCTATGGAAGTGACCTTGGGACTCATTCAGGAGGGATTTACTCCCAGAGCCATTCTGAACCACTAGCTAATGAAACATAAATACCAGAAAAATTAGAGCAGTAGGGGTTGTCCCAGGCACACATCATTCCGCCTTAAGCTGGGGCTTTGTTCTGACTTCCACTCTGCCTGAAGACTGTTGTTGTTACTATTACAGTGGTGTTAAATCCTACCTGTCTGGGGGCTGTTGGGTGTTACTGCTGCTTTGTATCACAGTAACAAGCAGGGAGAAGCGCTGGGCTCACGCCAATAGAAGGTTCATGTGTAGGATCAGGCAGCCTTCTGGAACAAGCTGGTGCCTGTCCTACCGCATCTCGTTTTCCCTGATGCAGCAGAGATGGCATAGCCTTTTGCTATGCTGTGCTGCTACAGCCACTCTGCCCAGGGAGCCAGAGGATCTGGGTGCAGTAGACGAGCTTGGTTGGGGACCACTGGACCACCAGCAGTG
>Ga0181612_168485_pt1 | contig 18558 bp, 6 predicted proteins | sample HoacroProtozoa21_FD_119630 | JGI IMG/M metagenome (GOLD analysis project Ga0181612, IMG submission 119630) | Hoatzin crop microbial communities from Cojedes, Venezuel. Combined Assembly of Gp0051906, Gp0051904, Gp0051908
ACAACCAACAGAAATGTTCCCTCAAGAACGTGAAATACCTTTTAATTTATGAATTCATTTGAAGAGATGCCATCGTTCCACTTACTAGCCATGTGTAAAATTAGTACTTTTCAATTCATAGACTTCAGCAATGAGCCTCCAGGACTTTTCTCCTTCCCCGCACACAATAGGACTTCCTACCTTCCTTTCTGTCCTCAACAGAAAAGTGAAGTCATTGCCAATGTTTGGGCTCTAGGCAGTTTCTGGCCCCCCGTTTTTTTCTCGCAGCTCTCTCCTCCCTCCACTGCAGACGCAGTGGTTATGCCTGCGATCCACTGGCGTGTCGGTGCCTGCATACCTAGCAACCTCAGCTTGTCAGCGGGGCTCTGCCTGGGCACTAGGGACAGGAGCGGTGACTCCAGTGCAAGCCGGGATTGAACTCAGCACCACAGGGCTGTGTTGCGCCTCCTGCACAACCCTCTGAAGCAAGGGCTGCCCCACCATCCATGGATCTTTATCATTACTCAGTCCCCAAACCTCAAAGTCCAAAGAAGAGAATTCACCAGCGGCTCAGAGCACTGCGTCCTCGGTTTACTTTGGTACACAGAGCCAAGTTTTGAGGTTTGAAAATGAGCCTCCTTCCCTCGAGTTCGCTTTCTGTTTGGTGAATGTTGCTTTTATGCCTTTTGCTACTTCAGCAGCAGAAGCCAGGGTAGGTTTTTTCTTACAGTCTGTTTGGAAAAATCTTTTGAAATTGCCCCCACAAAATTAACTTATTTTGGTTCAAATTCTACAAGCAATGAATTACTTGTTGCCAGACATTCAAGTTTTGCCATGTTTGCATTTACACCGGTAGCTCTGATATTCTGACTTATCATATCATAGGTCAGCCGGAGTTAAGAGTATTTTTTATTAATTGAATCCTGCTCCAGTTTGGTGGAGATTTTTTTTTGAAAAAATCCTCACAGGCATCTAGAAGTACAAATATATAACTCTTCTGCTTATGTTCCACTGAGTATGCTGAAGAACATTCTGAACTAAAAAGATCAAATAGGAGGCTACAAAGCAAGCAAACTAACTAGAATTTTATCAATAAAATCTTACAAGGTAAGAGGGGATCCAAGCGCTCCACTGACTTCCAAAGGGCATGCATTAAGTGTTTAACAGATATTCCATTCAGAGCATTTTCCTGCCTAAAAATGACTCTTTTGTTTGTGAAATTTTTCAGCTATTAGGTGAATCTTTATAATCTGCACTCTCTAGTGCCTGAAACCTGTGTTGGGACTTGCATTCGTTCTCAACTCCAAAATGATGTAATGAGAAAACAGCTAATGTGCTTAGTCCATTAAGGAACTAACATGGAGAGTCTTGGAACATGTATTTTTGTAATTAGCATGTTTGCTGACAAAAGCTATTTGTGTGTTGATGGCAAGCTGCATCCTTACTGTGTTTTATGTGCAGCTGAGGCTGCATGTAAGTACCTTTAGAGCTGAAACATCTCTGATACCAAGCAACTCTCCTCTCCTTTGGAAAAAGCCTAAAGGGCACAACTGAAGAGAAATTGCTGGGGTATGGATACCAACTTTCAAGGTTAAATCTCAAGTACAGGGATAATTTATACCATCTTATATGAGACTGTACTGTGTGCCATTGCTTCTATTGCAGGGTAACGTGATGGAGCACAACGCTGCTGCTGAAGCTGAGACATCCCTGAAGTGTCGACTGTATCCATTAGGCTCTGAAAATTGCAAACTGCTGACTACATGAATTACTCTGGAACAGTTTAGCATGTGTGTATGGAGTTTTCACTATCAAAAAGCTCTGGCAATTCCACATTAGCAAGTAATTTTCCATATGGCTTACTGGGAATTTAGGCACATAAACAGATACTCAGCAGCGATATTTAATGCAATTTATTGAACAGGTTTACAAATTAGGGACATAATTTTCAGAGCTTTGTCAGCTTCTGTCTGAGCACACTGATTATGTGCTGGGGAATGTGACTCTCCCCCTGGTATTTTATTTCCTTTGTTCTCCATTTTGATGATAAGAGGTAAATGCAAAGGTAGGATTGTGCTGATGTAGTAGAAACATACTTCAGTGTAGTTTATAGACGAAACCTCCGCAAGAAATAATTTTTATGTAATCGCCTTATTTTGCTGCAGATGTTATAGATTAAGCTTCTCGCTACACAGTCCGTGCAAAGTACATGAGCAGATACTATAATATGTTGCATAGAAAATTGATATGGAATAGAAGCTGATGTGAAACTGCAATGAGCAATTTAAGCACAGACACGGCAATATCTAGCTGTTCACGCCTAAGTGTTTATGAGCAGAACAGTAACTGAACACAAGGACCTGCTCCATAACCAGGTCCGCTGGGTGCCCTAAGAGTATATAAATAGCAACATATGGGGTATGGATTCATTTGTACTCTACTCTCAACAGTCTTGAAACATCTTTCTTTTCATAGAAGGAAAACAACCAAACGCAGCAAGTACGATCATGTGCAAATCTCTCACAGCCAAGGCATAAGCAGCCATGGTCTCAGCTATTTGGTGCCTCCTCCAGAAGGAGACGGGGAGGGCCTGGTCTGGGCCTACAGCCATGTACAGACTTTCTGTTCAAAGCCCTCAAGGAAGCCCAGGCTGTCAGCACAGAGCTGGATCAGGAGAGGTTCTGTCCTGCAGTAGAAGGGAGACCTTATAACCATTATAACCGCTGTTCTCACCACACTTACTACCCAAGTAATATCTTGTCCAGGAGAAGAAACGTCCTTCTTGACTACGAAGACTTTGTGGACCACAGCTGTGCTTAATGTCATATTGTATCAATATACCTATCCCACCATGTAAAAGAACCACTCTAGCTGCCCACGGATTCCTTAGTTTATTGATGTGCCTCTCAAAAAGGTTCCTGAATGGGTGCTACCTCAACCACCCTTCTTCCACAGCCCTGGTACAGAAGAAGAAGGCTGTACCATCTATGAGCTCTGAGCCTGTGCTGTGCAGGAGCTACTTGGCAGGACAGATGCTTCCAATCGACTTGACGCCACCTGACTTCATTGCTCGGAGGAAAGCCACCCAACAGACACGGCACGGTGGCACCGTTGGTGACGTGACCTCTGGGGAACTGCCTGTCATGTCACATCCGTGGGTTTTGCCTAGGTTTTGGCATCCAGAGTTCGGCCTTCAATAATTACTCAACTCTGGTCTGGAAATTTGGGGGTTTTTCTGCCCTGTAAGCAGATTTCCTTTTTCCTTTTCTCAAAGCTGCTTTTCTTGTTTTGTTTTTGGATTTTTTTGGTGCTTTTAAGTAAAATTTGGCACTTGAAGTTAATCTTTTTAAATAATTGGCAATATTTCTCCGGTTAATGAAGGTCATGGCTAAAGTTCCAGGATTAGGTACTGTTAAAAACTGCTGTACCAAGTTCCTCATAAATCACCCAGTAGATTTCTCTTCTAGTATTTGTCATGCTAACACGATTTCAATTCAGAAAGACAAATCTTATTAGGCCTCAATGAAGCAAATACAGGAAAGGATCATTTAACATAACACTGATAAAATGGGCAGTAGATGGCACGAAATTTCTGGTCTGAGTTATGCAAATGTCCTAACTTTCTGTATTTATAACATTTTCCTTTGAATCGTAAACTTTGCTGTGTTAGTTTTATGGGTGAACAGATTTTTGTTGCTTTTTTCAACTTACTGTAAGCGTCCTCAAGAGAAATACTTTATGTATAAATTTTGCAGCCTGATTATGAATTGACAGTATTTTTACATATAGCTCTTAGCAATAGAGAGAGAATTTTGAAGAGATCTGAACATTAAAGACAAAATACACCACAGTAACTGAACAATACTGCTGTAATTTGTCAAGCTTGACGTAAGCACAAACTAACAGTGGTGTCTTCACCTAAGATTCCCAATATGGGCAGGGAGTCTGGTACCAAAGCACCTCCATTTCAGCAACTAGTATCATCCAATCTCGGCAGCAACTCCTCTCACCCCAAAAAAGGTCTGCTCTTTGATGTCAGCGGATACTGGATCAGACTTTAAAGGGAACGCATACGTGATTGTATTCTAAAAGCCTGAGGTTCCTTTCTAGTTTTTATATGGATACCTCAATGACCAACATTATGGATTCCTTTTGTTGTTTTGTTTTGTGTTTGTTTAGAGAAGGGGGGAGGAGAAACAGATTAAAGTATACCTAGTGGGAGAAAAGGATTCCCGTCATATGAAACATTTCAAGGTTTATATATCCCTTTTCGATGTGAACCAACGTGAAAAGTTAAGATTTGGATTTTCTGTGTCTGAAGGCTGAAATGTAATTCTGAAAATGCTCTCAAGCCTGAAATAGCTCATTTAAGAAACTGTAATACCTCTTTTTACTTTGACTCTCTTTTAATATAAACTGTATTTCAACTTTTTATTTTACCAAATCCTAGGAATTGGTCTGTATCAAAAGAGATACACTTGGAATAGTACTTCACAGCTTTTCATATGGCAGATCTGGCTTTATCAGTAGCAACTAGTGCTAGTTAAGCTGACATTCTAATTCGCATTCTAGTTAAGCTGACACAGAGAAACAAAGACACTCCTCACGACAGCAAAAAGTTATTTTGGTGTTTGTGAAATATCTCATCCCAGACACAATTTTTTAGAGGAGCCACATGACAGGCAATTGACAGTGCTCCTTTCCCCTCATCAGACATGACACACCATCTCCCATGAAGCAGCCCGAAAAAGGGGGTGCATATTACGAGGCAGGGTGCAGATGCTCTCTTTCATGGCAAGATTTATGCTGACAGAGCTCGCTTAGATACCTCTGAAGAAAAACAGCTGGAAAAACAAGGCCTACGGATGAATTCTTGAATTTCTTCCAGAGACAACATGACCCAGACTGATATCTGTATGTTCCTGCAGTGGCAGGAAAATGCATACATATGTCCCAGAAGTAAATCCCTCTCCCAGCTTTACATATTTTTATTCTCCTTACATTCACGCACAGGTGACACTGTTAAAGAGGCACAAACCTCTGATCTTTCCCAGACTCTAAGGATTTCCCACTGTAAATCCAAGGAATGCTGCAAAAATTATTAAATACTATATTGAAGGGGTTCTGCAACTCAAAAGACTGAGGCTCTAGTTTAATGAATTTTCGAGCTGTTACCATCCCTCCTTATTTGCACATTCTCCTTTTTAATTGTCATTCTGATTGCCTGCAAAAATTCCACTTCAGAACAGGTATTTTCAGTCTCATCCAGCCTTCGTGGTTCCCCTATTAATATATATGCAAAGCATTAATTACTAAATTGAACTTGCAAACATTTAAAAAATGGTTTCCTTCTCTCTTTGAAAGCATTTCATTCACAGTACAATTTCATTCATTAAAAGCACTGAATCATCTCAGGATGCCTGCATCTTTTTTTTTTGTCCTCGGCTCCTGGCTGATACAGTAACCCGCATGCTCTCCTCCCTCACTGTCCTGCTCGGTGGAGCAGTCAGGCAGAGGATCCCCGGCAGCCTCTGGGATTCAGGAAGGAGGTGCAATGAAAAGGCTGCAGAAGGAACACATCTACAACCAGCAGGAGGGAAGACTGTCTTGGGAACGGAATTAATTGCTGGATTTTGCGGGTGTGTGGAAAATTAGGTCGCCCTCATTTTTCAGACTATTCTAAGGCCAGATAACTACTCATAAACCAGTAGTGCAGTAACGCCAGACAGTTTTGACAGGGCTTTCACAAAAGTCATAGACACCTGAACAAGCCCAGGAGCTCACAGGACATGTGAGCTCACCAAGGAGGAGCTCAACAAGGTTTCTGCTGGATATGCTACCACGTAAGCACTTCACTTTCTGAATAATCACAAAATCTCATTCAGTGGACCTCCAAAGCCAACCAAGCCAGGCAGTATCCTTTGCTTCTTAAGCCATAAGCAGAGCCTCTCCCTGTCCCTCTCCCATGGAAATTCTCGAGGAAATGTCAATGCAAATCATGCCAAGGTGCCAGCAGGTTGATTTACTTACTAGACTTCTAGTATTTCTCTGGATTTGACTTGTTCCTCACAATGGCAATTACTTTGGTTATGCAAAACCTCTCCCCTGCTTTTTCACATCAAAATGTAGAAACATGAACACTACTGTTTCTTTCTGGATTATTTTATGTTTTTTCTCCATCCCCCCCCTTCTTTCTTAATGCTGTCTTGACAGCCAGCCAATTTTCTTTACCTCCTTCCAAAGCAGCTACTCAAAAGGGCAGAAGCACACGAGCTAACTCCAGAGATAGCAAAGCGGAGATGTTTTTAGTGTAAGGGAGACACAAAAAAAGAATTAGCTTATTTCATTTGAGATGCATGAATGTCCCTAGCTTTGAGGCAGGCTGATGGCAGGTCTGCTACACTCAGGACAGACACTTTGAAGCGCAGAGACATTCTATGGCACTTCAAGGAACTTCCCCATCTGCAATTAATGCTGCGGAAGAGACACTCAAAGACAAGCAGCACAGCACTGCAGAAAATCCAGGTGGAATGCTTAACAAACCTCCCAGATTTATGAAGTAGGGGAATTATATTAGGAGTGTGGACTATTTGCTTTAACACAATCTTTCATTGGGAGAAGAGAAGCAGAACTTGCTCTATAAGTTCATAATTGTTGAAATTAATAACTGTGGCTCATCACTCTCTGCAGGACTATATCAATTTACTGTGCTCTTTTATCTCAATTACTTTCTCGGTGTCTTATATTTCTCTATTAAACCTCAGTAACTGTAACACTATGGTAATAACATTGACATACTGAGTGTTATAAGATGGGCTACTTTACATTATTCTGCATTATTTATATTATAATTATTAGTGTCTATATAAACGTGATTCACTGAACTAATAAGGTTTTCAGACAACTACCATAGCTCATTGATTTTCTTCTCTTATGCAGGAATTTACCTTGCACTGGTAGCTGGATTTTCCTTCACTTTTAATGCTGGCATTTGTAGAATAAAGGCTTTCCCCTCTAGCCCCATAGTAATGACACTGAATACCTCATTCTGTCTTGATTCCATTAAGCTGACAAAGCAAAGGGGAAAAAGTTATATTTTCTCAACTGATCTGTTCTTTTGTTCAAAAGTACTTCCAAAAGCACCCGACTCGCTCATCCCTGCAGAAGTGATGACCAAAGCATGATGGTCTGAGGTTAAGCAGTTAGCGCTCTGAAATCTCACGCAGATTTTGGGTGGTACATTAGCCACGCAGTTCTCCTCCGAGAGGAATTTGGGTAAGGTCTTCTGAATGGCACAGTCTCTTAAGCCTTTCTGTGTCTGCAAAGTTGAATGGGTTTATGTCTCACATGCTACTTTTACCCTGTCTATCCTGCCATGACCCTCACTTGCAATCAGTTCTACCACAATTTGAAAGTCAGTTAAGAACGGGGTAAATGAAGATGAGACATAATCCAAAAGAAGGCACTACTGATGATAACCATGTCTTGTTCGGGTCTTCTGCATGTTGTGGCATTTTAACAGCTCCTTCAAACTACATCTAGCACACCACTAGCTTATATTATAAAAAATATACATATAGTAGATCTCATGGTAATAAAAAGATCGAGGTAAGTAACACAAAACATTTATTTCAAAGAAATAAGTAACTATGGAATGCAAAAACCAACTTTATTTATGGTTCCCCTCCCGTGCCCTGGTGTAAGACAACTCAGTTCTCAGCCATTGCACAGGACCAGATTAAGACTTCTCTCTGGTGGAATGGGTTTGTTTCCAGTTTCTTTGCTTTCTAAACAACTATGACAAGAGGGATTTCACTCCATCTCTCTTTATTTCTGAGTATTTGTTGACAGTAAGCTGTGTACAGCACTGTGCCTTGGGATAGTAGTACGTTATATTTTGTGCTGGCCCTTTGTCCTTGGCATATATTGATTTCCTTTTTACTAAGGCGACCTTCGTACTTTGGCTGTGTTGAACACGAAGGGTTTTTATTTCAAGCTCCTTCCTTACGTGCTTAGCTAAGTCCCGCTGATGCTACAAGAAATTACAGCAGAGCCACGATGTCAGAAGACCCCAAATTGAAAATGCACATGGGTCAGAGATCCCAGCACTATGGTAAAACACACGCTCAAAGTTTTTAGTTTTCCAGTGTCTGACTTGCATTTCAGATATCGATTCCAGCTGCTTGGAAACAACCTCAAACAGTGACACAACCATCTGGCGGGTAACACCTCTGTAAAACGTTTACCTTTCTGTAGTCACAAGAATTTAAATGGGATAAAGAACTATGTAATGTGAGTGAGGAATAGAATCTAACACAATCAAAGGTCTGTGTTACATTTTTTTCCCCTTCTGTGGGTGTGACATTTTGTCATTAGTGGTACAAATTCCCTGCTCTGTTTATTGATGCAATATGGATGCAAGTACACTCCTTATTGCTTCTTCTAGCTAACCATGTGGATAGAACCCATAGAGGAGATTATTTTTGCACAGGCAGTGACTGTTAAAATTTACTTTAGCAAAGTTTGTTTGCTATAGTAATATCTAGATGCACAGCCTCATTATTAATGCTGGCAGTTCTGAAAGTAGGAGCAAACAGTAAGAAAAATGGCTATCAAGGCAATTATCTTGCAGACCAGGGAATATTGTGGTATACCTAGCTGATTTATCTCTGTTTCTGCTCTGTCAACAGAACATTAATGCAGTGCTTTGAGTATCTTCTCGGCGGAAAGAAAACAGACAAAATACGGACTTAGTCAAAGAGCAGCCACTTAGAACTGGGATCTAGGTCTGGAACACCATACTCTAGGCATAAATAATTTGCATTTTTGCTGCAAGGCAGATGAGAGAGATGGTGGATAAAAGGTTAAAGTCTAGACTAAATTAAAGCCTTTTTCATGCTTTGATTTAAGAATTTCTGTTGGTGGCTATGCAAGGATTGTACAGCTATTCCCAGACTACATTGGAAAGGAATGGGAGATGATATAGCCCCTCAAATGTTAGTGTCTAGGTAAGAGACTGCCACAGAACCTCAGTTAAATCAAACAAGAGAACCAAGATTTGACTCCTCTCTGTAGTGGCCCAGAGGGATATTAGGGACAGCTATCACCTGTATTAATATTACTAACAGAAGAATCTCAAAAGGTTTGGAGAAGTATTTGACAGGTCAGTAACCATGGAGCTTGTAAAAACCACTACAGAATATTATTCAGATTTCCAATGCTTCTTGCTATCATCTGGCCAGAAAATAGGTAAGACTGATAGAAATTCCAGCTATTCCTAGGTCTGCTGATCCTTGAAAAAGCAGCTGTCAGTAGTTCAACTGAATGTTTCTTCTCATTTTCCCAGCTGATTCAAATACAGTAGAATAAATCTATCCCTCTGGCAACTCCAGAGATTTGTTGTACTACATAAACTGTAGTGAAGGTCCTCAGCAGAGAACAAATAAACCACATCCACAAAAAAGTTAATGCTCCCCAAAGATCTCATTTCCCAAAATTTAAATATCCATTTATGAGTGAAGCGACTTTCTGTCATCACAGAAGTAAAACTACTCTCCTATTTTCAAAGTGCTATCTGGTTACTGTGCAATGTACACTCCACCCATGAGTAAATATCAGACTTTCGCACCTAAACCTGCCATTTCTGGCATCCTAAAAGCTGCTGCTTTCATAGCTTCTCCATTACTGCCTCTCCTGAGCTATGAATCAAGAAAGGTGCACATTCCAGCTCTTCACAAGCTCAGATATGGAAATCAATTTTACTTCATGAAAGAAAACCATTGGACTGGAAGATTAATGAACAGTTCCAGTCGCCTCACAGCAGCAGAGTCTTGGTGATTGATCCCAAGCCAGACAAAAGCCTTGTACTGCATCACAAAGCTGGGATTCTGTACAAAGAGAAAGGCAGACTGCTACATAATTTGTGCGTGTCACAAAACTGCTTCACAGTTCAACGTAACTAGCAGTTTATGCAGGAAAGACCCAGAAATAGAAACAAGCAGTCTCTAGTGAACTGGAGGATAAAAGCCAGAATGCTCGTCCAGTGCAAGGGTGTTACTTGCTTCTCTTCCTTTGTTTTCCACAAGCACTAAACCAAGCCCTAGACCAACATTTGCCACATTTGAGCAGGAGAATTAAGCAGATTCTGTGATTACATCTGACAATTATTTTTGTCTAGAGTATCTTTCTGTGAAGATAAACTGTAATTATCTGCATAATTTAAAATACATTGGCAATATAATTACATTGCGGACATTTTTGCAGTGATGATATTGTCCTTCTGAACAAGGTGATCTTTCAGGACCGTGCATTTGAATGGGTATTAAAGAAAATAAATGGATGTAAAAATAATTTAAATAAGCATTTAAAATTAATACTATTGGATTGTCACCTTCATGTTTAAAAATGTACATTAAAGCCAGACCATCAGAGCAATGCAATTAAGATATGGCTTGCAGATGCAGCATCTATAAATCACATTTCAGAAAAAAGCCCCTAAAGAATAGCCTTTGATTTACACTAGAAGCAAGCCCTAGCTCTTGTTTGCCAGAGCTAATTTGGCTTGTTAGTGCTTACTTGAGTCTGCAGTATTCAGGTCCAAATCCTAGCTTCCCCACAATTAAGAGTATTGCTTTATTCCTACCCTTTTTGTGTATTTTCTACATCAGTCAGTTTGTCTTTGAAGGTTCCTCCTGTTACTCATATTACAAAGAGAGTTTTGCCCTCTTACGCCTTCTTGAGAATCTCACAGGCAAGATGTGTGGCATCATCTTGAGATACTAGCAAATGTTTAGTAGATCTAGCACAGGATGCATTGAAAAACTATGATTTGTATAAGACCATCTATCCGAGAGCTTCGTTCTCACGTAAAAAAGATACTATAGGTTATTATCATACCTTGAAGTCATAGCTGGGAATGAACTTTCATTTGGGTTCCTACTAAATAGGTTGATTCTGTCACTTCTGTGTATTGGCATATCATGGGTCAGTTTTCTTTTTAGTGCTAAAAAGGCTGCATGGACTATTGCTAATATTTCCTGCTAGCATATGTCAAAATCCTTTCCCTTAGAACACGCGTGACCGCATGGATCAGACTGGAGATGCGAGTGGTTTAAAGATCATTTACCACACAGAGCCATTGCTCTAACGCTGCTGTAGCTTGAGTAAGTGGAAGGACACTCAGGGAAGAGAGGAGAAAGGTGCCGTAGTTGGTCTGACTCCAGTACACCTACGACTAAAATCCGAACAGGTCTGGTACCTGGAAGGACCCCTTACGCCACATCTTGCCTGGAGCACGCCCAACGTCTGCCTGACAGCCAAGGAGTCAGATACAATCTAGAAAGCCACGCCTGGCTTCCTACAGGTGCCCCGCACGCTTGGGGTTCCACTGGCTACAAACCACTTAACTTCCATGGCTTTAAGTAGCAACATGTTTGAAGTGTGTGGGCTACACGGTTTCAGAACCAAAATGCTAGAGGAGAAAGAGAACCTAAGAGGGTTCTCATTTTACTCCTGTGTTTGTTGCTGGGTCTGAGTAATTTTAGGGTACAGCTCTATAACTCACTGATGCTTTGCTGAAGTTAAAAGGGTTAGTATTTTCAGGCTGGCTTACTTGTTGAAGGGTTGCTTGTTAAACAATCACCAATGCATACAAAAATACAATCATTAATTACATGAGAAAGCACCATTAGCCATTTAAAGTTAAATGTTACAGAAACTGGACTTACTGTACAGAGCGTCTGCCTATGTATGAAAAACTACAAAGAATAAGAATTATTTTTAGAGTCAGACCAGTATGAATGAGCAGTGAATTGGTAAGGGGCTTTCAGTCTGTAGTCTCACATGAAACGTCTGAGACCAGCTTTCTTGCTGTTGGCACATAGTTACTATCCCTAGCAACTATTTCTGTCAGGACATCATATGGTAGCGAATGCCATGAAAGCTGACTTAAGAGTTACATTATGTATACTATATACAGTAGTGGTGCATAATAGCGAGACTCTAGAACGGAGAAGCTAAAAACAACAGAAAAAAAATATTTTATAATGGCTTACAAAGATCAATGTAATATTCATTCAGATAACTTCTGCCTTCACTATGAGACTTGGATTTTACAGGAAGATATGATCTGACCTAATTTTAGAACAGAGGAACATATTTTAGCAGGCATTAACTTGATCTTCAACTAATAACTGTATGGTGCTGAACAGCAAGAACTAAATCTAATGTCAGCAGAGCTCATTGGAGGTGTACTCCTAGTTGTATACAGCACATTATGTAGAATGTAAAGTACTTCAGCGTTTTTCAGTATTGAATTCAATACCATGGTAATTAAGAATAGGTGCATATAAATTAGAAGAGAGGCACTCTAATTGTTATTAATGAACTCCTTTACAATAAGAACTTCACATAATGAAATGCATAATTAAACATTAATGGCCAAGATCATTACTGGCAATTTTATTCCACTTACACATGATTTTGGCCTTAGGTGAAGCCTAATGTTTTAGTAAAGCCATCATTGACGCTGCTACTCCTTTGTTTGCTTTACAACCACATCTTATTCTAGCCTTGAAAATCTACTGGATATTGATTTCTAATATGGATTTAAAGGAACTCCGCTTCCAGGTTCAATCCTGCCTCTAGCACTAATGACATAGGGTGGCAACCTAATAAATTACACCAGGTATTATGATGAACCAGGAAATCTTGTGGTCCAACAACTCTACAAAGCATTCAGCAGGAAATCCAGCCAACCACGTAAGTACGCATGTTTTGACAGTTTAAAATGCACTTCGGTTTTCTCTAGCTCCTTTACAGTGACAGCTGACATTGTCCAGCTTTCCTTTCACATGACTGTTGTTACTGCAGTCAACACCCCTCACCCTTTTCCTTTTTCCATGTCAGCCATGAGGAAGACAAATGATGAAATAGCTGCTTTTCCATGGCTGCTGTCTTACCCTTGGAGCTGAAGCCTAGCCTAGCCTTTGGTTATTAGAGCCTCAATACATGATTCTTTGGGATTGAGCTGCGCAAGACTTTGCCAGGAGGCTGCACTGGCCCAGCAGTCACTGAAACGGGGCCAAACAACAGAAGAGACCTTCAACCCGCTTACATACTATATATAATACGTGTTCAAAGGAGAAAGGCAACTCACATTTCACTTGAGCATCTGTAGCTCTGTTTAAGTAGCTGAGGAGGCTGGTGTCACAGTAACATTTCTGCTTGGTCACCGATTCAAAATCCTTGCCCCGAGAAACGCCAGTTACACAGTAAAGAGCAAGCAATATTCCTAGAACTGTGTTTGTCCAAGCTTTGTGATAGGGAGTTGCCTTAAATAGCTGTATTTCCAAGGAGTTGTTTACAGCGGACTATCTGCTAAATGTCAATAATATATTTTAAAAAGACCCCATTGTTTCTCATTTACTTGTTTTCTACAATTGCTTAGATAACAAAAGGTTGGGTATAAAATATCAAAGCTTATTTCCTCTACAACTCTTATGAAAATCAGTAATAGAAGAACCTCTACAGGTTTAGAGACAAAACCATCGAAAGCTCAATGTCTGTGGAGTGGGTCAAATGGGACAGGACATTCAACAGATTTCCAGCAATTCTTCCTACAGCGTGATCCTTCTTACCAGATTCTTACTTAACTATTTGTGCTCCTGCTTAAAACGAAGCCGATCCAAACATAGTGCCTCATCCAAACATCTGCTCCTCTTGTAATACTACATAAAGTGTCTTCTCTGATCTAGACTAGTCAAAATCTATTGATTTTTTTGTACTCTTACCTGATCTCCATTTAATTCCCAAAATACAAACACTTTTTTTTCATTGTATGGCATTTGTACTGTGGCTTTTTTTTCATTTTCAGTGTCCATACAATACTTCCTACCTGTTTGGAGATTCATAATTTGCAAAAACACAGCTTGAATTGCAAAAGAACCTTACAAGTTTAAGTAACTGGTTAAATAAAACAGCAGGTTAAATCAAATACAAATAAATTAAGTCAATGATAGGCAGCAGTCATGCATGAGATCATGAGCTCCAAGCTGAACATTAGGACTCAGAAATCCTGGTGTTATGACAGTTGTACGAAAAAGTCAACTTAGTGCTCAGTAACAGTCAGAAAGGCAGACTGGATGAAGGCATTCCTCTGGTGCCTGCATCTCAGAACCAGAGAACTCCAGAAGCGGAAAACATTTGCCAAAACTATGCTCATCTCAGAATGCCCCAGGACTGCAAACGATTGCAGGGTAGGAAATACTAGTCGCACATACACTGGGAAATACTAGTTGTACATACATATACACTCTACCTATTCCTACGCCCTTCCCTTGGCATCACAGACAGAAGACTTTGGCGTGACCTAGTACAGCTGTGCTATGTTCCTATTTTCAGCAATCCATAAAGAGGGGATATTTATATATATGGAATACAAAGATTAGTGACAGAACTACAACTGAAAGGGTTTGCTGTGTCTGTAAACGATGCTTACCTTGGTCTTGCTCTGCCTTCAGCATGGCTGAACAGTGTGCGCAGCCAGGATCAATGCACTCACCACTGTTACGTCCTAGGAGAGAATATGAAAATTATCAGCATGCTTCCATTCCTTAAGGTAGTTAACACATACAGACAGCAGAACGAAGAAAACAGATCAGTTTTGATCTCTGTTTGGCCTGCTGTGGACCAGATGACCCTTCGACTTTTGTTTCTACAATACTAATGTAATGTAATGCTTACGCCTATTCTTGTCACATCTTTGGCAAGGAGAATAGCTATTTGTTCATAACCATTTTCTACATGATATATAATTTGTATATAATATACCAAAATCTAATAAACATAGACACAGGCAATCCTTTCAGGAAGTTCCTAAGGAAAAGACTGTAGGAAATTGGGAAGGAATATCAAGGAAGTTATCGCTGTATGGTTACCCAGTTTCAACACTCTTTGTTTAGACATCTGCCATGAGCTGTTTTCAGAGGCTTCTGGTCCATCCTGTGTGCGTTCAATCTCATGAGTCTCTGATCACAGAACCTATGTTTGTAGAGTAACAGTGCCAAGCAGCACTTGCACAGTCTTTCACAAACCCCAAGAACACGAGATACTATTTTCAGATAAAAACACTGACATAATAATTTACATAACTATAAATGCCTCGGTTGTATTTCAGCATCTTAATTAATGAAATATTCTTCAGAAGAAAAAAAGAGATTGGGATCCTGCTCATTTTGCGTGCATGCAAAACATCCTCATTCCAGTGGGTGGTTTGAGCAGGCCAAGAACCAGGAGCTGGCTTAGAAAAGAGGTGGAGAGAGCCTGTCTGTCAGGGAGCGGTCAGCTCAATCTCCAGGCGCAGCCCATGCTCAGCAGCCAGTGCCAGCTCCAGCGATGGTTTGTGATTAGGCAGCCCGTGCCCATCAGGAAAGATCAGACCTTGGAAATGAATTGCGTGTTCTGCAGGGAGCCAGGGCAGAAAGTGGCTAGCAGGGAGCTGGCAGCTCTGCAGAACTGGAGCTGTCACAAAGCAAATGGCTTCATTCCTAGCTATAATGAATTGCAATAATCAAGCCTAGAAGTGTGTGTGCATTGCTGGTGCCAAATTAGAGTCCGATAAGAAAGGACAATCTTTTGGTGCTCTGCAGAAAGAAGGTGACATTTTAGCAGTCACTGCTGTGGATATTTAGGCGCAGACAGATCTCCAGACAGCACATTTCTCCTGCAAACAGAGGCCACGTACCTCTGGAATAGTGGTGTAACTGTGTTTATGTTAGTCTTCTACCACCAGCTCTCTCTTTCTGTTCAAATTCAGTTATTCTTCAATGGAGTTCTCATAAATTTGAGTTTGCCAATAGTATGTTAAGGTGATACTGTTTCCTTGTGCTTTGTTATTGTCCCCGATCTGCTGCTCTTCACTGAGCATTGTTTCCCACAAAGGCTTCACACAGGTGAACTAGAGAAGGAAAAAGATGCAAACCTCTCCAGACTTCTCTTGTGAAGGGCAAAGAGGAGCAGCTGGCTTTTCCAATGTTTTCTGCCCCAAGAGCAAAGATTTGAGCTATCTGTTTTTGTCTTTAACTGATATAAGCCTGAGGTTCATCTGCTGGTGAATAGTGTTAGATACTAGACTCCTCAAAATAAGAACGATGCAGTACTTCTCACTGGAAAACTGAGTTAAAAAATGATGTTGACTTTTGGTGTGTCCTGAAAGTCTACATACACAAAAAACAAAGTTAAAGGAATGTTATTTTCACATGTTTATATAAAGCAACAAGAAGATGATGTATGGCAGTAGAGTACCTTGCCTCTTATATAAAATCCCCAAACTTTAATTTTATTGTGAAAAAAAATAATTCCAAAAGAATTCTCCACCAGTGATCCCACTTTGGAGCTTCAGGTGCCTCTAGCAGATGCAGATTAAAGTTTTATCCAAAAGAAAACGAAAATAAAAAGCAACTGCCTAGCAATTTTGCCTAAAAGGAGAAAAACAACTACATATTTTAAACAATAATGTATATACCACAGGGAATTTACTGGGGGAAAACACATTTTAAAATTAAGGAGGAAAAAGCACCTTCAACACTGTCATAGATATCAAAGTGTATGTACATCTTCCAAGTCAAATCTGCCTAATCTAATAAGAGGTTTTAGTATTAGCAGCAAATGGGAAGATGACATTAATACAGACAATAAAGACAGCATATTCTGATCATGCCTCATCCACCACAACACTATTAGATCTCATAATGGAATTTTTAATGTTGATCGTTACATAATAAAAACATATCTAGATTTGCAGTTTGCTAGGGTTCTGTAACAAAAATCTTGTACAAACTATTGGTTTATGCAAATTTTCGGTATCGCTGAAGGTCGTACTTCTCTCTGATTCTGCCCAGTCACTGGTATTCAGTACTGCTCACGTGCTGAATGATCACGTAAGTGCTCTTGGATGCCTGCACAGTTCAGTGGCACGAAATAAAAGCAAGTAATACTCTAGGTAACAAACTTCTACTTTTCCACATTTGTGCACGACTAAATTCTGATTTTAGTTATATTACGGTCATCTCATTTATCTAAAAGAAACGTATGCTGATTCTGAGCTGAGGAATTGTTCAAGTAAAATGAACTGCAATAATTTACTAGTTATTCTCTGACTCATTAGCAGCAGTACTTTCATGCACTGATTCTGAAGAAATATTTTATATAAACTGAGCTTTATTTAAGAAATAATGTACTTCAGTTACAAGGGCATCATAACTACTATTATTATTATTAGAATCATAGAAATAAGCAAATCTGAAAGAGCTCCGTGTCTGGAGCAGTTATCCTTTGTAATTTCTGGGATTTTTCTATTTGTAAGTGTATCTTGCCCAGGAAAGCCACTTGGAATTAAAAAGGAAAAAGCAGCTCATATTACGACAAGAATATTGGCGTGATTAACTACTACTCATGGTTAGTCAGCTAAACTGCCATTGGCACTCAAAGACACACCATACATAGAAATACCAGCCCTTTTTGCTGTGTTGTTTCTAGAAGTTTGTAAGAAAAAAAATATTTCTAAAACTCTTCAGAGACTGAGATTTCTCATTTTAGACATTAAAAGCATTCTGAGAAACAAAGGTTATTATGATCCTGGCAAGGGTTAGGAGTGCCAGTCGTACTTACAACTGATCAGGAGATTAGATAAACAGAAGATTGTGTTAGCCCATAACTCTGTGGAAACACTCTAACTCAAGAATGAAATATTGTGAAACTAATATCAGAGAAGCTAAAGCACTGGTGAAAACAGCTTTATTTCATGGTATTATGGCACCATTCACAAAAGCAATGAACTATCAAAATCCAGATTGGTTTTATGCTTGTGCAATACAAGCAAAAAATACAAGCACCTGCTGGAAGGTAATGCAGCCTGAAAGGTGATTTTTTGCTGAACAGAGCAGAACTTAGGCCTGTACCACAAGTAGGAAGCTCTCACCCAGAGAACAGTTCCTCTTTTGTCAGCAGGAGGGTCAAACACTCCACTTGGTCTCAATGGATAAAATGCTTCATGGCAGATGTCTGAGCTGCTCCCCCATCCAGACACAATACAGTCATCTCCGTGTCAGTGATGCACGGCCACTTACAGCACATCTCATCCTCCCCCCTCAGCTTTACTGGGATATGAGGCAGCAACAGCAAGCACTCAAGAGTTTGAAGATACCAGAGATTGGCTTGCTTCTTATTATATCAGTATCTTCTAGGAAATGTGTGCCTGCTCCTACATCTACTGGGCTTCATTTGTAAGCTTTCATCTGAGGCACATAAGTGATCTCACCCTGGCAGTACCAATCTGAAACGACAATACTGGTAAATCAAAAGATCCGTCCACCCTGAAGAACACCAATGCCTTTCATAGTGACAGCTAAACACATCTGTAGGAGTGCAGCTTTGTTCAGAGAGATGGAAAGAGGATCATCTCTTCTTCCTCTCGCTCTGTGTATCACATCATGCCTCACTCTCAGCCTGTCACCGCCTGAATCATCACCTAAAGGTTTTCTTCACTGTGGGATCTTCATCGGTTCTGGGCTGTGCTGTTGA
>Ga0181612_122544_pt1 | contig 18557 bp, 12 predicted proteins | sample HoacroProtozoa21_FD_119630 | JGI IMG/M metagenome (GOLD analysis project Ga0181612, IMG submission 119630) | Hoatzin crop microbial communities from Cojedes, Venezuel. Combined Assembly of Gp0051906, Gp0051904, Gp0051908
AACTGCGGGGCCACAAATTCTCCGGTTCAGTTTTGTGCAAATTCCTCAACCCAGCGGGGCGAAACAGTCAAGCTATACCCTGCCCCTACCCAATTTAGTCCGACTGTTGCCGGCGCCTTCCCTGTAACTATTCACACCTTCCCCTCCATCACTTCCCCCAGACAACGAGCTTCAGCAAACCCGCGTTTACCGTCAGCGAGAGGAAACTCCGAGCCCAGCGGGTTAACGCAAAGGGGGTTACTGTGAGACAGCAGAGGCACCAGATGAACTTGCACTTCGCATGACACGGCTACACTTTGTCCTAATTGCTCCCTCTCGAGAGCAGGCTTAACTGCCAAGAGAACTTCCCTTCTTCGCACTCACGCAAGGTCCAACCAGTCAGACTGGCTTATCAAAACCAGGCCAAGGGAGTTCAAATAAACGCTGGCAGCAAGCAATCGAGGAGGCGATGGGTAAACCCACAAACAATAACACTACTGCAACAAAACTGAACTCCTGCCAGCTTTAATTATGTTTGCGTTGGACAGTGCATCTTTATTGTTTGGTAATGAAGGCAATAAAATAAATTAGCTCAGGCCTTTTAATATTATATAAATGTATTTTACAGATGCCTGGGAAAAAAAAAAAGGCAGATACAGACAAAACAGTCTTGTGACAGGCAGAGTATTGCTGAAGCCTGATTAACCGTGCAGTATTCTCTGTTCACACGGCACATTTTGTCCTGGGCGCTACAACTGCACACAAGTTACCCCTCGAGCTCCACTCTGCCATGTTACACGCGTACTGGTTGGGTTCAAACACCTGTGCCAGCACCACTGAGCAAACTCTCCAGAAGCTAACAAAATAAAAGAGTTTTTTCCCCAAACAAGCCCAGAGCAACGCTGCTGTCAGAAGTTCAAATGCCTTCCACACTTTCAATTGCAGGGGGAGGCGGGGAAAAAGAGCAGGCTGCTGCCAGAGTAGCTCAGTGTGTAATCCCCCCCTTTCCTCTTGACTGTTCTAGCAGGTCTCTAGCTGCTAAGATAAATACAGGCAAGCTGCAGGAAGGGATGAGATGGAACTAGACTTGGGCTCTCCTGAAAGCTGTGCTGTGTAAGGCCATTAGAACTTTCCTTCAGCAACAACTAACTGAAGGTTCCGGAGCCGTGCAGCTCACAGTCTCAGCTGCAGCCACGCGGAGGAGCAGGCAGAACTCCTGTCCGGTTCGGGCCGATGGGACATTACTCGCCGTCTTGTGGTGGCTGTAAAGCTGGAGCCACCTGCCTGCAGACTCAGCTACACACAGTTACTCGCCCCACAAACGTGAACGATTTTCTCTACAACTTTAAGGGCTAGATTTTATTTTTTTTTTTAATCGTCAGTATCTTTCATTAAGACGAATTCTGCGTGAGTTCTGGCTGCCTTTCCAATGTCAGCCTCTCCCAGCATTAGTGCACAATTCACCCCAGCTGAGCAAAATACCGTCTGAGGGACAAAGAGACTTTGCCCCATGACCACTTTGTTTTCTCCTGCCGTTGGATAAAGTGAACTTCATTTGCACTCAACTCAGAGATCCCAGAAACACTTCACACATTCAATATACACAATCATTACACAGCAGTCATCCAGAGACTGAAGAGCTAAAAGCTAGAGCGTAGAAAAGTCAGTCGAGGACATGGTACACAAAAAAACAAGCGCCATGCTGTCTAAATCATCCTCACAGAACCAACTCAGCCTCAGTTTTGTAGTCCCACCCAGGCACATAAGCTCTGCCTGCTGCACTGTATACTCTGAGACGCACTTTTTTTTTTTTTCCACTAGCTCCTTACCATGAGGAAGAATAGTTTCTGAAGGACAGGTATGAAGTTTGGTTACGGGAAGCACAGGAAAATCAGTACCGACACAAATTAGTTTGACTTTGTGAGCATAGTCCTGCCTTCACTTGACAAATGCCTAACTCAAATTTCTGCAGCAGCTGAATTTGAAAAATCCCACTTGTTTTCCACTGGGATGAAAACTGCGCATTTTCTACACTAACAGCATTAACGAGAAGCGAACCTATTCTGGACAAAGCCTTACTAGTACATCAGGGAAAGAAACACATACCTACGTGGCATACAGCTCTCCTCTTCACCCATGCCAGCGTGCTCATAGACACCTTCTTGTTAGAAACAAAGGAAAGCAGAAAGGAGAGCTGAACTGCAAAAAGCAAACGATTTGGAGAGCCTGGTATGCTTGAGATTATATTATATGGAGTCACCGATCGTGAAATGAGATACTCCATCCTACTGGAAACTCCTCTGAGCTCCTACATGCCTGCAGAATGTTGGTTATGGAGCCACTGCTAGCAGACCAGACCCCCAAACACCATGCTGTTCAAACACAGAACGTTTCAATGCCGAGAGCCAACAGAAGGAACAGAGACTGACCCGTACCAGCACACACTCTGGTTCTCCAGCTGGACAGCTCTGGGAGTAGAGGAAGACAGCTCACACCTCAGAAAAAGGATCAGTCTTTCCAGGGAGGCACATTTCTGTTAAACAGTTATAGGTTCCCTTTCGAGGGCAATGTAACAGTAAATAGAGACACAGATCAGTATCAGCCAGTCCAAAAGAGTAAAGACTAATTTCGAGTTTGGGAGAGATTCATAGGTGAAGCCCCAGGGATGGACTCAGCTCAGTCATGATCGAAGACCTGGTAAGCTTCAGGTTTTCATTTTTGTTTGGAATAGATCCCCATCTTCACACATGCGCTCATGCACTTACTTGACAGTCTGGCTCCATAAAATTAGCTCTCAGAAAAGCATCCTGGTGGACTGAAGCGTTTCTCAAGCTTTGCTTACATTGTACTTACTTTACTTACAACTTATTTTGGTCAGTAATAAAAAACAGACCGGAAGCCCTGCAGATCAGTCTTTTGGAGAACTGGTTTTAGCGCTGCACAATCCTGGTTATTTCCTAGCTCCATGGAAACACGGCATAAAAGAGCATGCAAGGATTCCCCGACTTCTTCCTCTCTCACAGCAACAAGAATTGGGTATTAGCTCACTGTCAATCACCAGCATCACTTTGTTTGTGAGAATAATTATTCTGTCAGCAAGAGCTCTTTTAAGACGATCATCTTCAAGCCTGGCCTACGGAAAAAAATTATGAAGTCCTTATTTCTGCTACAACTAGGAAGTGCTTTTTGCAAGTAGAGCTCCCCTCAGGAGTCCAGGGAGAACCCTGTGGGGAGAATTCAGAAGGAGAAAGAGAAATCCTTGCCACAGACATACCCAAAACCATGGCTTCGGGGCTACTGGCAGTCTCCTTCCATTTCAGCAGCTGCTGCTCTCTGAGCCACTAAGAGAGGCAGGCTGCCTACAGCTTAGCATCCTCCTTCCAGTTGCTAAACAAAAGAAATCAGGATATTTTTTTAATTTTTTTATTTTTAATTTTTTTTCCTTTCTTCAAGTGACAGCCCATCATTACCCCAAGCACGCTGAATATCTTTCTGTCCCTCGGAGGGCTAACTTGCTACAAAAAGCACCAGGCTGAGTGCTGGAAACAGTAGGCAAGTTACAACTGTTTATAAGAGCTTTTGCTAGGTAGCCATTACCATTTCCTAAGCAAAAGTAAACTTCCTCAGCAGACACAAAGGAAGTCACTCTTTGTGGGAAAAACATCTAGAGAGACACAGCACTGGGGCACTTTTATCGTCATTCACAGGACTCTGAATGTGCCCCGCTCAGCACAGGTGACAGAACTGTAGTTGTCAATCCCTTGTCCGTTGTGTGACACGACAGCTTTTCTTCCAAACAAATCCAAAATTCCATACGGGAGACCAAGTGCCCAACAGTAGCTAACGAGGCCAGCGAGACCCCGCAGCTACAGAGGGGAGTCGCTTACCACCCTCCCCGTGCCGGCTTGCCAAGAACAAAACAAGGAAACAGCAGTGCTTTCACTGGGCTGCTCCCTCAGCACGCTGCCAACGGGGAGCCCAGAGTTTCCACAGTAAAGGACGACAGGGTTTAGCAAAACATGATTTCATTTTCATCCCCCGAATTTACTTACTGCTGCTTGCTGCTTATTGCATGTCAGGGTATTCCTCCCGGGAAGTGGGCTGCTGGAATACCGTATCGGCCACACTTCTCAAATTGGCAGCTAACAGTAGGTTAGCTTTTGTTTCAGACTAGACAGACAGAGAGGCCCCGTCTCCTCTCAAACGAGCCAGCTGAAAGATGAATTGACAAGTAGCAAATTTTTTAAAAATTAATAGTAATTCACAGACAAAAATGAAGATGGGCTTATTTACACAGCATACAGCTTCTTGCTACAGGACACTGTAGAGACATTGAAAGCTTACACAGATTTAAAAAGCAATAGGTTAAATTAAGCAGAAGAAAAAAAAAAGCTCTCATCAAAACCTATTAATACTACTCTATCACTTCTGCTTCAGGAAGTCTTAAACCTGTGAAGGACAAAGCACTCGGGGGAGAGTCTCACCGAGTGTTTACTCTGTTCTTTCACTTTTCCTTAAGTATCCTTGGAAACACAATACTGAGCTGGACAAGTTCTGATATCACCCAGTACATTTTTATCTCATTCAAGAGCAGAGCAGATCAATAGGAAGATGGATGACACAAATGGAAAACTCAGGTATTGTTGTACAGCAGACCTATTTAACATTTTGAGCTTTTTAAAAAAAAGAAAAAAAAAATTAAAAAGCAGCAGACCATTGCAAACGAATCAGCTTCCTTCTCTGAAGTGTTTCACACCCCAGATGGAGTTTCTGGGCAGAGAGAGAATGACAGATCAAGGACCTGATCACACTCTGCTCAGCGGCCAGACCAGCTATTTAGTGCCTCTTTACAAAAAGATCTGAAGTTTGATTTTATTCTGATGTGGAAAAGAAATGTTCCTGGAATGCCAAAATTCCTATATTTTGCAAGTGCTAGAAAGCACGCAAAGCAAACCACATCTAGGCTAAAGTTGCAGGGAATTTGCAACCAAGTGTGGCATGAAGTACACAGGAGACACTTCATGGCATGTTTATGTTTAGAAAGAAAAAGATTCCTTCTAGTAAAATCCATCAGCATACAGAACTGGCTCCTGGTGAAGGCACCATTACTTGGTGCTTTGCCAAAAAAATAAACCAAAACCCAAACCCCAAAATGAAAAAAAGCTATTGAACCTGAGATGAAACCAGTTCTGCCCTTCCCCAGAGCCACGGACAACGAGTGGAGTAGCCACTCTCTGTGTTTCAGATGTAGAAGCGCTGCCTCCCTGCAGCCAGGCAGCTCATCACTCCACCCCGCTGCCTTCACCGCCATCGTGGCGGCAAGGACCAGAACTGACACTCGCAGGAGAACATCTGCGCAGCTGGCACCAGCGCACTGAACTGCTTTCCCCTGACGACAGACTTGACAAATACTTCAACTCCGGCATCTGCCTAGAAGTTTTTCTTCCCTTTTGCAATTAAGACTAAGGCAAAGCAAAGGAGAGAACGCCACAGCTTGCTCTCAGAACACATACTTTACGTGCATGTTAGTGCTGCGTTCATCCAGCTTTCTGGGGCTTGATCTTTCAGACGGCAGCAGTGGACAGTAAGCGGGTGCGGGGATCCAACATAAAAAGCCTTTTGTACACTGAATGTTTGGAATTACGGACTGGAAGAGTCGGAACTGTTTCTTTTTTACACCACTGACATTTCAAGTTCCGCAAAAACATGCAGAAATCTGTAACTACCACCCAAGGAGTTTCAGAAACACATGAAGTCTCCTGCCTTTTACCAAGAAAGCACAAATCACGACATGCTACCACGCACCAGAATCCCGAGACCATCCTTCCCTCTCAAGAGCCAGCAATCAAGTCCACACAGGTTTGTCACGCCACTGAAATCAAAGCAAGGTTTCAAATGGCTCCTGTTCAGTTTCCATTCTTGTTATCCAACCATCAGTTTTGCTCCGTACTGCAAAAACACTTACCTTCTTGCCCTACCTGAATATTTTTTCTCTCGGAAATACTGCAAATAGAAGTTGTATGTAGATACAAGGCACGAATCCAATCTTACGTAAATGAAAGCCCTTGCTTGTACCACATTAAGCCGGTAGAGCCCCCTTGGGGAAAACAATCCACCGCACGTGCCCCAGAAAAGAGCCGAGTGTGCATCTTTATCAACAAGGGATGTGGCATACCCGTGCAGAATTCTTTGTTAGCGTTCTGGGGTACGACAATCCTTCTGTAGACGATGGGCTCCGATTCCAAGATGTTCTCGTCGTGCCGATAGCGAGCCGTTTTCTCATTCGGGGTCCCCCGGGAACGAGTGCCGCTCCTCCTCTCATAAGTTTCAATCTCTTCAAACACAGCCGCCTTGTCAAAAAGGGCCAGGTTCCCTTCAAAATCAAAATCTGTGTCTGGGATTTCGTCAATGTCATCCCCAAAGCACTCATCGTCTTTGCTCTTCATCTGCCCGTTCTTGAGGCCGCTCTTCTTTGGAGTCACTTGGTTTGGATGACGGCTACTGGATGACCCTAAACAAAAATAAAAGCAAGTTGAAAGTGTGTCACAAATGGAAAAAGCCACGTCTGCTCATACACTTCCTCAGCAAATTTTATACGAGAGGGGAGCTTATGCTTGCAGTCCACTGACTCAAGGCATACTCGCTTCCCAAAGAAGCTGTAGACCTCATCCTTAGCATTACTCCTGCTAAGATAAGCTTACAGAAAACACAAGAGCATCATGAGAGAGCATTCCAGGGATTTTCTGTTGGCAAGGTTAGAAAAACAAGCTTGACCACAATAGGCAAGTAAGTGTTCCTCCACGTTTTATTAAATCCAAGATAGCGTCACATTAGCAATAAAATAATAAGCGAGCTGTGATCTAGGACAGTTTTCCTCCTAGACTGAGCTCGTGTTTATACAGACATGTGGCCCACGACCTTCTTTGGAACTTCCCTAAATTTCAGAGACTAATGTAGGTATTTTATTCCGTAACAGGCTGGCCACCTATTAATGATCTTTAAGGGAGAACTTCAACCCCTGAATATAAAGCATTTCTTTTTCCTTGCACTTGCTGTCAACAGGTACACATTTCTGTGCTGATACAAAGTCCTTTTCCTTATTCCTACCGCATTACTCTACTTCTCCATTGTTCTGCATGTTTAAATACACTTCTTTCCAGTCACAGTAATCATGAAAGCCTGATGTCTCTGGAGTGAGAGTGATGAAGATCTCCTCCTTCCCACCTTATGGCTGAAGATCAAGGACTGATACAAAACCACATGCAATTGTGAGGTCAACATATCCCTCTACGCACTTATTTCTTACATTATTATTCAGGTCACCCATACAAGCTCAGGTCCAGACACTCTTAATCTGTGTGTTATACTCCTTGTTAAATTTGTAATTACTAGAAAATATTTCACGCCAATTCCAGCACTTACAGGTATCGCCTACAGCGTCCAACAAATGGAGTAAGAGTTATCACACCAAAACTGCCTGCTCTAATAAAATGTTTCTCATACATTAAGATAATCACCTTTGCCAGTAATTTATACAAATGAGTTTACTGAGAGAATCTATTTGATAACACAGAAACAAATTACCACCATGATGTGCACTCTTTACATATCTCCTCCATAAATGAAAAAGTAGCATTTTTCTGTCTTTCCACATTATTGCCAGTCAGCGAGAGAAAACAGGAAGAATTTCAAGTCATCTAAGGATACTTAGAAAAAACCTCCAAAAGATTTGCAATAAGCACAATGTCCATAGCCTTCCGTAAAGATACTCCTCACCTTCAGAAGTGCAGACAAGTCTAGCCTGGTCTTGGCAAACCCCCGCCTGGAAAGGCTTATTTGAGCTTGGCTCAGACTGGCAGAGCAGTCGCAAGCTGCCTAACAAACCTGGGCTCTAATTTCCCACGTTTCCGAAGCGTGGAATCCTCCACTCCATCAACAGGAACAGCACTTCCCCTGGAAAGCAACCGACCCTCCTCCTGTCAGCTGTTTCTACAGGAGCATTCATTCATTTCAGGACCAGGACAGGAACCAGCTCATTCAAGACCAACGTGCCAGTTTCAGGCAGGTTAAGAAACAGAACTCATCTCTCTACAGCAAAGTTATTCAGTAGCTCAATTACACAACTTCAACTGCAGCCGTTAACTCCAGAACACCCTTACAATTACCTGAAGCTTTTCCAGAAAGCACGGCAAGAACAGACCGGAGCAGAGTGCACTTTCCTGGAAGACAGAGGCAGGCTTGCCTGGAGTTTTCAGAGCTTACCTAAGACTTTGCAAGCTCTGGAAAATTTGTTTTACAGCATGATATCGAGTTCATCTAACATCACATCTAACTTACACCATGCTAAAAGACGACTTGCCAAGGGCAAGTACCTGGTTTTATTCTCATTCAAGAACGCACTGTCTCAGCAAGGATTTTCCCCCGCTTATTTTTCCCCGCATTTTTGACTGCACGTCACTTTTCTAGAGAACTGTTTAAACAACTAACCTGAAAGCTTTCCCAGTCCCCACAGCAAGGAAGCTCTTTGAAATGCTCAGGAGCTCCTTCTCTGGTGCCTTCAGTACTTGAGCTAACTAAAACAGACCCAAACACCCTAAAGCACTCCCTCTCAAGGCTGCTGCGGCTCCAGTCTCAAATTACGCCATAATTCGCAAGTCCAGCAACAGCAAAAATGCACACAAGAAGTCAGAGTCCAGTATTTCCCACCTTGAAAAGCAGGAGATAAGACCCTGCACCTTCAAGGCTTTGTGGAATCATCAAGCAACCCTCCCCACCCCCCCTGCAGTGATAATTTTCCTAATGTGAGTAATTTGTTGTTCTAGTGGGTTTTTTGTTTTAAACGTGAGCTTGAGTGCTCTGCTTACACCAGTTCAAAACCAGTTCTGCCCAAGCATCCCTAGCAAGCATGAGGAAACTGAAAGAATCAACTCTCCCCAGCTTTATGACATTGCCTTTTCTCCAACACCATTATATCATTACAGCTACAGCACTGCTATGTTAAATAAATTGTTTAAGGGCAGCTACATAGTTAGACAGCTAAGTCTCTCACAGCAACACAGCTACCCAGCCCACTGGATTTACTCTAACCTCACAGCACCATGAAAATCCACTGACCGCAGCACAAAGCCACTTACCTCTTTGAAACAGCAGCATCAGTACACCAGCCAGCATGAAACCTTTATTCTGCAACCGAAGCTAGCCATACAGAGCTATGCAGTCGGCGTCACCACACTTCGACAACTCTCTCTATTTATAGAGTCTTTATTTCTAATAATGAAATTACTGCTAAGTACAGCAGGTAGTTCATTTTCAGACACAGTGATTTTCAAGCTGCTGGAGATGTCAAGGAGCTTTCATAAACAACTGGGTGAGAAGAGACGACTGTGCTACACCTTTTGCCAAGAAGCCACTGAAGGACAGACAGCAGAATTCAAGAATTGCTGGTGACCAAACACAATATAGGAGAGAAGAAGGGCAAGGCTTTGTGGCAAAGAGAATTCCAGCACACAAGCTGTGACCAGTCATTTACATGCACAGTTTTGAGAGAAAGGGAAAGCTTTTTACTAACGCATGACTTCCAAATTTGACATATAAACCACTCTAAAGTTGCAGACAGCTTGGTATGGGGCTGGCAACCGCCACCACTGACAGGGGAACCGCGCTCAACGCTGCTGCTATCAGTCACACAAGAAACAAAAACGCAGACCAACACAACAGGCCGAGTTCTTCAAATGTTCACAAACTCCAGGCCGAAGCGATAGTCAGGGGACTCTCAGCGTTCAGGCAAATAAGCTGGACCTACACTGAACACAATGGCAAAACCAGCCTGCTTCTTGTGTCAATGTCAAGTGTTACGGCAACTTGGCCTGCTCCTGTTACCCAAGAGGAGTTTTTATGTTCTTTGCCAGATGTTTCTGCAAACAACTCCACGCTACTCTCAGCTGACCTGAAAAGCAAAACACGGGGATAGATGCACCGCCGCACAATGCATCCAGGGGACAGAAGCAGCTGATGTGAGCAGTGTGTAAATGCTGACAGGATGAAAAGCTGCAGTGGCAAAGCTGCAAGAACAATGGCTGGAAAGCTCCCCGGGCTTCCCAGCAGACACAATGAATGGGAGCCAAGACCGTACCTCATCAAAACAAGACGTGCCGGCATTGTGGTGGGCAGCTCTTTAATCCATACCAATGGATGCCAGCTCTGAAATAGTGCTGACCCGCACAACCGGCTGCCTTTTCACCAACTGCATTACAACCCTGCAACAGAAGTTGCACAGAGTGTGGCAGAGGCCTCCTGCGAATTCCAAGCAAAGTCACACCGTGTTGATCTTCAAGCACTGCCATCCAGACAGGCAAGAAGACTGGCAGCTGACGCTGTTCAGGGAAAAGAGGAGAAACCCCTAGAAAGAGGGCAGGCGGTGGGAAGGGAAAACTCAGGCAGAAGAATCCGAGATAAGGAGAAGTGTCCACTGCCTTCCAGGGCGCTAGTGTGACACACCAGACCAAGCCTTTGCCCGAAAGCTCCGCTTGCTTCCACGGCCTGATCCAGTCCTCTGCCAAGCAGCTACAGAAATCCAGACCTTCAAGCCCAGCTCTTCTCAGAGCGCAACTCCCGGCACCCCTGCTCTGCGTGCGTATGCGTGAAGCTTATTAAGGAGAACAGCGCATGGCTCCATGTCAAGTTGGCAGCTTGACGCCGCACAAAAAAGCACCTCCCTCAACAGATAAACAATACTCCCCAAGCTTTTTTTGTTCCTTAGGAAAAAAAGCCTTTCATGTACAGCACACACGCAAACGCAAAGTCCCTAGCGAGCTGGCCGCCTTCCTGCGAGATCCCTGTGGGAGCTTTTGCCACCAGCCCTGGCATGAACCAGCCTGGTGCCAGCACGGCACAGAAGCCATTGTTGTGAAACCCGCACTGATATTTGTTGTTTATTGATTCCTGTCACACAAGTGCTCCAAAGGGGGAACTTTGTCCCTGACTTAGCACGCTAAAGGGCATCAGGAGGTCAACTTTCAGTTGTACTAAACCCTTCATGACTTCAGTTCTAGATGACATCTCAGTCCATTCCTCCCAGACGCCTGTACCCAGCACCTCCACAGAGCCAGGACCTGTTCTGTCCCTCTCCTGAGATTCACGCATCACTTGCCCTTCTAGCCAAACACACACATTTGAGAGGGTACGAGTTCACTTTTCTACTCCATTTATCCTGAAATGAATCCAAGCTAACAATAATCTACATCTAGCACTTTGCTTGACTTGTTTCAAACAGAAGTCTGTAAAAGAAAATCTGCTGTCGTGCTTTGGTAAAACTGATGCAAGCTATTTGTGGGCTGAAGCGGTTCGAAGCACTCACTGCTCACCCCAGACCTACCAGACACTGGCCAAGCAGCATTAAATGAGGTAGTCCTCCTACACGCTCCAGCCAGCCAGAATAAAGCAAAGCAGAAGTTATTTTAGACATTTAGGCAGCTGACGCTGAAGTATGAGAAAGTTTTTCTAAAAACAACCAGACTAACACACTCCTACAACTAACTGGAATTTAGGCAGAGTCAGGGAATTGAAAAAAAAAAAATAAACTAACCTTAAAGGAACTACAGCTCTCTTTCTACAGCAAGTACTACAGTGTTTAGGCCTGAGCAGAAGTAAAACACTCAAAACCAGACAGGTTTGGAGATGGTTAGGCCACCAAGGAGCGTGCGCCTTGCCCTCTGCATCATTCTGGCCTTCCTCCTCCCACCAACCCTGTCTGGCAATCATTTAAACAAAAGAAGTGAACATGAAGAGTTACAACCACTTCAGAAAATAATACAGGTGCTGGTGGAGGAGGAAGACTTCCAGAGGTCCAGGAGTTTCTCCACAACCATACAGCCTTTGATCTCCCTGTTGAACTGGCCTTGCTCACCTCGGTTTTGTTTCTTTTCTAAACACAGAAGTAAGGGGAGAAAATGAAGTCATGGAAATACGCTGGATACATACTCAATTAAGTCATGGAAATATGCTGGACATATACTGACACTTCAATAATTGCATGATGAAGATCTGGAAAGGAGCATAGCCCAGGGGGCTGTGAGAAAAAAACAACATACCCGATTTTGGCACAGCGCGAGAGCTGGCTGAAGACCTTATGAAGAGAAAAAAAAACAACAGATGCTTGACTTTGAGATGCACTGATTGTATCTTTACATCATTCTCATTAGAGCCTGTTAATTTGTATCTTGAACAACACAGCAAACAACATTTCTAATTACTTGTAAGGTGATGTTGTAATAGGTTATGGTTACACAGGCCTTAAACAGAAGAGCTTTATAATATTGCATTTTGTCTCCAGTTCCTTTTAGAGGAAAAATGGAGGCTGGCAATTAGGCAATTTTCAGATAGGAAAGTCAGCAGGAATGAGGAAGTCGCTGTAAATGGCATTATCCAGCTCTGCGTTTTCTAACATTTGATGCTGGTGAAGCAGAATAACACACAGGGTGGGACAGGGAAGATCTCCACTAACTAAATCTGAATCTTCACTTTAACAAATAAATTGTTAAAGAACTATTTGCTTCTTACATAAATAGGCGTCAACCACACTTCTCTCAGAAACGCTGCAGTGAAGAAAACTCCAGTATACTGCACATTGCACACCCAAACAGGGCTGTTCTCTGGAAGACTGAAACAGGGATGGGCAAAAAGATGTATACAAACTGAAATGGAAGGCACGATTGTAGTGCAACTGATAAAATCATCTCCTTCTGTTCATACTCCAGCTCACGTCCCACCACACCATTTGTCTCTGCAGCCACCTACAGCCCCAGTCTCTCCAGTTCCTCCATAGCCAGCGTGACACAGCATCTCCCTAAAAGCTCCCAAACATCACCTGTGCCTCTCCCAAACACCAGCCCACACAGCTGGATGCCATAAGTAGAGGCAGCTGCTTCCTTCAGCATCTTTGCTGCTCCTCTCCATCCTCTGTTCACGCACATCTTTGCCCCGTTACATCCCAAATCCCTGCAGCGTCCACCCCTACTACTCTCAACCCAAGCTCTAAGCTCATGCCAGCAGTGACAGAAGGAAGGGGTAAGAGAACACATCAGCAGGTTGGGTAGGGGCAGAACACCGAGAGCCTTTTTCTTCTCAAATGCTGTCCTGTGTGTCCCGAAACTAAATGAAGTGACGCACCCTGGAAATGAAGGCTGGTACTTCTCAGCAACAGGAATGTGAATTTGCAGTTCACATCTCCAGTCCACTTTGGAATTACACAACACCACCTTGCTTCTGTCCCGAACGAGCAACAGAACGGCTTTTGTGATCATTCCTCTTTACCGCATTCGTAACACACAGAACACACTGCAGCATTCCAAAGTTCAGAAAAACTGATTTCCTTTAATGGGCTTCAAGGGGAAAAAAAACCAAACAAATTTCAAATCAGGTTTGGCATGGGAAGCTTGCCACCAGGCAACAAACATCCCATCAAAAATGGTCCTGAACCTAATAAATACAACAATCCACACAGCCCCTGCTTACCCACCCGATTCGGAAGGTTACTCTGGACAGGCCGACTTCTAAAACAGCGAGAGCCCGACCGCGAGGCACCTAAGTAACACCAGCCTTTATGGGCACATAACGAGATAATAAATTCTGCCGCAATCTCCCCAACCTGTTCCCTGCATTGGCTACAGGACTGCGCTGCGCAAACGATGTGCTCAAGCACTGCCTTGGGCCCCCGCGCGAAATACCCTGCTGAAGCCAGGGCAACAGTCATGTACTTGATTTCCAGCTGATAACGTGCTGTGATAAACAGGGATCTGGCCTCTGCTAGAACCAGCTGCTTTCTGCTGTTCCTCCACAGCAGTTCATGTACAAAGAGCAGTCACAAGTTCAGCTTCTCATCGTCATCTACTCTCCAGTTACTCCGCTGAACAGCACTAACTTCTCTTTTCCAGGCTGTGTCAAGAAAGGAAAGGTATTTCAGTTGGAAACGAAGGAAAACCCGGGCAAATGTGCCTCCAAAGAACTCCAGCAATAGTTTTAAAGTCTCCCCACAGATGAAAAAGAGCCAGAATTTATGGTCTGCATCAGCGTGATGGTGACACAGACATCAGTGAAGCAACCCTGTGTCCAATACACCCTGAACACATTCCTGCAAGGTAGCTGGGAGCCTAGAGAAACAGAATGTATTATTCTTAAAAAAAACAAAAAAAACCCAAAAAAAACAAAAAAACCACAAAACCCCCAAACAAACAAACAAAAAAAACCAATGCAGAAGTGGCAGACCAGGTCAAACAACCCACTTCACCTGACAACTCTTACCCAATGAAACCATCTTCTATCTCTGTATAAGGGCATTTTATGCAAGTGTACACATCTATCTTTACAAGCCCAGTCCTGCAAGCTTTAATGAAACCACATGAACATTCATACCAAATTATGGATGAGATTGCATCATCATCTAATCACAAAAGATTTAAAGATAGGTGTCAGATATTTGGAAGATCTCTACTCATAATACTTCGAGGCACAGCTTGCGAAGTTTTTCTCCTCACCATTTATCTTCCTCTTCTCCAGGCCTTCAGGTGGCAATACAAGTGTAAAGGCAAACAAATCAAAGTTTCCACCACTGTTTGATATGTTTTTGCTGAAGAAGGGAGGATATTGCAGCGGTTAGTCAGGTAGGCAAAAGGCAAGTTGAGGGATAACACGTATACTCACAGGAATTGTGTCTACGACGGAAGCCTTTGGACTGAGGCAATGCTTCCACGTGCCGATCCATGTAGCTCTTGGAGCACTGCTGCTGTGGAGAGATGATAATATCCTGATTCTTCATGTCCGTTCTCCTCGGGATATTCTGCGGGGCACTGCTGGAGATGGGCTTCTTTAACACTTTCCCGGTGCCATTCTGACTGGGACTCACTTGGCATCCAACACCAGGGATGCCCACTTCTGTCTGCTGCAGGTCCCCACATTGTCTGCTGTCCCCTGGCCCAGGGATCTCCAGAATTTTCAGCTCAGTAATGTCACCTGCCCTAAAAAAAGCAAAAGAAACCCAGATATTGAGGAATTTAGCATCGAAGTACCTGCACAAAACAAAAAACCCACCCTAACGAAAATCGTTTGACATTGTACTTGTACAGTGCTTTTTTCCTAACACCATTATCAACAGAAACAAGGAAAAAAATAGTTTAATACACAAATACAGAGGATATTTCCACAGACATCAAAATATTCAACTGAAAAGGCGCGATTCTTCAAAATGACAACTCAAGTATTTCTACACTGCATCTGGATTGTGTTTAAAAGGTTCTGTTCCTATCTGAAACAGGAATCGGCCAAGCAGAAAATGGAAGCAACTGGCACAGACCTATGCAGAAGTCTGCATTAATTTAACAGTTTCCAGACAAGGCAATTATCTCAGCCTTGAGGTTACTATCACTTTTTATCCATTTCTACAGAAAACTACCCTTAGATTAGTGCAATTCCTGCTCAGACAAGGATGGCACTTCATGTTTCCTCAGAAAAAAGGATTAAAGAGTAATACAGCACTGGGCATGAGCCAAAATGAAACAAAGAAGTGGTTACAAAGACCTCCACTTGCACTGACTGCAAGAAATAAATCAGAAGTTAGGGTCTTCTATTTTAAACTTAGTATTTGTCCAAATGGGATATAAAAGTAGCAAGAGCTTGCTACAGACTTCCACATGTCTCCCGGCAGAAAATGGCCATTGTCTCTCCCCACTCTCTTCAAAATCCAAGGACAAAAATTTAGAGTATTGACTGCAGGGAAACAATCTTATTTAAATATCAGTGACTCAGAGTCTTAACTATTGTAATACGCCAGATAATGGGAAAATGACCAGTGACGACTGACTCTCACTTACTCTTTTTAAACACAGTGTTACCAGGAGCTGCTGGGAAAGAACTCCTGAGAGCTACAATACTGCTGCATCAATTCAGCTTTTTGGTTCCAAACTCCCTCCTGTCTACACAGAGGAAGGAAAAGGGCAAGAGACAGAGGGGATGGAGTTGGATTTAATACCTGCACTTAATTTAGTCATACTGGGGCAACAATTTTAACTGATCTACCACTCTGCCTTCTCTCCTGTCACACGTTAATTACATATAGTACACACGCTGAGGGCGAAGCTTTAATAGAGTATGCCAGCCCCCTCAACAACCTGAAAGCCAAACAACAGAATGTATACACACAATACATATGTGTGCATATATGTATACACACACACACACAGAGCCTCACCCACAAACAACCTTCAGGTGTGAGCTACACCACTTCTAACACCAGGATGGCAGAGCCAGCAGGCAATCTCCTGCACATAAACTAACAGAAGCGTGAGAAGCACTTCTCAGCCAAAGCAGGAGGGAGATTGCAGGCAAAGAGCTCATGTCGGGGGAAGAACAAAACACCCAAACCTTTGCAGACCTCACCTGGAAAAAGGCAGGTGGAAAAGAAGACAGACACTAACCTGAAGGTGACTTCTGGCACGAGACACTTGACCCCATTGTGGAAGGGCCGCGTCAGGGAAATGGTCTGGCTGACCTGATCCACTGCAGACACTCGTCCCTGGTAGACTCCCAAGCTTTCGCCGCAATTAATTGACACGATGCTCCCCAGCCAGTCCGTAGCCATATTTCCAGCACACAATTGCTGTAAAGAGACACAGGCCTGGCTGTAACAAGATGCAGAAACTGACAACCCAAATCAGCATCAATGGCATCCCCCAGCCCAGAAGCCTGGCTCCCACCCAGGCGCCGGCTTCGTCAGCTTCTCTCGTCTTTGTGGGCTGGAAATAACATCCACACAGACACCGAGGATCACAGTGAGCGTGTAAATCCCTGGACGGGGCTTTGCCTATACAAGTGTAACGCGGATCACCGTTTGCATCATGAAAAGAATCATTTTCTAACTGAATTCAAGACTAACAGCAATATTTAGTATTTAGTTCTGTTTGCAGACATTCTCCCTGTAATTTCAAACACGGAATTGATCTTCACCTCTCTTTTTAAAACTTTGGCATACAAACACCGGGGCAGAATAGCTTTCGTGAACACTGAGCACTGAGAAGACTGATCCCCGCACATTGAAATGAAAACAAACACCTTTAAGGGAACAGATATAAAGCGGGGCAAAAAAACAATGCTGGAATCCACAACAACAGTCTTCATGCTCTCCAGAGCCAGGAGTATTAGTATTACTGCCACAATTAGATAAGTGAACAAAGGAAGCTGCACTCCTTTCCAGCACTGAGTACTACCAGAATACAGGGGGGAAAACCAGACTTTGTTTAGCTGGATGTTCAGTCCCACGTAATTCAGTGGGAATTCGATGCTTGACTGAACTTGTGTCAGCACACTTTGAAGCAGCTAAGCACAGCTTTTGATCTGAGATTTCTTCCTCCAGACAAAGAACACAGGAAGATGACAGGCTCACTAGCATCACGGTAGTGCAAAAAGAGCTGACACGCTCATAAACGAAAATGAATACCGTATGCATTTGTCTTTCATGCTGCAGTCAACAGTAAGAGGGAGAGGGCTTAATATTTACTGGAAGGAACACAAAGACAGAAAGACACAGGAAGATTAACGTCAAGATATAAACCACAATTCTGAGAGTCATTTTAATTCTCTTCAAGCCCTTCCTGTCCTGAGCTTCTTGGAAAAAGATGCAAGAAAAAAAAGCAACCCTGGAAATAACTAGAACACATGCATGCTACCAGAAAAAAATCACTTCCCCCAACTTTCAGAGGACGCTTCAAAGGGAAACAAACACTAAATTTGGTCACTAAGCCGTAAATTCTTCAGGAACAGCCTCCTCTCTTTCCTGTTGCTGTGTATTTATATTAACCCATGATTACAATGTCTAGATTCCAAGATGACAGCTGATAAAAAGAACTTTCGAAACACAGATAACGCATCCCCAAGTACCTCCAGTAAAACTGAAATTTAGTTCCCTTTCCTGCTTTTTGTATCTCTTTTTGAAAACAAGAGAGTTCAGTACACACCACCATCACACAACGATGCTTTTCAAAAATAAGAGCCTCCTTTTACCAAGAAAAAAATCCCATAAAACCTATGTTTGTGTGCAAACATAAATGAAAACAAGGGAAACTCCTCCCGAAGGATCTCGCCCTACTATTTTGTGTGCAAATCCTTTACAAGAGGGAATGAACTACACATGCCGTGAATGATTTACTTCATCACATGTGACAAACGCGAGCACGTTTGTTTACATACGCCTGGGAGGTCAAATCTTCTGTCTGCCGTTCTGCCATACAACAGAACACATATCGCAGATCCCTTCTACTTCCCCACACCTCTTATTCCAAGTGTCTATCGACCAATACTCCTGCAAGTTTTAAAAGAAGCTTCAGTCATAGAGCTTACTCAAACGTGCAAGCAGCTCCTAATAAACAGTTCGTAAGTGGTAACGCAGCAGGCAAGGAGCTGATAGCGTTGCACGCCGGGCACCGCTGCTTGAGAAGACAGAAGCCGCTACGCCAGCGCTCTCCCCAGCTGAAAGAGGAGTTCGCACGGGGGTGGCTTCGCCCATCTACGAGCGAAGCAGCCACCGGGCCTAC
>Ga0181612_130998_pt1 | contig 18554 bp, 7 predicted proteins | sample HoacroProtozoa21_FD_119630 | JGI IMG/M metagenome (GOLD analysis project Ga0181612, IMG submission 119630) | Hoatzin crop microbial communities from Cojedes, Venezuel. Combined Assembly of Gp0051906, Gp0051904, Gp0051908
GAATAAGATGTCATTCGTGCTGCGGGGGGGGGGGGTCGGTTCGCTGGTCCCCGGGGGTGTTTCAAACTCCTGCTCCAGGTAACTTGCGTGAAGGAGCGGCCGTGTTCATGGTCGGGTGTCAAAACCCCAGCCCAGCAGCACCCTGGGTGCGGGGGGACTGGGGTTCGGGGGGAGCTGCTTGCTGCACGCCGGGCCCCCCCGTTTCCAGTTCGTGCCCAGGACCAGGAGAACGGACCTGGTTAGCATCGGGTTTTATTTCGCGCTAAACCTTTCTGCTACCCTTGCAGGTAAAGGGTGAACAGCTTGGCAGGCCGTGTGCTCTGCTTTGGATTCCTCCTCGCCTTTCCTCTAACGTGCACTGATACCCGAGTGGAGAACCATTAGTCAGGAAAAACATTTTCCAGCCTTCCTTTGTGTCAGTTGCAGTCAGTTTCTTCTCCTGTTTGGGTCCTTTTAATGCAGCAACAGACAAAAGAAACATTAAAAATTAATGATTATATTCCTCAACAGTCTGTAGACTGAATGAGGTGGTTGCAAGTGGTCTCTTTTAAGAGACCATTTTTACAAAAATGTGGTTGACTTAAAAAAAAAAAACACAACCCAAACCCCTAAATTAATACTTACAACAAACGCTAAAATTTCTATCTACTTCCTCCTTCGAGTAGCTGTCCTTAATCAACTTGTCCATCTTAGGGGCTGTTCTGAAGTTTATATAAATTTGAAAATTTTTTTACTAGTGTTTTCTGAAAAAAAAACTGTTAATTGCCATTAAAAGAAAAAGTGAGAAGTGGTTAATTTTTAATTTTGTGTAGCTGGAAGGATGGAATTACACCAGTTATTTTCTTTTTTTAAGTTCTTGGCGCGTAAATAGTTTGCCATAGCTCTGTGGGAGATTTCATATCCCGTAGGATTTCAGAAACTGAACAAAACACTCCTGAAACTGGAAGCAAATCATAAGAATATTTGAAAAGTAGGAAAAGTTTTGTTAATCCCGGAAAAGATGTAGGTTTGAGGATGCAAGCGTAGGTTTGTGCCAATTTAGCAGCAGCAGTTCTGTGTGCTAGGCTATGAAAAGAATTCCCTGCTCCGTGGGGTTTATCCGTGCTGGGGCTCTGCTGGCTGCAGCCTGCTGTAAATGCCGGCTGCTGCAGCCACGCAGGACCACACCAGGGCACAAACTTGCTCTGCAGCAGCGTGTGGGTGGGTCAGGAGCCGGCATGGTTCTCCGCGCTGTGCTGATATTTCGGCAGGAATATCCCACGGGGAGTTCTTCCGGAGTTGCACGCTCCACGTAAGGAACCTGGAGGCAGCTGATGTTACAAGGAGGGCAGATTGTTGCTGATGCAGTGCGTGTTCGCCCTCCGCTCTGCTCTCTCCCCCCCCACCCTGAGAGGAAGATCTGTATCTTAAAGCCCGATGTCAAATTTTGTTTAGTTTTCTGGATTTATTTGCATGGGACATGAGTTGTTGGAAGACGTTTTCTGGCTAGAAAACAGCTGACAAATGTGGAAAAGTATCTTAGTTTTCTCATGCTTCCTGAGTAATCCCAGAAGGAGTCTCACCCTTGTGTAGTTTTCGTAAGGTATTGGAACATTTCACTCTGTAAAAGGACAGGTACAGAAATACTTCTTGCTCATCACTAATTTCCACAGCCATTTGAGGAGGAAAGGGAGCAGATAGGTATCTTTGTTTTCCTTATTAATGCGTACAATCTCATAACTTTTCTTTCTCTTTTTTTAGCATATGGATTAAATGACCCCCTTGACAAGTTTATGGAGCTGCCATCTCTCTGCTTGCTGTACTTCCCATTTCTGAGAGGAGAAAGTGGTGTATGAGATTAGAGGAAAATGCCTCGGACAAAGCAGATACATCCCAGAAATCTGAGAGGTATGTAGCTCTCAGCTGAGAAAGAAAAGCTCCTGGGGAAGCTCGGTTGCAGTTTCAATTACGAGGTTAAAGGAATGTGTATTTAAGAAGTCTGGTTTGATCCAATAATAGTTTGCAAGGAAGTTTTAGGAGTCATCTGCGACACAGCTCTAATTTTGATAGAAATAAGTGGAATCTGGTCTTACTCCTGCAGTCTGTGTGCGTGACAGCATTCTTGATATCCTCCAGCTTACAGCAATAACCAGCATGAACTTTGAAAATGCAAAGGAAGACGTAGTTTCCTTACCAGAGAATTTACAGTTGAAGTATACAGGGAGGTGGGAAATGTGCGTAACGTAGAAGCAGCATGAGTAGTTGTTTTTCTTAATAGTGATCGGTTTGGCTTGCTTTGGATGGGATCAGACTCTCCTCCCGTGCATCCCTCCTCGCTGTCTATCATCTGTCACCCACGCTGCTGCGGGCATTGCTGGGTTTGACCTTGGTCTTCTCGCTGTCCTGCCTTCACCCAGCCAAGTGGTAGCTCGCTGGCTGTGGAAGGGAGCAAGCAGGCAAGTGAGCTGCTCCTCAGACTGGCCAGCTTACATGTCCAGGCGTTTCCTTGAACAAAATCCCAGTGTGCTTAACCGAGCCCAGGACTGGCAGGTGAACACGCGGAATCCGATCCTGTGGTTACTTGTTAATGTCTTGGTAGAGGTGGCCCTGGAGGAGTTAAATGAGGGGAAAAATACAGGTCAGCTGACAAGCAGACATGTATGTTGAGGGAGAACACAATTCCATCCCCACCCTTGTGCACAGCTTTCAGGTGAACAGGCTTCCACCTGCACCCTCACGTGTAGCTGTCATCGGCTTTTTTAATGTGCGTTTTACAGTTGCGGTGTCGAAGCATCTCTTCACAGAACAAAAGCGTTCACAGAACCGCAAGCATCAACATAAAGTTTTAGAGGGGGGGAGCAGCATTCGGTTCTGGTTTTTAATTTTTTGTGCCAAAACCCAACATCCACATGTGTTTCAGTGAGTTTACAGTTGGGAGGCTCTCAAGTGCTAGTGCGTATGGCTGTGTCCAAGACCGCGTGTTTGCAGACTGTTGCCACTGCTACTGTTAACAGTCTCTGCTGGAGAAGACATTTTTGTGGTGTCTTTATTCGGGAGGTGCTGAGTAGCGTTGTTCGGTGTGATGGATAAACCTCCAATCACAGATCAGGAATTTCACGTTTAGGTGATGCCGCTTCCCCTTCTTACTGAACGTGAAGCAATAAATCAGAGCCCAGTTTTTAATATTGCTGCTTACCAGATTGCTGGCATAGCTGAGCTTGTGTTTTCTGAGCTGATGTTTTCTGAGAGTGATCTAATTTTAGTACTCTGTCTGATATCTGCTCTTGTATGGCTCTGCTCTTGTATTGCTTGAAACTTAATAGGAGTTAAGTCTGCTGTAAGGCTTTCTATTCACTTAAAGAAACACATTTAAAATAAATAATCTAATTAAACTCTTAATTGTGTAAGAAATTAATTGCTTTTTTTGCCTTGCATAATTTCCCCAGTAATTTAGCTTTTATCGCCCCCTGTAATAGCAGTTTTCATCAGTTCCTATTTTTCCACAACTAATGGAATTCTTGAATGAATTAAGATGGGTTAAATGTTGAGAAGGGAAATAGAGGTATATAGAAAGCCTGTAACTTGAAGTGATGTTGGAATGGTTAAATGATTGTTAAAACTATGCAGGTGCTGCAAACTTCAACACGTCGTGAGCATGTATTGCTACTATCGTGGGTTATTAGAGGCGAAGTGATTTGAAAAATCAGTTTACTTCTCATTAGTTATGCCCTATTTCCATATTTAGTCTACATAATGAGGAAAACTGGATTTCAATTTCTTTAGTCATTTTATCAATCTCTGAGAATATTGCAGAAAATATTTGCTGAAACCCTCGGGTTTTGATGGAGCTTGAGGAGGCTGAAAAATTTCACAGGTCTGTTTTCTGGTAGCTTATTTTTATGTATGCAAAGTTACACCCATCTGAAGTTGAGACTCTTAACCATTTTAATCCATGGTAATTAGTACTGGTGATAACTAAATCTGCAAAAAGAGTAAATGTCTGTGGTCGAAGGTGAAACTCAGCAAACTCTCATGTTTTGTAACTTTTGGAAGACAAAGATGTAAGGTTAAGTAACCTGTATTTTTAAGTTGTCTAAACCTGAGCGTCACCTTTTGTACTATGTACAAAGAACACTCCGTGGCCTTACCTGGCTTCTCCCTCCCTTGTCCCAACTCCTCTCGTTGCCCCACAGCAACCAAATCACCAACAGCTTTAACTAGAGTTGTCCAGAGCCCATCAATGTTTAACTTTTTTTGAGAGATCGCTGTTGAACAACCCTTGACATTCTCTAATCCTGTTGTGCATCAGATGAGTTACTTGGGTTGCACTTGCAGTCCAAGTCAGCCTGGAGATTAAACAGCCAAGTCCAAGAACCCAAGGTATTTTCCCCTAAAAAGTCCCCAACCCAATCCCTGTCGTCTTCTCCCCTAAAACACACAGGAAAAAAACCCCACCATAAACACTCCCCACACATTCCCATTAGTTAAATTGAGGTTTGCTGCAGCATAGGAATAAGTTTTGAAGGTTTTAATATTGCCTCTGTTTACTGTAAGCAAGCTTATTGTCTGGGGAAAATAGAGCAGCATTGTTTTAATATAGAGGTAAATTTAAGATATTGTCGGGAAACCTTAAAGCTCTTCTTTTTGTGACATGGCTTGATTTTACTCATTTTGTATAGTTCTGAGAGAGCTGACAGCCTTTGCCAGATTAGCAGTGGCCCTGAAGTCTCAGGATCAGTAAAGATCAAGTTTATTTTTTTTATGGGTTTTTCTTGTGTGCTGAGGTCCTCTCCCCCTTCTTGGCTTTCACTGTCTGTTTATAGATGAGTCAATGTAGTGCTATACTAACCTGATTTTACATCAGGAAAAAAAACCCCTGTATCAGGAGGACAGGATATGGGAAGCATTATTTTGCAAATAAAAAGAAATAGTAAATTACTGGGCTGTTTGTTTTCATGACTATGTGCTAGTGACATGGTGTTAATGCCCAGCTGTGGCTGAATGAGCGTGATGCATCCGAAGGGTACCGATACGGCATCTGCTGTGCTGCGCTCGTTTCATGACGTTGTTTGGTCACATCAGCCTTCCCTGCTTCTCACTGCCAATACGTCTGTGGGTGAAAAATGTTACCGTCACCAGTGGACTGCTGTGGTAAGAGGAGCTGTGTGCAATATCAGGCTTAGCCTCCTGACTAACTTAACAGTTGTGGTCATCCCCAGCGGTAGGGATGAGTGGCTGAAATTTGAGAGAAATGACAGCTTTGCAGGTCTCGAAAGGCCATGGATCAGATATGTGCAAGTTCTGGAAAACCCCTAGGAGTTTCAAAGCAGAAGGCCAAAGGCATGCCTTGGAAAAGCCTGGTGTGTCTCACCTGTCACCTGTGTGACTGCGGCGGAGTTTGTAAGCAGGTGTTCCTGATGTTGTCGTAGTCTCTAAAATATTAAAGATGCATATCGTGTTGCTAATCAAAAGCGTTGTCACTCCCCCTCCAGAAAATGTGTGCTGCAAAAGAGGAAAAATATCCGTCTTGTTCAGACATCCAGAGGTCGTCTTTTCCTGGTTTACTTTGTCTGCTGTATGAAGTTTTAGCTCACGAAAACTAGTGAAAAGACTACTTTGCATGTGATTACACACTGATTTTACATGGCCACTTGATACACAGGTGTAACAAAGCATTTCTCAGAAGCTGTAATGTATTCCCAGAAGTGCAGCTACATTTGAGAATCATGCTGTTAGCAGGGCTGAGTGGGCTTGGTTTGTTGTCAGATGGTTGTGAGGGTAGAGAAGGAAAACCAACTCATGTTTTTGTTTACTTAGGAGTACCTGGTTGCAGAGTTTAAAATGAAAGCTTATTTATTATGTGTACAGTGTTTAGCACAGTGATCTGATTCACCGATACAAAACTGTAACAGAAATATTTTGAACTTCGTCTCTTTCTGGATAAGCTTTCTGTTATTTTAAGAAGGCAAGTTGTTGCTGTTGCTGTTTTTTCTTCTCAGTCAAATATTTCTGTTTTAAACAAATGGCAGACGGGCCCATAAAGTTCAACAGCCGTCAACAAATCTTTTAACACTTTACATCTGATAAGGAAATGCGAGTATAATATGAATAGGTTTGCTCAGGCGCTTGATGGCTTTGCAGTAATCTGAAAAGTGTGCGTAAGTTTGCTGGAAAGCTGGATACATTGTGGGCCTTCCGATGCCCAGAAGAGCTGGGCATCTACTACGTCTAAGGTGTGGTTTAGCAAAGGCTTTTTGTGTTGGTTTAAAACTGTGATATGCTTTCAGTGCTGAAACAGGCCTGTCTACGCTGAAAGCTGACAGGTTGGTATTTCTTATCAGTGTTTGGCCGTGCAGTCTATAAAACCTGAGAATCGATTGGTGTGCTGTGCTTTAGCTCATGATTTGCATCAAACGACCTAAAAAAAAAAAGCTGAGATTTCTCAAGGATCACTCCTGCAACTTGTGCTTGCTTGGTTCAAGAGAAAAGTGCATGAAGTAGTGGTACATCAGAAGTGCTAGTGGTCTGCGCTCTGTGGCGTACCTGTGGACGTCTGTAAAGATGCTGCATGCATGCCTTGCTTAAGTGTCCAGAGTGTGTGTGAGACAGGTGGAACAAGAAATCAGAGTTTTGACTCGGTGACTTTGTTGTAGAAATATCCCTTAATTTGGCAGCAGTTCTTGTTTCTGTGTATCAGATTGGTTAGTATAATTTCTTCTACAAATTACAGAATCACAGAATGTTAGGGGTTGGAAGGGATCTCTGTGGGTCATCTAGTCCAGACAACCTTCCTCATGAGCGTAGAGAGAATGCATGGCTCTGTTGGTGTATCGTCAGCTGGAATGCCAGCAGATCCACCTGTAATGCAATGAATAGGCCAGATCTCTTGTGGACAGTAGAAATACTGTCTCTGTCCCTTGTGTTTCTCATCTGGGATGTCAAATGATAAAGTTTATCTTTTTTGGTTTGTTTTTGTTTTACTTGTTAAGAGTTTAAGATACTCAGACTGCTTTTTATGGTGTGTATGATCCAACATCTTGCACTTTAGAGATCATCTTGGCTGCAGCCCTTACATTTTATTGTAATGTGAATAAAGTCTGTATTTACTTGTGAAAAACTGTCTAAAATATTCTGCAGTGTAAGAAAGGCTGTATTTGAAGCAGTAATTTACCACCCTTTCCCATCACCTGTCCTGTTGGTGTCTCATCGTTCCATGTCCCTAAATTTGGTTGTGTTTTTTCTACAGGGTTTAGTCCTATTCACTGCACAGGATGGTTTGGGCTTATGTCGGTGGCCACAGGTGATGGACAGAAGCCTACTGAGAGTGGATTGCAATAGGGAGAAGAATAGTAGGCTGGATAACACTGTTCAGTGTTGCCTTCAGGCAACTGCATTTAATTCCTGCCTCTGCCACTGAGTTTCTTGTGCAAGGTAGAATCATTAAGATTGGAAAAGACATCTAAGATCATCAGGTCCAGCCATCACCCCAACACCACCATGTCCCAACACATGGAGCAATTCTCTTGCACCAAACCTTTGCAGCCAGCCGTTAATTGCGTGTGCTGCATTTTGCCTGAGCAGAGATGCCCAGGCATAAATTCTGAGTTTTGCAACTGCAGTCAGTCCATTATGGCTACAGCTTGAATGAGAAACACTGCAAAAGTGCTAAGTACCTTTTAAAAAAAACCCAAACCATCAGGGTCTAGGTGACTTAAGTTAAAGGTCCAAGATTAGCCAACACTTTTGGCAAATCTTTTAATCTCTCTATGCCTCTGTTTTCTGCCTGTAAATTTGAGATACCAAGTACCACATCAGCTTCCAAGGGCTCAGAAGATAAAGTTGTTAGTGTTGTGAAGCAGACGCTCGGTGGCTAAATAATGGAAAAGATGATGAAGGAACTGGTAGTAAACAGAGCCAAGGCGTGAGCACAGCCCATTTTGCACACTGGCTTCTTTGGCGTAAACACCCTTGCTTTTTTGGCATTCTCCAACTTCTTGCTGCTTTGCTTCACAATCTTAACATTTAAAAGGTATTCTTAAAGGTTACTTCCTAGCTTTTAAAATACCAAACTGAAAACCCAAGAAACTCCATGGTGTTGAACCGCAGCGCTTCTCGTGTGAGTCACTGCTGCGTTGGGACTTTGTGGGGCAGCGCAGGCTTCTGCTGTGTGAGCCGAGCAGCGTTGCTGACGTACTCTGCGCGGACAGACGTACCCTGCCTGGACCGGGCACCGGAGCGTGGGGAAGGAAATCGCTCCCATCGGTGAGCCTGCATCATCGTGGTGATGCAGGGTTTCGAGCTGCTGCTGAGAAAGCAGCCAGGAGGGTATACTCGCTGCGGGAGAAGTCTTCAGAGAGGAACATCTTTAATGTCATTGTTTCCCAGTTGGTTTTCTGAGACTGGCTTAAGTCATTGCTGGAGGAGGAGGAGGAAGCGAAGCAGCCCTGCCCTCCGCCACCTCAGATGCTCGTTCCCTGCATTGCGTTGTGCTCCCCGCTCCTGCGTTCGCCATCCCTGCAGTGGAAGAAGTAGTGGTACCCAGGGCGAGTTACACTAACATCACGGGCTTTGGGTGGTTTTTGTGCTGGACTGGTTGGTTCCCTGATGCTGCACCCCCAGCACGGGGCAGCTGGGGAGGGACCCCACAGAGTCAGGGGTGTCCTGAGCCTCTGGCCTGAGCTCTTGTGTTGGAAATCTCCATTTGCCGTATGTAAGCAGCAGGCTTTTTGAGCTTCTTTAGTTGTCCAAAGACAGGTATAGGTTTTCATAAGGATAACAAAAGGTGTGTTCCATTTTCTGGTTTCTTTGCTTTTCCCTCCAGAACCCCTGTTCTATGGACAAGTGTCAAAACTGGGAAGCAGTGGAGATTCTTAATGGATGACTTTAAGAATTCTAGTGTGCTGGTAAACCAGCAGGAAACTGAACTGGTCTCAGTTGACACCTTAATTAAAAATAAAATAAACCACTCCCTGTAAAACTTGGCATGAACTTTCATTCAGAATGAACAAAATTTGGCTAAGATTTAAGCAATTAAAAAGAGGTCCAGAAAACCAAACCTGATTGTAGCTGGCACTGTCAACTTTGAATATGTATTTATAGATTTCTGCATATGTGTGCTTAATATTAGGAAAAGAAAATGGGGATAATGCAAAGAGCATCTGCTGGATACAGTGGCAAAAATAGGTGCTTTCAGAGCAAGCTAAAAGAACATGAAGAAGAGAGATGAAAGAACAGTATTCCAGCTAAGAGGATTACAAAGAAATACCTGCAAGAATGTTCATGAAAGAAAAAGAATGGAGGAAGGAGCTTAGTTCTGTTCTCTTGATAGTAGAAAACAGCAAATTTCATTTTTTTTAATGGAATATAAAATCATTGTAATTGCAGTTAGAATCAGGCGCGAGCTGGAAGAAATTGGTGGTGAAGTCTAAGGTTGAAAAAAATTTAATTCATACAGAAATGAGAAAAGCAGCAATGAACTACGGCTTAAAAGCTGTGTGTAAGCCAGTTAGATTTCTTTCAGAATACAGTGAAGTGGAAACGACGCAGATCTGTACTTCTGCCTCACCTTTATGTCCTGTATCTTCTTTATCGCTAATTGAGCGTGGAGTAAGAAATGCTACAGAATTTGGCATTTGCTGAAGCATGAACTCCAGTGTGTTAGGAGGGTCATGAAAAAAGTTGTAGCTGTGAAAAGGGAAACAAGTAGTAAGATTTTGGCAATTGCTCTTTCAAACATTTCTGTTAAAGCAGGCAGTTGGCTTTGGGATGAAACTGAGTCCAGTCTTTAGAGCCCAGGAACAATTACATTTTGCAAGAGTCCAGCTTTCTGACCAGCATTTAGAAGAATATGACTTTTTGTTTGTTTGTTTAAATGCTTGCATCTCAGAATCGATTTTGTTGTGCTGTGAGTGTGTATGAGGTAACTGTTTTGATGGGGGTGGGGGGTGTATGTGTCTGTGTATGTGAACTTACTGAACAAACAAACAAACAAAAGACCTAACAGCCTCTTCTAATACCTAACTATTAGAAAGTAGCATGTAAATAGCAAAATCCTGGATAGACTCCAGAAGCTTGGTTAAGAGAGCCTCCTTGCAGGTTTATGGTCATTTACATCTTAAAACGGCTGTTATGAAAAAGGCCATGGCTTATGGTCTCATGTTTTTCTTGATTGCCTTGTTAATGCTTTAAAACGATGTGTGTTTCTCTCTTGACACTCCTGTCGGTATTTTCAAGCTCTGAAGGCATTGGTCCACTAGACTTTGCAGCTGGGCTCTGGTTACTGCGCAGTCTCGTATCTAGCCCAAGAAACTTTCCAAGAGCATTTGTTACCGTTTGAAAATACCTTGCTGTGATGAATTCCCTTCAATAAAAAGGTACCCAAGGAGTCTGCACCATAGTACTGTTTCCTTCAGACCGTTCGCTGTGCCTGTGTTACGATGCTGGGAAGGGTTTGTGTGAGAAACCCTGACCCTCCAGGCCAGGATTCGTGGGGTTCTGGGGGAAGAATTCCCGGGCCTTGGCAGAGCGGACAGGCGTGCGGGACCTTGCTTGGGGAGCTCAGTAACAACAGACAGTTGTCTGTTGTCATGTCAGAGGGTAGTGTCTGTCTGACCTAATGCTTTGCAGAATTGCTGAAGAGGTGGAAACTGTTTCTTTTTCCTAACCACAGTCAGTTGTTACCACCAAAACAGTCACCCTGTAGCCCACCTGGATGTGCTCGGGAAGCTTAGAAAAAGACTGTGTTTTGGGGGTTGTGTTGGTTTGGTTTTTAATCCTGAAGTTATTCCCTTTTGTGGCATGTATTTGGGGTTTCTTCTTATGATCAGGCAATTTTGTTTCAAATTGTGAACTGTTGTAAATATTTATTGTGGAAAACGTAAAGGAGACCTCCTGGAGCTACACATTTTCAGAGAGCTGGTTATACCAGTCTGTATTTCCTAGACTTGTTCATTCTTTGGTGTGTTGGACTTCTGTGATAAGCATTTCAGTTCAGTAATGGCTTACGAGATTACGGAGAGAGGAACTCAGGCTCTTACTGAGTTGGAAAAGTAAGATTTTCCTTGCTATGTTAAAACAGATGAATAAACTGGACTTTAAATTTCCGAATTAGATGAGTTGGGCAAAGTGCATTCTTTCCCTCCACTTGTTTAAATATATCATAACTCAGAAAAATTACATCAAGAAGAAGGGGGGGGAACAACCCGCTACGGCACATGTTTGGAGCCTTCGGTGACGCATTCGTAGGGCAAGTGGGGAAGCTCTAGTTCAGTAGGCGGGGCAGTGCTGTTTGTTTCCGTACAAAAACTTCTTAAATGCCCTTAAAGCTTCTCTCAGAATAAGGTTGCTTGGCCAGTGTGCTGACTTGGCAATGACCTTTGGCGGCAGGCTGAAGAAGAAACGTCTTTGTGACGATCCACAGGTTGTGAGAAGCAGAGGGAGGACTTTTCTTAAGGCAAAGCTGGAAAAGTCTGTGTACACGAAAATGTCATCTTTGACTCAAGGCTTTGTTGGTCCTTATATGATTCAGTCTGGTTCGTGCAGCAAACCGGATTTAACATCTTTGATTACCAGCAGAAGCAGCGAGTAGGGAACGTGTGTTTGTATGTTAAAACACCCTGTGGACTTTCTTCCCCCCAAATCCCCGTGTGCTTAGAAGAGGAGTTCCCACCAAGTCCCGTTCTTAGATCCCGGGGCGGCAAGGGCACAGGGTTTGGAGCGAGCTGCGGTGGGGAGAAGCGGTGGGTTCAGCAGGAGCCCGTAGTGTGACGTCGCTACGAAACAGCCGCACGTTTTCCTGGTCACCCGTGAGACACGCCACTTGCGCCCTGCCGGTGGTGGGAGTCGTGGAACGTCCACAGCAGACCGCATGATTTCCTCCGAGTGCTGGCTGCATTTCGGGGGTCGCGAGGTGGGGTGAGATAGTGTCCAACAGTGTTGTTTTTAACCGCTGGAGCTCCGTTAAGTGCGATGGGAAGTTGCACACTGCTTCTTGCCCTAAAGGTTGCAATGCAGACACAATACGGAGCCAGGAAAAAGACAGAAGTATTTAGAAATGGCACTTAAAATAAGATTTCTGTGGTGGTTTTGCTATTCCATTACCTGTTATGAATCTCTGGCCTCAGTGCGTTTTGAAGAGGAGTACGTGGCACTTACACAGCAGATGTACAGATTTTACCTTTCTCCCTGCTTCAGGATTTCTTAGAGAAAGAAGTATTTCTGTCCCGGATCTATGAAGGAAACACAATGGTGTATGTATTAATTGTGTTTAAAATATTTCACTCTGTAATTTTTATTAGCAAAATACCTACTATGCCAAAATGTTCCTGTGATTCTTGGTTGTCAAGAGGCAGAGCTAAGTATGTGCGCTGTAATAGTTTAATGCCTTGAATCGTAAAACAGAATTGCCTCCTTCGATGTGAGGGCAATGCTTTTGTGGCTAAGAGGCAGATTAGGAACTACGAAATTCCTAAGCTTTATTACAGGGATGATTTAATAATTTTCAAACAATTCTTTATGTAGTGTACAGAGCGGGCGTGCTGAATTGTCTCTGGTATTGCGTGCATTTGTTGGGAGGTTGGGATAGTAGCCTTTTTGTGATAATTTATGGAACATTTAATTATGTTTTCACCTGGTGTTTTTTTCTTTCTTTTAAACAACGTGTATTTCTGTGCCAGTAAGATCCTAGGTTTGTTTTAGAGCGCTGTGTATGTATGCTATGTCCAGGTATGTGTGTCCATTAGCATGTTTCAAAACAGTGTTTTCTTTACATGCTTTTTCCTGCATTTTTCCTTAGAATTCTAGAATGTAACCTCAAACAGTGATGGAACTTCTGCAGATAGCAGAGGAATTGCTGTTTTTCTAGAGGATGATTTTACTTTTGTCGGACTTGCGAAATGCAGTTTGTCTCCAGTACCTCTTTGGCAAAGTTTGGTACCAGGGTTGCTGTAGGACCTGGCTGCTATCCCTGTTCGCATACATGAAGGCCATTGCCGTGGTGGTAGAAAGAAAACCAGTTTTTGTTGTTTGGCTGCTCAATGCAGATATGCTTCCCTGTAGAAACGGCCCATCTTCCCTCCCTTAGGCTTGTGAATTAGGCGGGTCCTTCGGCTGGCTCAGAAGCCCTGCAGTCTGAACAGTCTGTGGTTTTCTGACGCTTTCGGTTGTCTTGGTGCCTCATCTGCATATGCGAGAGTACTGTCAGGGCAAACTCTGAAATTCCCTGATGGAGCAGGTTGGGAGCTCCTGCTTGGGGCCTTTGCCGGAGGGATCCCATGTCGCAGAGTGAGCGGGCCCCGTAGGCACGTCGGGGCACGTCCCGGAGCTCGTGGGAAGTTTTCACAGGCATCCTGGCGGGGTATGGCCTCAGCACAAAACAGGCTTTAATTATTAATGTTTTTTCCAGTATCTTATGGCTGGCTTCTCTCTTGCCTTTTCAAAAATAAATGAATAGCACATTCCTCTTTATCATTGTAACATTTTTTTCTTCACAACTTTTTTTTTTTGAAAGTGGTGTTTCTCTATTTTTTTTTAATTCCTCACTGCTTTTTTTTTTCTGTCTTTCTTCAGAGTGACTTCCAGTTCTCACTATGGATATTGCTTCTCTACCATCCTGCCTGCTAATGCAAATATAACCAACAGTCTAGTGGGCATCTGGGAAACGGGCAAATTCATAGTGTCGTCTTATTCCTCCCTGATTCTTCTGCCTGTTCTTAAGCCTCACAAACCTTTGATATTGCTAACATCTTACATGCTTTGGTTTGCTCCCTGAACAAAGTTGTAGGTATAAAGACTTTTCTTCTGAAGTGACCCAGAGTTTACATGATGAGGCCTGAAAAAATGCAGTTAACAAAGTATGTTCCTTGGGAATAACATCTTCACAGTGCTTTGAGAAGGCAGAACAAGAAATTTGCTATGGAGAAGTAAGTTGTATTAAGAATCTGGGTTCAAAGGGTTGAAGAATGTGGTATCTGTCTGTAACACGCTCAGGAAGCATTGTCAAGTAATGGATTTTCAGTGTATCTGAAAACTGACCCCATTATTTTAGGCAGTTTTTCTACAAACAGTATCTCCAGGATGAAAAAGCAAGTGTGCTTGTGGTTGCATTTCTCATAGGTCTGTATAAACACATTTAGGACTATTTGGAAGTGCAGAAAATGAGTTAATACTGAAATATTTCATCAACTTTTGCAGTAATTTTTGTACTTTTTTTTTCTTGTTTTTTTGGGGGGGCAGGGTAAAAGTTCTTCATTTCCCCATTCTGTAGGAGATGCACATTCTGGCAGCTTTTCTTTTGAATGCTCGACCTCTGTGCTGACCAGATTTGCACAGTAGATCTCCCCTATTTATCGGTGTGATGAGCAGGCTGGCGTGCTCTGTGTGCCTTGCAGCATCCTTTCTGGTGTCTGTGTCAGTAGCATCAAGGGCAAAAGATGGACAGAACCTGTTGAAATCCTTTCTCGTGAACCTTAGTATGCTGCTTGCGGTCAGGCGTTAAAAGTTTATAGACAGAGCTTGCGAATTTCTGGTTTTCAATTTGGCTGGGAAATCACAATTTGCACAGCGTGGCTAGCGACAGTCCTAGCTCACTGAGGTTGGCCTTCTGTAGTTGGATCTATTAATTCCAAAAAGCTATTTAAAAATCCTTAGAAACAGGGAGGAATCTGAACATTAATGTCTTATTGGTGGAAAATAATAGCTTGAAAAGGATGTAGTGGTCAGTGTTTTCCAGAGCTGAAAGTTTCTGGTTAACCACTTATTTCTGCGAAGGCATTCAGAACCTTGAAATGCTTTAAGATCTACTGGTGCCAGGAAGAGAAACAGAGGAGACAAAGCCTGGTTTTAAGTGAACAGACTTAATGTAGATATGCAATTATATACTCGTTACCTGCAAGTTAATTTCAGTCCTGCATTTCTAGTAAACACTGACGTAAAACATGTCTCTTGAGCCAATGTTATAACTAATCAGCTTTTTCTACAAGATGCTTTGAAAACACAGTTTTGGCAACAGTAACTAAGATGATATTTTACAGAAGAACCCCCAGTAAATGGAAAGAAAGCTGGTAATCAGTTTTGATTAACGGATCTGCATTCTATTATTTAAATGTTTGCATCCTGATTAGCATGTAAGCTGAATTTAAATATGCAATTTTACTTAGCAAAATTTGAGGCATGGAGAATGGTGATAATCTTTCAGATGCCAAGGGCTGGGGATGTGAGGTAAAAAACGTGCAGGGGGTGCCCACCTCCCTCAGCTTGGTGAAGCGATAAACTGTGTGTTTGATATTCTCCCTTAGTTGTGGGATTATGGAGTTTCTTAATCAGATATGAGTAAAAGAAAAAGGGGGAGTTGTTTTATTTTGTTTTGGTTTTTTTTGCAAATTCAAATGAAGTTGTAACCGAAGTATTAAGGCTTTTGTTCATGAACTAGGTGTCTCCTGCTCCTGGTTTTGCTGAAGATGAAGAAAGTTGAGCATATACCAAAGTCTGTGAGATTTTTCTGGTTTATTTTAAGAATTGCCAATTTATGATAGTATCTGATCATTTAAATCCGTATTTCCATTGTGATATTTGCTTCATATACGTGTGCAGAATAGTTGCTATTTTTTATGTTCAGGAAGTTTGTGTTTTTTTCACGCAAAAGCACTGATTCTGATAAGCGTTGTTAGGTACCAGAATGTAGTGGTTTGCTTTGCTGACTGACTTCTGCTTGCAAAGTTGAGACTTTTGGCCAAAAGAGCATGTGCATCTTTCTGGGTTGCAGATCCTGGCTTTGTGAGAAACTGACTGATTCAACAGAAAGGTTGGCCTGCCACGTAAGCACACCATAAAAAACGAGCATCTGACAGCTCTGTGGCTTAAAGTATTGGATCTGACACAGGCATATGGAAAATTCGTGCAACGAGGATACTGTATCAAAACAGAGAGGCAAAACCAAATCCTTTCCCCTCCCTTCCTCCCCTCCTTGCTTTCCCGGGACTCTCTGTTTCTACATTGTTTGGTTCTCACGTTTTGCCTTTTAAATAATTCCTGTTTAAAAATCAACATCAACATCTTACACAAGGATTGGAACAGTTCCTCGAAGAATTTTTAGGTAGAATGATTGAACTCTGAAGGGGAGTGTTCACCTGGAGACAACATCAGAGAAGTGGGACACTTTTGAAAAGCTGTGGTTCCTCTCCCATTTAACGTGGCTGTCCAGAAGGAGAGACAACGTTCTACGCTGATGCATTGGAAAGGGAATTCCTGCGTAGAGTAATTTGAGTCTTTCTTCCAAAGGAAGCTGTTTTGTTTTTGTGCCCTCTGATTACACAAACCTTTTCCACTTGCTATATTTTTGTTGCATTAGTTTTGGTATGCTGTGCAAGGTTTTGAATTAGTCTTCTACCTGGGCTTGTGAAGTGAAGTCTTCTGTTTACACAGATAGACTGCTATTGTTTTTGATGAACCGGCAGAGGTTTTGAGAACTGTCAAGGGATGGAAAGTAAACATTGGTGAGCAACAAATGAAACATTTGCCTTTCGCTCATAGCAAGCAAGTTTGTAGCTGATCTTGCTGACTTACTTTCTCTTTTTTCCTCCCCTCCTGCCTCAAATTTTTAAAAAACTGTTAGACATAAGCAGGATCAAACCCAAGTAATTCACAATTGTCAGTTTTTCTGCATCAGTAATATGTGAAACACTCGGTGCTCTGTGTTTTTGTTATTGCATTGGTGCTGGAGTGCCTTTCGGTGCAGCCCACTTTCTTCTCTCTGTGCTAGAAGAGAAATGGAGAAAATAGTTGGAACTGACTTAGACGTTCGTCCTGTCATTTTTCTCTATCCTCCTTGAGGTCGTCCGAAATCAAAACAATTCAATAGTAACATTTTTCACCAACTGTTGTGAGGGCCTCCGTGTTTTTTCGATGCACTTCTTTCAACAGACCTTTCAAAAGAAGGTACTGCTGTCACAACTACCACGAAATCAAGAAGCGGAGGCACAGGAGGAGTAAGAGACAGATTAACCAAGGTGTGTAGGCACCTGCTCCCCAGTAAAGCCTGAGGAGCTATTGCGCCCAAAGCCCTTGCTGGGTCAGCCCCTGGGGCTGACCCAGCAAGGGCTTTGGGTCATGCTGGGGGGTGAAGTCAGGTCTTTCCTGGCTGCCCCAGGTAGCAGTGGTCACTGCTGACCTGGTGTTTTTCCAGCACAACCCTCTCCTAAAAGTTCTGAGCTGTGTGGCTCGGTTCACAAGACTCCCTGTCTGTCCCGTCATGCTAAGCGCTGCGGGCTGTGGGTTAGCGAGCTGCAGATGTGTTTGTCCAGGGGCCCGAGCCTTGCTGTGCCCGCGGGACACAGCTCCGAGCAGCATCACTGATTCCTGGGGCTGCCCAGTCTGGTCTTCCCTCTGACGGGTTTCATCCGAGGGAAGCTCGCTGCGGTGAATGAATTATTGAAATGAAGTGCCTGAAGATACAGTTAGGCTGTCGTTCATCCTGAGAAGTAATTAACAGCTGGATGTCTCACCGCTGAGAATTAATTCTCTTTGGTGGTGGCCAAGTCCTCCCCTCTGTGTCCCTGCAATGACATTTGTGTGTCTCCAGTTCAGCTGGGCCATGGCAGTTGTTATGGCCGACTCTAAAGGTCTGAAGAGTCGTTTTCCATCACTGTTGCCATCTTTGTGCCCAGGAGTGCGGCGGAACTTGGCGTGATGCTGCGTGATGGATGCTGACGTGAGTTTATCCTTTATGTGTGCCCGCATGAGAAAAGTGCATTTGGTAACCAAATTTTAGAATGCTTGGTTTGCTCCTCCTGCTTCATATGTAAATCCCACCGTGGGAACTGCATATGTGCTGACTTAGCATTTTGAAGTTGTCAAAGGCTAGTGATGCTGCAGTGTGGGTGCGTGAAGCTACGCTGTGGCTTTTCATGTCGTATCGGTGACCCAGGTGTGTGCAAACCATCCAGGAGTCTGTGGACGGGGGGACGAAGGGGCCGTCGCTCTCCCGGCGCGGTGTTACCCCATTGCTCCCCTGGTAGAGCTCTGCCATCCGATACACGCATTGCTTTGCTGGTTTTGGTGCTCCTGGAAGCTGCACTAAGCAATCGTTACAACAACAGCGCAGACTTCTAAGTAAAAAGTCCGCTGGAAAAAAAGCTGATTTTTTTCCGGAGATGAATCCAGTCGCCCCACCCGTTTTCTCTCTTTGGAAACTGGAGTTCGGGAGTTGCTGCTGTAGTGCTCTTCCAAGTCGCGGTGGTTGCTTCATCCCCCTCCTAATAACTGCGCTTCTGGGGCAGTGGGCAGGGACAGCAATGCTCCCAGGCTCGGGGAACATACAAAATTCTCCGTACAGTCACAAGAAAAGTGTTAGTTTGCAGCTAAGTGGATAAATATATTCCCCAAGGAAAACTTTGCCCATACCTGTCTGTAACTGACACTAATGTTGGAGCATGCAGCTGAGAGGAAGAGGGGAGTAAATATTCTGGCTGAGTCATCTTGGCTTCTTCCTGATTTTCCATTTCCACTCATGCTTAATGCCCATGGAAATATTTTTTTCTTACAGGTTACTTTATTTGCTTTCTCCCCCCCCCGCGTCCTCC
>Ga0181612_148642_pt1 | contig 18554 bp, 9 predicted proteins | sample HoacroProtozoa21_FD_119630 | JGI IMG/M metagenome (GOLD analysis project Ga0181612, IMG submission 119630) | Hoatzin crop microbial communities from Cojedes, Venezuel. Combined Assembly of Gp0051906, Gp0051904, Gp0051908
TGGCAAATGGCTTCTCATCATTAGAGACAGCATATAGTTTAACTTTCTCAGTTTATTTCTTCACCGCATCCAACTTGTCTCCCATTACATCCCTATGCCTCTGTAACACACACGTAAAATCAGGAACTCGCCAGAAAAGGCAAAACCAGCTCAAAAACGTGGAACAGATGCTGCGCTACAGTTGAGCTTTCTAAGGAAGCACATTAAGAAATTCTGCAGTGCAGAAGTGGTCTCAGGAAATAGTCGTGGGTGTGTTTTGCTAAAACATGCACCAATTCCTACCGTCTGCCACGGTGATAACTTTATCTGGTTTTCATCGTACCGTTGGTGTCGGCAGCTCACAGCGCGGTATCAGCGATAGCTCACGCCTGAAGGGCTTCAACCCAACTCCCGGAAAGCGAGCAGAAGCATGTGCTTGGTGCAGCCCCCGGTGACCCTGTCCATGCGATGGCCAGGTGAGGGTGAGACCTCCGAAGCAGAGCTCCTACCACTGTGGTGGGACCGGCGGGCTCTCCCTTCACTGCAGGGTACCCACCACGGAGGGGAAAGCTGTGGGTTACTGCAGGTGCAGCCCAGTGTCCTAAACGCAGGGCTGCCCCGAGTTAATGGCAAAAGGGAAGACACACTTTATACATTCTGCTTCAACTAAGACAAACCATACTAGTGGCAGGAAACAAAATGTGTGTTTTCAGGCTCTCAAGATCATTTTAAGAGACTTTTTCCCCCCCTTCTTCTCATGTTTGTGCTTTTCTATACATCCTCCAAGTTCCTGTGGGATTCAAGACATGAATTTCCTAAATTTTACTTAAGTGTTTTCAACTGGTAAATATTTTGAAAAGTAATTTTGTGCTGATTTGCATCATGTCAGTAACTTGTTGCTTTTTAATATATTGTCTTTATAGTATAACACTTTACACTGCAAGATTTTAGACTTTCAAATTCAAAACTCTCCTCTACTACATACTTCTAATCTGGTTGAAATTTTAAAAAAGGAGTCTTTACTCTTGCAAATTAAAAGAGAGTACAAGTCCATTAATTTTCATAATCAGATTAAGGCGTTATAATAAAACTTCCAGTGACTCAAGGGAAAGATTGCTTGAGACAGCAAAGTGTAATTAAGCAAAACTATTCTATCTGTATCATTAAAGAAAACGTTAAAAGTAATTTGAGTCCAGGGATCAGAGCTTCAAACCTTCCCTAACCCTAGCCTTAACCCACAACCTAACTGTGTGGTGTAAGCACATTTTGTCAACAGCAGCCTAGAGGCCTCATGAAATTAATTAAGGATGCTATCTCTTTACAAGGGAAACAAACCCCGTCCACATACTGTTTGCATTTCTGGCATGATAGGCATTCGTTACTGAAGTCACGGCGTCAGCAGCTGGAAAGTACAAGTCTGAGCCCTCTTTCACTTCTTTTGTCTTCTCTTACCACTTTCAGATTCACATGTTAATTATGGTACTCCATAGGTATCCGTCTTAAAAAGCAGAGATGTCCCCTACCGCAAAATGTATTATTCTGATGGTTCTTACCATGAGAAACAAAAAGCCTCTCAAAGTGCTGAAAGCAATTCTTTGTCCTTAAAGTCCTTTTACTCTCCTTTAGAAAAGCTATGTGAGTCACAAGTAGGAGGACCGCAAGGAGGCAAGGATACACTTGCCTTGCCATCATGTAGCAGCTGTCAACTCTTCCATGCCAATGACAGACACATGAAACTGCATGAGAATTTGGAAACGTGATATGGCACAAAAAAAGAGAGATGCCAGTAAATGTTAGCCCATGCTGCCGCAGCCTCCACAGAGCAACTGAGAGGACCCGTGTGCTCTGTCATTACGTTGAAGCTAATGGCAAGATGGCAAATAAGTCCGTGGCGTTGCCAGAGCTGGGGCTCTCAGCTTGAGAGCCATGCCTTATGGGCAGATGCTCCGGGCAACCTCCCAGAGATCTGGGGGGGTTGCGCCAATTATCCCGTGGATCTTCTTCTAGCCTACACATTTATCAAACCACATCGGAAGCCCAGCATAAAGCCAAGACACCAAAACCCCCACAGGAGTGTTATTATTCACCCAGCAGTAAAACAAGCACTGGCCTTTTGGTGGTCATCTATACAATCATAATTCTCACTTAGATTGTAGGGTCCTGAGGCCCCAGCATAGTTTGTTTTATGACCAGACAGGCTAATTTCCACCTGCCTAACCCTAAAATACAGATGTTGAAAACAAAATGAGCAGAAGACTTTAAAACCCACAAGAAAGTTATTCAGCATAGCTCAACCGTTTACTGTCACTTAGTTTTATTCACTCTGCTAATAAACTGCATTTGTTCTTAGAAGCTAAGTGAATATGATATAGGTTCCCAAAAAGCTGTAATGGTCTCTAGTTTTATAAGGAAGATACACTTTTGCATAAAGAAAAACTGGTCACCAGTTTTAAAGTGAGACTTAACAATGGAATAAATGGCATTTAGTGTGAAGATAAATGATTTTTGACAACATGTTTACACTCTTGTAGAACCATAACAGAATGCTAGCTCTTAATAATCACCAATATGTTATTTGTGTAGGATAATCGTGTGATTCACAGTGTGCACATCAGCAAGAACAGCTGCAGTACCAAAACACATGTAAGCTTATTTCCTTGTAATAGAGATGACCATCACATTGGTAAAAAATGCTGGCCAGAAGCCATTATCCTACACCTCTGAAATGCTGCTTTTGGATTTTATCTTCAATTTGAATATACTCTAGTCAAAACAGGAGGAGTTTCAGATTAATATTTTACCTCCAGTGGTCAAGCAAATACTTCAAATGTCATGCCAGCAATTAAAGTGTGTCTAGATTTTTTGGCTACTGTGGTAGTTGAACTTAGGACCCTTGCAGTGAGTCACCACAGTCACACCACTACTGAGATATTATATTCTGCAAGTACAAAGATGGGAAATTTTCCAGATTGTCTGCCAAGATTCACTGCACCTAGGACACAGAAAGCATCATAAATAGAATTTGCCACAGCAAGTCTTGCAATAACTGCCAGAGAAACGCAACAGACCTCCTGCAGTCTGATTTAACATAAACAAGCCAAGACACGGAAAAAGTAAAAACACTGCCCTGCAGTCACTGCTTAATAGCTTTTCCAATTGAGCGTGGAGAAGTCTGACGTATTGAGAATGTCTGTCTATCCAGCGTATGACGGTGCCTTATGCGCTGAGGCTTCTGCCACATCAGGGGGAACCTTCCGTTCCCCCTGATGCAAGACAGCAAATTTATGTTCTGAAAGAGCTGAATTTAGAGTCTGCTGTGCGGGTATATGTGAATATTTGCTGTTACTGCTTCTCCACCCTGAAATAGCAAAACAAACCCCATGAATGTTAAAACATATGGCTTGGGTGAGGAATCAGTAAATGCAAAGCTCTTTTATTTCATCTTTGAGTCTCACTTATAACTGCATGTGCAATCCAACTTGCAGATCTTCCTGAGAACACTTTTAAAAAAATAAGTCTTCCTCATGAAAACACAAGAACTAAAAAGTTTTCTTATGGCTTATCTCATTTTCATTCACACAATTTTATTTAGCTTTTAAGAACACAAGGGATGACCTACAAATAAAAATTGTTTTCATTCTTAATATATGGTTTGAAAAACTCCTCCTCCTCCTGTACATCATCCTTTGAAGATGAAAATGTTGAAATACATTTAGGAGAATAAATTAATAAACAATTACTGTAATTGTTAATACTGTATTGTATTTATTGTAATAAACATTACCAAAGGTATTACTTATTTTCATTCCTCTTCACCTTGCTACAAAGAAACGCAATCCTGGGAAAGGTCACGGTGCGTTATGGAGAAATTAGGGAAATAGTCTGCAGTGAACTTAGTGCTACTCTTCTGTGGCAAAGTGCAAAACCCTGCAGTTACGAAAAAGCGTACAGATAATGGTTTATCAATGAAGAAGTAAAATTGTGAATGACTCCATCATGAGAGCTCCAGGCACAAAGCTAGCATGGACAGGACTGTCATACATGCTATTCTTCCATGTACTCTAAACACAGCAAACTCTCCTCTTGAGAAACAATTCAGCTTCAAATGAAAAAAAAAAAAGCTCAAAATTATTTTGATACAGCTTAAAAGCTTAGGATGTCCTGAGTACAGGCTTAAAAAATATAGACTAAATAAAAGACAATTTTTATATAAGACTTGGAAAATGGCACTGGATTTGAAGTCTTACATGTAATGAAACGATGATCTATCCTAACTAAGGAGAAAGACAAAGGACTTATTTCATTTTAAAGCCATGGTCACATGAAACCACCACGAAAAAAATGTAAATAATTTCAAGGGTGTTTCTTTTCATTATTTGGAAATTATAAATTCATTTTAGAACAAATTTGATAAAATCCAGTGATTTACTAAAGTAGTGTTTACCCTTTTACAACACATTCCTTCGAGTGCTGAGAGCCCCGATACCATTTTGGAGTTTGTCATCTGGAAAACCTCAAAAAGATTTCATTCCCTTCATACTTGGCTAGGAAAACAATGTTATATAATGGAAAATAAGAATCTCATGGGATTTTTGTGCTTACTATCATCTTGCAATGATACCAATGTAGATACTTCTGATACAAAAAGAGAAAGTGCATCAACCTCACAGCGTATGTGAGCTATTCATCACACTATTACAGGTACTTCATGTATAGCTGAAGAGGTTGCTGCTTCTGGATCTTACACTGGCAAAGGGGAATTTAGCGAGTATCAAAAATGTGTGGCATAAAAATGTGGTCTGTAAGGCTGAACTGGTAATGTTCTGTTGATACGCTACTGGGGAACAGCTCACTTGAGAGCATCTGCAGAACCATTTCTATTCTTTTCTAATTTGTACGTGTTTTGTACTGCTCTTTGCTGGATTTTAATGGTTTGATATATCTTATTTTATGTTTTACTTTGTAAGAGTTCATTTTGTAATATCAACACCATCAAGGAGACACAACTGGAGAGCTATAGCAAGGTCTGTAGTCATCTAAGCATCTGCAAGTCAACAACGAAAAGATTTATTTTGTCTGAATCTCCTTATTCTTAGCTTGCTTTTTAATCAAAGTAAAAAAGAATGCAACTATTCTGTATGTAGCATAAGTTCACTTTCAGTGGGAATTTAGCATTTAAACACGGTATAAACTTTTCCAATTTTTTGTGGAAAAAGAGGCAAATTACCATCAATGGTACTCTGTGATAAAGTTGTGCTGATCCTTACAAAAACATGGGTTTTTGATGTCTCCAGACACTGATTTGTGCAGCCCCACATCACTTACCTATAGTTCTTCCTTACTATATATGGCTGTGCTAGAGGATGTACAGATCCTAGAAACTGCTCATAGTTGTATATGCACTGCAACAGATTCATTTCTAATACAATTTTAGCAACCCAAAACAATATCTGTATCAGGTATTATTCATTCACTTTTTCTTTTTCTTCCCAGGGTAAGAGGCTATCTACTTTAAAGCTACTACTTTCACGTCTTTCTCGGCTAAAAGTATTAGAACTGTTTCTTAACGACCAGCCGCCACACCAGGGCTGTGCCCCGTATTGTACATCGTATTGCAAGCTGAGCCTCTCAAGCAATCAGCAGCACCGGCCTCCCGCACTATGTGCTTATTTCCCCCTATAACAATAGGCACAATTAAGTCAAAGCAAACCCAATTAACTCCACTCCAGGCTAACCCTTGCATGCTCCCTGGTTCCCTTGATTAACTGTGTAGGACTGACGGACAGGAAGGTGTCAGGAAAACCCCAAAGAATTAGCAAGCCTGCAAGGAGACTCTGCGAGAGGGAGAAGGTACGAGAAAGAAAGAGCAGAAGGTGGCAGCTTAAAACACTTATTAAAAGAGTTAACAAAATAAAGGGATGTAATTTAAATCACTAAATGACAGAATCCTATTGTGACGAGGCAGTGCAGCATCTGAAAGTGGATGCTCCCCATAAAGATCACACATGTACCTGCACAATAGCATTAGATGAGGATGGAATTATATTTCTCAGTGACATCAGACTTCATGGGTTCAACCTCCTTGGAATAATTGGAATAGGTTTTGTCTGATAGTTGAAATCTTATGCAAAATAAAGTATTTATTAGTGCCCACCTGCTGGTAATAGTTTAGTGCCCCTTATACAAAAGCCAACAATAACATCAATCAGCAAATCATTAAAATAAAACTCAAAACCATGCCAGTGAAAAGCTAAAACATATTTGAAATATGTTCGGTTAGCTTTCCAATATTCCTATATTCAGTTATAGCACCAAAGTGTGAGCCAATATACAGAAGCTCAGATGTTGTTGTAATTTTAGCATAGGGCAATGTTAATTACAGCATGTCAAGCTATTTAAAAATTAAATTAATAAAATAAGACTTCATTTCATTTTTGTCGTATACCAGTTAGAACTCCTACTTCTGTTCGTCACAGTTGACGGCTGTATCGTTTTGGACTTTTACAGCATCGTGCTCTGTGTGAAAGGAGTGCCCTCCCCCACTGCAACGGCAGTAGACTGCTGAGAGATTGTTCAAAGATAAAAATATGTACCACCAAGTCCCTAAAATGTCATGATAAACGAACTCAAATGTCACTATTAAAATATTTCCTTTCATCAGTTTCACAGCACAGATCTCCCATTGCAATGCCAGAACTGACTCAACTTTGCTAATACTTCGATGGGAATACTGAATTTCTTTTTGAAGGTTGAATTTAAGACAATGGCAATGCGTGTGGCATAAAACTGAGATAGCCACCTGTAAAGTGGTTTAAAAGGTACCCTCTGGAGAAAAGCTCTTCTGCGTGACCCTCTTCCAGTGGAAAAAAAAAAAGAGGTCGAGTTCATCACAAGCAGACCCCTGAAACAATTCTCTCCAGGCTTCTTTAAATGTGAAAGGCATCATTTTGCTTTCAACTGATTCTTTTAAAAGTCTCTGAGAAAGATAAAAAAGTAACACAGCATAAGAGAGAACTGCTTATGAAGAAAACAGAAGACTAAATGAGAAATTCAAGAGTGCCAGGTTTCTTTCCTCTTTGCCACTGTTACTCAATGCCGTGTTCCCAGACAACAAGAAAAAAAAAAGAGAAAGAAATGCTTTAGTGCAGTAGCAGAATCAACACAACTGTGAAAATTTTGTTAGTTTATTATGGGTAGTTTCTATAACATTTCATGCCTTTCTCCTTCCCGTCTATTTTCTATTCAAACATCCAGGTGGTGCTTAGGAACTTTTAACAAAGGGCTGATAGGAAGGGAAGACTAACGAACAATGTGTGTTTATAAGGAGAACCCAACTGCTACCTGCAGAGAATAATACAGGATGATCTCTCTTTGGAGAGGGGGGAAAAAAATCAACAACATAAATGGAACACTGTCAAATTTATAAGCAGCAATTTAGACAGCAAATATGTTGCTTGGTTTTCAGCAGTCTTAAACACTGTGAGCGGCTTAACCTTATCTCCCAGTGCCACTGCCTTCCTGGAGTAATTGATGCTCAGAGTCCCCCAGTTTCACATAAACCAGGCCACTGTGTTATTGTGTACAGCAATCTAACTGCTGGCAGAGACAGGAAGCGGCGCTGCACCCAGATCAATAGAGATGTCAACAGTAAGCTGCTTAATCTAATTCTGCCTATCTCATCTCAGAGCACAGAGTTTGCAATTTTACTGCTAGGTCCCTCTGGCAGGAAATGGTTTGGAAAGTTTAGTCTTAAGAAGTTTAAGCGATGTGCTTATCCTTCAGGCTCTCCAATGTTTATTCAGCAGAATAGCTGCTTTAAATGTTTTATAAATGGCAGCAATGTAAACAAGGCACTCCTGAATTCCTTCCCATATGAAAGCTATAACCGTGATTTCCTCATGGTGGACAGAGAGCTTAACACGACAGCCAATTACGCTTAAAGGTAAATTGCATTTGTACAGATGTACCAAACTAAAATAAACTATGAAGATCAGAATAATTTTCCTAACATCCCCTCCTCCCCTCTGATGATATTCCCACATGGAAACACTTCTTTTTTGGCAATTACATTGCTCCCTCCTCTTTTTTTTTTCCCCTCTCTTTTTTTACGCACATGAAAATTACATATTTCTTTGCAAGTAACTTCAGTATCTAAGCTGGTATAATACAATCTCTGACAATAAATTAAGATCAGGTAATAAAAAACCCTGACATAGGCTCTCCTCCAGAAAGAAAGAGGGAAGAAATTAAACTGATGACATTTTTCTCATCTTCCTACTGCACTGACAGCACACCTACGTTCCCTTCTGAAGGAGAAAACCCCAGAAATCAGAGCTTTGCCCCGTATGCCAGAGCTGGCCATGGGGAAGCCTCAGCAGAGGTTCCATGGGGAAGCCCGGGCAGACAGCAGCACTCCTGTCACAGTAACACGGGCTGGGCTCCAAGCCGTCCCCTGAGCCCCAGCCACGCGTCCCTCCAGCCATGCCCCTGTCACAGCGTTATCAATGCTTTTACAGCAAAAAGAGAGACATACATCTATACAGAATTTGCAGTTCACTGGTGCCTGTTCCGTGTCCCAAAGCGCTCCGAGTTTCCAATTTCATCTGAGCTACGATGAAGTCACAGTGCATCCCAGGGAGTTTTCCGGAGCCAAACAATTCAAGGGGCAGTGGCCATTGCCAGCAGAGGGGAAATTTAAGCTCCCGGTTAACTTTGGAATCACAGTTGATGGCTTCCAACCATGACAGACCTCTAAACCACTTCGACAGTCTATTTGTCACTGGAAAACAAGTGCAAACTTGTTTAGAGAGGAAAGATGTTCTTTCACTCAAGGTACTGGAGCGGGAATCAGACGATGCAGGTTCTTTCCTCAACTCGGCCACAAAGTGCTGGTGAGCTTGTGCCAGCCAGTTTTTAAGTGCTGCAGCTCCCCATCCATAAAATAAAACTTCCCTAACTGCACTAGAGCACTGAGATGCTCGATGCATTAATGTTCATGAGGTGTTCAGACACTACAGTACTGAGTGTTACAGAAAAGTCAATAAATCAACTCCACAAATAAAATGTTACAAAAGCCTACTTCAAACATTCAGCTTGAAATCATGGGACTGCTCCCATGAGTTAGTGCCTTGGAAATAAATTCAGCAAAGATTCCAGGAACAATACAGCTGGGCCTAAGATTAAGAAACAGTAAAGACATAGTTTAGATACTTGTGCATTACTTAACGAGCAAGTTGCTTTACTTACGACACACTGCATACCTCAGATACGGAAAATTTGCAAAAAAGTATCCGCAGATGCTAACTGGAGTAAAATTAAAAAAAATTCAACTTGCTTATTTGTCCTTTAACTGTGAACAAAACTCTATTGGACAAAGACTCCAAAGGAAAGAGTTTGCAGAGCTCACCTAAAATCTGTTCAAACTTCCCTTCTTTCTGTTTATAAAAGTTTTACTCTTTTGCTCAAAAAGCTGAAACTATACAACTTTATTCCAAAGATCAACAGCATACCACAAATAATCAGAGGCAGAGCTGAAGAGATTCTTTTGTCAACAGTTCATGGACTCAACTACAGCCATTTCTAATAAGGAGCAATTTAGTAAAAATATTAAAAATCAAAGGAGACAGACTATCCATGAATACAAAAAGCACTAATTTAGTTCAATTAGTTCACTTCAAATAGAAACTTATGCTGTGACAGTCTATTTTGGTTTCAGACTTGTCCCACCCCCAGTCCACATTTTCAAAGACGGAGTATATTCCAAATGCTAATTAACTACCATCCCTTTTAAACTCATGTATATCCCTACAAATCTGACAGTGTGGGGTTTTTTCACGGATGTAACACTAAGAAATTACATTCTCATTAAAATGCAGACAAATCAGAAAGATCTTATTTTAATCCCTCATAAACCGCTATTAGAACAAGCATTTTTCCTATCTCAGCAAAATACTCATACCAAAGAGCAGCTAAGAACATGAACACATTTCTAAGCCTGGTGACCCACTCCTGGAGATCTTCATTTGAGGAGGTTTCAGTGCTTGTAATTTCAGCTTCATTTTAATGCAACCTGCCCATTCTCTGGATTAAATTGTGAATTTTCTGCCCTCACTTTTCATTCAACTTCTTCTCAGAGAAACAATTCTGGTATACTGGTAAACAGTAATTAGGCAATCAACAATGCCACAAGCTGGAAATAATCAATTTTACCAGCTCATGTATTTTAAAAAAAGACCTGATTCTTTACAATCATCAGGTTGGGCAACAGTGAAAATGATATAATCATCACGCACGTGCTCCTTGCTATTTTCCACACTTGCATGATGATTCTCAATATAAATGAAGTCGCAATCTCTTTGGAGGAGGGACTCTGCTGTCAAACACATTTGTTTTATACCTACAAGTGGAGTCATTGGTCATTCTGCAATGCAAGTAAATGATTACTCCCTCTGTTCTGTAACAAAAAAGTATATTGGGAGCTCAAAATCTTTCCAACTCTAACATAAAAGTGCAAAACAAAAGCAAGTACAGAATCTTGCTGTCAAATGGTAACAGGCCTACTTAAAAAAAAAGAGCATGTCTTGCAGTTCCGCATGGAGTAATTAATGCTCTAAGGTTTTAAAAACTTGGCTGTAAAAAGAACAGTTGGACAGAAGATATACAAATGGGTGTTTAAGGTTTATTGTATAAAAATTTTGGAGAATCTTAAAACTGACATAATACTATTATTGTGCCATATTTGGCATATGCATACAAAAACACTCCATAATCCATGATATAGCCCAGATATTTGAACATTTAAGTGTCCAACAATTTTTATGAAACTAGATCGTAGCAGATCCCAAAGTCTGGGTTCCCTACCTCAAATCTCAGGCATTTAATTCCCTTACTTAGGAACACTTTCTACAGTCAGTGTTGTGCAAACTGCCTAATACCATGAAGACAGAGAGTTATGAAGATGGTTTCTAAGTATTGTGCCAAAAACTGAACTACATGTAGCTCATTTGCAGCAAAATTTAAAAGGTGCATGTTCAAAACATGGAAACACAACTGTTCAGCTGAGTAGTTATGCATACAAATGCCACATGAATTTTTATGACGTCCTGATCCTTCATAACAAAAAACAAAACTAGACTCCATTTTCAAAACTCCCACACCACCATCATGAAGATGCCACTTCTTGTGCTACCTCGGTTTATAGGAGACCAGCTAGAGATTCAGACCCTGCAAGGCAGCAGGCAAGAAACCTGAACATAGGTGCTTACCAGTTTTTTTAAAGAGTGTCAGGCTTTGAGTTAGTATCTAATTCCCACTGAAATCAACAACATTTAGATGACTAACCTGCTTAAGCACTTCTGCAAACCCTGTTGTATGCTTAAAATGTTGCTTTGGCTAGTATGAAATACTGATAACACTTTTACATTTTCACAGCTACAGCCATCATTACTTCATGACTTTACTGACCCAGAAGAAACTGCAGGCAGTCCTTCCAAAAGGACTAAGTCAAATTGACGGGTAGTTGTCTTTTTGACCCTTTTGTTTAACAAATGCATCGGTTGCTTTCTATCTGGACTTAGATAAATGAGTAACAAATTAAAAGAAACGTTTTTATGATTCACTGCAGTAGCTTGCTTTTTGTGCTTTTCTCTTTTCTGATACAAGGTTAAAAGTGGCTGGTAAACCTTTTAGGGTTATTGAAACTAAATTATTAACGCTGTGTTTCACCTTCCTTTTGTCCTCTTCATGGCATTCTCCCTGATTGCTTACTGCTACTCCACTCCTACAAGTTGTAAATCAAATGAAAGATCTTTAAAGTACAAAACCATCTGATTAAAATTTTCATCCACAAGGGAACCACAGATATGACAAGAAGCCACATTACGCAGTTTTTACATTTAAAACATCTGACAGTCTTTTTTTTCCATGTGAGCGAAAATTGAGCACTTTCATCTTTGGAAGCAACAAAAAGGATGATTCTCACTCATAAAACCCATTTGCAGCCTTCAAAACATCTTTGATATTCCATTGCATAACTGCATTTGGTGCATTATATGCAGGCATAAAGTACTGTGACACACAGCTAGACTGGACAAATTTGAAATTCTCCTAGCTCAAATCTGTACAGTTCATAGGTTTGCTGAGATTATCCATCAAACTCGGCACCAGGTCATTCACCAGAAAGCCCATGCTATCTGGGCTGCTGGAAACATAAAGGCAAGACGTGGAAAACCCTGATCAAGGGGTCTAATAAAAACCTACAGTGAATACTTCTGTGGGAAAAGATAGACCTTTAAGGAACAAACTCTATCTAGAAGGAAGACAAATACCTATATACATTTTTGTGAGATTTTTAATGCAATGTGTATCTTACATAAGACATAGGTTTGACAGCATATTTTTGAAAAGTTGGCAAACAACAACTTTCTTAATGCTGCTTTTCAGCAGCAGAGTATCGGATGCTCCATCACCAAGTTTTCAAGATCTAAGCTCCTGATACTCCAAAACAGAACAAAGCAAGCAAATTGCTGCATTTCTGTTTTCATTGGATTTTGTAGCTGCTGCACATTTACGGTCTGCTAGGTTGGCACAAAGTTACTGCACATATGCCACAGTGGTAAGCGGTTTGTTTCTCCAGCAGTGGAATTCCTGGACTGGAGTTAAAACATCAGCTAGAATCATGAGCAGGCCCTGAAGAAAGCCTATGGTGCTACTATACTATTTAACATCCGATAACATCTCAATGTCTGATAACATGTTCATTACTGAGATACAAAGTTACAGAGAAGCACTGGGCTCTCATTAAATAGAAGCACTGTCTGCTGGGCCAGCTTCTCATTTATCTCATTGACATATTATTTGAATACAGCAGCAGCAACAAGGTGTCCTGCAAGCCGACTGTTACAGTTTTAAATCACATATTCAGGATACTATACTCAGAGCCAGAAGCACAGAAACAGCTCCTTCCTAATCCATGGCACATGATGTGCATGGTGCTTCTTTCAGGAACAAGGTCAGTGGCAGAGCATAGAGAGTTCTGGCTGGCTGGAAAGGATGCCGAGCAGGAAACTGTTCAGCAAAGCATCTCAAGAGCTCATGAAGAATGACTGAAGTGACTACATGAGAGACTGTATTTAGGTCGATAATGCTAATCAAGAGAGAGTTCTTCATGAGGAGAAGGTCTCAAAGATGATTCTTGTTTTCTTTTTTCCTTGATTCAGAACTTAAGGTTGTATTTTACGTTTCATACAGAAACAAAGCATCGTCTCAGCAGGAGTGGAAAGCACTGACAGCAAACTTTGCATAGGAAAGCACGTGCCTCCGAGATGGACATTCCAGGGGCAGCGGCTGAAGAATGTGATTGGAACGATCAAATTCTGAGCCAGAGGACAGCAACCTGTCACAATTTGTGCTGTACTCAATCTAGCACTCTCATTCTTCCCTGCAGCATTAAAATCTGTATTGCCACTTCCTACTGCAAAGTGATGTGGCAAGATTTTCTCATGGAAACCTGAGCAAGATGGAATGAGTGAGCTCTTACGGCTTGTATTTGCTGAACAATTTGTTTTTTTCAGATCTCAGCTTGTGTTCCTTTTCCTCCACTTTTTTCTTCCTGCCTTTGCTTTGGTGTTCAGACACTTAGACTCTCACAATCAATCACAGCAAAGTAGCTCCTATGAACCTGCCCAGAAGAAAACATTTTCCTCTCAGCCATCCAACCCATTCCCTAGAAAGCAGCTGTTTCTCTAAATATACAAGGCAGCAGCATCTGAAAAAGTGAGTATGACATTACAAGACAGGAGAAATCATTTCAGTTCTGCCATCCAGCTTCTTGTGGAATTGGGACTTCTGTAATAAAAGATACAGTTTAAATGATTTGAAGGTGTGATTATACAATATGCATCAAAAGAGTCACTGGACAAAATAAAGGCAGGGGCATAAACAGCCAGGACTCCTCAGCAAGATGCCATAAGCTTCAGGGAAACATTCATAGTCTCTTCCTCGGGCCCAGGGAATTTTTTGCACTACAGTGGCACAGTTGTGACAAAGGAGTAAATGCAGCGCAAAAAGTTGAGAAGCAAATTCCTGCCTGTCATTTGCTGAAAGCTGCCGTACCCATCCTGGTGTCAGATGATGAGTTTGACTCCTTTGTTTCAGCAGCCCCATCAACACATTGTGCAAGGCCTCCAGCTGAGTCAGTACACGCTCGCTGTGCTCCTTGCACACAGATGGGAGTAGGCAGAGAAATGACAAGCTACTTGGATTAGCTCGGTTTTGGTCACGCACAGAAGTAGAGCTCAGGGCACCCAAGGAATCCAAAATTAAACACAAAGCATCCTCCCCAGCCTAGATGCCTCAGTTTTTAGGCATTAGTCACTGAGGGGCTTCCAAGCCGGCGGGTCTTGCTGTGGGTTTAAGTGCTTTCATAGCTCCGCATCCCAGCAATAAAGGTACCTTGCCCTGGCAATGAGATAAAGCCATCACATAAAAACTGAGATACGATGTTTTAAGTTTTCAAATCACTTAGAACACTTGCATGCAGTTAACCTTATACCGTTATTGCTGCCAATCCCCTTGAATGAAAAGCAATCTTCCCCTTCCATTTGCTCTATGCATGGAATCTTTTTTGTCTAACATATTTCAGTAATTGGGCATGCTTCTTCCTCAGCTAGTTCTAACACAACCAGTAGAGGCTGCATTTTAAATCTATGAGAGTAAGCTGGCAAGTGGCATGAAAAAAATTAACATTTCCAACGGCATGCAACACATGGATGAATGTTACTCAGCCTGATGGGATGCGCAATTTTTAAATCTCATACAAATGTCTGCGTATTATTCCACCACTTCTCCCTGAATGCTCTGTGGTTTTGGTTGAAGGCTATTTCCAGTTCAAACTATTTTCCTTCAGCATTTTCTCCCATCTCCTCTACCTGCTGTAACACCCATTACTGGCTCTCACTCTCTTCAGTGACTTGTTCCACTGCTCTCCTTTTCATTTTCTTTGCACTAATTCTGTCCTTTCCTGGTCTTCTCTCTGACTCAAGGTGAAAAGCAGGTCCTGTTCTTCCTCTATACACAATTTAAAGGAGTATTTTGAAGTAGGAATGGGTGAGAATCTGCCATTTTCACCTTCTGAACAGAGATAAAGCAATATCCTTTTTGTGTTATACTTCTGTATATCAATGTCAAACCACAGATCAACTACAAAAAGTAGGCCTTCTCAACCAGGTATTAAAAAAAAATTCTACCTTCAATTCTCCCCTTGCAAATTTCCAATTGATTATGAGGGTCACTTTATGGATTAAAGGCGCCATCATGTTTAGAGTCCTCAAAGATGGCAGAAAGGACAGCATTACCACGGCATCAGCGTTTTTGTTTCTTTTGACCACTCCTAGCCCAGATTTTCAGGATCCTCCTTGCTCCTTACCCAACTGTCATTAGGAGAGGATACATAGGAAATACTTAAACATGGAACAAAATAACTTCTTAAGAGGGCTGCTACCATACTGCTAAACAGCAGCTCATTGTTCCCTTGCCTTGGACAGTTTTAGCTTTAGGTCTTTATTTTACTCAAAGATCTCTTACTCACCAATGCCCTGACCTTGGCATCTGTGCTACTCCTCTTAAAGCTAATGCAATCTGCTCACACAAAGCAGACTATTGCCAAGGAGCATAAGCAGCCCTAGTGATGTCACTGAACTCATTAAAGATATAGTTGACTTCTTGGCCCTAGAAAACCTAATTATTAAAAGTAACCTTAGCTGAAAACACTAGTGCTTGTTGATAAGTAAAGCAAAACAATAGGTGTTTTGTTCAAACATAAAAATAGTACTCGACCAATAAATAGAAGCTCCTACTTCATAACTGTGTCAAACTGCAGTTAACCATGGAATTCCTGAGCTAACTGATATAAAAAAAGAACAGAGTATTTTGAAATACAATCACATATATACATTGAAAATCTAATTCCTAATGCAATTCATAGCATTAACGCCAGGTCTAGAAAACTTGGTGGTTCATTTTAGTAAACAGTAAATGCTGCACATTCTTACTCTGAGGACCTATTAGGAAGTTAACCCTAATGTAAAACTGCTATAATCTATCTTCTGAGAATTATTTTAAAATACACCTTTTATAGCAAATGCAAAACAGAATAACTGTGTTGTAAATGTGACTACTGCATTTATTTTTTGCTATAGCTATGGATTGCAAATTTTGAAAGGAAAAATACACTTCAAAAACTACCACTGACAATAAGAGCCTTATGCTTCTATACGCTACTAAACATGCCACCTCCCACTGGTGATATATAAATCACATCACCGTTGAATCAGTTTCTTTCTCTTAATGCATTTCCTTCTTGAAATTTCTTAGATTTGTCCCAAGATCTTACACATTTATTTTATCTATGATTGTATAGAGAAAAAACAACAACTACCCGATGATTTCTGGGTCACTGCAGTCCATCAATAAAATTTACATAAACACCTAAATCAGAGAGACACCAAGTATTCTTGAAATAGAAGTGGCTAAAGGAACAGCTGAAAAATAGAGATTTTAAGTGAACATTCCCCAGGGTCAAGACATTGTCTTCAGATTGCCCAGAATATGCCCAGAGTATTTATGGACGTCTTTCTCTCTCCCTCTGTCTCTGTAAAGTAAGTTGAAAGCAATGCTCCTCACACAGTAAAAGGCCAAACTGAACAGAATGTACAGGTCTAACAACTGAATCCCCAAATAACATTACTGGGCTTGGTGCAGCTTTGCAGCTATTTTCACTGGTTTATAAAATAAGCCAGATACAGTCACCTTCAGCAAAAAATCAGGTGGTTCACCTGTGTTTTAGTACGCATAATTTTCTTAGGATGAGAACGGATATTCCATCATTTGAGACATTTAATGTTAGGTTGATTAAAGTTACCCCGGTGACTATACTGTGGAAAACAATGCTGCGGAGATATCATTCATCTGCCACAGAAACTAACACATGCCTCTCACATTTACTCTATAGGTAGTGCACCCTAGTTTTGTATAACTATTTTCTCTCCTCTTTGTTGCATGTTTCAGGATTTCACAAGAAATTTTTGCATGAGATTTGATCAATCTTCATCTAGAAGCTACCAGTTAATTTCTTGTAAAGTATCACTCTAGGTTTGAAGACTACCTGCTGAAGGCATTGAGGACTCAGTGTGGAAACTCTACTTCTCAGATCAAAATTATTCAAAACCAAAAGAATACACATATACAATATGGAACAGTTTTATCACATAGGAAAACAACAGTAAAATATATGTGAATGGTTTAAAAAAACAGCAGTTAAAATACATAGTATACCAGGGGAAGGTAGTTTTAAGGGAAGTGAAATAATATAAACATATGTGGAGCTTCAAACAGAAAAAAGCCCTTTTTTTTTTTTGTGAGAGGATTGGGTATATCTGACTGATGTCAAGGTCAAATCACCCAATCTTTATAGCTAATACAAACTATTACAGTACTCTACACGTACGTGTCACAAAAAATGCATGTGATTTTAAACTCTTAACCACAGATTACAGACTGGCTTCCTGTGACTTTTTTAAACAGATGGTCAAAAGCGAGGATGAAAGAAAGCATTTTCTGTGATCTGTTGTTCATATGAGAACATTATCTTTGTTTTGTTTAAGTGTCACAGCTTGCTACAGTAATGAGCTGAACAGAATATTTTAAAGGGTTAAGCTTTTAAAATGAGCAGATTCAGGAAGGGGCACAATAACATCTTAATGCCTAACAAGTCAGTAAACACTGCACATACCTGAAGGCCTTACTGTTTAAGGTCTTTTAAAAAAAACAGTATAAATCTCAAAGCACTAATTTTAATGTCAGCTTTGGTATCTCCGCTGTATAATTATCTGATGCCTAATATGTCCTTCTAAGGAACAAATGCATCACATAATCACACCCCATAATTACAAAACACATATAATGCCTATTTATATATGCACATAATTCAGTACAAAATATGCTATTATAACCTTATGTTAACTGAACTTTGCTAAAAATTGTAATGATCTGATGTTTTTTCATCTCTCTTGTTCTGGCTCTACTCTTGCTTCTGTTTGTCTCATCCACTGGCAGCACCTGTCCTGTAACTACAGGCAGCAAGGGGTTAAGATTAGTTACTTGCTACACAGTTATACATAGCACAGCGGGGCCTGACCTACATGGTGCTTCTCCAATATGCACGTTAAATCAAAGACCAAACAGTGATAATGTCTAGGTAAAGGCATTCAAAAACAGGCTAATTTAGCTCTCACTAAGCATTCCCTGAACACAGGGCAGTCCGAATAGCAGGATGTGAGGACCCTATGTGGTACATATACTGCTCCATTTCTCAGCATCTTTTCCTCTCCAAAAGCTCTTGATATTTTTTGACAAACTTCTTATCTGGAGTGAGAGACCCCCTGACTCACAGCTGTAGCCACTACGCTATGTCTCACCTTCAAAATACACTGGCATTGCGTTCATGGTGTGTTCACTACCATACAAGAAATGTATTTTATGCTTGCATCTGCCAATGACATTGCAAGGCAGAGCACAAA
>Ga0181612_142571_pt1 | contig 18553 bp, 10 predicted proteins | sample HoacroProtozoa21_FD_119630 | JGI IMG/M metagenome (GOLD analysis project Ga0181612, IMG submission 119630) | Hoatzin crop microbial communities from Cojedes, Venezuel. Combined Assembly of Gp0051906, Gp0051904, Gp0051908
GACAAACAAGACTAAATTACTGCAATTTTGGGTAGGTGATATGAGCTACAGCTGTTTGGAGTGTATTTATCTGTTACTATTGGACTCTTACAGGGTTTTTTCGATTACCTGACTCCTTTTCAATTTATCTGTCACAAAATAGCACAGTAACTCTTCAGCCACACAGTCTTTTACTTCCTCCTTAAATGACATGATCGCAGTATTTTAGGTTGGCTTGCTGGCTACAGTTACCAGTCCTTGTGGCTAGCTCTTTTCTGCTAGCAATTACTATCAGCTATAGTGCTCGCAGACTATGAACGGTTCCCTACAATGTGCAAATGCAGGAGTTTATAAGAGGATCTTCTTACTTCTGCTCACTATTTATTTTTTAGACACTCCTCTCATTCAGTCACCTTCAAATATGGCAAAATAATTTCCTGTCATATTTGAGATCGCAGAATATTTGTCCCTTCGCTAAAAAAAGGCAGAAAAAAATAGGTCCGTGATACTCTGGCTCTATCATATACAAGGATGCTTAATTTGAAAGGGAAATTTGGATTCTAGGAAGGAAATTTTGGTGTAAGGAAGGATTTTCAAAGAAGCTTTTAAGAAACAGTCCTATTGTTATTTCTTGGGATTCAGATACTCCTGGAGACCTTTAAAAATCTTTGTTTTCTTCTTGATGTCATGATGATTGTAGTAACAACCAAAAGACCAAATGTACTAGAACATCTAGTGTAAAACCTAAGGTCAAACACTAGCAGCCATATAGCCTTGCTATGGAAACAACATCAGATATGTGCTCCAACTCACCTTGCCTCCCTCTCCAGACCCTCTCTGAGATGTGTCTGAAATTCACCTGCACTCTGCAGGTCACGTTTCCCAGAATCAATCCCATAATTGCCTTTTCTAGACTTTCTTACTCTTCATGTCCCCTTCCTTCCACTGCTATCCACAAGTAGAGACTAGTTTGAGAAAACAACACGAGGCTTATGCCTAGAAGGATTGCTTCTCCGCTTAGCAGCAGCGCAGACAGGTGGGGTTGATGCAGGGTATAGGTATGGCATAAGCAGGGGCAAAGTGGATCTCATGGTGCAAGCTGTATGACAGTGATCTACAAATGTCAATGTACATTTTTCCTGCGCAGCTTAGAAGCTCTACTTCTTTTTTAAAATTATTTTTAGCACATGGCAGACAGCAAGGTTGTCCACTACTATCCACAAACTGCCAGTGTACATGGTTTGAACTCTGAGGTAAATGTAAGGTGGTTCGGCTTTTGGTGGAAAAGCAGTTATCATTGCTGCCTTAACTGGTCACTGTGGGATGGGATCATGCACACAGAAAGTCACAACAGAGCAATTCACATGCTGTTGCTTCATATAGAGCTTATCTCACTGTAACTTGTCCACATGCCAGGCTTAAAGAAACTGTCTGACTGAATGTTAGTGGGATTTTATCTCTTAAATCTTCATGTCCATAAGTACTTCACAAATTTTTCCCATGGGCAGAAAGAGTATTTAAGATCTGCGGAGCTGCTGCAACTGCCCCATTTTATTAAAATGTGGTGAAGCCTGAAAAATTTGGAAGTATCTTGGCAGAGATGGCTATGAGACTCCTTCCTCTCAACAGCAGGAACATCCCAAGTTCTTTCTTTTCTTTATTTAAGTCCAGGATTCTGCTCCAGGAGAACACTCACATACCATAAACCCTGTTGCGCTAAAGACTCAGACAGGGCCAGAGCTGAAGTGAGCTCCTTCGCTTCCAGTATGTTTCTGCTGCGATGGAGGATGATCTCTCAGCATACTTTCACAGATTTAATTCTACTTATCTTGCTCATACACACACACACAAATACCATTTCTCTTCAGAGCAATTTGTTTTGTTACATATTGTAATAATTTATCTGTCTGCTTCCTGCCAATTGGTGCATAGGCAAAAATGCTTGATAGCTCACAACAGATTGTTTTCAGAAGTATTATTTTCATCGATCAGTTGTTTTACAGTGAAAACTGAACCATGTGCTCCAGTTTCGTGTGTTTTCTTTTTCTTTCTTTTTAAGTGGAAGATTATGCCAGAGCGGAAGAGCTATCAAAATATTTTCTATAGATGGACTCTGTAGGCCATAGGGTCTTTTTCATGTATTCCCTCTGAAACAGTTGAATGTGGAGTTTAGACTTGAGTTTGGCTATTGCTCAGAACAGACCTATATTTGGAAGAAATGCGAGACCTGATGGATTTGTTTTGCCCAAGGCCTCACACTTTCCTTGGAGGGACTCCAGGCCCGCCCACACACCCTTGTCTTTTCCAGTTCCTGTAGCAAGGAGAGAAGAAGAAACCATTTGGAGCCAGATTCTCCCACCCTTACACACGCTGACTGCTATCGGATATCTTGAGTAATCCCAGTGACAGCACTGAACCTATTTAAGGTGCTGTACAGAGACTGTGAGAGCAGGATTATCAAAACCTCTGCAGGTGTACTTGCATTTTTATTGTAATAATGACAGTCAGCCTGAATACACAGATAGGGCAGGCTCCAGCGAAGCTTAAAAAAGCTTCAAAAGTAATGAATTTGACTACTTGGACTTCTAAGAAGCACAAATATTTTTCCAAAGGAGGCGAATCTTTCCCTCCTTACCCAGGTAATACCTACTACAGGACAGCCATGTTTGACACTTCCCTCTAAGGACATTCAAATCCTGCTCTTCTGATTCAGTGTAGTGACAAAGCAAAAGCCTGCAACGTTACATTCTTATGAGGTACACTGGTCGTGTTGCTCTTCCAATAGTCATTCTTTCACTTCCTCACAGAAACCAAGAAGTACCTCACGCTCCTGTCAGTCTAAGGCAGGGGTGATGGGGAAGGCAGTGATGGAGCCTCTCGATGAAAATAATGGCACAGAGGAAAAAGCATCAACTAATAAAAATATGTCTTTTTGTCCGTTTGCATTTCAGCAGTTTCACGTTAATCTTGCACAAGCAGGCTCCAAAGCCAAGTAAAACACATCTTGTGACTTGAAACTGAACTGATGAACTCCCCATGGGTCCTTTGCTTATCCCAATAAACTTATTTTTCCTAGATGGAGTGCATTTAGAACAAAATAGTGTATGTTATTAAATCTGTATTATGTTGTTCTGTTATACATGGGAGAGTTCGTAAATTCAGTTCGTGGGTTTGGATTTGTTTTGTTTTTTGGCTAACCAAGTCTGTCCTCTACCAATTTTGGTCCACCCTCAAGCCTCCAGCTGCTTCACTGCTTCCCTGCAGATTTACTAGGGATGCCAAGGGTACCACTGTGTAAGGAGAATACGCAGTTATGCAATTTGGGGAATTTGGCAGGACAGGAAAAGGAAATTTAGGCAGGCCTCCCACCCACTCCCATGAGAAATAGTATTGTATTACAAGGCAGAGCTGTCATCCTCAGAAAGACATTTTCTATCACTTCCCTCTGGTTCCCTTAACATTTTGACCTTTATACTACCTGGTGAACTTAAATCTTACTTAACCAATTAAAGAAATACCAGAGGGGGGGGAAGAAAAGAAAAAAAGACCTTCCAAGATAGGAAACTTCATTACACTCAGTCTTCTTTGTCTCTGCTGATCCATGAAGGAAGAAGTGGGGAAAAAAAGAAAAAAGCAAAATTCCATGGAAATGATAGCGTATTCCTGAAGAAACCTAAACCATGAAATTGTTGAATGTACAACTACACACGGGAAGATCACCTTACATCCATCACTGAAATGCCGTAACTTACCCAGTAAATCATGACCATCAATTAATCACGCACAGAAGTGTTACATGACTGCTTGAGGCAGGAAATGAAGCTACCAGGAAAGACTATCCAGAAGCTTTGCCTTATGCACGTAATGCAAAACCAGAAGGTTCTCTGGAGCCTGCTTCCGTAGATATGCTGCAGAATGGAGAAATTCCAGCTGGCAAAGAAACAGAGGGGTATATACATACATCCCTAGTAATCTCACCTACGAGTAATCAGGAGTTTATATGTGGGCTTTGAGATTTAGTTAGAGGACATCGCTGCATTCTCCCACTGGTGCATGGTCAGAGGCTGGCAGAAAGGGTTACTGGCTGTATTGTATTAAATATATGTTGACGTTGGGTAACGCTGGTGGCTGAGGCCCAAAGTGAAAGCAAATCTCTGGCACTGTCTCCTACCACAAAAATTCCTCGGGGGAAAGAAAGTCAGACTAGAAAAGGAGTCTGGCTAACAGCTGACAGAGCAAAGGGATGAGGAATGGAAAGCGCCAGTAGATAGGCCTGAAACATGTTTGTTTTGCCTATGCTGCTTCTTTATATCTGAGAGACATTTCTGTTTGAAAGGAGAGCTTTTTAGCATGAAGGAGGAGAATTCAGACCTGTAAGAGTGTCGAGGAGTTGATGTCAGTTAAGACTTTTTAAACTGTGCCTGAGGAGTGTTAGCCTTATCTAGGGCATTTACTTTCAGCATGGGGTACAAAGGTTAGAAAGTAGAAAAGGGGTCTTAGGGAAAGAGTTTTTTAGATGGTGTGTGGGAAAAATGAAGCTGACAAGACCTTGCTGCCCCGCAAGACACAAGAATCCTAAATTGTACGTGAAGGCTGGAGGGGAAAACGTGCAGCTGGCTAAACACTGCTTCTCCAGTAGAAGACTGTAAAATTGTTATTCCTATAGCTGTATGCTAGGTGCATTTTACCCTGCTTAACTACTTTGCCATGAGTTTTCTTTTCTCCTTTTATTTAAATTGTTTTTTATTGATCCCTTTGACTTGTGTTTGCAAATGGGGAAAATTAAGTCACTGAATATAAGAAAGTTTAATATTTTCCCAGCGTTTTGGGTTAAACTTCTGTGGCAAATGGACTCTCTGAAACCTAAACCTGGCCCTTGCTAAAGGCGGGAAGGACCTGGCAAAATAGTCACGTTTGGGCAACGGAAGTGACAGCTACTTCTTGATGTATCCAAAACAAATCTCTGCTCCCATCCACAGCCAGTACTGTTAGTCTTCCAGGTACGTCTTTCACAAAATTATTCATGATAGATTTAACCATAAACTAGTAAATATAAAAAATAGCATATAACACCTGCCAGGTACAGTAACTAGAATAATCGTGAAGTTTGGAAGTTCAGTATCTGAAGTTGCTGCTTTGTAATAATTTTGCATACCTATTTACAATTACGTGGCCTATTTCAGTTGTCACTGAAGTTGTGGAGTTTGAAAAGTAGGATATGCTGATGACTTTGGTGAAGCCAGTTTGACTGATCCCACTTACAGGCTCTGAATCAACAGCAACAGTTACGTTGAACAGGCTAACAGCTAACGTGAAAGTAAAAATAAAGGATCATTTACAGTCATATCACTGTGCAGCATTTAGTACCTTCCTCTTATATTTACTGAAAGAGAAAACACCCCAACTCTCAGTATAATAGAAATATTCCTTGAAGTGGTAGACTGGCACACTTTAAATAATCTGATGTAAATAGACAATTAAAATGAACTTGTAGAAGGAAAATACCTATTAATTTGTTAATTAACAAATGCCGTCTTTCAAGAACATCTCACAAGATGACACAGATGATCATCATTATGTTTTGTATAAGAACGTTAGAAACATTCTCAACAGAGCCCATAAAAAAAGAAAAAAGGGCTGTTTTTTAGTATTTCCTGAATGAATCCCAAAACTGATGGGTTAGAAATGGAATGTGTGTTGGATGATGATATGAATTTTGTACAGTGTTTAAGTCTCGTACTTCAGACATTTCAATTTGGTTCTGACTCTTGCATTAGTTCATATTTCTTGGTTTAAATCTGAGTAAACAAATGATTTCTCTCAATTCTTGTGTCTCTTGTGTCCTACAAAGGAAGGCTGCGTAACCAAATCCGAATTTTAGCCCCCTTTATGAAACATTGGATTAGCTACAGAGAGCTTGAGGAGGAAGGAGTTTCATAAAAGAAACTTGCTCGTCACTGTTTCTTGTTGTAACTTTCCTCCAATTACCAGTCTTTATCCCTGAGCACGAAACAAGTCAAAGATTACCAGAATGGGCTTTCTCTTACAAATGTATCATCCAATAGTGATATCAAGTGCATACACAGCTTGGTAATAATTCCACCCCATCACTAACGTGGTAATGGTTGTGGGCAAAACATTCAAGCACGTTTTCTCAGTGCTTTGTGATACATCCTTAGTTTCTGCACTGCAATATTGCATGGCTTAATAGAGTTAAAGAAAGATAAAAAAACAAATTTGGGTGGAGAAAATTGACTTTCCTATTGCCTTGGTGTATCTATTTTTCCAGAAACCTTACTGAAAACATGAAGCAAAGAAGCAATAATGCCAATCTGCAGAAAACTACAGAACACCTCACCCTTTAGTACTTAAAAGGCAAAGACAGACTGTACGATGATTTCCTGATTAATTTCTGCAAATTGTTCTTCACGTTCCAGCAGCTTACTAAAGCCTTTAGGTGCTGACAAACAGCTGACAAAACTAACTAAAAGTTATTACAGAGGACCGTTGGGCTCACTATGATTCCCAGTGATGGTTTAGTTCCATAGCTAAGCTGATATAAGATGGTATTACTCCACCAGTTTCAGAAGAGCTATCTTTGGCTATGGTAAAGTGCCCACTATGTTGCCTGAGACTTCAGGAAAGGAAGTTCAGGTTTTGTGCTTTCTAATATATCAGTTTTGGGATGATGGAATCCAGTTTATATTTGTGTGCAAGACAGAGTAAGATAAATTATATCATTTAGGAAACATGGAGCAAGGAGAAATAATTTCTTACATAAAGAACTCAACTCATAGTAGTGAGGAAGAATGTACTCCCATAGTTGAGGACAACAACAAAACTCAGCAAGAACTGTTTTACTCCAAATTCCTCCTACAGCACCATTGCAGAGTCTTCTGCTAGCTATTTCTCTCCAGTGAAACAGATTCAACATTTGTCACATTACCAGAATTCCACTTTCAGTAAAGAAGTTATTTTTGGCATGACATAAAAATTCTTAACTAACAAGATCTCAGTAGATGAAATTAACACATCTTTAAGCTTAAGGTCTTTGTTAGACAACCCATTTCTCCATGGCACCTCTGCTATTTTACAGTATTGGTCAGTGGAGGAGAGGAGGAAAAGGACAGCAGGTGAGCATAAATGAGAGAGAGTCCTAGATTCATGGTAGTCATGGCAGCAATTTTGCTGTGCTTGAGGTAGACAAAGGGATAAGGGATCTAACCTGAATTAAAAGGCCATTCTTTCATAGAGCTGGAGTGGAAGAGCCTCTGCAGGGCATGTACTGCCCCTTATGCGCTAAGCTTATTCTGTGCTTCTGCCACAACAAAAAATAGTATATATACTTCGGTCTTTCCCGACAACTTGTAAGAGAGAAGCTGGGGCTGGAAGGGAGCTGTGATGCTTCAATAAGTTTCTTTGTGCAACAGGAGAAGTTGCAGCAGAGTAAAGTGCCGGGGAGAGCATGAGGACTCACTTATGTCCCACAATACCTGTGGGATGAGTGTTATCCTGAAAGCATAATCAAAAGATAGAAAAAAGGGCACAAGAAGTTGTACGCAGCAGCATTGCTTCTATCAGAATTGTGTCTGGAATAATGAACATGTTACTGAACAGAATCACAGAGGTTGAAAGGGACCTCTGCAGATTGTCTAGTCCAACACCCTACTCACAGCAGGGTCAACTACAGCAGATTGCTCAGTGTTTTGTCCAGCTAGGTTTTCCATATCTCCAAGGTCAGAGATTCCACAACCTCTCTGGGCAGCCTGTTGGAGTGTTTGACCACTCTCATAGTAAAAAAGCTTCTTCTGTTTAAATGGAATTTCCTGTATTTCAATTTGTGCCCATTACCTCCTGTCCTTTCACAGGATACCGCTAGAAAAGTCTGTCTCTGCCTTTTTCACTCTCCCCATGCACTGCTAAGATCCCACTGAGCATTCTCTTTTCCAAGCTAGAGATTCCTAGCTTTCTCAGCGTCATCTTGTATGCCAGAAGTTCTAATCCCTAAATCATCTTCATTCATGATTCTTCATTAGACTTGTTCCTGTATGTCCATGTCCTTGTACTGGGGAGCCCAGCAACTGGTTGCAGCAGTCCAGCTGTGGTTTCACCAGTGATGAGCAGAAAGGAAGGATCACCATCCTCTGTCCACCTGCAACGGTATTCCTAATGCAGCCCAGGATGCTATTGGTCGTCTTTGCCTCAAGGACAGATTACTGGCTTATAGTCAGCTTGTTGCCCACCAAGACCTGCAGGCCAGCAGGCCTTTTCTGCCAGGCTGTTTTCCAGCTGGTGGATCCACAGGCTACAATAGTGCATGGGGCTAATCCTCCTCAGGTGCAGAATTTTGCACTTTGCTGAGCTTTCTGATATTCGTCTTGTCCCGTTTCTACAGTCAAGGAGGCAGTGAGCTCCTCAGCCTTTTCCGTATCCCCATTCAATATCATATCTACCTTTCTCCCAGTTTTTTATTGCATATATACTTGTAGAAGCCCTTCCTGTTGCCCTTTACATTCCTCACCAGATTTAACTCCATCTGGGCTTTAGCTTTCCTAACCTCACCCCTGTGTGATATAATGTCTCTATATTCCTTGTGGAAGATCTGACCCCAGTCTCCCCTCTTGCTTTTTTTTTTTTTTTTGTGTGTATGAGTTTTGTCTGTGGCTTCTTGTTTCATGCATGTAGGCCTCCTGCCGTCTTTCCTTGGCTTTCTGCATGTCAGGATGGACCATTCTTGAGCTTGGAAGACGTGATCCTTGAAAAAATACTTGAACTGTCTTACAAAAATGTAGAGGATGAGGGACATGAGTCAGAAGGAAAGCAGAAACAATTTTATGCCTACTATTAAGGCAATAGACATTAGAGACTAAAGTTCATGTGCTTGCTCCAGTGGACACATTTTCCACACAAAGAGTACTACTCTAATAGAAGAGGAATTGAGGAAGTCTTGCTCTGTAATATCAAATAAACTGGGTTTTTGGACATGCTTTCCAGATGTGGAAAGCATCAGTTTGATTTTGTATGTCACATCAGACCACAGAGAAAATTTGGCATGAGTATAAATCAGGATCTCCAATATATCGACTAACAGCAGGCTCAGCCCTCCAAAAGTTTTTGCCTTGAGCCACATAAGACCAAAATCCAACCACGCCAGTCACCTTTGGCATGTAATTGAGATGTTTGAGTAACACTTGTTTTCCAGACCCCTCTGTAGTTCATGTGTGAGGAAGAACATCAGACAGCACATCTCCTCCTGATTGTGCAGAGTTTCAGACCTGCAGGAGAACACCTTCAGTTTTAGGGAAAAGGCAAGATAAGATTTTGAATAAATCTTCTTCTCTTGGAATCTGTTAAGTGCCATAGGGCACTTCACTCTGACAGTATGAAGAGGCTACCAATAATATTCTTCTTAATAACTTGCTCAGTAATTGAACATTTAAGTGGTGATCTGATTTCTGTTCTTCCCTGAAGCACAGCATTGAAACACAAGTGAGCTGCTGTGTAATCCCAGCATGCAGAGAGAAGACTATGGAGGAGTTGGGACTCCAAGGTGATACACTGCCAAAGAACTTGTCGGCTGAACTAGCAGGTAGAAGACAGTCAAGAAAGATAGCTCTGAGGACTGCAACTGAGAGAAGGCCGACCGGAGCAGTTGTCTATATAAAGGCACTGGTACTCTAATATCACAGGAACATGATTTCATTTCTACTTGCTTCTTTCTGTGTCACAGAGGAGAATCAGACTGTCTTACCCCTTCAAGGGGTGCCCTTCACCTGCAATCACACTTCTGAGCTCCAGCAGAATTTCGCAGTCTGTTTGGCTTCTGTTGGCTGCCCAGATCCTAAACTGGCTCACGCTGGAGGATCCAGACTATACCGTCCTTGTCAGCTAGTCTGCCCACAGTCACCTTCCCAACCCGTGCTGAATTTCTTTCGCACGGACAGTGTACCTGCGTGTCGAACAGCTCAGTGCTATTTACCTTTTGTCCACAAGGTGGTAGCCCAGTATTAGCATTAATGTAAACATGGTGGCTAGCTTGACTTTTGCCCAGTTACCTGACAGACTCCGACTTGCTGCTGGACAAATGTTGACAATCTTCTTCCTTTCCTTATCTTTCTAATAAAAGAACAGCGGGATATATCAGGCCAAAGACACATACACCAGGACAGCAAATATTTTTGAAAATAAAGAAGAGAGACAGAGATCTACTTCACGCCCAAAAGGGCTATTTGGAAAGAATAAGTGGTGGGGATAAATTCATGCAACTCAGTTTTGAGATTTTGACTCATTTCCGGAGCTGGTGAGGCCAGATATTATCAAATGCTGCTCAAGGGGGATAAAACTGGCTGGACTGCAGTGGCCTCTAAAATCACACTTGAGCAGCTCTCTGGCTGCAGAGTGCAGCGTGGTAGAACTCACCTTTTCAAGGTCCAGCACAACCCATATCTAGCAGCTTGTAGGACCACACGTTGGTCATCTCTTTAGTATTTAGGCTCTTTTTAGCCTAAACTAGTTTAGGTTATAGTTTTGCCTTTGGCAACATTACTACTGTCTTGAGACAGTCCTACCTACAGCCTCCTCCTACTTTCCACAACTCATTGCTGGCTGCCACACCTGGCAGTATGACTGTGACAGACAAGGAAACTACTTCAACATTATTATTCTCTCCCTTACACATACTACTAAATTTCAGAGGTCTGGTTCACAACACAGGCCCAGGAATGTTTGTGCTGCTGCTAACGAAAAGGCACTGTGCTTGCAGCAGAGAGTCGGGAGTGGGAAGGAAAATGTTGAACTGGAGTTAAGCCCATGAACACTTTCTATCATGGACCTGTGGCTGTGGTTCCTTGTGGTGAATCAGCTTTCTTTCCAGGATTTGTGTCTTATTTTTCAGTCCATTGTACCAAATGAGGTAAAATGTCCTTAAAAATATGTATTTCACCTTGATGTTATGGAAATCACTACCTAGGAAGTGAAAGTTACTGACTAACAAAATATTTGTTAATTTTTCATACCACTATTGCAATACAGCCAAGTTACTGAACACCTCATGAGGATGCTTAAAACATCTTCATACTCTTAAGTCACAAAATAAAAGTCAGTTTGAGAGATATTTTTAGTAGTCAGTCTTTTGTTCAATAGAAAATCAGAGCATTCGTGTCAACCCTTTGAGCTGATACCCTACCCCCAGTGAACTGTACTCAATCCCAGGATATGTAAACTAATCAAATAGTGATTTTTGCTGGAGAGGAAGAGGCAGGAAGAGAGCTTTATCTCCTAATTAGTGTGGTCTCTATCTTCATATCACATCATAGTTAGTGTTGATTAACTAAGGCACTCTCTAGGCTGCCTAATTTGGTACCTCCTTTAGGAGGTTACCAAACAAAGTGGCTTCAACCTGCAGCCCAGGCTGCTAAGCTTCTTACACAGAGTTGAAAAGACAGCGTGTATCAGTGTCAAAAAGATCAAAAGAAGGTTTTTCAACATGCTTGGTACCAGAACCCAGTGCTGGAACAAAATTCACTTGTTTGAGTCTATTTAAGAGTAATTCTAGGTGGTCTCCCATCAAAGTGCTGGAAAGTCCTTGTTAGTGTCATAGTGACTGCCCACAATCCTTATAACCAAGACAAAGTGTTGCACAAACTACACAGGCTCTTGGTTCCCAAGGGCATTACTGCATACCATGGCTCTGACTATAATTCTTCATCTCTTACTGTAACTGTAGTAGGAGGCATTTATTTATATCAGAGTACCCTTATAGTGTGCTGATAAAGTATCATGAAGTATTCCAAGGAATGGACATAACTGTCTCCAAGAAATGGAACTGCTGTTCCAGTCTAGTGAAACTATCCAGTTGAGTGAAAATACTTATATTGATGGAAACAGTTTTGCCAGTATGCTCATGCCACCATTGGGGATCTCACACTCCTGACAGACAGAGCCCAGCAGGAATTTGGACCGGGCCTAGATCAAATGAACAGTTTAGAGTTAGAAACATATAGCAATGATCCTTTCAAAATGCTTTTATTTACAGAAACATTCAACTGAAATAAAGGCTCTTAACAGGAGGTCTTGATTACTTTTCCATTTCCAAACCACACATCATAATGGGGATGGAATGTGGTTACCATAAATTGTTGGTTTACAAATCATCACTGACTTGTTAGCAACAGCTAGGATGTTAGAGTTAGAGCAACAGTTTGGATGTGATAAAATAACAAGAGCCCATTTTTCATGGCATCGTTGGAATGAATATAAATGAATTCTTCCCAGAGAATCATTGTGGTGGTTGTGGTAAATAACAAACTGCATATTTCCTGCTCATGTTGAAATCAATGGGAGTTTTATTATTGGCATCAGGAGAAGCAGGATTTGACCTTAATAAAAAAGAAAAGAGGAAAGAGAAAAAGATGAGGAAAAAAAGAAAAGAACAAGCCTGAGAGTTCTAAAAGGACTAGTGATTCGGATGCCTGACTGGAGACACTTCAAAAGAGGAGTCTGAAAAGCAGAAAGTACCAACAGCCTGAAACTAGGGCCTTTTTTGATTCAGATTTCCTTCCAAATTTTCCTTTGAATTCTCTGCTTGTGAACTTTGAAACCGAGGACCAATGAATACTAGTCACTAAAATGCAGATTTTATAATTTTCCTTTTTCTTGGAAGTGCTTCTGCCTCTGTAATGGCACTGAAGAGTTCTCTTATTTGGTTTTGGATGAAGCCTATGAAAATCAGCAAAGCCATTCTTTCAGGGAACTTTCTTCCATACCTGTGTTTGAGTCATGACATACATCACTATCAGTCACTTAACCTTGCTCAAGCAAAATCTGCTAACAGACAGAATTAGCAATGTTGCCTGTCACATACGCAGATCTTTACAAGAGAACTTCTGCATTAGAAATAGAGGAAACAAGCAGCTCTGGCCCAAAGAGATCACTACACTTCCTTAACTAGTAGACTAAACTACTCAAATTTATGGATTTCTCCTGAAGTACTCTATAAAAATAGAATAAACCAAATAAAAGAACAATGTATGCATTCTCACCACATGCTACAACACATCACAAACTTACTTCCTTTATCAGGTGTATTCAAAGCACTCACCAAGGTCACAATTGCTAAACATAGTTGTTTAAATATTTAGAAGACTGAGTGAAATCTGGTCCTCTAAAGTCAACAGCAAAACTTCCAATGACTTCACATAGACCAGAGCAGATGCTCAGCTGAGTAAATTTAATATCAGTGGGGCTGGGATGATCTCTATTAGCTGAACATTTAATACTGGTGTACTTAGATTTCAACTCAACAAACATGTAAGCATCCTCCACAAGGTACAGATGCTCTTAAAATAAAGCTGATGAGGGGTGCCAACAAAATACAAAGAGCAAATGCAAAGCATATTCTTCTGCCCCAAAGAAGTATTGGTCCTTTTGATTGATGTTCTATCCTTCAATACCCACAAACTGTACCTCTTGAAATACAAGTCTATAGCCATGGTCTTTGACCCTTAATGTTGACCAGATTACTTGTCATAAACCTCCTTTTGGACCATCAAACTGGCACACAGGTACTGAAAATGATCATTCTGTGCAACCACTCCTGAGCACAGTGGTAAAGAGTTTGGATAATGTATGAGTGTTTCAAACCAGGTCCTGCAGCAATGCAAAGCAGGATGAATTCAACATTTGCTAACAAAACCTGAAATTTCAATACACATTAAATGGATTCCAACATATGGAGAGAGAGAAGCCAAGTCTAAAATCACCATGATTTTTTTTTTTTAAGGTAAAGGGCTAATGCAGTTCATTCTTTCCCATCTGATATTATTTTTTCATTCTCTATACAAAATTCTCATTAGCTGCAAGACAGCCCTTTAAATAGCACATGTTGTCCCAGCCAGATAAGGAAGGTTTGTAAAGTAAAGTTGTGTCTAATAAATGTCATTTTTCCTTAACAGAGTCAGACATTGTTGAGCTCTAACATGTAAAAGCAGATGATCCAACTGAGATTATCACAGGAAATCCAAGAGGAATTTATTCCAATCCTTTGAACTTTCAATAAGATTTCTTAACTGTGAAGTACACAAGGAACTATGTTGACTATTGTCATATTTGGCTAGAGACCCCTTGTCTTACCAAAATATTCTCCAGAAAATGTTCCTTTATCCCCAAAGTGTTTCTGATATTGCTTGAAAGAGACAGAAAACATATTTGAGACAGATTTTGGAGGAAGGATATATTCTGTGTTCTAGAAAATCCTAACCTCTCAAAAAATTCACCCTCCCAAAGGTAAAAGGTAGTTAGTGCTTCTCAGATGGACTTCAATTTATTGGCTTCATTTACCTTTTGCCTGGACAACTTATCCCAGATCTAATCACTGGAGTACACAAGGTCTCTACTGAAGAGTAACCCTTCGCCCATTTCACTAGCTTAGCAATTTTTGTTTCTCATTCCTCCAGAGTGGAACAGAGGTCTTGGGTCCAAAATAGAAAAATACATGCATTTCACAGCAAGAAGATAACTTCCTCATCGGTTCACTGCTCTGTGGAGGATTTCAGAAACAGCATTTCATATCTAGTTTCGCTACTTTCCCCATGACAACTGGGATGTTCAAAAGAGAAGCATTCAAAGTGGTAACTTGGAGGTGTGTTGGTCTCCTCTCCTTTTTTTTGGAAGTGGATTTGATTTCACTAGTTTGACTTAAATACTGTGAGTATTTAAACTCAGAATAAGTCTGGACTTTGTTTTTACTAGATGGTACAATATCCCAGACTCATTAGGAATAAAGGTATTGCTATTACAGGAGTTTCAAAATGTTTCAGCATTTCTCTACATTGGAGACAGAATGGTTTTGTAATGTAAACTTACCTAACCCAAGCCGCCTTTCTTGCGTGTTGGTAGCTGTCTCACTGTGCCAGCAAGCAGCTTAGTAAGGGCTATTTTGCCCATATTGGGAGAGTTTTGCAGCCTCTGTTGAATTCCCCACTCCCAGGACCCGACTGTCCCGCTGACACCCATCTGCAGCCGGAGGCCAAGTCAGTCTCCTTGACATTTTGGTGGAATCAAAGCTCACTCTTAAGATGTCCTGCTATGTGCCATAGTAATACCAGTTAATAAAGTACTTGCCTGACCTACATCAGTTTTGATTAAGAGCAGAACACCCCAAAAACCAGACTTGGGACTCCAGGAATTATGGTTCAGAATATATAGAGGCTGTGCAGATCTTATATAGTAGACCAAGTTGCCTTTGAATGTACTAAAATTCAGGTATAATTAAGTCATTTTTTCTGTCAATGTGTTTAGGGACAGTTTATGCTAATTCTGTACTTTCTGTGTGTTTATTTGCCAGTAACTGAGGAGTTCAGGTAATGACATTATTTCAGGGTTACCCTTTTATCCACAAGTACTTCCACAACCCCACCTGCCCCTTTAACTACTGTTCTTTCATCTGCCTTAATTCTAGATTAGGGAACTTCCACATTTCAGCATTCTGGGATTTAAGAGAAATGTTTAAGTGCTTCCCAATTACCATAGTTAATGCAGGGAGCTATTCACAATCAAGCAGTAGGCTAGGAGCAATGTGTATTGAGACCTCACTTTTGGGACATGCCCAGAGAGGCACTGACGCTCTCAACCTACACAATCCTCAGAATGCCCATGAAGTTGACAGATTCTGCAGACACTCCTGTGGACATCAGAAGATGCTTCAAACAGGGTGCTTCTTGCCGCCTGCTTGATGGATCTAATAGCAACTGTTCAGGCATCTGGTAGCCTTCGGCTACATGCTTCCTAAAGAGTGTATAGCACTGCATATTGCTTAAAGAGCACAAAGGCTGTTGGTACGTGATTTATAAACAATGCACAAGCCAGATTGTGGTATTCAGAAAACTGATGTGTTTCTAATGTACGTAGACATTGTTGTTAGTAATATCTAAATTATAACCCCCCCCTCCATACCTTCCAAACTGGGTCCAAAGCACCTATCCTTGCCAGGGACAACAAAATTACACAAATTTGGAGTTTCTTGGTCAAGATAGTTTTGAGTCATGACATTTCTTTAAAATAAACATTAGTAAATTTTCCAAAAATTGAGATCACCCCACTTTTAAAAATAACTTCCTATCTCCACAATATTTTGCCCAGTATCAGTCTAGTTTTCCTGAAAAGTTGTAGTCTGACATAGAAGTTTGCCTGTGCAATTTCAGGTGGACTAATTTCAGCTTGAAAAATTCAGAGTGGGATTCAAAATCAGGCTCATAATGGAAGATCTTTCATCAAACCAGACTGTGGAAGAAACAAGCGTCTCTCCATCTTGTATTTTCTCTCAGCCAGAGCTAACAATAACTTTTCCTCTGCTACTGAACAGCTGAGCCAAAAAAACAGAAAGACAAAAGCCAAAGACAAACCAAAAAGACAAGAAGCAGAGACAGCAAAGAAGACAGAGAGAGAAAAAAAATCTACGCCATGTACAAACATTGCTCTGAAGGCTCAAAGATAAGAACAGCCTCAGTAAAAGTCAGTTTTAACATTAGGAGATGACAGAAGCAGCAGAGATGGCAAAGCACCTAACCTGACCTACCGTCAAGAAAAGCTAATGAAAAGAAGATGGGAATAATAAGGGAAGTTTGTCACTTTAAAAGAAAAAAATAATTTTTAGCACTGACAGGAAGCCAACCAATAAAATACTCAGATGTTGGATCAGGTCCATATCAAAGTAACTCAGTCTATAATTACATGAGAATCAAAAAATGTCAAAACAATAATAAAGATACTGTGGAGTGCTTTGTCTTTTGTGGAGCAAGCCCGTCCACACCACCAAATAAGGGAAAAAGTTAAACAGGAGTTCAGCATGATGATTACAATAAGGGAACCGTAATGGATGGGAATGGGCAGAAGTGGAAAGAAAAGAAGAAAAAGGACAGAAATTAACAGCAGTGATAGTTAGTGAACAAAAAAACAGGCTGCCTTGTGCTAGACAGATACTTGAGAAAGAGCTGCAACAGACAGCCAAGTTTTGAAGAAAGCTCCATATCTCAGTTTGCAGAAAAAGGTAGTATCTCCCATCTGTCCAACTAATACCATTAGAAAAAAAACAAGCATGCCTTCAGAAATATCCACCAACCTCCAGGTGTGAAACAGTAAAAGTGTTTTATATGCCCTGAAAGTTGTCTGATTTTCCAACAATATAAGGTGGAACAACAATCACATCACCTCTTCCCACAGAACTGATTTTGCCCATACACTTGGCCTGTTATAACTGTATCAATACTGTCACTAGGAATTCCCAGAATATAGGGTGGGATATAAATTGATCCAGCTACGCTCAGTAAAGTGAATGAATATTGATCTTCATTAGTTGATTCACTCCAGAATCTGGCCAGCAGCATACATAGTCCTAATTTCTTGACAGGGAACGCTCCCAAATGTGCTCATTGTTTATCTACCTTTGTTCCTATTGAAGTGAGCAGAAGCATTAAGCTTTCACTTTAGTGGAAGCAGAATGAGACCAGCCCCAGGTGCTTTGAAAAGTCTTACCTATTTAAGGAAAAAAAGTTCTCTGCCTTATAGTAAAACTCTCATCGTTTGTAAATCAGACAATATAGTGCCTGACTTAACTCCTTGTTTGCGGGTACAACATCAATTATTTCTAATATTTCTTCATCAGACTTTGAACTGTATATCAGATGCAAAGAAATGGAGAACAGGAAGCCTAAACAAAGCAATCTCTAACTACTCTAGGCAATGGCAAATAGAAGGATCAAAAAGAAAAAATCTCAGCCAGATAAAATCTCCTATGCCTTCAGATTGCACTTTTATGCAACAGGGACAGCAATCTTCTGTCCCCCAGAAGCAAGTCCTTTTTCTTCTTGCAAACATCCCATTTAATCTTGGATCATAAATCATAATTCTGAACTTCCTACATTTTATCCTAGATCTACTATTGCAGTCAATGGGAGTTTTGAAAGTGCAAGGAGCAAGCACTGGGCTAGAGCCTTGGGCTATAAGATCTAAGTCCAAGTCTATGCCTTTTTCTATGCCTGTAAAGTGCCCACAATTTTATGGGTAACCTATAAAAACAATTGAAATAATTGTGGTGGTCTTACATTGTTTAGACTGTTGCTTTCTACTCCCAAACCTTGTAATATGAACATAGTGATTACAATGCTCTATTATAGCTGGGGCCAGTCTTGCTGTAGAGAACTCCACACAAGCTGAGAACCAAAATGCAGTCACAATGCCAAAGAGCTTGGGGATGAAATGAATTCTTTGTGTATCCTGCATCCTAAATGCATCCAAATTATTCTAGTATCTATATTTCTACATGGACCACTTAACTCCCTCTTGAACTCTCCTTAGTGCTTTAAATTGCTTGTCAGCCACATGCAAAACTCTATACCTCACGTAAAATTTACATTCCAGAGCTTTCGATCACTGATTTCTCTCAGCAGTAAGCTTTCTTCTGATCTCAGTGCCACTGGAGCGGTAGGGCTGAGCTGCTCCTGCCTTTTGCACAGGTACCCAGAGTTGTGTGTAGAGCAGAAATGTAATTAGCCCTGGCCCAGAATTTCATAGAATCATA